>JACCDR012581771.1_pt1 | contig 11096 bp, 15 predicted proteins | sample 7446431 | NCBI WGS metagenome assembly JACCDR01 (sample SAMN15323443, study PRJNA562643) | freshwater metagenome | isolation source: river surface water | place: USA:Blue River Watershed | collected 2017-08-17 | reverse complement strand
GTCTGTAGGCTCAACATACCGCCAGGAGCAAGAGTCAGAATCTTTGTGTAGGGGTCGGTCTCAATCAATTTCCAGCCGCCCCACGGACGCTCATAGAACACATCCTGCTCGGGCACGAACGGCGGAGTCTCAGGTTCCTTTTCACCCTCTGGACCCTTAGCACCAAGAAGTTTACCCACGTCAATCCTTACGGTAGTAGTTCGAATTTATCTAGCGTCTTGTCAGCCAACTTGTACTTAATGCACTTGGTGGCGTTGAGGAAGTAGGAGTCGTCAGAAAGATGAGTCTCCAAGTCAGGAACATCAGCGTACTTCCTATAATGGTCAAGGATTCGCTTGAAATGTCCATTCTTCTGAGCGTAATTGCGCTCGACCTGCTGGACTGTCGTCTCAATCGAGCCGGTCATGCCCAAGTGTAGCAGATGCTCAGCGTTCCTGTCAATATACCGCTCGCCTGGACTTCCAGCACAAGCAATCATAGAACCAGAACTGTAGGCCACTGAGTTGACCATCGTTCGCACCTTGATGTTGTTGCGCTTCGCCAACTCCATTAGCGAAACAATTTGGAAGCAAAGGTGCGTATAGCCTCCGAACGAGTTCACCCACAAGTCAATGCGTCCATCCCTCAATTTCGCCTGTTCCTCAATTTGCTTGATGAGCGGTACAACAATGTCTCTCTCAAGGTTGTCGTCAACGTCATTGATGAAGAAGGTGTTATCCTCGCTGTTATTCATATGTGTCCTCCGTCTATTAAGCCTTAACGGCTTCTAAATTCCTGTCCTTCATAATCTTACGAAGGTCACGCATTTCCTTGCTTTCTCTGCCCGCCCCCTTTGTGTGCATCAGGCAGGCAATGAGCAAGGCTTCGCCCGTGTGGCTCGTGACACCATCACGAATATAGGCGCGGTCCATGAAGGTGTAGAAGCGCCTGCTAAATTCCTTGTTCTCTGTGCTCATCCCCCTATCATAGCACAGTGGGCGGCGATTGTAAAGACCGCCGCCCACTTTAGAGCATGACTAATAATCTCGTGTTATTAGGTGTGGGCTAAAGTCAGTTGACCTTGTAGCCCACGTCACCACGCCAGGAATTTGTCGAGGCGTGACGGAGGACAGGAGTCTCACTGGCCTTTTCCGAGGCCACACGAGCCACCTTGTAGCGGCACACACGAGCCTTGGCCGTCTCACCCTCAGGAACGGACACGAAGTCACGAGGGTTGACGTGAACCTCAAGCATTTCCTGACCCCAGCCAGCGTGGAAGTAATTCTTTGTGCCGACGTGGAGGCCACGAGCACACGACTGACGGGGGTCGTGGACAACCTCAGAGCGAGGCATAGAGATAACGTCTCCGACAGCCTGAGGAACCTTCGACAACTCAGGAACAGGCTTGCCGTTGCGGAACGCGGACGGCTTGCCCTTTACCTGAGAAGAGAATCCCGAAAGATAGGAGCCGTCAGACTGAGGCGTCACACGCTTGAATCCAACAACGTCACCCTCAGGGGTAATCTGGAAAGAGTGGTTAGCCAAGAAGTCGTAGCATTGCTCACGCGAATGCTCGGAAGGGTTGGACTCCAACTTCTCCCAAAACTTCGCAATAGCAAGATAGTCCTCAGACTTACCTTCCTGAATGACACGAGCAAGGTGCTCGGTCAGCGTGTTGTGGATAGGGTCACCGTCGAACAGCACGTTAGCACCGTCCCACGAAACGCGGTCGGTAACCTGACGGAAAGCCGACATGATGCCCTTGGCAACGTCGAACAAATCCCAAACGTTCGGGTCGCCGTTGGTAAGCCCCTCGACAATCTCATCGAAATGAGGATGGGTCGAGTCTGCCGTATAGACAGGCTGGGACGAGTTGACGTTGAACGCCGTGACAGACTGGCCGCGCTCACTTGTGGTGAGGGTCGCGGGGAACTTGAAATTACTCACTTAGACTCCTTGGTCTGGTTGCTTGCGTACTTTGCGTTCATGTAGAAGTAAACCTCAGCGTGCGGCCTCTGCCAGTAGGAGAACGCCGTCAGGAGCGGGTACTTCTTGGTAATGTCATAGCCCTTGGAATGGTTGGGCGTGTAGTGCTTCAAATCATACCACATCCCAACGGCTTGTGCAAGAGACTTGTTCGATTCGTACCGCTTCGTCAGAGACTTCTCATTCTTAATCTCATCCTTGAGCGTGGTGAGGTACGGGTCGTCCAAACGGCTAACATCGAAGCGCTCCATCCAATGACGAGTGGTCTGAGGAACGTTAAGCACTTCCTTGGCCTTGTCGGAAAGAAGCGAAGCGCCGTCCTTGACAACCTTGGACTTGGCGAAAGGCATGAACTGCTCAATCTCAGGGTTCTCACGCTTGAACTTGGCAATACGATTCGCACCCAGGAGAATGACGGTAGCGTCAGAGTCAATCATCGAAAGAATCGAAGGAATCGTGTAACGCTTCTCGGTCTGGACCGAAATCCAGTAAATGTCACCCTCGGTCGGGAGAGGCTGCTCGTAGTGACGACCATTCTTGGTGAAATAGTCAAACGACCCCTTGAGCCTACCGTTGGCAGAGTGAGTGGCCGTAGCCTTTGCACGAACCTGCTTCGGCACAGTCTTGACAATCTCTTCCCAAGTAACAAACTCAGAGGGGTCAACCCAAACCGAATCAATCTTTGTCGCCTTGGTGAAGATAACCGCATTCTTGTTCAGCGACTTGAGACTGATGAATTCCTTAACCATCGACTTGTGACGGCTCGACAGATTCAGGTCAAAATCAAGAACCATGAGCGTCTTGTCCATCGACTCCACATGATGTTCCTTGATGGTGTGGGTTGAGTTACGAGTGTAGTGGGTGTTGTAACGCTGCCCAATGACAGGGAAGCGGTCAACGAACTTGTCACCCTTGAATGTCAGGTCAGCGAAAAGGCTGCGACCAAGAGTGTCAGTCCACTTGCGCCACATCTTGTAAGCCTCAGCGTGAGACTTAGCCCTAGCAATGTCAGCCTGGGCGGTAGAGATAATCTGTGTCTCAAAGTCCGTAATAACCTTCTGCAAGGTAGCCTTGGTGTGGTCGGTATACTTCAAGTCCTCACGGCTTGGCGTGAACTCCACGGCCTGCTCACCATCAGGACCATTGAGGTTGTCCACATAGGCGACGAAGTTAAGCGAGTTAATCTTCGCATCATAGAACAGAGCGTCAGGGTTGGCGATACGGTACGCCACGTTACCCATAACGACATAGGACGTGTTCCACTGTGCGGAGTAGTAGAAGTTCTCCGCAATCTTCTCGCCAACAGCGTGCTCGACAGTCTTACCGTTGACGAGGACACGTCCAGGCAGCCAGAACTTGTAGAATTCCTTGGCCTTGTGCTCAAACTCCTGCCAGTTGTGGACAGGGATAACGATTTCGGTACCGTTCGGCTCGGTGGTCTTTGCGTGAGACACAACCTTGAGAACGATAGACCAGTCAGGCTTACGCATGACAACGCCGACAATCTTCATACCGTTCTTCACAGAAGTAACGGTAAAGGTGTCAGTGTATGCGACACCAGCCTTGGAGCCGTATCCAAGCATACCGTTAGTCTTGGACGAACCGCGCTTGTCGGAAATACCAAACTGTGTGTAGACCTTCTTGAACTGCTCAAGGTCCATACCGACGCCCTCGTCCTTGACGATAAAGTAAGGGTTCATCATGGTCGGAAGGGTCACCTGAATGGGAGCCTTGTTGTCGGCCATGACATTTGCGTCGTATGCGTTGGTGGAATACTCACGGATGATTGCCGTGGTAATGTCAGAGTACAGGTCGGCCTGTGTACGCATGACCCAGCGAGGGTCACCGATGCCGAACTCAATCTCTTCGCCAGGAAGTTCGTCAACCTGTGCGATTTGGTCCTTGACGGGAATCATTTCTTACCTAACTGTAGATGGACTGGTTGGAAGTTTGGGGCGGTGCAGCATATCAGACGCCTCTTCGCTGCACCAAGACCGAATAGCACTCGGTCAATCACACGGTCCAAACCCGGTAAGGTCCAAGAACCGGGGGCTGTCTTGGCGTGATGGTCACACTCTACCACACTCCACCACCCTCTGTCAAGGGTCAATCGTCGCCAAATGCGTCGAGGATGTGTGGTAGATTCATTTCTACATCGTAGGAGAACGCTCGGCTGTCCTCTTCCTCTTCACAGAGAAGGTATCCTGAGATTTTCCTGAGAAAAGTAAAGGATTCGACACCCTCGTCCCACTCACGAGTAATGTAATAAGATGCAAACGACACGAAACCGAAAGACATATCCATATCTCTCAAGGCTTCAATCTGTTCCCATAGTTCATCTACCGCCGCCTCGGCGGTATACAAATCAGGGCGGTCATTCGCCATAAAGATTGCTGTTTCTCGTACAAAATCAATTGCGCTCATTATTACCTCTATCCAAGTATATCACGATACCGATTAGCGTGAAGGTAACAGCAGCAATAATTGTCAGTACCATACCCATTCCGTCCATGTGCGCTTGAGTAGTCTACGTCTCTTGACGTGGAGAGAGTTACCCTTATCGGGTTCATGAGCATTCATCCACATAGTCGCCTCTTTCTCAGTACCGAAGTACGGCGAAACAACGACATTCTTCGCGGGCACGTCGGTATCGTAATAGCCACCCGTGTTGTAGCCAGGAGTGTGCTCAATAACGCACCACTCAAATTTGATGGTATTGTTTTTGAGGCGCTGTTCGTCGTCTCGACGCATAGCCTCTCGACGTTCAACACGCTTACGCGCAGCATCTTTTTCTTGAACCATCAAAACATCCAATCAATCCAACTACCTCGATGCCCGTACTTACCGTGCACAGCATCGTCTGTGTGGTCGTCGTCAGAGAAGTACCCATCACCGCCGAGATATCCCACGACGACAATAAAGAGCACAACTCCAACGACGACCAACCACATGTCAGAAATCACCAAACTCCACTTGCAGGCACTTGAGGCCCATGCGCCTCCACATTTCGACAACTTGGTCGCGGTCGTCCAGCACGAACTTAACGTCGTAGTTGTCACGAACATACTTGTCGAACAGTTCGGCCTTAATCAAGTTGTCAGGACGCATATCTTTCTCAGGACGCATGAACAGACGGTTCCACGGGATACCGTGGAGGTCCAGCCATTGTGTCGTTTCCGAACGGCAAGACTCATCCCTACCGCTCATGACAATGACTGTATAACCATCGTCCTTCCTTTCATGGCTACCGGCCCAAATGTCCCAAACAATATCGGAAACAATCTCGTCAACGCGGTCAACGCCAACTCGCTTCCAGTCGAACGGTTTACGAAGGTCGTCCATGTGAGCCAGAGTTCCATCAATGTCCACAAGGAATGCCTTAGGCTTTCCAGGCGTACCATTGTAAGGCTTAACTGGCTGGACAGGGTTGAGAGTCAGGTTCTTGGTCTTAGCGAAGCGCTCGTACTGAGTACGGATAACCTTGTCTCCGACTCGCCTACCGCCGCCCTCACCACGCAACTTGTCGCGGTGCAAAGCCGTGTTGAGGTCAACGTCAAAGACCTTTGTCTCAACCTCGGCTCCGTAGCGGTAGCCAATCTTAGCAATCTGCTTGACATACTGCCACTCGATGTTGGTGTTGTCCACAACAACATCCTTGCCCTCAGACAAGCCAGCACGGATGAAAGCGTTCTGAGCAGACGTAACCACGTCCTCAGAAGCGCTCACAACCTCCTTGGGCTGCGCGTAATACGCAGCGGAGTCCGTACGGTGCAGAGGAAAAAGAACGTCCCTAATGTCGTCACGAGACACGACAAGTGCGTTCTGCTGGCGTGCCCAGGTGGACTTGCCAGACGCGGACACGCCTCGTACAATCGTCAACTTCATTTTCAGTCCTTAATCTCTCGGGGTCGTAGTTCGGTCCATAGTACATCACGGATGCTACGGTTGTCAAGGAGCGAGAAGAAATACTTCGCATCCTTGTGCTTGGTGAATGCCTGAGCATATTCCTTACGAGACACCTCATACTTGAAGCCTCCCATGATGTTTCCGTAAGCCTCCATGATTGACTCTAGCCTATCGTCAAACTTCTCGACAAGCGGGTCAATCATACCACCCACATAGTCATGGAACTCGTCAGGAAATGCCGAAACAATCTCAGATTTCGACTTACCTTGCTTCAACTGTTCCCAAACAGTCTTAGGAGACGCGTTGGTAACAAGGCGGTGCAACTCTAGATAGTCGGCCTGCTTCAACTTAACCATGAAGTTGTGGGAACGAATAACAAAGCCCTCAGCGTTTGGACGAGCAGAGTCGCCAATAGCATCGGAGAGGGTCTTGTGAGACATTACCTCAACTACCGGCCCGCGCCAGTCGGACTGAACAACCTCATCCTTGATGAACATGTATCGAGCCTGATTCGGACTAATGTAATAGCCCGTGTCATTCTCAACAGCACCAAGCAACATAAGGTCGTCCATATCGCCATAGTTAAGGACGATACGGTTGGATGGATAGATAATCTCAAACAACATGGTGTATCCTGGCATTGGCGTCAAGTTGCCATAGTCAACTCGATAAACTTCGCTAGCGTGGAGAGCCTGCTCGGAAGCAAAGGAACCACGGGTAGCGATAGCATATGTGCCGTCCCCGTTTGGGTACAGAATACCCAAAGAGCCGTCAGCCTTGTCCATGACCTCAACAGGGTCGTCAAATTGAATAGGCAAGTCAACCTGTCCGAGATTGAAGAACTTCTTCCAGGGACGCGCAACGATGTTGCCGTCGTCGTCAAGAATCAGACCACGACAGTTCAACGTCACATCATCCCATCGGTTCGTGTACTGAACCTCGGCTGAGTAGTTGAAGATTACATAAGGCAGGCTAGGGTGCCTGCGGGCGGTCACTTGACCGGCTTTGACAGCCTCATCAAGTGCGTCCAGCGTGAACGGCAACATGGCCTGTTCCTTTCTGTAGGTGAGCCTACATCCTAACAGAAAGGGCAGGCTTTGTCAAGAGTCTTGTTTCAGATGGTGAGACAACTTCTGAAAGTGTGTTGGATTGATGTATTCGGTTCGGAACGTCCAATACAACCAACAAATCGCGGCCAAAGAGGCAAGCGCAAAGTTGTCAATCAACTTCGGTGACCACCCCAACAGAGTTACACTGAGAATGGAAGTGAAGAAGCCGGTAAGATAGATGAACATAAGCGTGTACTTACGCATCTTCTTCTTTTTCTTTACCTTGGCATAGGCTAATAGCAATGCTTGTGAGCCATAGAGTACACTGTAGAATAGTTGAGCGCCTAGGATACCTAGTAGTTCTCCTACCGGCCCAGCGCCGGTAGGCGGAAAGACCCATAAAGAGATAGCCGAATACAACAAAACGGCGGCAAGCACCCAGGATGCTGTCGCAAATAACTTATCCCAGCGAGTGTAATCAGGCATAAACTAATGATACCATCATTGATTACCAAGAGCAATGTCACAGATATTTGGCAGGCCCGTTAACTTAAATGGGGTTGGAATCCCATCCAAGGCTCATGATGAGGGACGGGCCAAGCCCTCGTGCCTTGTTTATTTTTTCTTGTGCCCACGGAGGGATTCGAACCCATCACTGTCACGGTACTCAGCCGTGTTTCTCTACCGTTGGAATACGTGAGCGTAGCCCCTGTCGGGTTCGAACCGACACTGAAACGGGTTTAAGCCGTTTTCCTCTACCGATTGGGATAAAGGGCCATACCGCCGTTACTTGAGCCGCCACGGCTCGTCGGGCGGGATTTTATGTGTTGTCTCACATGCGGAAGATTGAGGTATCGCGCCCCAGCCGTTGCCGACCCATCGTGCTTCGAACACGCGCCCATCACTATCAGGGTTAATCTTCCTCTGAAACAAGCCAAGTTTTCCGGTTTGACTTGTTTCTCCCCTCGCTCACGGTAGAGTTCGCCTTGGGTCTGAACCCGCCCAAGAAGGTGATATTGGCGTTCCGGTTTGCCGTTATCTTTTAAGTCTAACTGTGTAGGAACCATCCCTACACACACATCCACCACGATAACACATATCAGACCAATCGTCTGAGATTTCTGTTACACCCTCGGGAATCCTGTGTACACCTTTGCTGTCTTTGTAAACAACTTCACTATGCCAGCCGGTCTTGAGATTAACTTCAAACGGCCTGAAATCCCAATTGCCATACTCTGATGAAAAGACACTGAACAAAGGGTCTGCATCACATACGTTCACAATCCACTGGATTTTGTCGTAGTTCTTCAAGACCGGAACAATTTCTTCTAACTTACGAACAAACTGTGCTTTTTCTTGTGTGTCTCTCAACATGCGGAAAGCCGAGAGCACGATTCCCATAGTCTTTCAACTACACAAGTCTTAGCAGGACTGTCCCGAACCTATCGGGTTGACTTTCCAAGTACCGCCCGGACATTGCCATTGTGGGGCGGTGGAGGAATAGCGTGACCAGCAATGTCCTAACAGGAATACCATTCCAGCGGAGAGCGGAGAACTTGCATCCCAGCCCCTTTCAGGACCGCACATGTTTCCAGCATGGCCTAGGAACTTTCCTAGTTCACCCTCCATGTTTGGGAAGAATTGGTCGTTTTTCTCGATGGTGGGCCACTATCCCTCGAAAGAGCAAAACACGCCTAGATAATCCGTACGAAAAATCTAAGAACTTCCCATTTGACAGGTAGTGACTCCTGTCCGTGGTTCCATCGGGACTTGAACCCAAAATAACTGCGTGTCGAGCAGTCGTGATAACCAATTTCACCATAGAACCATACTACGTACCCACGGTCGGATTTGAACCGACACTCCCGAAGGAAATGGATTTTGAATCCACCGCGTCTGCCTAATTCCGCCACGCGGGCATAAATTCTGTTAGTTATACTGCAACAGAAATTCGAATCAGTTGTACGAACAGAGAGACTTGAACTCTCACTCCCGAAGGAACTGGTACCTAAAACCAGCGCGTCTGCCAAATTCCGCCATGCTCGCATAAGCCGGGTGAGAGTCGTGAGAATCCCCACCCGACAGACACTACTATACCAGACTCACTCGGCGTTGTCAAGCCACTGAACGAATTGGTCTGCCATGTCCTTAATCTGATTCATCTTCCACGAAATAGAAGAGTTATCATCCTTAAAGTTCTCGTTAGCAAGGATGAGAGCCAGTTGCCTGTTCGTCAAGCCAGACTCCACAGCATCCTTCACATCATACGACTCATACATCATTCTCCTGCTTTCTCTCTGACTTGCTTGGTCTTTTCGTCCTCGCTCCACTTACCGTCGAGAACCTTGATGCGAGGTTCACCGCAAGAACGACACACCTGACTGATGTTACTTTCTCGCCTGATTGGATATTGGGTTTTAGGAATAGACCAAACCTCAGTAATTGAATATCCTAGGATGGTCCATCTATGTCTGTGGAACATCAGCGGAATTCCCAGCCAGCACCCATGTAGTGACCGCAGTAAGCGCATGAACGGACATGGTAGACACGAGTTTTACCTGTAGGCTTTCTTTGCAGCCTACCGCCCTCGCCCTCCCACTCAAAATCAGGAGCATCGGTCACGAATTGATTCTTCCACTCGTGACCCTTGCGCCAGCAATGCCAACCAATAGTGAACCAGTTGTACCTAATTCTTGTGGAGTGAACCCACAAAGTGTGGATAGGTCCGTCTAAAGTCTTGACATGACTGATACGTCTGTCCCACTTAGACTTGTAAAACTTGTCATAGGGAGACGGGGGCATGTCGTGAGTCAGAAACCACACGACCATTCTGAGGTACTGACCCATAGGGAGCCAACGCTCAGGATTGACCTTGAATCCCATAACTACTCCTAGATAACTATAACTCGGGTTTTTGAATAAACCATTGGTGGGGAGAGTTCTTTACCTCTACCGCCGCTCGGCAGGAATTCCTTCTCCCATCGAACCGTGAACTCAGGCTCGATTGTCTCGACCTTGCCGATGCGAAGGTGGCCCACGGAAGGCCTGCTATATGAAAAAGCAATGGCAACTCGTGAGCCAACCCTCACTGGCCTGCCCAAAACATCTATCAGCGGCGAGCCATGCTCACTCGGTACATCACACTTAATCGTGTGGGGAGTTGGGCATCGACACATCTTGTGCACGACACCGAACTCACACGTATATGCTCCCATTAATAGCCTCCTGGGCGGTAGGGATTAAACACGAAATCAGGGTCAATGAATCCGTGGTTGACTGGCCTCGGGTTCAGAATCTCCAAAGCCTTCGCGTACTTGGCACGAAGCCTCTCCTGCGTTGCCAGAGGAAGATAATTCACCCTCCACGGCTGGCAGTTATCCTGAATGTCAGCCAACTTGACCATGAGTGCTCCACGGTTCTCGCGGATACGGTCATAGTAATAAGTCTCCGGGTCAGGGAACGACTCATGGTCGCCGTGCTCGACCTCCAACTCTTTCCAAATCTTGAGTGAGAAATCACGGTCAACCAACTTGACAATTGTGACCGCTGCCTCAGGCACACCCAGGTCTAGAAGCATCTGCGGAGTAAAGGCTGTGTCCTCAGTTACATCGTGGAGGACTGCTGCCATTTGAACGTAGGGCTGTGCGCCTTGGTCCTGAACGCTACGCATAACACGCTTGGGATGCTTGAAATACGGCTCCCCAGCCTTGTCAACTTGGTTGCGGTGAGCGAACTCAGCCAAAGCAACTACGTCTGCGAGTGTCTTGAACTTCTGCATCTTGTCCTCCTTTGATTGAGCCACCATCCTAGCACATCAGGGGCGGGCACGTCAAGGGTCAGAGAGAAGAAACTTCGGACCACTTGGCAGAAGTCTCAGTTGGCTCATCAAAATTGTTGTTATACAGACTTCTCCAATAGGAGCCTTCGTGAATGACAATATCATCAAGGCTATAGATTTTCTCTGAATCTACCGCGCCATACACCCTTAGCCCGGTGATGTTGACTCGACCCAAACTGTAGTAAGATGAGTGAAGGTCAGCAACACCAATCTTAAAGGTTTCATCTACTGAGCCGCCAAAGTCAAATGTGCGCTCAGTCCATCCCTCTGTGAATGGATTAGTTACTACCGCTCCCCAGGTTGCTAGCGGTGTGCTTTCGCGGTATGCACGAGCATAG
>JACCDR012460226.1_pt1 | contig 11099 bp, 12 predicted proteins | sample 7446431 | NCBI WGS metagenome assembly JACCDR01 (sample SAMN15323443, study PRJNA562643) | freshwater metagenome | isolation source: river surface water | place: USA:Blue River Watershed | collected 2017-08-17 | reverse complement strand
TCACGGACAGGAGCAGGCCGACGAGGTTGGCGGCGACCAGCCACCCGAGGCTGTGCAGGTGAAGGGTGCGGGCAAAGGTGTCGAAACAATGAGACGTGGCCTGCCTGGCACTCCCCTCCAGTCCGGAGTCGGGCAGTTGGGTGGCGCCGGTGAGAGGTCCGGGCGCGTGGCCGGCGGCGGCGGGCGTTTTCACAGGGGGCTGAGCTGGCCGTCGCGCACGCGGAAGATGCGGTGGCAGGCTTCGGCGAAGCGGCGCTCGTGGGGCGCGAGGATGTCGGCGATGCCGTCCCGCTCGGCGAGGGTGCGCAGGAGGGCGAAGACGGTTTCGCCGGTCTTCTCGTCGAGCGAGCCGGTGGGTTCGTCGGCGAGGAGGAGGCGGGGGGCGTTCATCAGCGCGCGGCAGATGGCGGTGCGCTGGCGTTCGCCGCCGGAGAGGTCCTGGATGCGATGGCCCAGGCGGTGGGCGAGGCCGACGGATTCGGCGAGGGAGCGCAGGCGTTTTTCGGTATCCGCCGGCTCGCGACCGGCGGCGAGGGCGGGGACGCGGAGGTTTTCCGTGACGGTGAGATCGGGGATGAGGTTGTGGAGCTGGAAGACGAAGCCGAGGTGCTGGCGGCGGAGGACGATGCGGTCGCGTTCGTTGCGCGGATCGAGGCCGCAGACCTGGAGTTCGCCGCGGTCGGGGGTGTCGAGTCCGCCGAGGAGGTGAAGGAGGGTGCTTTTGCCGGAGCCGGACGCGCCCCAGAGGGCGACGATCTCGCCGGCGCGCACGGCGAGGTTCGCGCCTTGGAGGACCGGGACGCGGCCGTTGTCGAAGGATTTCCAGACCTCCTTGGCGGAGGCGATGACGGGGCCGGTGGTGGTGGTGCTCATGGCGCGTTTCCTGGGCGGCTAGTTTCGAACCAGCGTGCTCGGAGAGCCCGCTCCACCTGGATCCGAGTTTGCAGGGAAGAATTATTCATAGCGCAGGGCGTCGGCGGGCTGGATGCGCGCGGCGTAGCGGGCGGGATAAATCGCGCCCGCCACGGCGGTGAACAGGGCGGTGGCGATGATGCCGAGGACGATCGACGGTTTGATGCTGGCCTGGATGTAACCGTGGAAATCGGGAATGTGTTCGAGGATGGTGAGCACGCCGAGTCCGAGCGAGAAGCCGAGGACGAGGCCGGCGGCGGCGATGGCGGCGGCCTCGCCGAAGATGAGCGCGCAGACCTGGCCGGTGGAGAAGCCGCAGACGCGGAGGATGGCGATCTCGCGGATGCGGCTGAAGACGGAGAGCAGCATGGTATTGGCGACGCCGAGACCGCCGAGGAGGAAGGCGCAGATGCCGACGGCCCAGGCGGTGAAGTGCAGGATTTTGAACTGGGTGTAGCTCTGGTTGAACTCGCGGTTTTCCAGTGCGGTGAGACCGGGGTGCTGCGCCTCGACGGCGGCCTTGAAGGCGGCGGCGGCATCGCGGTCGTGAAGTTTCACCGCGATGATGGAGCAGAGGTTTTCGCGGTGAAAAAAGGCCTGGGCGGATTTGAGCGGGAGGAAGACGCCGCCGTCCTCGAAGCCGTTTTCGGTTTTTAAAATGCCGCCGACGCGGAAGGTGGCGCGGCCGATGTCGATTTCCTCGCCAAGGCGGGCATCGAGGAATTCGGCGGCGCGGGAGCCGAGGAAGATCTCGCCGTCGTTGCGGCCGAAGTCTGCGGCGGAGCCGGCGAGCCAGGTGGCGCGGGCGAGGCGGGGGTCGGCGGGTTCCAAGCCGAAGCAGGTGATGATCGGATGGTCGTCGGCCGAGACGATGCCGAAGAGGAGGGGCTGGGCGGAGGCGACCTGGGGCAGTGCCCGGATGGCGGATACCTGATCGGTGGTGACGGAGCTGAAGAAGAGGTCGGAGACGTTTTTCTCGAAGACGAGGCAGTGGCTGTCGGTGGCGAGGATGCGTTCGAACATGCCGATGGCGCCGGTGACGATGGCGAGGATCGTGAGCATGGCGGCGACGCCGAAGCCGATGCCGGCGACGCCGATGAGGGCGCGGAGGCGGTGTCGGAGGAGGTTGACGGGGATGAGCCGGAGAAAGCGCATGCTTCGGGATAAGTCAGCTGGTGCGGCCTGATTCAGGCGGCGGCGCAGGCGAGGGTGGAGCCGAGGAAGAGGTTTTGAAAATCCGAGAGGTAGCGCCACCGGGGATGGTGGGCCTCGAGGCGGGCCAGCGCGCGGGCGGACTGGCGGGCCAGACGGTGAAGGCGGAGGCGGGTGGCGGGGACGCCGAGAGCGAGGGCGAGGTTGGGGCGCTGGAGGGCGCGGTCGCGGCCGGGGGTTTTGTCAGAGGTGGCGGGCGAGGCGAGGAGGTCGTGAAGGTCGTCGGCGGCCTGGTAGGCGAGGCCCCAGTAGAGGCAGAGGGCTTTGAGCGTGTGGAGCTCGGCGGCGTCGGGGCTGGCGAGCAGGGCGGGGAAATAGACGGCGAGCGAGAGCAGGGCACCGGTTTTGCCGGCGGCGATGGCGGAGACCTCGCGGGCGGTCCGGTCGCTGGTGGCAAAGCGGAGGTCGCGGGCCTGGCCGCCGAGGATGCCGGCGGCGCCGAGGGCGGCATCGAGGCAGGCCTGGGCGCGGAGGCGTAGACCGGCGGGAAGGTGGGCGAGGGCGAAGCCGACGAGCGTGTAGGCGCGATTGATGAGGGCGAGGGCGGCGAGGATGGCGGTGGCGTCGCCGTGGACGCGGTGGATGCAGGGGAGGCCGCGGCGTGTATCCGCATCGTCCATGCAGGGGAGGTCGTCGAGGAGGAGGGAGGCGAGGTGGTAGTACTCGATGGCGCAGGCGAGCTGGCAGGCGTCGTCGTCGCCGAGGCCGTGTTCGAGGGCGGCGCGGTGGACGAGGTGGGCGCGGACGAGGCGGCCGGGATTGGCGGTGGCCTGGTCCAGGGCGGCCTGCAGGTGGGGCTCGAGGGCGGCGAGGCCGGGGGAGTTTTCGCGCAAGGCCTGCGTGAGGCGGGCGTGTGGGTCGGAGGTGGACGGGGTCGTAGGCATGGGGCGGGGCTCAGCGGGTGGTGGAGGCGCGGGCTTGGAGGTGGATGCCCACGACGACGACGGGGTCGACTTTGAGGAGAAGGAGCTTGCGGATGACGGGCAGGCCGAAATCGCGGGTGTCGATGCGGGCTTCGCCGTCGATGATGTAGCTGTTGTCGGGGGCGGTGGAGATCGAGACGGGAAAAACGAGGTCGCGGGTGGTGCCGTGAAAGATGAGCTGGCCGCGGGCGGTGTAGTGGCCGGGGGTGGCGGCGGGTTCGAGCGCGGTGAGGGTGAAGACGCACTCGGGGAACTGTTCGTTCGACTGCCAGTGGTACATCTCCTGGTCGCGTTTTTCGTTGCCGGTCTTGAGGGCTCCGAAGCGGAAGCGAATCTCGGCGCGGCTGATTTTGCCGGGGGCGGCGGGATCGTGGAGGAGTTCCAGTTCGTACGCGGTGAGTTTGCCGGTGAAGGAGTCCACCGTGGCCTTCACGCTGAATTCAATCCGCGACTGGGTTTTGTCCACGATGAGCGGGACGTCGAGGGCGCGGGCGAGGGGGGCGAACAGCAGGGCGAGAGCGAGGACGAGGAGGCGTGTTTTCATGGGGCGGAGCGGGGCGGGGGTGACGTTTTCGGAGGGATCGGTCCGGATCGCTGGCGGGAGGCTAGGACGGGAGCGGGCGGGCGTGGAGGAAAAAGCGGCGGACAGGGAAAGCGGGCGGGCGGTGGATCAGGAGGATGGCGAGAGTGTGGCGGTGCGGCATGAACGGAGGGTGAACGGCGGATTAATTCTTGTTCATGTGGCACCGGGTCGCATCGTGCGGGGCATGGCCGCCGCCAAACCCTTTTTTTTCGTCTGTGGAGCGGATGACTTTCTGGTCAACCGCGCGGGCAAGGCGCGCTTCGAGGAGCTCGCACAGGACGTGACGGATGAGTTTTCGCGCGAGGTGCTGAGCGGCTTCGCGGGCAATGTCGGCGAAGTGGAGACGGCGATCAACCGCTTCCGTGAGAGCGTGCAGACTGTGTCGATGTTTGGCGGGAAGCGGCTGGTGTGGTTCAAGGATGTCAACTTCCTCGCGGACACCGTCACCGGGCGCGCGGAGAGCACGCTGAAGCTGGTGGAGGATTGGAAGGAGTTGCTGGAGTCGATCGATCCGGCGCAGGTGACGGTGCTCATCACGGCGACGCCGGTGGACCGCCGCCGGGCGTTTCTGAAATGGTGCGAAAAGACCGCCGAGTTTCTCCTGATCGGCGGCGATGGCGACAGTGCGGCGGAGGCCCTCGCGGGCGTGGTGCTGGCGGAGGCGCGCGAGCTGGGCGTGAGTTTTGGCGACGGGGCGCTGCAGCTGTTGCTCGCGAAAGTCGGTGCCAACACGCGCCTGCTCATCGAGGAGACGCACAAGCTGGCGACGTACGCGGGCGAGGGAAAACCGATCGAGGAGGCGCACGTGGCCGAGCTCACGCCGAACGTGGCGGAGGGCGATTTCTTCGAGGCGGCGGAGGCGTTTTTCAGCGGGGACCTGACGTGGACGCTGCAGGCGCTGCACCGGCATTTTTTCACGGGCGGGGATGCGCGGCCGATCATCTCGGCGTTGCAAAACCGGAACCGGATTTTGCTGCAAGTGCGTGCGCTGCTCGATGCAGGCGAGGTGCGGCTCGGGCCGCGCGGGCTCGACGGAATGCCGAAGGCGCAGGCGGCGTATGGGAGGCATTTCGTCGGCGCGACGGAGAAGAGCTCGTACAATGTTTTCAGCCAGAACGCATGGTACGTCGGCAAACTCGCGAGCGGCGGGAAACTGCCGACGCTGCGGCGGCTGATCGATAATCAGCAGGAGTTCATCACGGCGTTTGCCGAGATCGTGAAGCGATCCGACGAGCAGGAAGAGGTGCTGCGCGATCTGGCGGTGCGGTGTCTGTCCGCGTGAGGCTCCTGAATCTTTCCTCGTTATTCTTTCTCTTTCTCTTTCTCGGATCGGGCGGATCGGAGGGCTGACGAAAGAGAAAGATAAAGATAAAGAGGAAAGAGAAAGAGGCGGAGAGGCTGACCGGTGACCTCAGGCTTCCCAGCGGCCGTAGATGCCGCAGGGTAGGGTGCGGCCGTCGCGTTGGATCGGCAGGCCCACTTCGCCGCCGGTGATCGCGCCGCCCGTGCCGGGGAAAAGGCCGCTCAGCAGATTCACCACGACGGTCGGCGAGAGGCGGGCGGTGTAGGCGTTGATCAGAAAGAAGAGCGGTCGGTCGGTGAGGACTTGTTTGCACTCGTTGAGGAGTTCCCAGAGGTGGTCCTCGAGTTTCCACATCTCGCCGGTGCTGCCGCGGCCGTAGGTGGGTGGGTCCATGATGATGGCGTCGTACTTGCGGCCGCGTTTGATCTCGCGGCGGACGAATTTGAGGCAGTCGTCGGTGATGAAGCGGATGGGGGCGTCGGCCAGGCCGGAGAGGGCGGCGTTTTCCTTGCACCATTTGACCATGCCTTCGGCGGCGTCGACGTGGCAGACGCTGGCTCCGGCGGCGGCGGCGGCGCAGGTGGCGGCGCCGGTGTAGCCGAAGAGATTGAGCACGCTGATGTCGCGGCCGGCGGCGCGGGCGGTGCGGATTTTTTGGGAGAACCAGTCCCAGTTGACCGCCTGCTCGGGGAACAGCCCGGTGTGTTTGAAGGAGGTGGGGTGGATTTTAAAGGTGAGCGGGCCGTAGTTGATTTTCCAGTGGTCGGGGAGTTCGCGGCGGTATTCCCATTTGCCGCCGCCGGTGTCGGAGCGGTGGTAGAAGCCGTCCCATTTCTCCCACTTCGTCGCGCCGCCGGAGCGGGGCCAGATGATCTGGGGATCGGGGCGGACGAGGGTGTAGGGGCCCCAGCGTTCGTGCTTCATGCCGTGGCCGGCGTCGAGCAGCTGGTAGTCTTTCCACTGGTCGGCGACGATGAGGGCGGGGCGGGAGATGGCGGGTTCGGCGGGCATGACGGTTGGAAAAGCGGGCGCGAGCGAAGGCGGCGGGGTGGGGGTTGTCGAGTGTGGCGGGGGCGAAGACGCGCATCGTGCGAATCGAACGGGCAGATTGACAGCTTGCGGTCCATGCTTACGCCGTGAGTGGATGAAACTACACACCCTTACCAAGGCCTTCGTGGCCTCCCTCCTCGCTTCGTGCGCGGTGGCGCAGCTCCAGGCCGACGTCGTCGAGACGACAAACGGCACCCGCATCACGGGCAAAGTGGCCAAAATCGATGGCTCCGTCGTGGTCATTTCCACGGACTTCGCCGGTGACATCAGCGTGAAACAGTCCGACGTGGTGAGCATCACCACCGAGGCTCCCCTCAATTTCCGTCTCGCCGGCGGCAGCGTGCTCCAGGGCACCTTGTCGAGCACCGGTGGCGGCGCGATCGTCGTGAACGGCACGGAAGGCACCATCAATACGACGGTGGACAAGATCGCCGCGACGTGGGCTCCTGGCTCGCTCGATCCGGAAGTCGCCGCGCTGCAGCGTGGCTGGGCGTATGAAGTTGCCGCCGACATCACGGGCAAGACGGGCAACCGCGAGCAGCTTGGCACCTCCTTCAGCGCCCGCGCGGTGCAGAAGACGGCGCAGGACACACTGCAATTTTACGCCGCTTATGACCGCCAGATGACCAAGGAGGAGTTTGTTGACCCGGCAGACGGCCTGACCAAAGAGCGCAAAAGCAAATCGGCCGACCAGTTCAAAGCCGGTGTCGATTACAGCAACAATTTCTCGGGCAAGCTCTCGTGGTATGCCCGCAATGAAGGTGGTTTTGACCGCGTCAAAGACATCGAGCTCTACAATGTCGCGGCCGTCGGTCTCGGCTATGACTTCATCAAGAAGGGCAACCAGGTCCTCACGGGCCGCACCGGTTTGTCGTTCCGTTATGAAGGCTACAAAAACCCGTTGATTGAGGACGTGAAGGCGGCCGGTGCTGACTTCGGTCTCTTCCATCAGTACGACTCGAAGAACTGGTCCTTGGTGAACCGTCTGACCTGGGTTCCGATCTTCGAAGACTTCGGCGATTTCCGCGCCCAGCACGAATCCTTCTTCGAGCTGCCCATGGCCAATCCGAGCTGGAAGCTGCGCCTCGGTCTTTCGAATGACTACACCAGCAAGCCCGCTCCCGGTGTGGAGAAGATGGACACGACCTACTTCGCCCGCCTCGTGCTGAGCTTCAAGTAAGCGTCGCCGCGTTTTCCGATTCTCCTTTGTCTGCCAAAAACCCCGGCCGCAACGGCCGGGGTTTTTTTATGCTCACGTCCCGTAAAGCCGGTCTCCGAAATCGCCGAGTCCGGGGAGGATGTATTTGCGGTCGTCGAGTCCGCGGTCGAGGGCGGCGGCGTAGATGGGGACGCGCGGATGGGCCAGCTCCACGGCGCGCACGCCTTCGGGAGAGGCCACGATGTTGAGCAGGGCGAGGTCTTCGCCGCCGCGCTGGGCTATGACGCTGAGGGCGTTTACCGCCGAGCCGCCGGTGGCGAGCATGGGATCGACGAGCAGCACGCGCCTGCCGGCGAGCGGGGGGAGTTTGCAGTAATAGCTGCGCGCGACGGCGGTGGCGTGGTCGCGCTCCAGGCCGATGTAGCCGATGCTGACGTCGGGAAACAGATTCACGATGGGCTCCACCATGCCGAGGCCGGCGCGGAGGATGGGGACGACGACGAGGGGCTTGGCGAGCACGCGACCGGTGGCGGTTTCGAGGGGAGTCTGCACCGTGGACTCGCGGGTGGTGAGATCGCGTGTGGCTTCGAGGGCGAGGAGGAGGGAAATCTGGTGCGCGAGTGTGCGGAAGGTCGCGGGCTTGGTGGTTTCGTCGCGCAGATGGGTGACGATGTGCGCCGCGAGCGGATGAGTGAGCAGGTGGAGCGACATGGGCGGCGGATGGATTTTACCGCGGAGCAGGGGAGTGCGCAGGCAGGGAGAAGGCGGAGAAGTGAGAAGATTCTGCGCTCCTGGGCGCAGGATCGGACAGCGGGTGCTAGCGCCGCTTCTAGCGGTTTTTGGTGTTGATTGAGATGGGGATTTGGAGGCGTGTGTTGACTGGTTGCCCATCCTTAATGCCTGGCGTGTAACGCCACTGAGCGACCGCGTCGGCGGCGGCCTTTCCAAATGAGGCATGGCTGGCCTCGATGATTTCAATATTCCGAGTGGCACCATCGGTATCTACGATGAATTTAATGACGGCATTGGCCTTGATCCCCCTTTTTTTCAGCTCGAAGGGATAAATCGGCGCCACTCTTCGTCCTTCGGGGGCCGGAGCTTGATCCAATTGTTTTAAATTGAAAACCGGCACGTCGCTGGGGAGTGGAGGAAGGTACACCGCTTGGGTGGCTGGTCGGGAAACCGAGGGGGTGCGGCTCGCGCAGGACGCGAGGAGCAATGGCAGGGCGAGGCAGAGCAGACGATGCAGGGCTGCTTTCATGGAGGATGTATGGGGATGCACGTGAAGGTTGGGAAAACGGGCCGGATCTCAGAGCCGATCATGATCGATCAGCGGAGGCCTGAGAGTATCGGAAGTCGGGAAATTTGAAGCGGAACTAGCCATGCGGCTATGGGATGGAATGTTTTTAGATCGGGTTGTGGAGTTTGGTACGTTGGTCGCGCAAAGGGGTGACGATGTGCGCTGCCGCGAGCGGATAGGTGAGTTGGGGGTGCGAAATGGGTGATGGGTTATTTCACCGCAGAGCACGCTAAGGGCGCGAAAACAGAATGGAGTCGATGCCGGTTATAGTAGTACCCCCTGTCAGCTAGTTCACCCGGATACCGGTCGGCGATGTGGATGTCAGCTTGTGGCGCAGGCACCGTAAGCGATTGCGAGGGGGATTGGCGATGACGTGATCAGGAGCGGTCGAGATTGAAAGAAATGGGAACCTGCATGCGCGTATTTACGGGCCTCCCGTTTTTAATTCCGGGTTTAAATTTCCATTTCGCGATAGCGTCTGCGGCAGCTTTTCCGAAGCCCGGGTGGTTTGCGGAGACGATCTCAACATCGCGTACGCTTCCGGAAACATCGACGACGAACCTAATCACAGCTTCACCGTCCATCCCTGCTCTTTTCAGCTCGAAGGGATAGACGGGCGCAGCGCGCGAACGTTTATTTTTGGGGGGAATATCGACCTCCCTTAGACTATATACAGGCGCACTTAGCTCGGTAGGTGAGGTATGTGGTGGGCTGGCTTTAGCATTGTGGGCAGTAGCTTTTACATCGGGTGCTGAGGCTTCTGGTATGCTGGCGCAGGACGTCAGGAGCCAGGGCAGGCAAAGGCAGAGCAGTTGGAGTAAGTTTTTCATAACGCTAGCGGGATGCTGTGATGAGGCGGGAAAGTTGGCCGATGTCGCTTAGTGAGCGCAAACGCACTCTGGGCTATGGATGCGTGCTACGGTCTGGTGAAGAAGACCATTTCACAGCAGGTCGCGGTCGACTTTGTGTTCGAGGATTTTTTCGAAGTCTTTGCGGAGTTGTTTTTCTTTGCCTTTGAAGCCGGGCATGAGGGCGAGCCAGTTGTACACCTCTTCGCGGAGGTATTTTGGCATCACGGGCTCGATGGCGAGGACGCGGTCGAGGGCGCGCACGCAGGCTTGGGCGATCTGCTCGCTCATGAGCTGGGCGCCGGCGGCGCTGTGCTGGCCGGCGAGGCGGACGACTTCGTCGATGGGCGCGCGGCCGCGGTGGCCGAGGTGGGATTTGTAGAGGCCGAGGCTGTCGAGGATGACGTTGGCGGTGCGCGGGTAGAAGCTCGTCATGAGATTCCACGGGTCGCCGCGTTGGTCGCCGCCGTGGCGGAAATCGCTGCGCAAAATGACCGACGGGATGTCGGCGAACTTCGCGAACATGAATTCGACGACGGTGCCGGAATCGAGCTCGGGGCCGTCGTAGTTGAAGAGGCCGAGGTCGCACTCGAGGAGGGTGCGGATGTCCTGGTCGCGGATGGACTGGGCGGTGTTGCCGCGTTGTTCGAGGTTTTGGGGGAGGACGCAGAGGTAGCGGCCGTGCGAGTGTTCGTAGATGGCCTCGGCGAGATAGGCGTTGCCGATGAGGTGCTTGAGGCTGAAGAGCTCGCTCGCGAAGTAGACGGTGTAGCTCTTCTTTTTGGTTTTCATGCGTGGGTGCGGAGTCGTGGTAACGCCATACGGGCGGGCGGCTCAACGGAATTTTCCGCCGGGCAGGCAAGGCGGCTTCGCCGCCGGGTGAAGGGGGAAGTTGACGTGGAAGTGGGGGCGGCGTGCGTGGAGTGGGCGTCGCGCGGGTGTCAGGTGCTTCTCCGCCTCTTTCTCGTTCCTCTTAATCTTTCTCTTTCTCTCGGTCTGAATCAGAGGCCGGCCCACAAGGTGTCGGTGTTGAGGCTGACGAAAGAGAACGATTAAGAGGAACGAGAAAGAGCGGGCTGAGGCTCTGGTGAGGTTTGGTGCTACACGCATGAGATCGGTTCACCCGGCGTTGGGCGTCATCGAGTTTGCCTCGGGGGTGCGGGATCGGGCAGCGTGGGCGGACTTCTCTCCATGACACGGTTTCATAAAATCATCGCTCTTCTGTGTGCGCTCGTGGCGGCGCTTGTCGTTACGATTTTCCGAATGCAGATCGGCATCGCGCAGCGGAGCGATCCGGCGCAGCGGGTGGAGCGGGGGCGGCATCTGGTGGAAAATGTGGCCATGTGCGCGGAGTGTCACACGCCCCGGCTGAGGTCGGGCGCGCTGGACCGGAGCCGGTGGTTGCAGGGGGCGCCCATGGCGTACAAGCCGCTTGGGGAAACGCCGTGGGCTCCGCTCGCGCCGGCGATCGCGGGACTGCCGGGCTATTCGGAGGAGCAGGCTGTGGTCTTGCTGATGACGGGACAGAAGCCGGGCGGGGCGGCGTGTCTGCCGCCGATGCCGGCGTATCGGCTGAGTCGTGACGAGGCGCTGGACGTGGTGGCTTATCTGAAAAGTTTGCCGGCGGGGCGGTGATTCTGGCGGGCGCGGGTGGATCGGGTTCGGTTTCGCGGATGACGGCGATGGTTTAAATCGTTCTCGTTCCCCTTCCTCTTTCTCGTTCTCTGGATCGGTGGGAGCGCGGTGCGCGGCAGGGGCTGCGGCTGAGAAAGAGGAACGAGAAAGAGGAACGAGAACGATCCCTGCGAG
>JACCDR012105210.1_pt1 | contig 11099 bp, 20 predicted proteins | sample 7446431 | NCBI WGS metagenome assembly JACCDR01 (sample SAMN15323443, study PRJNA562643) | freshwater metagenome | isolation source: river surface water | place: USA:Blue River Watershed | collected 2017-08-17 | reverse complement strand
GGTGCTGCCCAGCGGCTGCGCCCTGTTGAGGTTGATACCCTTAGTTTCCCAAAGCTGCGCGAGCTTCCACAGAGCTACAGAAAAGTTCACCAGATGAGCACGCGGGATGCCCTCGGTCGAGATGTGGCTAAACCCGGCATCCTCCCACGAGGCCAGATGCCACTCACCAGGGCTGAGCACAGGCGGGTTCTGTGCCAGCTTTCCGAGCCACTCAGAGAGCCTTGTGAGTTCGCGCGGCGTTCGTAGCGTGAGAACGTCATCTTCGTACATTCCCATGCTGTGGAAATGCAGGCCCGTGCAGTCGCAAAACCGCAGTGAGAAAAAAATGTGATCCTCGGGTCCGTTGAGGTCGAGATGAATCATCAAAGGGCGACTCGTGCCGCCAAAGAAAAAGTCAGTGTTCATGATCGTGTGTGTTGATCTCCGGGAGAGAAATTAAGCCGCCGCCTTCAGCAGTTGCGTGGCGGCGCTCTTGAAAGCCTTGACGGGGTCGGTGATGCCCCCGGCCATCATGAGCCTCGTAAGCCGTGCGTGTTGCACGAAGGCACCGCACGAGCCGCTCTTCTGTTGCGTCACCAGCTTCAAAGCCTCGGTGCGAATCGTCGGGTTTCCAGCCACGTCCGGCAGGTGCTGATTTAAGAGGTAGTTCACCGTGGCCGCACTCGTGTTCCTCGCGGCATCCTCATCGAAGAGATCAATGCTCACATTTCGGTGAAGTCCCACGCGGCGACTGTGCTGGTCGATGCGGCTCCATTGCTCGCTGATTTCAGGGTTGCCGATGAGAGCGATGCTCGCGCCCGTGTAGTCCAAAAAGTCAGCCAGCCAGTTGCGAGCTGAGGCCGTCAGACGCTGGGCATTGTCGATCACAAACATCACCTGCTTGTCACGGAAGTGACGGCTCAGCGCTGCCGCGTGATTCTCACCGCGTTTCCGCTCGATGCCTGCGCTCGTCACCAGCTCGCGTGCCAGCGTCGTCTTGCCTGCCGTCCACGCCCAAACGTGCGCATAGATCGTGTTAGCCTTGTGCTTTGCCGCGTAGAGGCGGCAGCCGCATGTCTTGCCCGTTCCTGCCGGGCCAAAGCCGACGTTGATCATCCCGCAGGCTCGCACTTGGTTGAGGAAGGCGAAGAGGCTCGGCAAGATGAAAGACTGAGGATCATCCACCAGCTCAGCGCCACCCTCGATGCGGATTTCATTGGCCAGGAATGAGGCCAGCCGCGTTTCAAACTTGCGCAAATCTCCCTGCCACTTGCCATCCGTCAGGAAGCGGTAAACCGCCGTTTGGTCGGCATAGCCGAGCCGCTTGCCCACGAGGGCGCGGTCCTTCTGGCTGTCAGTATCCAGGCCGCTGCGTCGGAAGTAATTCCGCAGCTCCTCCAGCAAGTCAGGATTGCGCAGATCAGCGCCAGAGGTCTCTAGGGTCGTCGTTGGTTTCATGGTCGTGTGTTGTTGGTGGTGTTTGGGTCGAGAAAATCGTTTCGAGCGCGCGAGATGCGCCATTGGTGAGTTCACGCTGGGCCTGCTCGTGGTCCTGGAGCACGCGCCGGTTGTGCTTGAGCCGGTCGATCTCGGCTTGTGTTGTCGCGGCATGGCGACTGCGCGGCCCTGCGAGCTGCTCACTCAGCAGGTGCGCGGACCGCTTAAACTTGTCTCTGGCTGCATCATCATCAGCCCGGCAGTGCCGTTGCACAGCGCGTGCAGTGCCCAGGAAGGCACCGCGCTGTTTCGTCGCGCTGAAAATCCACAGCACAGAGCGGTCAAAGGGATTCAGCACCGTGTCATAAGTCTCGCCCCACGTCAGAGCCATCTCACGGCCTGCGGGTGTTGTCACCGTGCCCTCAAACCACATCTTGGCGGGTGCGATGTCGATGTTTTGAATGCCGAAGACTCCATCATCACCCAGCCTGCGAGGCTCCGCGATGTCCTGATAAAGGATCTCCGCGATGACTGAATCAGGCACCTGCACCAGCTCATCACGCTTCGTGCAGCCCATTTGAAAGACTTCGTGCGGGCTCATGCGCTTCGGTTGCCAGCAGCGTGCATCAGCGTCGGCCATGGCTAGATAAGCCTGCCGTGCCATCGGCGGCATCAGCTCTAGGCGGTGCTCATCCACCCATTCATTGCTCTCAGGCAGGAGCCGGTATTGCTGCGTGATGAATCCCAGCTCTGCCCAGCCCTCTAGGTTGTGGTCTTCGCGTTTGTTTACGGCATCCAGCACCGCATTCACCAGCGGCATCAGTTGCGTGTGAAACTCCGGCGTCCGATGCTTCAGCAGTGCCCGCGCCTCCGGTGGCAGCCGTTGAGCCAGCTTAAACATCTGCTCGTTATCCCGCTCCAACACGCCGAGGAACTCAGGCGCATCGCGATGATGTCCCGTCTGCGCAGGCAGAAAGTCGAGCTGATTGTGAATGTAGCTGTGCAGGCTTTCCAGCGCGGCCTTGTGGTTCGGGTTGCCACGTCCCCCACGTCCATCGCCCATGCCTGCGATGGCTTGCACATCGCCGAGCATCCCGCTGTCCTTCACGATCACCAGATCGCCAAAGGCACGCTGGAGGATGTCTCTCACGATCTTCCGAATCGCCGCCGTGCCATGCTCGACGACAAAGGTCGTGCCCCGTTTGCTGATACCATAACGCAGCACCACACAGAGCAGGAAGCGCATCTCAGCCTCAGTCAGGCCTTCCTTGGTCCCGTCAGCGCGGTAGAGCTGCGGCTTCGTCCCATGGGCAAAGCGTGATCCGCTCAGCAGCTCCAGTGCTCCGAGCTGCAAAGGCACGACGAGCTTCTTCGTGTCGAGGAGCCTGCCCTTCACGTCCAGCTTCACGTCATCAAACATGACGTGGCTCATGTGCCAGAGCCCCACGCGAGTGCTCAAGACCTTGGGGCCATAAAGCTGCCGAGCACGTCCCAGACCATGGCGCATCGCTGTCAGGGCCAGCTTCTTCGGCTGATGCCGGTAAAGGTTGCGGCCCTTGCCTCCCCAGCCTTCCGGCAGGTTTGGCCAGCCGGGCCATCCCGCATAGCCGGGGATGTGCGCATACTCGACGCCGTCGATCTCGAAAGGGCGGCGTGCCTTCCAGATCATCACGAGCTGCTTGTAAGCTCCCGCCGTCTTCCGCTGCCGCTTTTCGACCAGCATCTTCCAGAACTCCAAAAACTCAGCACACAGCCCGCCCTCATTCTTAGCACCCACCCCTTTATACATCGGCACCAGCGCAGCCCATCCCATGTCCTTCACCTTGGACACGAGCCGGTCAAAGGTGGCACGACTCACGCCCAGAGATGACATCGCATCCAGCTTGCTCAGCTTGCCCTCGCTGAAATGCTTCATCACCACGATGCGCTGATTGACGAGCGTGCGCCATTTCACCGGCAAGCCGCCGATGGCATCATGGTCTGAGGGCTGGAGAGCGAGTTGCATGGTCAAGCTGAAATGGCTTTGTCGAGAGCTTTGAGAAAGGCTGCTGGAGTTGGCTTGGTGCTCTTGCTGCGTGCGGAGTCATCAATGCGGCACCAGACCATTCTCAGAGTGAAATCCTTTCGGTAGCTCAAGACTGGCTCGCGGTAGCGGTGGAAGGTCCGCTTGCCGAGTGTGATGCTCCAAAGGAAGATGCCTTCGTGATGAGGCCGTAGGTTTAAACTGCCATCGACCAAATTGTCTGCTGACTGGAGGTCGCGAGGGGCAGGGATGTCTTTGGGGGATGTCATAGTCACTTCACGGCTCTGATTTTCTTGATCGCCTCACTCATCACCGCGTCGGCAGTCGTCCGGGTCTCGGCCTCGACTCGTGTGTGATGCCCAGCCACAAACCACGCGTCGATCAGGTTGAGGATGGTCGTCATCTCTTCCTCGGCATCCTTCGCCAGCTCGGCTGCCGTCTTTGGCTTTGGCTTATCGTTGCCCTGGTTGACCTTCGTCTTGTGCCCGCGCTTCTGCGGAGACTCAGGGCTGAACATGTCCAGCCAGCTCCGCTGAGAGGTGCCGTTCACGAACTCAAAGAGTTCCAGCTGCTTCGCCTCGAAACCCTTCGGCAGATCACTCGCCGCCGCCGTCACGAGCTTCGGCAGCGGCATCGCCTTCGCCACCTTCGCGCCCACGATCTCAGCATACTTTTCAGCGATGCTCTCGGTGACATGCAGGAAGCGCAGGGCCGTCGTGCGTTTGACCTCGGGAGCGTAGGTTTCGAGCCACTTCGAGAGGGGCAAGGGGGCGTTAGAGTCGATCAATTGTCCACGCGTGGACAATTGATCCTTCTTCTTTGCGTTCGCGGCGTCTGGATTGCCTCGTTTGGTCATCTCCGGATGCTCTTCCCGGAGCTGCATCATCATGGCTCCGAAGATCACAACTTCTTTCATGCCGCCCGTGGCACGATGGTATTGAGTCGTCAGTTGATGACCCTTCAACGCATTGTCGCCGAAGGTATCCTCATCAGAGGTTTGAGGCACAGTGAGGGCTTTGGACGTGGTCTTGCTCATGGGTGGGTTATTCTGGTGATGGTGATCGTGGGTTTGTAGTGCTCGCCGAAGGTGGCGGAGGGTGGGGCGGGGTCGTAGCTCACAAGGATGGCTCCATGGCATTCGAGGGCTCGCTTAGACTTGCGCGTCTCGATGACGATGCGGCACGGTTGGCGACCCGCCTGCCGCTGCGCTTCATGCAGCGCGTTGATGAGTTGCTGTGAGTCCATGGTTCAGGGCTGAGGGCTGAGGGCTGAGGGCTGAGGGCTGAGGCGCGAAGCCCTTGAGGTTAGGCGTGATCTCGATTCCCAGTTCAGCGGCCAAGTCGGGCCGCGTCTCGGCAATGCGGCGGTAGGCGTAGGACTTTGCGAGAGCGCGGTCAGTTTCCTTCGTGCTCTCCTGCCGTCCGCCGCGCGGCTTCCACGCGATGAACCGGCTCACTTTGGGCCGCACGATGAGCCGGTAAGGCTTGGCCACGCGGATGCGGATGGGCTTGATGCCCTTCGGGTGCAGGAGAGCGTCAGACTTCATGGCTTAGTCCTCGGCCTCCTCCGCGCCTTTGCGGTTGATGCTCAGTTTCTCTTCACGCACCACGCGGATGCCAAAGCCAGCCAGCCAGGCACCGCAGCGCTTTGCGGCCTCGCGCATAAACTCTTTATTGAGCGTGACTTTACCGAAGCGCAGGCACGCCTGCGCACTCACACGGTCGGCGTCTTCGGCGGTTTCGTCCTTCATCATCTCCTCCAGCTCGGCCAGGGCTCGCTCTTCATCGTCGATCTCGACCACGGGGCGCTTGCGGTAGGCGATGACCTGGCCAGCCATCTCCACCGTGCTCTTTTTGCCGAGCAGCATCTTGCGGTTGGAGGCCACGATGATGCGGGCGCGTTCCTCCAGTGCTTCCACTTCAGCCTTGAGAGGGTCAGTGACACTGGCAGCGGCTTTCTTGAGCGCCGTGGCGCGCGCGGCGATGTCAGCCTTGGCAGCGGCGAGCAGGTTGTCTTTGTCAGTCTTCTCACGGCAGATGAGAGCGAGTTGCTCAGCCGCGTTGAGTTGCTTGAAGAGGGGCTCGTTTTCAGGGAGCAGGAGATTGGCGGGGGTGTTGATTTTCATGGGTCGATTCAGTTCCAGGGGGTCAGGTGGTTGGCGGGCACACGCACGGCTTCGCCGGTCGTGTAGAGCGTTAGGTAGGCATGACCCGTGGCCGGGTCGTGGTGGTGCAGCTCCAGGCTGCCGCTGGTGATCTCTCGCGTCAGGTGCAGTGTCACCGCGCAGGCACCGGTCTTTGCAGAGGGGGATGCGCAGCGCGCAGCGACGGTGTAGAGCTTGCCTGTCACGAGATCGCTAGAGGTCAGCGCTGCTGGCAGCGGCGCGGGTCGGAGAGGTGAATGCTCACAGCGGGTCAGCGGATGAGTTGTGGTTCTCCTCGCGGTAGGCTTCACCCAATGGTGGCAGGGTGAACTGATGACGCATCCGCCAGGCGATGCGTCTGAATCCGAGACGGCACTGCCTGGCATCCGTCATCAGCATCACCGCGCCCTTGCGAGCACGGCGACGATGCAGGGCACGGCGTCCCACGACGATCACGATGACCAGGCACAGCATCATGGAGCCATTCAGCACCAGGGCGGCAGCATTGAGAGGGTCGAGGTTCATGCGGCCTCCTTCTGTGGAAGGTGGCGGTCAACAAAGGCTCTGACGATGGGCTCTGCTCTCGGCAGAGTCACCAGAACCTCGATCAAGACGGACTCTAGCTGACCGCAGATGAAGGCATAGCTCACCTCATTGATCGTTTTCTGACTGCTGGCTTTACCTGCCTCAATGGCACGCATCGTTAGCTTGCTGGCTTCATCGTAGTTCATGCAGCCTCCTCGCTACCGGGCATCGGTGCCCGTTGGATGCTGAACGTCTGAGCCTTCGCGGCAGCGTCGCTGAGCAGCTTCGTCAGCCCGGCACGGCCTGGCATCTGTGCCGGGGCCGGGGCGATGTGCAGCTTCTTTGCAGGCGCGTTGCTCAGGCTCAGCAGGCCACTCACGGCCTGCACGACAAACGTGTCGGCGGTTTGGCGGCTGACGCCTTGGGTGATGAGTTCATGCCTGCGCAGGATGGGAGGCCTGCGGCGGTGGATGGTAGTGTGTTGGGTGGGGTGCATGGTCTGCGGTGTTCGTGGTTCTTGGTTCTGGGTTCTGGGTTCTGGGTTCCTGGTTCTGGGTTCTGGGTTCCTGGTTAGGCCGTAGCCTGGGTAGGGAAGAGGAAGAGCTGATCCGGGTGGTCAGCGGGCTGGGTGGGTTTGCTGCCGCGCTTGCCACTGCGGATGCAGATCACATTTTCTGGCAGCGGGGCAGTAGGCAGGAACGCAGCAGCAGCGGGCAGGCAACCCGACGCCACCTTTTCACACAGCGCCGCATGGTGCGGAAACCGTGTGCGGATGGCCTCCAGAATCACCGCCTTGTCTCCGAGCGTGCTTCGCACCAGGTAGGTCAGCACCGCAGCGGCGGCGATGCTGTAGCGATTCCGCACCTCACGGCCCAGGGTATCCTTTTTGCCCCGGCCATGACTCGCGCAGGCCAGGGCCTCGATCTGACCGCTGCGGATCAGCTCATCAATCGCCTTACGGTCCACTCTTCCGAGCACATGCGTCACATCCGCCACCGTCAGCTCCTCAGAGCGGACGCTGCGCGTGGTCTCAGCGAGACGGTCAATGGCGGGATGCGTGGTCATGGTCAGAAAAAAGTAGCTTGGGGTTCGCTTCGCGGCTTAGCAGCAGCCCAAAGGTTCAGCCGCGCTTCCGCCAGCAGCGGCGGTAAAGGTGCGCTGCCTGCGCGCGGTGGAGGATGTGATGCGTGGCAGATTGGGCATCCTCACGCGGGATGCGGTCGATGACCTCGGTGAGTTCCGAGATCGCCATGAGGCACAGGGTAGAGAGGTGCGGTTTCATATTAGGCAGCAGCAGGCAGTTGAGGCACCGGACGGCCCTCCTTCTTCAGCAGTGCCGTGTAGCGCTGAAGTAGGCTGCGGCTCGGACGCTTGCCGGTCAGGACTAAAAACAGATGCGTGCGGTTCGTTTGCAGTGCTTTCGCATGGCGCGAGATCCCTGGGAAACGGGTCTCGCCGCGTGGGGTGCCATCTTGGAGATCATTGCGGATCAACCTGCGCACATAGCGGCTGAAGTTGCCTTCATCATGCGCCTGAGCAGCTTGGAGGGCAGCCTGATACAGGTGCTTTGGAATGCTGGCGGCAGCGCTGATGCGGCGTTTTGATCCAACATCAAAGTCAGGGGTGATGATTGTGTAGGTCATGGATTCAGGCGGCGTTAGGTTTGACTTTTGCGCCCACAGGCCAGGGCTGGCCCTGACGCCGAAGAAAGGCCGCGTAGCCGTTGATCAGCGTCTGGCTGCTCCGCTTGCCCATCAGCACCCGCCAGAGGTGTGTGGGGTCACGATCTGCCTCGCGGGCAAAGATCACGAGTCCGGGGAATTGGGTCATGGAGCCTTTCCGGCGTCCGGTGCGTGTGCTGTTAGATTTGCGTGCCAATGATTTAGCGGGCATATTCACTTCAGTAAATGCACTCCAGTAAACATGCAAGAACAAATATTCACTCCAGTAAACTTTGCTCAGCACCTCGCCGCTTTGATCCGGCAACGCGGCATCACTCAAAAGGAACTCGCGGCAGGCGTTGGCTCTAGTGAGGCAACTATCGTCAAATGGTTGAAGGGCTCCGTTCCTCTTGGGCCAAATCTCAACCGCCTCGCCGATTACTTCGGCATCCACCCGGACTATTTGTTAAACCCCAAACGCTACACCCAGCTCATCACCGATGCTGCCGCAGAGGCGGAGGCCATACCTGACGTGAAGCGCCGCGCCCGCGCCTTCAATGAAAAGGTCCTCCAGGAAACCAAACGCCTCTACGACAGGCAGGAAGGCTTTGATGCCGCCATGACACTGCGTGAGCACGCCGCCGCCTATGGGACCGACTGGCAGGGCCGCGCCATCTCTGCCGAGCGTCAGCTCGCGGAACTGAAAACCCTTTTGCAAACCGCCCTCACAACTATCACCCTACCGCTACCATGAAAACGCCCCTCCTTCTCATCCTCACCGGCATCGCCGTTCTCATCACCGGTCTGCTGCATCATCAGCTGGACCAGGCACGCCGTGCAGAGGAACGCCGCCAGCATCAGGCATGGCTGGAAAACATGCGGCAGCAGACCGCTGCCACACATGCCGCTGAAGCTCACGCCCTCCAGCAGCGCCTTAGCCTCCATGCCCTGGAGGCAGACCGCGCCCGCGCCCGCATCCAGGCAGAGCGCCAAGCAGATGAGTTCCAGCAGAAAAGGGCCGCCCTCTGGCAGGGCATCGTGCCTGGGAAAAAATAGCCGGATGAGCCCCCGCTCAAAAAACTGAAAATAGCGTTTGCGTGATTCCGTTTTGAATGGAATCATTCCGCACACCCAAGAAAAGCGGTGGGCCGCTCAAACGACCCACCGCCGGAACCAAGGTGAAACTGCCAAGTGGCAGCGGAACCAAGGCCGCGAGGGTGCCACGTTAAAGAAAGGAATCAAGACTCATGAACAGAAGTAAAAACAATTGGATCAAGCTGGCCTCCATGATGGAGCTAGATCTCAACATGCTTGCCCGCACTGGCCTCACGACTAAAGGCCAGATCAATGTCATGAACAACATCGGCGCTTACCTCCCCATAGATAGATCGACGGGGAAAGACTACGGCGTCGTGCTCATGGAGATGATCTTCTCCATGAGAAGCTATGAGCGGCGCAGCGGCGAGGATGGCAGATACCTCGCGCCATGGCTGGCTGAGAAGCTGGACCGGCTAAATTTTGAGGTGCGCATCAAAATCATCGGCACCGAGTGCAACCGCGCGTCTGTCCATGAAACTTTTGAGCAAGCCGTGGAGGCCGCCAAAAACATCTCCGGCAGTTGGGTCACTCAATTTGGCGGAGGAGAAGTGCTTTTCCAAAACCCATGAACACCCTCACTCACAACGGCCAAAAATGGCGCGTCACTTCGTGCGGGCCGCATCGCCTTGTGGCAGTGCCCCTACTGGCAGAGGCAGCGGCGGAAAAAGCCGCTGCCGCCCTCCGGGCTCGCCGGGAAAAACTCAGCCTCAGCACCCGTGACATGGCTGCCCGCCTGGGCATCTCCCAGTCCATGTTGGTGAAGCTGGAGCGTGCCAAGCTCAAAAAAAGCCTGCCGGGGGTTCTGGCGAAGGCACTCAAGATCAAACTCTAAACACAAGATGAACCAACTTCTCAAAGTCACTGCGCTGCACATCGGCGGTGTGGCGCATGGCAAGTACCTGCACGTCACAGCTTCGGCTTTTCGTAAAGTGCCAGCGCCGGTTCAAAGATTGCAGCTTGCTGACCAGCCCATCGCGGACCCGATTGCCAGGGAGACCACGCCCTCAGACTTTTATCGTCGCGAAAAGCTGCGCAGTCGCGAAAAGCTGCGCACTGGCGGCAAGGAAAGCATCGTTTATGTGCTCGACTCGCTGAGCCCAGATGAAGCCTTAGCGATGTACATCGAGCTAGAAACCAAGAACCAAGAACCAAGAACCTAGAACCCGAACCCTTGGGCTGAAGCCCAAACTACATTTTAAGGCCCGCCTTACCGGCGGGCCTTTTTTGTGCCCAAAAGGCGGACATCCGCCCTAGTGCATCATTCATTAGGCAGGTCAAACTGGAGGCCTTCCGCAAGGAATCCGCAGCTTCATGGTCGCTGTGTCGATTGCCTGCCCTCTCCGGGAGAGGGGGCAGGCATAGGCTCAGCCCTGACTGCACTCATCTCAACCCTCCATGAAACACCTCCTCGTGAAAAAATACGGTCCCTTCCTCGGTCTCGCCGTCATGGCAGCCCTCGTCATCGGCATGGCGCATCTGCCCTCATGTCAGCTCAGCCCAGAGCAGCAGCACACGCTGCGCACGCTCAGCGTTCCCGCTTCAAAAATCCTCAGCAAGGCTGCCGTCTCTCAGGGCTGGGTGGAACCTGGTGACGAGATCACCATCCAGCGCGGCATTGCTGTCGTGGTCAGTGATGCTGACAAGGAAACCAAGCTCTACCAGCTCGCCGAGATCGGGCTAGATCGTGCCCTGCACAGCGGATTCATGACAGTGGATGACAAGGTCACGGTCAACACACCGACCGAAGTTACGATCACGGATGGCAGCACGCTGCCGCCAGATGCCCAGCTCACCCTGCCCAGCATCCCGCCGGTGGAGTTGAAAAACGAACTTTTGCCGCCGCCGCCAGTTCAGCCCTGAGCCCTTGGGCTGAAGCCCAAACTACTTTTTCGACCATGACCCGCCTCGACTTCACCCTTTATCGTGGCCTCACTTTTGCAGGCTACCGCCTCATCGCGCTGGATTCAGCCGGGGCAGCGGTCGCGCAGGATGTGGGCACCACCTACCTGCTCCAGGCACGCAGCGCAGCGGGAAAGGCGCTCAGCTTTGCACTGCCCACCATTCGCGGCACCACGGCCACCGGCGAGATCATCATCAGCGAGGCCAGTGCTGCCACCACCGCAGACCTGCCCCTGGGCAGCTTCGCCTACGACCTCATTCCCATCGACACCGACGCGAAGCCCTGGCCGCCGATCCTCACCGGCACCATCCGCGTCGTCGATCCCGTGAGCGT
>JACCDR010001664.1_pt1 | contig 11099 bp, 9 predicted proteins | sample 7446431 | NCBI WGS metagenome assembly JACCDR01 (sample SAMN15323443, study PRJNA562643) | freshwater metagenome | isolation source: river surface water | place: USA:Blue River Watershed | collected 2017-08-17 | reverse complement strand
GCGTCAGCAAGATCGTGGGGTCACGTTCTGGGCTGGTGGACACCATGTGAATCGGCATGCCTGTGGTTTCGGCAATGCGATTCAGGTAATGCTGAGCGGCCTTGGGCAGCTTGTTGTAATCGGTCACGCCCACGGTGCTGTCGGTCCAGCCGGGGATGGTTTCGTAGATGGGTTTGCAGCGTGCAATCTCGTCTGCGCCCATGGGCAAGATGTCGATTTTTTCGCCGTCTAATTCGTAGCCGACGCACAAGAGCAATTCGGTCAAGCCGTCTAACACGTCGAGCTTGGTGATGCACAAACCTGTGAGGCCGTTCACCTGCGCGCTGCGCTTGAGCAACGCGGCATCGAACCAACCGCAGCGGCGTGAGCGACCGGTGGTCGTCCCCTTCTCTGCGCCCACGATTGACATGTGGTAGCCGGGTGTGCCTTCTTTTTCCCAATCCAATTCGGTGGGGAATGGACCGCCGCCCACGCGTGTGCAGTAGGCCTTGGTGATACCCAAGATGTAGTGCAGCATGCCAGGGCCAACGCCAGCGCCTGCAGCGGCGTTACCGGCCACACAGTTGCTAGAGGTCACGAAGGGATAGGTGCCGTGGTCCACGTCGAGCAAGGTGCCTTGTGCGCCCTCAAACAAGAGGTTGGCACCAGCCTTGTTGGCCTCGTTCAACTCACGCGACACGTCGGCCACCATGGGCAAAATTTCTTTGGCGTAGGCCATGGCTTCGTTGTACACAGTGTCGAAGTCCACAGCGGGTGCGTGCAAGATGTCGACCAACACATGGTTGTGCAACTCTAGGTTCTCACGCAGTTTGGTGGCGAAGCGCTCTGGGTGCTTCAAGTCTTGCACGCGCAAAGCACGGCGTGCAATTTTGTCTTCGTAGGCGGGGCCAATGCCGCGGCCTGTGGTGCCAATCTTGGCCGTACCGGCCTTCTCTTTGGCGGCCTCACGGGCCACATCGATCGCAGCGTGGTAAGGCAAGATGAGTGGGCAAGCTTCGCTGATGCGCAAGCGCGAGCGCACTTCCACACCCGCCTTTTCAAGGCCAGCAATTTCTTCGAGCAACTTTGGGGCAGACAACACGACACCGTTGCCGATGTAGCACTTAACGCCGGGGCGCATGATGCCGCTGGGGATCAAATGCAAAGCGGTTTTCACACCGTTGATGACCAGGGTATGGCCAGCGTTGTGGCCGCCTTGAAAACGCACCACGCCGGTGGCGGTTTCAGTCAACCAATCGACCAGCTTGCCTTTGCCTTCGTCACCCCATTGGGTGCCGACGACGACGACGTTACGGCCTTTGGTTGCGGCCACGGTTTGTCCTTGGGTAGTACTCATATCGACTCGATTACTCTGAAAATTAAAGGGCTTGCACAGCCCACTGGCCGGCGACTTCGATCAGTTCACGATCGCAATTGAATTCGTCCACAACGCTGTCGTGACCTGGCAAGACGCAGACCACGGTTTCACCATTGGCACGCAAGGTGGCGATGGCTTCGCGCAAACCTTTGGCCGTGCCCCAAGGCGCACGAATGGCAGCCTTGAGTGCACGCTCGGGCACGACTTGCACCAACTCCTTGAGGTCCAAGCTAAAGCCCACGGCTGGACGTTTGCGGCCAAACACGGCACCGACTTCGTCATAACGGCCGCCGCGGACCAAGGCATCGCTGGCACCTGGCACAAAGATGGCAAAGCGCACACCGCTGTAGTAGGCGTAGCCGCGCAAATCGGCCAAGTCAAAGGTAATGGCCACATCGTGCATGTCTGCGGCGATTTGGCGCAACTCGCTCAAAGCTTGCATGACCACGGGCCATGCAGCAAATGCTTTTTCGGCTTGGTCCAACACAGACGCATCGCCATACATGCCAACCAGCGACACCAAGGCTGTGCGCACATTAGCAGGCAGATCTTTGGTGAGGGCTTGAACACCCGAGGTGTCCTTCGCAGCCAGCGCGGCGTGCAAAGCGTCACGGTCTTGCGAACTCAGACTCACACCGGCCAACAAAGCGGGCACGATGCGCGCGTCGCTCAAGTCAAGAGTGAAGTTTTGAAGCTTGACGGCCTTCAAACTGTCTAAAGCCAACTGCAGCACTTCGAGGTCGGCTTCAAGGCCAGCGTGGCCATAAATTTCAGCACCAAACTGCAAGGGCTCGCGGGTGGCAAACGGACGGTCTGGGCGTGTGTGCAGCACCGGGCCGCAGTAGCACAGGCGGGTCACGCCAGCGCGGTTGAGCAAATGGGCATCAATGCGGGCCACTTGTGGCGTGGTGTCAGCGCGTAAACCCAACGTGCGACCTGAGAGTTGGTCGACCAATTTGAAGGTTTGTAAATCGAGGGCGCGGCCTGTGCCTGAGAGCAAAGATTCGAGGTATTCGAGCAGTGGCGGCATGACCAGCTCGTAGCCGTAGCCCCTTGCTGTGTCAAGGTAGAGGCGACGCAGCTCTTCAATGTGCCGGGCCTCAGAAGGCAGAACATCGGCGATGTGATCCGGCAGAACCCAAGCAGACATGAAATTAAGGGAGGCTGTTAAAAACGCGATTTTACAGGGCTAAACGCCCTCAACCCAGCCACCACAGCATCAAAACGCCTGCCAGCACACAAACCAAGCCAAAAAAGCGGATCTGACCGTCTTCCAACACCATGAGCTGAGCCATTTTGTCGCGCCAACCATGAGGCGAAACAAACGGGAAGATGCCCTCAAAAATAAGCATCAAGCCGAACGCTACCCACAGCGTATCCCTGTCAAAGCTCATACGCAGGGCCTTTTACTTCTTGGGTGCTGGGGCACTACCGCCACCACTGCCACGCAAGGCTTTGAAGAAGTCGCTGGATGGATCAACCACCATCACGTCGCTCTTTTTGCTGAACGTGGTTTTGTAGGCTTCTAAGCTGCGGTAGAACTGCGCAAAGTTGGCATCGCGGCCAAACGAATCCGCATACAAACGAGCGGCTTCTGCATCGCCCTCACCTTTGATTTTTTGGGCTTCGCGATACGCATTCGCCAAAGTGACTTCGCGTTGGCGATCGGCATCGGCGCGGATCTTTTCGCCCTCGGCTGCACCCGTGGAACGCAACTCGTTGGCCACGCGCTTACGCTCGGCCTCCATGCGGCGATAGACCGACTCGGTGATGGCATCCACATAGTCCGCACGGGTGATGCGCACGTCAATCACGTCTACGCCCCAAGGTTTGGCACCTTTGACGGCTTCAAGCACTTCACGCTTGACATCTTCTAGCAGCTCTTCGCGCTTCAATGAAAGTAGCTCTTTCACCGTGCGCTTGTTGATTTCCTCTTGAAATGCGTTACGTACCACACGGGCCAACTGCACTGCACCCGCGTTTTCATCCAATCCAACGTTACGGATGTACTGTGAAGGGTCTGTGATACGCCAACGGGCATACCAGTCAATCACCACGCGTTGCTTTTCAGCGGTGAGCATGGGCTCGGTATCGGCGTTGTCCAGTGTGAGCAAACGCTTGTCGATGTAGCTCACGTTTTGAAACGGTGGCGGCAGCTTGATGTTTAAGCCGGGCTCGGTGATGACGCTTTTGATTTGGCCAAACGAGTACACCACGCCAAACTGGCGTTGGTCCACCACAAACAAGGTAGAGCTAAGCAGTGCCAAAGCCACAAAGGCTGAGGAAATATAAAAACCGATTTTGTTTTGTTGCATGTTGGTCTCCCCTATCAACGGCCATCACGGTCGCGAGAGCGGCCATCACGCGCACGGACATCAGCCGCTGGTGCGCTTGGGTTAGCAGTTGTGCTGGCTGCATTTGGTGCTGCATCAGCCGCAGCCGCAGCGCCATTGCTTGGGTTGGTTTGCTGAATGATTTTGTCCAGCGGTAAATAAAGCAAGTTAGAGCCTTGCTTGGTATCCACCAACACCTTGGTGGTGTTGCTGTAAATCTGTTGCATGGCATCGATGTACATGCGATCGCGCATGACCTGCGGTGCTTTTTGGTACTCGCTCACGAGTGACTTGAAGCGTTGCGCATCACCCTCGGCTTGCGCCACGATACGAGCTTTGTAGCCATCAGCCTCTTGCTTCAAACGCGAGGCCGCACCCACTGCGCGTGGCACCACATCATTGGCATAGGCTTCAGCTTCGTTCTTCGCACGTTCGCGCTCTTGACCGGCCTTGAGCACATCATCAAATGCTGCTTGCACTTGCTCAGGCGGGCGTACACCACCTTGTTGCAAATTGATACCCACCACTTCGACGCCAACTTTGTACTGATCCAAAATGGCTTGCATGATGGTGCGAACGCGTGGACCAATTTGGTCGCGTTCTTCAGACATGGCCGCATCCATCTTCATCTTGCCCACCACCTCGCGCACAGCAGTTTCGGCAGCTTGCACCACGGTTTCGGTGGGGTTTTTGGTTTCAAACAAATAGGCACGTGCGTCGGTCAAACGGTATTGCACGGCAAATTTGATTTCAAGGATGTTTTCGTCCTCGGTCAACATGGCCGACTCACGCAGGCCTGTGGACTTGACAATGGTGTCACGCCCCACATCGACCGAGCGAATTTGGGTCACAAACACCAGCTCTTGGCGTTGGAACGGATAAGGCAAGCGCCAGTTGAAACCTGCGCCCACAGTAGAGTGATAACGACCAAACTGTGTGATCACTGCTTGCTGACCTTCTTGGACGATGAAAAAGCCAGTGCTGAGCCAAATAGCCACAGCCACAGCACCAATCACGCCCACGCCAAAACGTGCCGCCTTGAAATCGGGGCCATTGGGACCACCGCTGTTGCCTGGCGGCTGCGAACCGCCGTTTTTGTTGCCGAATAAACCACCCAACTTGGCGTTGAAGTCGCGCCACAGCTCATCCAAATCGGGAGGACCGCCCGCGCCTGCAGGCGGACGTGGCGGCTCTTGCGGTTTTTTATCATCGCCCGAAGCTTGGGGTGGTTGCGTACCGTTGGGGTCGAAGGTGGGGTTGCCTTCTTTGTCGCGACCCCAGCGACCATCGTTGAGGTTGAACATGCCGAGCAGTCGCGCACGCCAAGATTTGGGGCTGACCGTGTGGGAAGTTGAATTCATACGCATTGTTGTTTCTTCTCTGAAGTCTTTGATTGTGCCTAAGGTTTCAGGCCTCATTCCAATTCCTGCGGATTTGCATGGTCTTCGGGCAACGTAGACACCGCTTCTGAAGCCAAAAACTCCCGCAAAGCAGACAAACCCTCGCCTGTTTGGGCGCTGACGAAGAAACGCGGCACATTTTGGCCATCCACCATGTAGTGGTCATTCAGCTGCAAAGGCCGGTTTTCTGGACTCATGGCATCAAGTTTGTTGAACACCAACACCTGGGGCACGTCAGCCGCGCCAATCTCAGCCAACACCTTTTGCACCTCATCCATTTGCTCGGGGTAGTTGGGGTTGGAGGCATCGGCCACGTGCATCAGTAGCGTGGCATCCGCCGCCTCTTGCAAGGTAGCTTGAAAGGCATCAATCAAGCCGTGAGGCAAATCACGAATAAAGCCGACGGTGTCAGACAGTGATACGGAACGGCCAGTGCCATCGGCATGGCCCAAATACAGCTGGCGTGTGGTGGTGTCGAGTGTGGCAAACAGCTGGTCAGCCGCATACGCACGGGCTTTGACCAAGGCATTGAACAGCGTGGATTTGCCCGCGTTGGTATAGCCCACCAGCGAAATGGTGAAGGCATCGCGACGGTTGCGTTGACGACGCTGGGTGCTGCGTTGCTTTTTGACTTTCTCAAGCCGCTCTTTGGTGCGCTTGATGGCGTCGTTGATCATGCGGCGGTCCAGCTCTATCTGGGTCTCCCCTGGGCCGCCACGCATACCAATACCGCCGCTTTGGCGCTCCAAGTGCGACCAACGGCGCACCAAGCGCGTACTGAGGTATTGCAGCTTGGCCAACTCGACCTGCAGCTTGCCTTCGTGGCTGCGTGCACGCTGGGCAAAGATTTCCAAAATCAACAAGGTGCGGTCGTTCACCGCCACGCCCATGTGACGCTCAAGATTGCGTTGCTGCGCGGGGCTGAGCGACTGGTCAAACAAAATCTCGGTGGCACCATGCATGAGGGCCAGCTCTTTGATTTCGTCAGCTTTACCGCTGCCGACAAACAGTGCGGCATCTGGGGCTTTGCGTTTACAGGTGATGCGCGCCACAGGCTTCAAGCCAGCGGTTTCGGCTAAAAGCCCCAGCTCTTCCAGCTCGCCATCGAAATGCGGCAAGCCAAAGGCGACCCCTACCAAAATGGTGGAGCCGTCGTTTTTGGGAGGATGTTCGGTCAAAGGGTGAATTCAAAAACAGGACACAAAAAAAGGGCTGAAACAGCCCTTTTTGCAGAGCCCTAAAGCTCAGGCCTCAGGCGAACTGCCTGTGCCGTCGGTGGGGTTGAAGTTCACAGCACGGCCTGGCACGATGGTTGAGATGGCGTGCTTGTAAACCATTTGAGTGACTGTATTGCGCAATAAGACCACATATTGATCAAACGATTCAATTTGGCCTTGCAACTTGATGCCGTTGACCAAGTAAATGGACACGGGCACATGTTCGCGGCGCAGGATGTTGAGGAAGGGGTCTTGCAACAGTTGGCCTTTGTTCTTTGAGTTGTCGGTGTTCACGATATGCTCCGTGTCTGTGTGAGTTGAAAGAATCTGCACCTTACCACATCGACGAAAAGCCTTTGAAATCAATCGTCTTTGTCGGCGTAAGGATTACTTGAGGTCTTCATCTCAATTCGCAAGGGGGTGCCTTCCAAATTAAAGGCTTTGCGAAAGCGCCCTTCTAAGAAGCGCTTGTAGGCATCGGTCACATGCTCCAGCGAATTGCCGTGAATCACGATGATGGGCGGATTCATGCCACCTTGGTGGGCATAACGCAGCTTGGGGCGGTACATGCCGCCGCGCTGAGGCGACTGGAATTGCACGGCCTCCAACAACAAACGGGTCAGCATCGGTGTGGGCATCTTGCACATGGCTGCACGGTGTGCCTGCGCAATTGCGCCCCACAAGGGGCCCAAGCCTTGACGCTTCTTAGCCGAGATGAAGTGCATGGCAGCAAACTTCAGAAATGGCAAACGCGTCTCTATCGAGCGCATCAACAATTCGCGTTGGTACGAGTCGACGGCATCCCATTTGTTCACCGCCACCACCACGGCACGGCCACTTTCCAAGATGTAGCCAGCAATATGAGCATCTTGGTCAGTCACGCCCTGCGTAGCATCGAGCAAAAGCAGCACCACATTGGCCGACTCAATGGCTTGCAAAGTTTTGACGACCGAGAACTTCTCGATGGCTTCAAACACTTTTCCTTTGCGGCGCAAGCCTGCCGTGTCGATGAGTTCAAACATCTGACCATTGCGCTCGAACGGCACGCTGATGGCGTCACGCGTGGTACCAGGCATGTCAAACGCCACCAAGCGCTCCTCACCCAACCACGTGTTGATGAGGGTGGATTTACCTACATTGGGGCGTCCGGCAACAGCCAGCTTGATGGTGCCATCGTCTTGTTGGTCGGCATCGTCATCAGGCTCAGCCAAGTTCAACGGTGCCAAGGCGTTGGCCATCATCGTGCGGATGCCTTGACCGTGAGACGCAGACACGGGCAACACTTCACCGAGGCCGAGCTCATAGAACTCCACCAGCTGAGCGCCCTCTTTCATGCCCTCGGCTTTGTTGGCCACCAAAATGGTGGGCTTGCCTAAGCGACGCAGGTAGTTGGCAATGTCGTGGTCTTGGGCCGACAAGCCGGCACGTGCATCCACCACAAACACCACCACATCAGCTTCAGCGACCGCTTGCTGAGTTTGACGCGCCATCTCTTTGTAAATGCCGTGGTCTGCAGTGGGCTCGAACCCGCCCGTGTCGATGACGATGAACTCGTGCTTTTCAAAACGGGCATTGCCGTAGTGGCGGTCACGCGTCAGACCCGCGAAGTCGGCCACGATCGCATCACGCGACTTGGTCAAACGGTTGAACAACGTGGACTTGCCAACGTTGGGGCGGCCAACAAGGGCCAAAACGGGTTTCAAAACTTAATCCTTTAACTTCCCGATCACGGGATTTGGAGGCCAGTCACGCGACCTTCGCGTGTGACCACCACATAGCGACCACCGGCAAACACAGGCGCTGTCGCTAATTCTTCTGAGTCGAGCTTGATGCGGTTGAGCAAAGCACCATCGGCCAGCGACAACACATACAACCAACCACCGCTATCCGCCATCAAGACGCCGCGCGGCGTGACCAACGGCGCACTCAAAATGCGGTACTTCAAACGCTCGGTGTCCCACAGGCGTTCGCCGTTGCTGCGGTTGAAGGCTTGCACCACACCGTTAGACAACGCAGTGACCACCAAGGTCTCGTTGCCGCTGACGCCCATTTCACCTGCGGAGGGTCGCGTCCAAACGCCTTGGCCGCGCTCGGCGTTCACACAACCCACCGAAGCTTGGAAGGCACGCACGCACACCACATCACCCAGACGGTCAAACGGTGCCACCAAATCGACCAAACGCTCAACGTCGTTGGTGCCACGGGGTGTTGCAATGGCCGACTCCCAGCGAATCACACCCGTGTTGGGGTCCAGCCCAACCAAGCGGCCCGACAATCCAGCCAACAAGGTGTTTTTGAAAGCCAGCAACACACCCGCTTGCTTCAGAACCAAAGGCTCACCTGGGCGCTGCTGCGTCCACAGTTGGCGACCAGTAGCGCCATCAAACGCAATAACCGAGCGGTCCGCCGTGAGCACAAAAACACGTGCCCCCGCCACCAAAGGCGCGGTGAATGATTGTGCTGGCAAGCTCTTGCGCCATTGCACTTTGCCATCACGCAAGGTCACAAGTTCGTTGTTGCGGGTGACCACCGCCAATTGCTGGCCATCACTGCCAACACCTGCAGAAATGGCTTGATCCAGCTTGGTGCGCCACACATCTTTACCTGTGGTGGCATCCAACACCGCGACCACGCCTTGGCTATTGGCCAAAGCAATGCGGTCTTCGCGGGCTGATACGACCAAGGGGAAATCGACCTTGCCGATAGCGGCAGTCCAATTGGTGCGCACCTCTTGCAACACAGGCACGCCAGGGATTTCAGTGGGTTTGGGGCGTGAGGGCCCTGAACAGGCAGCCAAACCAACACATGCGCTGAGCAAACTCAAACGCATCAGGGATGTCCAGCGAGTCGTTGTGGTGTTCACTTCTTCGTCTCCACAGCTACAGCGTCTTCGGGGTCTGCCCCCAAAGCTGCCAATTTCACGGCCACCAAACGGCGGTAATCGGCATTGGGCTCAAAGCCCTTCCATGCATTTTTGTAGTGCTGAACTGCTTCGGCAGGTTGCGCTTGCAACATGGCCAAGTCACCCAAGCGGTCAGCCATCAGCGGCGCAAAAGCTTCGGCTGTTTTGAAGCTCAACTGTTTCTTAGCTTCGTCATAAGCCTTGTCTTCCACCAACAGGGCTGCCAAACGCAAACGCGCCAAAGCTTGGTAGCCCTCGTCGCTGGACTGCTCAATCACCCAGGCCAGCTGTTTTTTGGCATCTGCCTTGCGGTCTTTGTCGTTGTAGACACGCGCTGCCAACAGGGCAGCTTGTTGCGCATAGGTGGTAGAGGCAAATTTTTCTTCGATGTCTTTGACCGAGCGATCGAGCAAAGCCAAATCGCCGCCAAGCGCTGCACGCTCAACCGTGTCATACAAAGCAGCGGCTTGTGCCGCTTGCTTGCCTTGGTAGGACTGCCAGCCCATCCATGCAGCGTAGCCACCCAACACGATGATCAATACCCACGTGATGAGGTCGCCCCAGCGCTTCCAAAAGTGCTTGAGTTCGTCGAGTTGTTCTTGTTCTTCGAGGTCGAGGTGCGATGCCATGGTCTGGGTACTTTGACTAAAAATTTAGCGAATTGTAGGGGGCGGTTTGATGCTTGGTGCTCAAGCCGCAGCGGGTGACTGAGCCAGCTTGGCTTGCACACGTGCCGTCACGTCTGCCAAAGGCACAGCCTCTTGCGCGCCTACGCCATCGCGCAAAGCTTTGAGAGTGACTTCGCCACGGGCCAGCTCATCCCCACCAAAAATGAGGCCCAACGTCGCGCCACTGCCATCGGCTTTTTTGAACTGCGATTTCATGCTGCCCATGCCCTCGCCTGCGCCTGCATGCATTTGCACCGACACACCTTGCGCACGCAAAGCTTGCACGGTTTTGAACACCACAGGCAAAGCTGCCGCATCGGGCACGATGGCGTACACATCAGGCCCCTTGGGTTCGGGCAAGGTGCCCTGCTCTTTGAGCAACTCGAGCACACGCTCCACGCCCAAGGCCCAGCCCACGGCGGGTGCGGGCTTGCCGCCCACTTGCTCAATCAAGTAGTCGTAACGACCGCCACCGCAAATCGTGCCTTGCGAGCCGAGACTTTCGGTGACGAACTCAAACACGGTGAGGTTGTAGTAGTCCATGCCACGCACCAAGCGTGGGTTGATGCGGTAGCTCACGCCACTCGCATCCAAAATAGCTTTAACCGCGTTGAAGTGCGCCAACGAGGCTTCGCCCAAAAAGTCGATCAACTTCGGAGCGGCTTCCACCACAGCTTGCATCGCAGGGTTCTTGGTGTCCAAAATGCGCAAGGGGTTGCTGTGCAAACGACGCTTGGCTTCTTCATCCAATACGTCCATGTGTGCTTCCAAATGCGCGATGAGTGCCGCGCGGTGGGCGGCACGTTCGTTGGGCTGGCCCAAGCTATTGAGCTCCAAGCGCACGTCTTGAATGCCCAGCTCTTGCCACAAGGTGTGAGCCAACAAAATCAACTCAGCATCGACCTCTGCGCCTGGAAAGCCCAAGGCCTCTGCGCCAATTTGGTGGAATTGGCGATAGCGGCCACGCTGTGGACGCTCGTGGCGGAACATGGGGCCCATGTAGTACAGGCGCTGCCCACCGTTGTAGAGCATGTTGTGCTCGACCACGGCGCGCACAACACCGGCGGTGGCTTCGGGGCGCAGGGTGAGTTGCTCGCCATTCAAGCGGTCTTCAAAGGAGTACATCTCCTTTTCCACAATGTCGGTCACCTCGCCCAAACCACGCACGAACAAGGCGGTGGGCTCAACAATCGGGGTGCGCAAGTTGCGATACGCGTGGCGT
>JACCDR011762793.1_pt1 | contig 11100 bp, 8 predicted proteins | sample 7446431 | NCBI WGS metagenome assembly JACCDR01 (sample SAMN15323443, study PRJNA562643) | freshwater metagenome | isolation source: river surface water | place: USA:Blue River Watershed | collected 2017-08-17 | reverse complement strand
CGCGCCGGTGTTTGGTCATCGGCCGACAGCAGCACCTCAAAGGGTGCGCCGTTTTTCACCTGCGCATAAAAGCGGCCGGTCGAGCCCACCGCCAACTGCGCCTTGTGGCCGGTGTCTTGTTCAAAAGCCACCGCGATGCGCTGCATGGGCGCGGCGAAGTTGGCGGCCACGGCCACGCTGACCTGGGCCGCGCGCGCGCTGCCGCCGCCGGGCGGTGCCAGGCCCAGCGCAGCCAGCACAATCGCGGCTTTGCAAAGCAGGTTCAACATCTGGCTTTCCGTGCTGGCGCTATTCAAATGAAGAATAGCGAAAGTCTAGCGGAAGCCGCGCCGCCACCACCCGCCATGAAGTCCAACAAGCCCGACCTGGCCTGTGCGCTGGGCCAGTCGTCCACCGACAAGCGCATCGACATCCTGCGCCGCATCGCCGAGGGCGGCTCCATCTCTGAGGCGGCGCGCCGTTGCGGCGTCAGCTACAAGGCGGCGTGGCAGGCCATCGAGACGCTGGGCAACCTGGCGGGCACGCCGATGGTCGCCAAGCTGGTGGGCGGCAGTGGCGGTGGTGGCGCCGTCATCACGCCCGCCGGCCAGCGCGTGCTGGAAGCGGCGCAGCAGTTGGGCCAGGCCCGCAGCGGCGTGCTGGCAGCGCTGGCGCGTGCGCGGCGCGGCGCCGACCAGCCCAGCGCCGCAGCGGCCAGTGCCCCAGGCCCCGACGGCCTGGCCGCGCTGGCCTTGCGCACCAGTATGCGCAACCAGTTCCCGTGCACGGTGGCGGCGTTGAAGAACAGTGGCGGCCTGGTGCGGGTGGCGCTGCAACTGCCGGGTGCGGGCCTGCTGCAGGCGCGCATCACGCGCGAAAGCGCACAGCTGCTGCAACTGGCGGCCGGCCTGCCGGTGCTGGCACTGTGCAAGGCCACGGCGGTGCAGGTGGCGCCGCAGCTCGCGGCGGCCCCATCGCGCAACCTGCTGCCCGGCACCGTGGCCCGCGCATCTCGTTCAGCACGCGGCGGCGAGGTCACGCTGCACCTGGCCGGCGGCACCAGCCTGGTGGGTTTTGCCGAAGCCGGCACGCTGCTGAAGGTGGGCCAGCCAGCGATGGCCGGCGTTGATGAAGCGGGGGTGGTGATTGCGCTGACCGGGTGAAGGGCGGGCCCGTCACCGCTGGCCGCCGTCGTTTGCCGAACGAATGGCGCGCTGAAGATCACGCTCCAAACCAGCGAAGGAAGGCAATGACCGAAGGGGCTCGAAGCTCGACATCAATTCCGTCACCCGATGCCGCCGAGCTTCTGCCGGGAAATTTCGGAGCCGAGCGGACGACAAGCCGGAGGCGGTGCGCAACAAGTCCAGCAAGACTTCTTTCGGATCCTTGAGAGATTCCAACTTGCTTCGCGCGGGAAGACCCAGCTTCATGGTCCCGTTGGGGTTGCCCGCAGCCGCACGGATCGCAGGCTCGTCCACAAGCAACCAAGCTTCGGTCATGCGAACAGGGACGACAGGAACCACCCGTGGTTCAGGTTGTGCCAGGGACCTCCGCGCACCATCTATTTCATCCTTGCGCGCCTCAGCGGTACCCGCTTCGGCATCCCGGTGGACAAACATAATGTCGCAGGGAAAATGGGTCTGCGCCGATGACAGTCGCGCGGGCAGCCCTTCTGCTCGCCAGGTGTCTTTCAAAGCTTTGAAGACAACCCATTCCTTACCCTGTTGCCTCACCGACTCCGCCATCAGCAAGGCGTCGTCCCTAAGCCTTTGAACTACCAAGGGCGAGTGTGTATTGATGATCACCTGCCGAGGCGAAGCCTCTCGTGTAGCAGCTTCGCCCAGTGCTTCTTCGGAAATGTCCTCTGCCAGACTCTGGACCAAGCGCATCATCTCTGGCAAAAGCAAGGGATGAATTCCATTTTCGGGCTCTTCCAAACAAACCAGACCGGAGGCGAGAGGATCCAAACCCGATAAGCCTAGCGCTATGAATCGCAAAGTCCCATCAGACAAGGAGCTGGCGTCGTACTTTTGACGGTCGCGCAACATGACACGAAGCACCCGCTGCTGCCGGGCTTCATCGCTGTCTACTTCGATAGACAGGACGCCCGGGATCAAGTCAGACAAGAGATTTGCCAATTCAGCATGACAACCGATCCGTCGCAACGCGTTGGGCATGTGACCACCCGTAGACGACACCCGGCTGTCGTCGCCGAATTCATCAGGCGATCGAAGTGCAGAGGGCTCCAGTTGCAGCATCCGCCACGATTGCATTTCCCGGCGTGCGGCAAGGGCGGTGGGATGGGTAGAGGCTATAACGCCAGCAAGTACGGTTTGGGGCGACTTGGCTGCAGGAACGACAAAAGGACGTCCGCCGCCGCCTTTGTCGCCCCAAAGCTTGATGGTGCCGTCGGCCATGGTTTCAATGAACGGTGAAGTACGGCTGCCGGGGCCCTTGAGATACCGGTGTCGCCAGGGCTTGTCGGTGGAAAACTTCAACTCCCGGGTGGCCGCTTCTAGACTGAGTGCCACCAGTTCTTCATGCTGAAGCTGAAGGACCGAAGCTTGCTGTTGTTCCTCGTCACCGCGCCGCAGTGTCAACACCACGGTGTAGCGTAAGCAGGTTGCTGTAGCTTCTGCTGAACGGTCAAAGTCATCAGTTACTCTGCGTGGAACGATCATTTCGGCAACCAGCCGAATAGAAGGCTCGCGATCGCCATACTGACCAAACAATTGCTCAATACCCGAAAGACGCCCCCCTGTCCCACGAACCTTGGTAGCGGCTTTCAGCAATGGCATCGAAGCCAGATGGCTGAGCAGTTCGATGGCGTCAAAGAGATTGGACTTGCCCACACCATTGCGCCCCGCAATGCATGTCAACGGACCGAATCGGAGGTCCACATTGCGCAAATTCTTGAAGCCTTGGATCTGCAATCGGGTCAACATGGAAAAGTCCCGCAGCAAGCAGAGCATGAGCCTGCTGAGGCCCATGCATCACGAAAGGAGGCGCGCAGTTAGCAGTAGTGACGCCTCGCCAGATCACATTGTCGCAGTGGCGGAATGCATATCAGCGACCTTGTACCGGATACATCGACGAAAGGCCGTTTTCTCGGGTCACGAAGCCGCCGCCCCCAACTGCCGCCAGGCCAGTTCTTTCATGATCTCGGTGGCGCCGCCGCCGATCTGCATCACCTTCACCTCGCGGTAGATGCGTTCGCTTTTGGTGCCGCGCATGTAACCCATGCCGCCCAGGATGTGCACCGCGTGGTCGGCGCAGGTCTGCATGGTGCTGGTGGCGTGGTTTTTCAGCAGGCACAGGTCGGCCACCACCAGTGGGTCGTGGGGCTGGGCTTCAAAGCGCGCGGCCACGTCGTGCAGCAGGGCGCGGCTGGCAATCAGCTGTGTGCGCATGTCCATCAGGCGGTGGCGTATGGCCTGGTGTTCCACCATCGCCTGGCCGAAGGTGTGCCGCTGCTGCGCCCAGGCGCTGGCCTCGTCCAAGCACACTTGCGCAAAGGTCACGGCGCCGGCGCTCATCAGCAGCCGCTCGGCGTTGAAGTTGTTCATGATCATGCGAAAGCCGGTGTTCTCTTCGCCTATCAGGTTGGCGGCCGGCACGCGCACGGCGTTGAAGTGCAGTTGCGCCGTGTCGCTGCACCACCAGCCCATCTTGGCCAGCGGCGTGCGTGCCAGGCCCGGCGCGTCGCCGGGCACCACGATGAGCGAAATACCGCCGGCGCCGGGGTTGCCGGTGCGCACGGCCAGCGTGATCCAGTCGGCGCGCAGGCCCGAGGTGATGAAGGTCTTTTCGCCGTCGATGACGTAGTGGTCGCCTTCCAGCCGCGCCCGTGTGCGCAGCCGCGCCACGTCTGAACCGCCGCCGGGCTCGGTGATGGCCAGTGCCGCCACCTGCTGGCCGCGCAGCACCGGCGGCACCACGCGCTGCTGCAGTTCGGCGCTGCCGTGTGCCACGATGGGCGGCAGGCCGATGTTGTGTGAAAACAGGCTGGCCATCAGCCCGCCCGAGCCGGCGGCGGCAATTTCTTGCGTGGCCATCAAGCGCCAGGGCCATGCACAGGGCACGCCGCCCAGGTGTTCGGGGTAGCCCAGTTGCAGCAGGCCCAGTGCGGCAGCGCGGCCGTACAGCGCACGCGGGAAGCTGCCCGCTTCTTCCCAGGCGTTGAGGTGGGGTGTTATTTCGCGCTGCACGAAGCTGCGCACGCTGGCGCGGAAGTCGGCTTGTTCTGGGGAATCAGCGTCGGTGTGGGCAGGGGTGTGGTTCATGGCGATGGAGGGTAACGGCTGCCCGCAGTAGGCGGTAGCCGGCAAGAACCCGACGGCGGCCGCGTGGGCCGCACAGCACCGGCCACAGGCCGCGCGCGCACAGGCGGCGCGCTACCACCTTCAACGCTGCGGCATGTCTTTGGCCGAATAGCCCAGGCTCACGCTGGCGTCGGGCGGTATGGCCGGCATCGTGGCGTCCCAGGCCAGCCACTGCGCACGCAATTCCTCTAGCCGCTGCGGGTGCACACGCGCCAGGTTGGCGCGTTCGCGCTCGTCTTGCGCCAGGTTGAACAGGTACTCATGGCCGTCCACCTGTAGGTACTTCCAGTCACCCTGGCGCAGCGCACGCTGGCCCCGGTGGTTCATGCGCCAGAACAGCGGCCGCTCGAAGGTGGCCGCCGGGTTGCGCAGCACAGCGGCCAGCGACACTCCGTCGGGCGCGTGCGCGGCCAGCGGCTGGCCACCGCCCAGTTCCACCATCGTGGTCGACCAGTCCATGGTCATGCAGTGCTGCGTGCTCACACCGCCCGGCGCTATAACGGCCGGCCAGTGCGCCACCCAGGGCACACGCGTGCCGCCTTCGGTCAGGTCCATCTTGCCGCCCACCAGCGGCCAGTTGTCGCTGAAACGTTCACCGCCGTTGTCGCTGGTGAAGACCACCAGCGTGTCATGCGCGATGCCTTCGTCACGCAGCGCTTGCATCAGCTGGCCGATGCCTTCGTCCATGTGGTGGATCATGCGGCGGTAGGTTTCCACGTTGCCGCCTTGCAGGTGGAAGAGGTTGGCCGCCAGGCTGGGCGCGATGGCTGCGTCGTCGCGTGTCTCCCAGGGCCAGTGCGGCGCGGTGTAGTGCAGGCTCAGGAAAAAGGGCTTGCCGGCGCGGGCGTCTGCCGCGTGGCGTTGCACGTGCTGCACGGCGCGTGTGCTCAGCAAGTCGGTCAGGTAGCCCACCTCGTGCCGCGGTTCTTCGCCTTCAAACAGGTCGTGTTGGCCGTTGGACGAGCAGTGGGTGAAATAGTCCACCCCGCCGGCCATGATGCCGTAGTAGCTGTCATAACCCGAGCGCAGCGGGCCGAAGTGCGGCGGGTAGCCCAGGTGCCATTTGCCCACCAAGGCCGTGTGGTAGCCGGCGTCGCGCAGCAGCGAGGGCAGCGTGGGCAGCTCGGGCGGCAGGCCCAGCCGGGGGTCGCCCTTGCTGCGGCTGTTGATGGGCTCTTCCAGCGCGCCACGCAGCCGGTACTGGTAGCGCAGCGTCATCAGCGCAAAGCGGGTGGGTGAACACACGGGTGCGTTGGCATAACCCTGGGTGAAGCACAGGCCGCCCGCGGCCAGCGCGTCGATGTGCGGCGACACCGGGCCGAAAGCGGCCGGCCGGCCGCCGTAACAACCCAGGTCGGCAAAACCCAGGTCGTCGGCAACGATGAAGATGATGTTGGGGCGGGTCATGGCGCCGTTTTCTTCAAACAGTGGCGGGCCGCTCATTCAAACTGCAGGCCAGCCTTTTGCACCACCGGCACCCACTGCGCCTTGAAGTCGGCCAGCATCTGCCGGGTTTGTTTCAAGCCGGCCGACACCGGCTCGCTCTTGGCGGCCAGGAACTTGTCGCGCACCTCGGGCAGCTTCATCACCGCTGCCACTTCAGCGGCCAGTTTTTCGGCCTGCGCCGCCGGCATGCCGGCGCGTGCGTACAGCACATTCCAGCCGTTGGCCGTGATGGGCAGGCCCGATTCGCGGAACGTGGGCACGCCCTTGATGATGGGCTGGGTGCCCGAGGTGGCCAGGATGCGCAGCTTGCCGGCTTCGTGCAGTGCCTGCAGGCCGTCGGCGGTGTCGATGGCCACCGGCACATGGCCGCCCATCAGGTCGTTGGTCAACGGGGCTGAACCACGGTAGCCCACCACCTGCAGCGGCGCGTTGGCGGCCTGGCCCAGCATCAGGGCGAAGAAGTGCGGCAGGCTGCCGGTGGCGGGCACGCCGAAGCTGGCTTTGTCGGGGTTGGCGCGCACCCAGGCCATCAAGTGCCCGAATTCGCGCACCGGCACCGCCGGGCCCACAGCGGCGGCAAATTCGTAGGTGCCGATCTGCGACACCGGCTGGTAGTCGCGTTCGGGGTCGTAGCCATTGTTTTTGTAAACCAGCGGCGCCACCACCATCAGCGCCGGGTTGGCCACCACCAGAACGTTGTTGTCGCTGCCGCTGGCCAACTGGCGCATGGCCAGCCGGCCGCCGGCGCCGGTGATGTTTTCCACCACCACCGGCACGCCCAGGCGCGGCTGCAGCGCCTCGGCCACGATGCGCGCCGAGCGGTCGGTGCCGCCGCCCGGCGGGTAGGGCACCACGATGCGCAATGTGCCGGCGCTGCCCTGGGCCAGCACCGGCCAGGCGCAGGCCGCCAGTGCGGCGGCGCCGAGTGCGCAGGCCAGCCTGCGGGTCAGCGCCCGGGGGTTGTAACGGTGTGGGGGCTGGCCTTGGGTCATGGGTGTGCCTACTCTTGTCGGGTGATGTCGGGTGATGGGGATTGACTGCTTGCGGCCAAAGCCAACTGCGTGGCACCCGGCTTTGGTGGTGGGCATTCTGCGCTTCACGTCGCGCTGCGGCAGCCCTGATGTACCCGATGTACAGGCGTTGCCGGGCCGGGCAGCAGGGCCATCTTGTGGTGTCATCAGCCCATGGCTGTGTTCCCCCAGGGCTGGTCCCATGTTGACGCGCGCTGCAACGCCGGCGAACGCCGCGTGCTGCACCAGCTCAAGCGCTGCCTGGAAGACGACTACCTGGTCTGGCACGACATCGCCATCGGCCCGCGGGCGCGCCAGCCCGACTTTGTCATCCTCTCGCCGCGCTGGGGCGTGCTGCTGCTGGAGGTGAAAGACTGGCGGCGCAGCACGCTGGGCGCGGCCACACGCGACGCGGTGGAACTGCACACGCCGCGCGGCCGCGTCACGCAGCCGCACCCGCTGCGCCAGGCGCGCGACTACACCCTGGAGCTGGTGGACCTGATGAAGGCCGACCCGGCGCTGGTGCACGCCGACGGCCCCTTTGCCGGCCGGCTGCTGTTTCCCTATGGCTGGGGCGTGGTGTTCAGCGGCCTGAAACGCGCCGACGTGCACACCACCGGCGCGGCCAGCGACTTTGACGACATCTTCCCGCCCGCGCGCACGCTGCTGCGCGACGAACTTGAAGACAACGTGCCGGCGGCCGACTTCCAGGCCCGGCTGTGGGGGATGTTCACCGTCAGCTACCCGCACACGCTGACGCTGCCGCAGCGCGACCGCATCCGCTGGCACCTGTTTCCTGACGTGCGCCTGCCCACCCAGGGCACGCTCGGCCTGGAAGGGGGTGCGGCCGAAGCCGCGCCGCTGCTGCCCAGCCTGCTGCAGGTGATGGACCTGCAGCAAGAACAGGTGGCGCGCACGCTGGGCGAAGGCCACCGTGTCATCCACGGCGCGGCGGGTTCGGGCAAGACCATGATCCTGATCTACAGGGCGCAGTTCCTGGCCGCCGCTGCGAAGCCCGAGCGGCCGATACTGGTGATGTGTTTCAACCGCACGCTGGCCACGCGCATCGAAGTGCTGCTGCGCCAGCGCGGTGTCGACGAACGGGTGCAGGTGCGCACCTTCCACAGCTGGTGCCAGGACATGGTGCGCAGCTACCAACTGGCCGTGCCCGCCGGCCTGCAGGGCGACGCCTACTTTGAAGCCCTGGCCCAGGTGCTGCAGCGCGCGGTGGACAACGGCCGTGTGCCCGGCGGCCAGTACAGCGCGTTGCTGATCGACGAAGCGCACGACTTTGAAGACGCCTGGCTGGCGATGGCCGCGCGCATGGTGTCACCGGCCACCAACAGCCTGCTGGTGCTGTACGACGACGCACAAAGCATCTACCAGGTGCAGCGCCGGCAGTTCAGCTTTGCCAGCGTGGGCATACAGGCGCGCGGCCGCACCAGTGTGCTGCGCCTGAACTACCGCAACACCGCCGAGGTGCTGGCGCTGGCGGTGCAGTGTGCGCAGCACCTGTTGCGGCCCGAGGCCGGCAACAAGGCCAACGAGCCCAGCGCCCCTGGCGCCGAAGCCCTGCCGGGCGACGACCGCATGCAGCGCGTCAGCCCCGCCAGCGCCGGCCGGCGCGGCCCGCTGCCGGTGCTGCTGCTGGCGCGCAGCGCGCAAGAAGAAGCCCAGCTGCTGGCCGAACAGCTGGCCGCCGCCCACGCCGACGGCCTGCCGCTGCACGACATGGCGGTGCTGTGCCGCACGCGCCAGCACATGCGCCCCATTGAAGCGGCGCTGGCGCGCAGCGGCCTGCCCGTGCAGTCGATGGCCAGCCAGGCCTTCCGGCAGTTCAACTGGAACACTCACGCGGTGAAGCTGGTGACGCTGCACAGCGCCAAGGGGCTGGAATTTGCGCTGGTGTGCATCGCCGGCCTGCAGGCCGGGCCGCTGCCCGGCGAAAGCCTGGACGACGCGCTGCGCCTGTTGTACGTGGGCATGACCCGCGCCACACAACGCCTGGTGCTGTCGGCGCACGGGCCCGACGCCGCGGCCACTGCGCAGCGGCCGCTGGTGCAGCGGGTGCAGGCCGCGTTGCGGGCGGTGGCGGTGCAGTTTGGCACCGGGTAAACCCAGGGTTGGGCCTACAACCTGGCGCTCAACGACCGCCGCAAGGCCACCGCCGCGCAAAAAAAAGGGCGGCGCCTGAAGCACCACCCCTTTTTGCAACAACCCGCTGTTGCGGGCCATCGGTTTTACTTCTTGGCAGCGCTGGCGGCCGGCTTGGGGGCGTCAGCCTTCTTGGCTTCGGCCTTCTTGGCGGCGCTGGCGGCCGGCTTGGCGGCGTCAGCCTTCGCGGGGGCGGCACCGGCGTGCGAAGCGGCTTGAGCGCTGATAGCAAAAGCGGTGATGGCAAACGCGGTCAGGAGCTTGTTCATGTTGTTCCTTAAGGTTCAGGGATGTGAGGGAAAAGCCGCACGGCCTGGGAAGACCCCAGCCGGCGCGGGGCCGCATTCTCAAGGCTGACAGACCCGCTGTCCACGCTGAAACGCTGCACCCGCGGCTTGAAACGCACACCACCCCTGTTCGGTTGACGGGTTTTTTCTGCGGCCTGGCGACAACGGCATCTGCGCCTTTGGCGCTTGGGCCTGCGGGCGCAAAGGCCACAATCCCGGGCTCGAAGCTGGCTTGACAGCGCCCCGCCACCGATACCCACCGTGCCCCGCCCCCACTGCCCAACCCACTTGCCGCACCCCTTCCTGCGCTCCTTCCTGCCCTCCTTGTTGCGCCTGTTTCTGCGCCCGTGCCCAGTGTTGATCGCGCTGCTGATGGGGGCCGCTGCCGCCGCCCCCACCAGCACCGCCTACACCCCCACATCAGACGCCCAGGTGTTGGCCCGCGTGCCCGCGCGCAGCCTGGACCCCCGGGCGCGTGAACTGGCCGAGCTGCGCCAGGCCGCCGCCCGCAAGCCGCAAGACCTGGACACCGCGCTGCGGCTGGCCCAGCGCTACTTTGAAGAAGTGGCGGCCGAGGGCGACCCGCGTTATATGGGTTATGTGCAGTCGGTGCTGCAGCCTTGGTGGTTGCTGCCCGAGCCCCCACCGGCGGTGCGCGTGCTGCGCGCGCAGGTGCTGCAGTTTGACCACCAATTCCCGCAGGCGCTGGCCGACCTGGACGGCGCACTGCGCCAGCAGCCCGACCTGGCCCAAGCCTGGGCCTGGCGCACCGCCATTCTGATGGTGCAGGCCGACTATGGGCAGGCGCGGCGCAGTTGTGAACAGCTGCGGCCCTACGCCACGCCACTGGTGGCCGCCGGCTGCCTGGCGCAGGTGGACGCCGTCACCGGGCAGGCCGCCGCCGCCGCCACCGCGCTGCGCGCTGCGCTGGCCCAGCACGCCAGCGCCAGCGCCGACGAGCGGCTGTGGTGCCTGACACGGCTGGCCGAAACCGAAGAGCGGCTGGGCCGCACCGCTGCTGCCGAAGCCACCTTCCGCGAAGCGCTGGCCCTGAACCGGCCCGACGTGTACCTGCAGGCCGCTTATGCCGACTTTCTGCTCGACCAGGGCCGCCCGGCCGAGGTGCTGGCGCTGCTGAAAGGCCGCGGCCGTGCCGACGTGCTGCTGCTGCGCCAAGTGCTGGCCGCCCAGGCGCTGAAAGACCCCACCGCCACCAGCTTGGCACGCGAACTGGCGGCGCGTTTTGAAGCCGCGCAGCGCCGGGGCGACAACAGCCACCAGAAAGAAGAATCGCGTTTTGTGCTGGCGGTGCAGGCCGACGCAGCGCGGGCCCTGAAACTGGCGCAGCAGAACTTTGCTGTGCAGCGCGAACCGGCTGACGCCCGCATCCTGCTGGAAGCGGCGCTGTCCGCGCGCAACGCCACCGCCGCGCGGCCGGCGCTGGACTGGCTGGCGGCTTCGCGCATTGAAAGTGTGGCGCTTCAGGCGCTGGCCCCGCAAGTGAAAGCGCTGCCATGAACGCGCCGCTGAGCCCCACGCAGCGCAGTGCAGGGCGGGCCCTGGCCTGCTGGGCGCTGCTGCTGCTGGTGCTGCTTCTGCCCACAGGCCCGGCCTGGGCGCACAAACCTTCAGACAGCTACCTGAACCTGGCCGTGGAAGGCCGGGTGGTCAGCGGCCGCTGGGACATCGCGCTGCGCGACCTGGACTACGCGCTGAACCTGGACGCCGACGGCGACGGCGCCATCACCTGGGGCGAGGTGCGCCAGCGCCATGCCGACATCGCCGCCTACGCCAGCGCGCGCCTGGTGCTGCTGGGCGACGGTGCGGCCTGCACGCTGCAAGTGGGCACGCAGTTGGTGGACGAACACACCGACGGCGCCTACAGCGTGCTGCCGCTGCGCG
>JACCDR011553145.1_pt1 | contig 11100 bp, 23 predicted proteins | sample 7446431 | NCBI WGS metagenome assembly JACCDR01 (sample SAMN15323443, study PRJNA562643) | freshwater metagenome | isolation source: river surface water | place: USA:Blue River Watershed | collected 2017-08-17 | reverse complement strand
CCAGAGAACTGCAGACTTAGCGTGCCAGCAGTGCGGGTAATCTTGTAGAACGGCATATAGGTCGTTCCAGCGGTCAGCGTCAGCGTTTCCGACAAGTTCGATGCCGTGCCAGCCGTCTTTGTGGCAACGCCGCCGGAAATAGTCCAGCCCGTGCCTTTCGTCCAGACCGTATCCGTGTCGAACTCGCCGTTACTCACCACATCCGTGCCAAGCGTTCTCGGAACACCGCGCCAGATCGGGCGACTGCCTGCGGTTGCTTGCGTAGCGTTCCAGCCCTTGCCCGAAAGGTCGGTAGTCCAGCCTATCGGGTCGCCTGCGGCTACAGACGTTGAGCCTGTCGAAAGCTGAAAAAGGTTAGCCGTGGTCGTGTTGTCGAACACTACGCCCTGGTCACTGCCACCGAACAGGCTGGCGGGGTCGAAGGCAGAGCCACCGCCCACCACCTTGTTGACGGCGGCCGGGATGGGCTTGAACACCGGGCGATAGGCTGGGCGGAACATCAGGTTTCGCTGTTCACGCCGACGGCCGCATCGGACAGGCCGCGCTTGGCCCTGTAGGTTCCGGCGCCCTCGATCTTGGCGGCCGGCATGTTGCGGTTCAGGCGAAAAACGGTCAGGTAGTCCGAGCCGGTTTTCTTCTGCACCAGAATCTCAGCCGTCGGATGCGGGGTTTCCTGACCGGCGGCCAGCGTCAGGTACACGTCCAGCGCGCCGCCCACGGCAACCGTGAAGTCCGAACTGGTCGCTGCGGTGACGTCTGCGGAAAGTAGGGTGTTGGTAGCCATTTCTTGCTCCTATGCGGCCTTCTTGGCCGGGGTTAACATGCGGGAAAAGGTGAGCTGTAGCTTGTTCATCCGGCGCTCGCGGCGCTGAATCACACGTTGCCCGGCCTTGACCTGGGCCATGATGCGTTTCCACTGGCGCCACTCAGCCAGCGTCAGCGGACGGTGCATGCCGGAATAGTCGATGGCGAACATCTGCTCGATGCTGGCGTTCTCCAACTCGACCTCGGGATTGGCAATGTTCTGCACGTCGATGGACATGCCAAACGCCACGATGGCGCTCGTGCTGTCCTGATCCAGACCAAAGCCGCGCAGCACCACGCTCATGCCAGCCGCTCCCGGCGCTCAGCGCCTTGGCCTTGGTAGGGTTGCGTGCCGGCCGCGTCTTGGAACACGTCGGCTTCCAGCAACAGGGTCGTACCGTCGTCGTCGTACAGTCGCATGGTGCCTGTGGCCGGGTCGGTGATCAGCTTGTTGCGCAGGATTTTCTCGATGCGGGTCAGTCGGGCGTCTTGGCTGACGGTCAGGCCACCGCCTCCGCCGCCGCCACCGGCCAGCAGTTCAAGGATGGCGTCTTGGTAGGACTTGCCCGGCTCGACCTCGGCCTGCCATACGGCGCCGGTCACGTCGTCTTGGGTCAGTTCGTTGACCCGGCCGACGGCGGCCATCCGGCCCCTGCCGCTTATGCGGGCGTAGGCGGTCGGCGCTGTCGTGTGAACGGCGCGCAACTGCCGCCCATCGTTCGGCCGAGCGTATGCGGTCGGGGCGGTGGTATGCACTGCCGCCAATCGGCCTTTGGCCTTGATGGTCGCCGACGCCGTTGGCACACACACATCGAAAGCCGCCCCAAGCCCTGGGCCATGCCACTGCAATGCGAATGTGCTGGCCAGCGGCATATCAGTCAGGCTCGACGCAGAAGTCGAGAATCCACGAAAGCGTGCCGACCGTACCCGCACCGATCTGCTTCACGGCAAAGCCCTCATTCGGGCGCAATGCCCACGGACGGCCATCGGGATAGCTTGGGCCGAGCAAGTTAGCCATGAACGGCAACTGCTGGTTGGTGTTGACCGGGACCGCCGTGTTTTCCTCGGACGAAATCACGAACGGCGAGATGATGCTGCCGTCGGTCAGCCCAGCAGTGGCGGTATGCCCGAACACGCAGTTGGCCAGCGCGGGGTCGGCGCTGTTACGCGCCAGCGGGGTTACGCTGGTGAGCGTTGGCGTGCCGGTAACATATCGGGCATTGAACTGGTTGATGACGCCGGTCACTGCGGTCACGCCATCGGGGATGCAGTACAGGCCGTTCAGGTACACGGTCTGCGCCGAGCCGGTGTTGTTGCGCAGGACGATGTGGTACTTGTTGGCCGCCGGCACGATGGCTGGAACCATCAGGCGGTAGGACGGCAGGCCGTCGAAGTACACGCCTTGCGAGTGAACGGTATCCGCGCCGCGCGTGTAGCTGCGCATCATCAGCTTGTCGCCAGTCGAATCCGGTGGGACTTGGGTGAACGTCGCGGTCATCGGTCAGTCCTCCGCCCATACCAGCGTACCCGCCAGAAACAACGGGGTAACGCCATTGCTCACGTTGAGCGGCGCGGTCAAGGCCGTTGACCTGAGAATCTGCTGGGCCGCGCCAACCAGCGACACGGATACGTGCGTGATCGTGTCCGAACCGCCCGTGGCTTCCGGAAAGATGACGTCGCTGGCGTTCTTGTAGGCCGGGCCGCTGGCGTTGGCCGCGTACGGGTTCGTGCCGTCGCAGATGGTGAATCCGGTGGCATCACGCGATTTGGTCACTGCCGCATAACCGGTGTATGTCGGCCCGCTGGTATCGCTGTTGCCGCCCTCGCCGGGGTCGGCCGTGTGCAGGTTGATCTGCAGGTTCGCGCCATACGACGGCATCGCCACGGCATTGGCCTCGAACTTGACGTAATCGTTCTCTGTGGTATTTCCCTTGGACATTACGCGGCTCCCGCCAGTTGTGCGCCCATGGCCTCACCGCCCGATTGGGCCGCTGCCAGTGCGCCGGTTTGTAGGACTTGCTGCTGCTGTTGCTTGGCTCTGGCCTGCGCACGGGCAGCCCGTTTCTTCTCGATGAACCGGGCATCAGGCACAAGGTCAGGCGGTACGCCCAGGTATTCGGCGCGCTTGCGGGCGGCCAAATCGGCGTCGTAGTTGTCGAATAGCTCGGTCGCCATTTCCGGGTCAACCTGCGAAAGCATCATGGCCTGATTGCCCAAGGCCACCTCGAACCGGTCCATGGCCGTCACGTCTTCCAGCTTCTGAGCCCGGGCCATCGGGGACTGGTAGATGACCGTGTAGTCTTTGTTCTGCAGGGACTCCGGCGGCGGGCCCAATACCCCGGCGCGCAACGCAATACCGAAGCACCGCTCGACCAAGCGCTGCAGCCATTCGGACTGCAGGCGCCCGTAGATGGGGCCAAGCGCCTGGCGGATCATGTCCACCCGCACGCTGTACTCGTATGCGGTCTTGGCCGGGCCGTCGGCCGGCGGCAGCTGATCAGCAATCAGGGTTTTGCGGATAGCGGCCTGCAGGTCGCGCTTGACGGTGAACGCGACATTGAAGTCCGAGCCGGTCGGCAGGGCTTTGATGCTGTCCACGCTGTTGGCGACGATGACCCGCTTGCGGCCCAGCTTGATCTGGCGCGGATTGATGACGCCATCGTCTTCCATGACCCACTGGCCCTCGACGGCCATGCCGGCCGCATCCAATTCAAGCCGGGCCAGCTCGTTCAGAGTCTTGATGTCCGGCAAGGCATCGGCCACAAGGCCTAGGCCGTAACTGGTGCCGGCGCGGATTTTGCGGTAACGCGGGGCGATGAACGGGCATTCGTGATACCCGGACTCGCGCACGGTCTTCTTGCTGTCTTTCTCGACGTGCAGCGAGGCGAACGGCAGGTTCTTGGACAGCTTGGCATCCGGAGCGGCGCCATGCCGCGGGTAGATGCCATGGACGAATTCGAACACCTCGTCGGGCTTCTTGGCGGCGCACTCGCGCACCTTGGCCGATACTTCGTCCTCGCCGAATTCCTTTACCGCCTGCTCGGCGGTGAGTTTGTAGCAGCGGTACAGGGTGTCGGGGTAGCCATCCTGCCGGGAACTGCTGATGTAACAGCCCCCGATGTCGTAGGTTTCGAATGCGTATCCGCCCTGTTCCTCGTTCTCGCCGATGAACATGACGAACCAGCCAGCGGCGGCCAGATCGAACCCGGCCTCGAACGCCTCGGAGTCGTAGTTGGCGTTGTGGATGTTCGTCCAGACGAACCGCGCCCCGTTGTCCAGCCAGCGCCGGTCCTCGTCGCTCATGCCATCGACCGCCAGCCCGAACCACTGGCTGTTGGATGGGGTCAGGCCGGACAGCAGCATGGAAACCAGCATGCGGACCGATTCCTGGGCGGTGGAATCACACAGCTGGGCTTTTTGCGCCTGCGCCTGCTCGTGATCCATGGTTCCGCTGAACCCGTCGGCCCGGTTCGGGTCGGTGTACAGGTAGCAGTCGCGGTACAGGTCTTCGAAGGGCAGGCGCTCGGCCTTCTTCTGCTCGTACCGACGGATGAGGGTTGCGCCGTCCATCAGCCGCCGCCCAAGGTCGGTGAAGCGTAGGCGGCTGAGGCGTAGGCGCTGGCGGCCGGGATGCCGGCGCCGCCTGTGGTGTACAGGCTGTTGGCGCGGAGCTTCTTGCGGCGCTGGGCCAGCTGGGCGTTGGCCTTGCCCTGGCTTACGTTCGCGGCCTCGGCGGCTTCGGCCACCGGGTCACGCTCCACCACCTTGGGCGGCTTCGGTTGTTTGAGGCTGCACATCAGGCCAGCAAATCCCAGCCGGACGGGGTTTGCACCCAGCGGGGGGTGCCGTCCTCGCGCGCGCGCGCGGGCGCGGCTACTTCGTCCGGCGGCGATTGGTCAACAGGTGCCGGCTGTTCCGGCGCGGGCGCAGCCGCCTCGGACTCGCCGGGGGTGCGGATTTTGCGGGGACGGGCCATGTGACCTCCGTTGGTTTTTGACAGGTTGGCGCAATGGCATTACCCAAAAGGGTTTTTTTGCTCACAGCCAAGCCGGTCGGTGGGTGATGGGGAGCGTGTTTCGGTGGTTTCCTGTCCACTCGGCCCACAGGCGGATGAGGCGTTCGCCGTCGGCGTGGCGGGGTTCCTTGCCGTGGCTCTTCCACCCGCTGACGGTGCTGGGCGGCAGGTCGAGCAGGTAGCAAATTCGTTTGATGGGGCAGCCGTTCTTGTCGAGGTCGGCAAGCACCTGCCACCAGTCCACCCTGGGCAGGGCTTGGTATTTCCGTTCGCGGATCAACCGTCACCTCGCGGCCCGATGGGGCTGACGACCACCCGCGTCCTGTCGGCATCGCCTACGGTCATGCGGCACACGGTCAGGTAGTCAACTTGGGCGTCGTCTTCAAAAAGCCCTGCGTGTTGCAGGGCGTCGAGTAGTGCTTTGATGCGGTTGTCCAGGTCCCAGCGGCGCCGGTTGGATGCCGTCAGTTCCACGTAGCAATTCAGCCGTCCGGCTATCTTGCGCCCGTTGACGGCTGCCGCGACCAGTGCCCGGAACGCCTGGCCGGGCTTGGAGATATACCGGCGCTTGCCGGCGGCCAGCCAGTAGTGGTTCACCGTGGGCGGCAGATTGGCGACGGTCAGTTCGATGGTCACGCCGGTTCCTCGATCGGAATTCCGCGCGCCAGCTTGATGACCAGGCACCAGTCCACCGGCTTGCAGGTCAGCCCCTGCTCTTCGGGGTGGTCGCCGATGTGGAAAGCCATGTCGATGGCCTCGGTCGCCTGCGCCTTGGTGAGTTTCAGGCTGGAGCCGCCGAGCATGACAAAGCCCGGCGCGCCTTGGCCGCGGTCGTAGCCGGGCATCATGCGCCAGCCCATCACCGTGCCGCACAGGAAGTGGCGCCAGTCGTCCTTGGCCATACGGAAGCCATGCCAGCGCACTTGCGCCGCCAGATCGCCACAGGCGGCGTTCAGCATGCGCCGCTGCTCGTCGGTGATCATTGGCTCCCGCATCAGAGCGAGTACCACACGATGCGGCCGACGCGCTCGACGGCGACATCGAAGCCAAGACGCCGGATGTCGTAAACCAAGGCCGACACGTTGGGCACGTCGAACTTCGCCCGAATCTGTTTGGCGGTCATGGCTTTTTTAGCGATGGCGCGCATGACTTTTTCGGTCTTGCTGGTCTTGAACTTGGGCATGACTGGCTCCTTCGGGTTGTGGAACATCGTTTCGTTTGACGCGGAATCGGCCGGAATCGTCCGGCAGCAGGCCGCACGCCACGTACCAGCCGTGAACGCTGGCCACCATGTCGGCGGAAAGGATGGCGGGGGTCATCGGTTAAACCCTCTGGAATTTTTCGCTTGCGGCTCGTATTCAGGCGCGGAGCAGGATTCAAGCCGCATGCTCGCCAGCCGTGACAACGCCCATGCGCTGCCGGTTTCGCCAGACCGGTTCTTTGCCACGATAAATTCCACGAACCCCTTTGGCTCAAGGTTGTGGTACTCGGGCCGATACGCCAGGATCACCGCGTCGGCATCTTCCTCGATTCGGCCAGAGTCGCGCAGGTCTGACAGCTTCGGGCGATGGTCGCCGCCACGATCTTCGACCTTACGGTTCAGTTGCGCCAACAGCACCACGGGGATTTTCAGGTCTTTGGCAAGCCCCTTGAACTGGGTGGTTATCTGCCCCAGTTCGGATGCATCGTTCTTGCCCGGCCGGGAAATGATGCCCAAGTGGTCGATGATTGCCACTGACACCGGCTTTGCCATATGCGCTTGCCGAATACGGGCGCAAATCACGTCTGCCGTGATCTGGCTTGAATCGTCGATCACCGTTTCGAGGGAGGTGACTTTCGGCATCACAGCTGACATGCGCCCCCAGACTTCTTCGGTTTCTTTCGGGTGGGTGATCCAGCGATACGGGATATTTCCGATGTTCGATGCAGCCCGTTCGGCGATTTCCCGCTGGCTCATTTCCAGCGTTGACAGGTACACGCGCCCGGCATTGACAGCCAGCTGATTGGCATACACGCTCTTGCCTGAGCCTGGACGCCCCGCCAGCACATACAGGCGCCCAGACTGAAATCCGCCAAGCATGTCATCCAACCCTGCGATGGTTGTCGGAATGCCGGCAAAGTCCTGGCTGCTGTCGTATCTCGTCATCATTTCCTCGTACATCGCCTTGCCGGCATCCTTCATCGTCGAGAGTTTGACGGCGCTCTGTGGGCGCACATCGGCGAGAATCTGCTGCGCCTCCGCAAAGGTTTGCGCTGCACCAATCCGAGTTCCGGCAACTTTCAGCCGCCGCTGTTCGCTGGCCTTGGCAACGATCTCGGCATACGCTCGGATGTTTGCCGCGCTCGGCGTGTTGGCTGCAAGGTGCACCAAGTCAGCCGGATGAATGCGCTTGTCGTGCTCTGGCACGGTCAGCACATCGACCACTTGCCCGTCTGCCAACAGGTCGCGGACTGCCGCCCATATCGCCCGATGCTGGCCGGTACTGAAGTCGGCTTCTGTCAGCAAGTCGGCAACCTGCCAGTACGATTCAGGCTTGAGCAACAGGCCGCCAAGAACGGATTGTTCGGCTGGAATGCTCATGCGGCCCGCCCGGTGTTTTCGTACTTGCCCTCGATGACCTTGACCAGGTTGGATGGCCTGACGAGCCATTCGAGATCAGCCTGGAAGGGCGGATGCCCGTTACGTCCCTCCGTTCGGCCGCACAGGAAATCACAGCCGGCGACATAGCCGAAGTAGCCCTCCCACCAGTCCAGCGTTTGCCGGTCTGGCTTTTCCTTCCAGCGGTTTCGCAGGAAGGTTTGCCGAGCAGCCGTCCACTCACGGACCCTTGGCAGGCCGGGCAGGATGCGGTGGTAGATTTCGATAATCGCCTGATGCGGACACGGGTCTGCAGCGTCAGCTGCGGACGTAAGCTTTTCTCCTTTCCCTTCCTCTCCCTTCCCTTCCCTTCCCTTCCTAGCCGAGGATTCGCGTTGACTCGTCGATTCCTCGCGAGGACTCGCGAATTCAGGCAATTTTGATGTGCTTGGCCTATCTATCTTCTGATGATTCAACCAGTTACAAATCTGGAGGTATGTCGAGCCGTCGTGCTTGTACCTCAAAATGCACTCATTGGCCTCAAGTTCATCCAGCCACCCGTCAATGAGGCTTCCAGCATCGTCGTCGTAGGGGAAAAGAAGGCTCGCGAGCATTCGCGAGTTTCCGCGAAGCCTCCCGGAATCGTCGGCAATTGTCCACAGCAGGATGAAACAAAGGCGCGCTTCTCGGCTCACGCGGCCCATGCTTTCGCTGTGCGGGAATTCGGGTTTGATCGTGCGGATTCTAGCCATGCGACACCTCCAGCAGGCGGCGGAAATCGGCCATGTGCGCTGCCGTAACCCACATTTTTTCGGGCATGTGCCTTAACCAATGCTCGGCAGGCAGCCCGTCAAGGATGTAAAAGTCGTAGGTAAATCTTGGGTGATTCGGGTCTGTGAATACAAACAGACCATCGTCTTCACGCCGCACCAGCGGTTCGTTCATTCTGACCTCTCCGTTAAGTTTTGCCCTCTCAAAACAAGCGCACCAACCCCGGAGGGAAAGGCTGTCCTGGCAGGATCAGTGCCAGTAAGGTGCGTTGTTTTAAAACTACGAAAACGGGAATACCCAAAAGGGTTTTTCTTGGGGTTGCTCATGGGTTGCCCTCCCCTGCCCCGTCGCTGACCTCGCCACGCAGGACACGGCTGATAACCTGTGCCTTGTGAAGCTCAGCGTCCGCCCGCTCGGTGAGCCACGTCCGGGCGATTTCCGAGCCGGTGTCGCCGGTCGCCATCTCGATGGCCTGAATGACGCTCAGCACCTTGCGCGGCACCTTGGTTCGCAGATCGTGCAGCTCCTCGGCCATGCTCAGGCGGCTTGGCTACGGTCTGCCGAAACCCACACGAGCACGGAGGCGTCGAGCATCGGGTCGGCTTGGTTCATGCGTTGCGCCAAACCCTTGCCAATGCCGCGCTGTCCATTGCAAACGGCGGCGATGGTGGGGAACGGGATGCCAAGTCTTTCGGCGACCTTAGTCGGGCCGCCGTTGGCTTCCACGTAGTGGGCCCAGTACTCTCGCGGGGTCATGCTCACCTCAGCTATACGTATCGTATTGAACGGAACTATACGCTACGAATACTCCAAATGCAAGCGGTTTGTCATACTTACAAATTAAGCACTTAGGAGATTCTCAGGAAATGAGCCAGTTATCTGACAATCTGACTTCTCGGCGAATTAGCCTGGGAATGTCTGTACCGGACGTGCATGCGGCCCTGAACCGCCTGGGCTATGATCTCGCCTTCTCCACCGTAGCAAGCTGGTTCAACGGGAACCGGAGGGTCAGAAAGATGGAACACCTCAAGGCGCTCTGCGTCGTGCTTCAAACGGACTTGAACACCCTTGCCGGGGATGAGATAGAAATCGCAGATGGACGCCTTGAATCAACGATAGTTAGAGAGCTGCGTGAAATTAGCCCGGCGCAGCGCGAGGCCGTGCTAGCATTGGTTCGTAGCATGAAAGGGGAATGAATCATGACGACGTGGCAAAGTATCTTGTTTTGGATATGGGTTACAGGCGATGCCGTAACTTTCATTTACCTGACATTTTTTGACGGGTATGATTACAACTGGTGGAACTGGCTGATAGTCATTCCTATCAACGTATTTTTAAGTCAGATATGGCCGATTTACTGGCTAATTCTGCGCCCCATAATGGGCGATTGATTTTTGTCATCGAGCTGTCAAGGAATCCTTGACAGCTCAACTAGGCGCCTGATCCGCAACCACTCCACCGACCCCTTGCGGCCGGTCAACTCAAGCGCCACCAAACGGTTTTCGGCATCAAGCCATAGCTCAAAGCGGCGCTGCCGCGCCCATGCCGGGGCAATCCTGTCTGCAATCATCAAAACCAATCTGTTCATGGCCGAATTGTGAGCCATGCGGCCGGCCTTGCCTGTCGGAATTGGCCTGCATTCGTGTAGGGGAATCCCTACTAACCCACTGTTTCTATACGTTTTGTAAAATAATTTGAAAAACTATACGTTTCGTATTGACAAGTGCTATTCATTCCGTATACTGTCCCTGTACCCCAACAAGAGGACAGGGAAATGACCGAAGTAATCAAAGCCGATGTTGTATGGCAGGCCTGCTTTGAAGACGAGGACGCGATGCTCGCGGCCTACAAAGATGGCGACCTGATGGAAATGGGCCGCATGGTGCAGAAGCGCATCGCCTACAACGCCGCCCTGCGTATCCGGCTGCGCGAGGAAGAGAAAGCCAAGTACCGCGCCGAGATTCTGGCGGAAGTGTGCGGCGGGGGTGAGGCATGAACACCTGCCCCGTGACCCAAGACATCGACCGCCACTTGGCCGACCAGGATGCCGCCGACCGGCTGGAATTGGCCGCATGGAACATCAAGCAGGCGTACACCAAGGCCGAGGCGAAGGCCATCATCGACGACCATTTCGGCGTGACCGGCGGCGATGACGTGACCGAACTGCTGGCTGGCATGGCCGTGGCCCGGAACGGCGGCAAAGCGGGCGCAGTGGTTGAGCTTGGCGCTCAGTTGCGCGCCCTGATCGACGAAATCCTGATGACAGCGGCGGCCATCACCGCCAAACAGCGCGCAAAGGACTATGACCCGTGAAAGCAATCAAAACCCTCGGGGCGTATGCCCTGCTGACCCTGCCGTGGGCCTTGTTGGCCTTCGCCGCTTTCCCTGAATTCTGGAGCCTGAAATGAGCCGTCATTTTGGCGAATGGGATGCCGAACCCGAATCCCAAGAACACGAAACCCCCAACACGGAGCCGCATCATGAACCTTGAAAAAGCCAATCCCGAACTGTTCAAAGCCATCGCCGCCGCGCAAGGCGAAGTCGAAAACGCCACCAAGTCCAGCAGCAACCCCCACTTCAAATCCAAGTACGCCGATCTGGCAGAAGTGCTGAACACGGTTCGCCCTGTGTTTGCAAAGCATGGCCTTGGCATTCTGCAATCGACCGAGTTCAATGGTGAATTGGTCAGCGTCACCACCACCATTACGCATGATTCCGGCGGCTATGTCAGCAGTACGGCATCCTGCGTACCGGCCAAAACGGACGGTCAAGGCATCGGTTCGGCCACCACCTACCTGCGCCGCTACTCGCTGGCAAGCATGACCGGCGTGGCTCAAGAGGATGATGACGGCCAATCATCGGCGCACGACAAGAAGCCAGCGGCCATCGGACAAGCTGAAAAGATGGCGATAGCTGAATGGTCGGAGGCGTT
>JACCDR010495026.1_pt1 | contig 11102 bp, 11 predicted proteins | sample 7446431 | NCBI WGS metagenome assembly JACCDR01 (sample SAMN15323443, study PRJNA562643) | freshwater metagenome | isolation source: river surface water | place: USA:Blue River Watershed | collected 2017-08-17 | reverse complement strand
CATTTCCCCACTTTTTACTTAAGAAAACCTATGGCTGAAGTTTTAAGATTAAAAGATTATCAGAAAAAGCCTTTGCAAAAACCTGCAAAGCAGCAGCCTGATTACGATAAAATAAAAGATATTTTAAGGCGGGTTAGGGATAGCCATTGGATAAGGTCGTTACTTTGCCAATTAGATAAAAAAGAAGGTGAAAAAACAATTATTCAAAAAATGATAAATGCAGATTTGGGAATACATTATACTATAACAATAGAAATTGTTGATTAACTTTTTTAAATTGACTAATTAATAATAGTATTTATAATTAAAATATTAACCAACCCTGCGGTAAAAAAGGAGACAGCATGTTTGACCATATACCATACCCACAATTAAAAAAAGCTTGTAAAAATTTTAGCATATCTGCTGTTGGCGGTAGAGAAGATTTAATTTTAAAATTACAAGATTTCTTGGAAAAAAACCCATATAAAATACAAGAGTTAGAGCAGTTTAAAATAGCAGAAAAAAAACCTTTGCCCAAAACTCAAGCGGAAAAACCTAAATTACTTATAGATTTTTCAGAAGTTCAAAAAGAAATGCCGAAAGTTGGCGTTAATCAAAAGCAGCTTGAAATTGATAGCTTAATAGCAGAGCTAAATGATAAATTATTATATGGAAAGGCGACAGCAAGATATAACCCACATACAGAATGTATAGAATTAAGAGGCGGTGCTAGAAGAGCTACAGACTTAACTATACACCAACCTAAAAGTGCTATAAAGTTATTTGCAGAAAGATATATTCAGAAAGCAATTGTAAACCAAGGCTTCTTAGAAAAAAGAGAAGAAGCAGAAAGTGAAGATGAATTACTTGCACAATTGCGTGGTTTAGATGTTAGAAAGCTTAAAGCTTTATTGGAAAGCACTAACTTTGTAGAAAATCAATATGTCTAAAGACCGTAATCTAACAAAAGCTGGTTTACCTAGAAAGAGAGAGCCTAGGGACGGAGAAGGAAGAGGCACTAAATATAAACCTGAATATTGCCAAGAAATTATAGACTATTTTAACAGTTTTAGAATTGAAGTAATCAATGATAAAGTTTTTGCCCCAGATTTACCTCAATTTTCTAAATGGGCAAGAAAAATAGGTGTAGAAGAAAAAACAATTTACAATTGGAAAAGCGAATACCCAGAGTTTTTACAGTCGTTTGATACTTGCCTAGCAATTCAGAGGGAACTTTTGCAGGATTTTTCACTTAAAGGCTTATATAATCCTACCATAGCAAAAATGATTTTAAATGTAAATCATGACATGGTAGAAAAAAAGATAACACAGCATTCTGGAAGTATAGAAAGAAAAACATCAGAAGCTGAGCTACAAATATTTAAAGAGTTTGTAAATGGAATACAACAGAGAGCAGTTCAACGCAATCCTAAAAAATGATTTAGCATCATTTATAAAGATGTGCTTTTTTACTGTATCACCTAATACAGAATATCTGCACAATTGGCATATTGACCTTATAGCAGAATATCTAGAAGCTTGTAGAGCAAGACAAATAAAAAAACTTATTATAAACATTCCGCCACGCTATTTGAAGTCTATAGCGGTAAATGTAGCTTTCCCAGCTTGGCTTTTAGGGCATAACCCATCAGAGCGTATAATATCTTCTTCTTATGCTTTAAGTATTTCGATGAAACAGTCTTTAGATTGTAGATTGGTTATGCAATCTGAATGGTATAGGGATTTATTTCCTCATGTTCAGCTTGTAGATGACCAGAATACTAAAGGCAAATTTGTAACTACAGAAAGAGGGCATAGAATAGCTACAGCAACAGGAAGCTCTTTAACTGGTGAAGGTGGAAACTTTTTAATAACAGATGACCCTATAAATGCAGTAGAAGCTAGTAGTGAAGTTGTAAGGCAATCAACTAATGACTGGTTTGACCAAGCTTTTAGCACAAGGCTTGATGATAAGAAAAATGGTGTGATGATTGTTATTATGCAAAGACTTCACACAGACGATTTAACGGGACACTTACTTAAAAAAGGTGGGTGGGAATTGTTAAAGATACCAGCACAAGCATTTACACCAATTACTTATAAGTTTCCTATTTCTGGTTTAGAAAAAGAGTTTGAAGAAGGGGAATTATTGCACGAAGAAAGAGAAGATAGAACAACGCTTGCAGCAACGATGAACACTTTAGGTTCACAAGCATTTGCAGGGCAATATTTGCAAGAACCTGCTCCTATAGGGGGTGGGGAATTTAAAAAAGACTGGATACAGCACTATGACAACACAGCTAAGAGTTTTACGCCGCAAGGTATGAATATTTATATTTGTGTTGACCCTGCCAATCAGAAAAAAACATCTTCAGACTATACAGCTATGATGGTTGTAGGGCTTGCACCTGATAAAAACTATTATGTTTTGGATATTGTTAGAGATAGGCTAAACCCTACCGAAAGAATTAAAATGGTTATAAAACTGCATATGAAATGGTCTAAACTTTCGGGGAATAATCCTAAAGTTATATATGAGCAATATGGAATGATGACTGATAGTTTTTATCTTAAAAAAGCACAAGAACAAATTAATTATAGATTTCCTATTACAGAGGTTGGCGGTAAATTAAAAAAAGAAGATAGAATTAGAAAATTAGTGCCGTTATTTGAGGGTGGAAGAATTTATTTGCCAAAGATAATAAATTATACTACAATTGAAAACAAAGTGTGCGAATTAGTCAAGCCATTTATAGAAGATGAGCTTATGACATTTCCAGTATCAACGCATGATGATATGCTTGATGCTTTGGCACGGGTGCTAGAGCCTGAAGCTTACGCTTCCTTTCCTAAGATAGATATTAAGATTAATAGGGTTGGTTGGAAACCCAGCGACGATTTAGATAATTATAATTCAAATGATTTTATGAGTTGGTAAAATGCCGTTATTAAATGAAAAAAAACTATTAAGGAAGTGGGATAAAGAAAGAAGTATAAGCGAAAATGCTTTATCTAAACAATATAGGCGTGCAAAAGAAAATTACGCTTTTCATTTTGGAAATAAAAAATCATACGCAGTAAATTTAAATGGTGATGCTAGGCAACCAGTGGTTTTTAATAAAGTAAAGCCATATATTGATGCCGTAGTTGGTTTTATGATACAGCTTAGAAGAAAGCCAGAGTATCAAGCAAGAATGACGGATATAGAGCAGCAACAAGACAGAAGTGCTTACATGAACGCACTTTCAGATTATGCTAGAGATTTAGGAAATTTTGACCAGTTAGAAACTAGGCAAGATAGAGAAATGCTAATTACTGGTATCGGTGCAATTGATACAAACATTTTATATGAAGACAACCCAGATGGTGAAATAAAAGGTGAGGTTGTTAGAATTGTTGACATAGGTTATGACCCTATGGATAGCTCGCCGAATATGAGTGAGGGGCGTTGGAGATATAGAAGAAAGATATATTCTAAAGAAGAAGCTTTAAAAAGATTTCAAGGAAGCAAAATAGAAGATTTTGAAGGTTACACAGAAGAAACTAATATCGATTATGTTTATAATCCTTCAGGTGGTGAATATGATAAAATAGGCTTTGCAGGGCAAGCAGAGCAAGATTTGGTTGAAGTTTATTATTATCAATATTGGGATTTAGAAAAGTATTATAGAGCTAGAAACCCACTATATGAAATAGAAGATGAAAGCACAGCTACTTTGTTAGCTGATTTTATGCGAACAATGGTTGATAATAGAAAAAAAATTACTGATGAAAAAGATGGTGATGATATATTTGATTTTGACCCATTTGCTGAATATTTGATTATGACACCGCAAATTAAAGCGGACATGCAAAAAGTATTTGACCAGTTTGATTTAGAAGTTGATTACCAAGATTTTTTAAAGAAAGTTTATTACACAGCGATATTATCGGGCGAAAAAGTATTTAGTTATTTTAAATCACCTGACCAGCAAGGATTTACTATAAAATGTAAAACTGGCAACTATGACCCAATAGAGAAAGTTTGGGTTGGCATGGTTGATAGCTTGAAAGAGCCTGCAAGATATGGCTCTAAAGCACTAACGGAAATATTATATGTAATAGCTGCTAATTCTAAGGGTGGCGTAATGTATGAGCGTTCTGCTGTTGATAACCCACAAAGATTCGAGCAACAATACGCAAGCACTAAAGCCGCAATTATGGTTGAAGATGGTGGTATAAACAGAATATTACCAAAAGCACAACCAGCATTGCCTACAGGCTATGAGCAGGTGTATAACATGTCTGATGCAGCATTGGCACAAGTATCAGGAATAAATAAAGAGTTTTTAGGAGCTTCAGAAAATAAAGCGGTTAGTGCTTTATTAGAGCAGCAAAGAATTAAACAAGTAGTTACTACACTTGCTGATTATTTTGATTCTATTTCTTTGTATCAAAAAGAACACGCAAGATTAATGATAACTTTCTTAAAAATATTAGCACAAAATTCAAGAGGCAGATTAGTTGCTATTCTTGGCGAAGATGGAGCTAAGAAATATATACAAATGGATATATCAAGATTTGTTGATGAGTATGATGTTGAGATTACCGAGGCACCAACTAGTGCAGCACAAAAAGAACAGACAATAAATGTAATGATTACACTTGCTGATAAATTAGCAGTTATGGGGCAGAATATTTATCCTGTTGTTATTGATTATTTACCGATTAAGCAAAGTGATAAAATTAAACTTAAACAGGCTTTAATACCAAGCCCAGAAGAACAGCAAGCTACTATGATAGCTAAACAAGAACAAGCTGAAATAGAAAAGGCTGTTAATTTATCGGTAGCAAAAGCACAAGAAGCTAACGCAATGAGAAATATGGCACAGGCACAAAAAATAGTTTCTGAAATTCCTAAAGTTGAAGCTGACACAGATAAAACTATGGCAGAAACTGCTAAAACTTTAAATGAAGCACAAAAAATAGTATTAGAAAATTCAGTTATTAATAGCTTGCCAATGCAAAACATTAATGTTACTGTATAAATAATTAACCGACCCTAAAGGTAAAAAAGGAGCATAATATGGAAGGAATAGAAAAGTATCTTGCTGAAATGCAAAAAGAAGTTGAGGAAAAACAAGCACAGGAAATAGAGCAAGAAGAGCCTAAAAAAGAAATTGAAGAAGATACGCAAGATAAAAATGAAGATGAAGAGCTAGAGCAGGTTGATTTTCAAGAAGAAGATAGGGGGGAGCAAGAAGAAATAGAAGAAGAAATCGACAGAGATTTGCTTAAAAAAGAAAGTGCATGGCGTAGAATGCGTAAGCAAACTAAAGAAGCTAAAGACGAGGCTAAAAGAGTAAAAGAAGAGTTAGAAGAATTAAAAAGAACTATTGATAGTTTAAAAAATAATAACAATTCTGGAAAGCAAGAAGTTGAAAAAGAAATAGAGCAGGATATAGAGCCTGATAAAGATTTTGATAGAGAAGCTTGGTTAGATTGGAAAGTTAGGCAACAAGATAAAATTTTAAGTAAAGTTCAAGAAAGTGTTAAAACAAATAACGAAGTGGCTTATAAGCAAGCATTAAAAGCTGGTATTGAGAAACTAGAAAGTGAATACAAAAAGAATGATGCTGAGTATGACGCTGTTTTGGATTATGTAAAAGAAAAAGAGAAAGCGGCTATAAAATTAAGATACCCACAAGCAAAAGATTCAGATATAGAAAGGCATTTAGAAGAGCAGAAAATAGCATTTTTTAATGAAATATACAATAATTCAGGCGGAAAAAGAAATCCTGCGGAAGCATTAAAAGCTATGGCAATTAATGTTTATGGATACACGGGAAAAAAAGAACATTCAAAAGATAATAAAAAAATTGACATTGAGGCTTTAAAAAGAAATCAAAAGAAATCATTATCTTTAATTGGTGGTTCTTCTTCTAAAGAAACTAAAGATAAATCTGTTGACGCTGTGTTTAATATGACACTTGCAGAGATGATGTCAAAGGGTGATAATTTCTTGACGCAAATGGCTATACAAGCAGAAAATGATTTTTAATTTGCATTAAGTTAAAATTTAATGTAATATGATAATACAAACCCTCTAGGAGGTTATTCCTAGTTTTAGATTACAAAAGCTCTGGTGTGCTTCAACATCTGTATAAATTCACAAAAGTTTTCTATCGTTCTTAAAAACGGTTGCGTTCAAGTCGTTACAATAACGGCATTTTTTTAATCAATCAAAAATATATAGGAGTTTTATGGCAATTACAACCATGACAACTACCAATGACTTAACCGTAAAATTATGGGAGTTACAGGGCTTTTTAGATATTATTAAGCCTACAGCATTTGGTAGAATGGCAAGAAGAGGCTCTATTAAAAGAGCAGAAAAACTAGACAACGCAGAAGCTGGTGATGAAATGACCGTAAGCTTTACAGGCTTACTTACTGGTCAAGGTCAAACAGAAGGCGGCACTTTGGTAGGAAATGAAGAGGCTTTAGATTTACAAGCGTTTTCAATGAAATATAATGTTGTTCGTCACGCTGTTAGTTCACCTAACACAGATACGATTGAGCAAGCTAGAACATTAGTCCCGTTTTATAAAAACTCGAGAGAGCAATTAATTAAATGGCACGCTTCTAGGGTTGATGCATCTGTATTTAACCAATTGGCAGGCGTTAATTCAACTACTATCACTGTAGATAATTCGGTTTATAGTGGTTCAGCAAGAACTATTGTTCAAGGTTTAAATACTATTAATTCACCAACAAGTAATCGTATTATCAGGGCGGCTGGTGCAGCATCTGATGAAGCTTTAACTTCAAGCAATACTTTTTCTTTGGATTTAATTGATGCAGCAGTTGAAAAACTAATGGGGTCTTATCCAACCTCTGGTTCGTTAGATAATGACGAGTTTGATTTATATATTTCGTATGAACAACTTACAGATTTAAAGCGTGATACTTCTGGTAAAATTCAGTGGTATGCAATTAATCTACAAGAATTAGCGGGTGGCAATATTAACAACAATCCTATTACTGTAGGTAATGCTTATGGTATGAAGCCAGTTGGTAAATATGCCAATGTTAATATCATTCCTACATTCCGTGTAGCTTATGGTCAAAACTCTTCTACAAGTGCGGCAATATCAAATGTTCGTAGGGCTGTTTTAGTTGGTGCTAATGCTTTATATTTTGCTTCTAAATTTTCTGGAGCAATTGAAAAAGATTTCACGCCAAAACAAAACAATGTGAATGTTCCACTTAAATTCTTCGAACAGCTAAAAGATTACGATTATGAGCGTGGTTTAGAAGCAAGAATGATTTATGGCGTTAAGAAAACACAATTTGACGGCGAAGATTTTGGTTCTGTAGTGATTTCTACATACGCTGCACCACATACTTATTAATAATTTAGGAGGATAAAATGACAACACCTACACTATTTTCTGATGTGGCGGCTAATGCTTTTCAAGCGAAAAGAGAGCCTCAAGGCGTAATTGCACAGAAATTTTCTTTAACTTTACCAGTATCTACAGCGGCTGGAACTAATTGCGGACTAATTAGGTTCGAAAAAGGTTTTAGCTTAGTTGGTTTATCACTAAAAGCTAGTGATATGGACACAGCTACAACTTTAGTTTTAGATGTTGGCTATATTTACGATAGTGCATCTTTTACTGATGATGACAACGCTTTCTTTGATGATACAGCAATCGGTCAAACAGGAACATCTGTTGTATGGCCTATAGCTGGTGGATTATTAACTGGCGTTAGCTTTACAGCTGAAGGTGATGGTTACCTTTCACTTACTACAAGGGGTGAATCAATTGAAGTAGCTGGAACTGTAGAAGGTATAGCTTTATTTACATACGATATGTAATTTATGGCAACTCTGGGAACACTTAGAACTAGAATATTAGCTAAGTTGGAAGATGGGGATATTCAAAACCCCACTTCCACCCAAGTTACCAATCAAATAAATTCGGTTATAAGCTATTATTCTAATAAAGAATTTTGGTTTAACGAAGCTTCTAGCACTTTAACGGCTACTATTGGCAATCCTTTGTTATCAGGTATGCCATCTAACTTTAAACAATTAAGGCAACCTAACGCAGTAACTGTTTTAGATAATCAAGTTAGATATATTTTAAGGCATGTTACGCCTTTTGAATATGATAATAGAAATGTTGAAGGGTTAGGAATACCACAAATATATACTTATAGAGATGGTGGGATATATTTATATTTTTATCCAGACCAAGCTTATACAGTATATTTGCATTACACTAAAAGTTACGATGATTTAACCACTGATGGCAGCTCTAATGATTTTACGAACTATTGTGAAAGGTTAATTGAGTATAAAACTATAGCTGATTGTTTAAGAGATTATCGTTCTGATTATGAAAGGGCGGCAGTTTACGAAGATTTAGCTAACAAAGAGTTTCAACAAATTAAGAACGAAAGTTCAAATAGATTAGCTACTGGTGAACTAGTTACTGAAAATATAGTTCAGCAAAGAGATTATTATTTTTATTATTAAGGAGGATTTATGACTATTTTAATAGCAGGAGAAATAGGAAGATTAGAGGCAGTTAGCTCTATAAGTAATACAGGCGATTATGTGCCAATTATTCAAAGTGATGGTGCTTTAAGAAAGGCAACAACCAATAATATTGGTGGCGTACAAGCTGCAAGATGTACGGCTCAAGTAGATTTTACAAGCAATACTACATTAACTAACATTACTGGTTTATCAGTAAATGTATTAGCAGCTGGCGTTTATGCTTTCAGAGCATATATTGTTGGTACAGCAACAGCTAATGGAGGTGCTAAATTTGCTATTGGTGGCACAGCAACTGCAACAAGCATTAGTTATACAGCTGCTCATAATAACAACGCGACTACAAATGCTAGAACAACAGTAACTACTTTGGGAAGTGCAGCAGGTGCAGCAACCGCGGTATTTACTGCTGGTATGATAGAAGGAACTATTGTGGTAAATGCGGCTGGAACTTTAACAGTTCAGGCAGCACAAAATGCCTCACACGCAGACACAACTAGTATTTATGTTAATTCTAACTTTATTGTAACTAGGATTTCTTAATGCCAAGTTTAACCAGCACATATAATTTTAATTTGCCACTAGTAAATAATGCGATTGATGCAAATTTATGGGGTGGCTATTTAAATGCAAACTGGACTGCTTTAGATGCTTTATTAAGTGGTAGCACATCTTTAACATCACTTTCTTTAAGCTCTACACTTTCGGTTACTGGATTAATTACAGCAACGGCTGGGGTTAAAATACCAACTGGACAGGCTATTTATGATGGTAATAACAATGAGTTAGTAAAATTTACTACAACAGCCTCAGCTGTAAATGAAATTACTATAGCAAATGCCGCTACAGGTTCAGCACCTGTTATTTCAGCAACTGGTGGCGATGCAGGAATTCCAATAAATTTACAATCAAAAGGTGGCGACCCTTATAACTTTTTGGCAGGCTCTACTGGTGGCGGAACAAGAGTAAGATTATTTGAGCAAACCACTAATGGCTCTAATTATATAGAAGTTAAAGCACCCGATGCTTTAAGTGGCAATGTAAATTTTACTTTACCTACTGGCAATGGTAGTGCAAACCAAGCTCTGGCATCTGATGGTTCGGGTAATTTATCTTACATCGATGTTTTAAGGGCAACAGCTGCATCTTTGGCTAGCAATGGCTATATTACTTTAAGTAATGGCTTAAAATTACAATGGGGCGTTACTGGTAGTGTAACAGCATTAGGAAGCTCTAGCGTTAGTTTTCCAAATGCCTTTAGTACGGCTGTTTATTCAGTTATAATAACAAGTGGAACTAATAAATCTGGTTCGCAATCAGCTGATTATATATCCTCTCTTTCTACAACTGGTTTTAATGTACATAACCAATCTGGCTCTACAGCTGGTATATTTTATTGGTTTGCTATTGGAGTTTAATAATATAATAATGGAGTTATTATGCCACTTACAAAAAAAGGTTCTAAGATAAAAAAAGCAATGGAGAAAGAATACGGCTCTAAAAAAGGAGAAAAAGTATTTTATGCTTCTGCAAACAAAGGTACTATTAAAGGTGTTGAGAAGAAAAAGAAATGACAATATTTCGCCCAATAGAGGTATTGGCAGGTGTTAAACCTGACACCGACGATACTAGCCAATCTACACCGCATTATGTTTATGCGGATAAAATTCGCTTTGTTGATGGAAAACCAGAAAAAATAGGTGGTTGGTTATCAATAGAATATGATAATAACGAGCCATTTATAGGCACTCCAAGAAATATTTTTAGTTATATTTTAGATAATATTAATTACTATTTAATAGGAAGCAATACAAGTTTATATAGTTTTGTTAGCAATCAAAAAACAAATATCACGCCAGTTCAAACATCTGCTGCTAGTTTAGCTAATCCTTTTGCATCTTATTATGCAACACTTAGTTCAAATCCATTTGCTACAACTAATAATACTAATGCGGTAGTGGTTACGGATTCAGCACATAAATTTGAAGTAGGAGACCAAGTTACATTTTCTGGTGCTAGTGGATTTAATGGAATAAGTGCAAGTTCTTTAAATACAGTTCACAATATTGGTGCAGTTACTACAAACACTTACACAATATATTTATCACAGTTAGCAACAGCTACAGGTTCAGGTGGTGGTGCCTCTGTAGTAAGAACAAGTAAAATATTAACGGTAACACATGCGGCACATGGTTATTTAGAGGGAGATAATATATTAATATCAGGTGCTAGCTCTTCAGTTGGTGGCATACCAACTAGTGAAATTAATACACATTTTCAAATAAGAAATATTCAAACAAATTCATACGATATTGTGGTCGCTAGCACTTTTGCAACATCTTCTGCAAGTGGTGGCGGTGGTGCAAGCGTTAGTATATACCCACAAATAGCAAGGGGAGAAGTTAGTTCAATTATAGGCAGTGGTTATGGAATGGGTTTGTATGGAGTTGGTTTATATGGCGTTTCTAAAACTGCTACATCTGTAACACCACCTAGAATATGGAGTTTTGATAGATTTGGTGATTTAGCAATATTTACATCTGGCAGCCACACGGGATTATATAGCTGGACT
>JACCDR010351586.1_pt1 | contig 11102 bp, 16 predicted proteins | sample 7446431 | NCBI WGS metagenome assembly JACCDR01 (sample SAMN15323443, study PRJNA562643) | freshwater metagenome | isolation source: river surface water | place: USA:Blue River Watershed | collected 2017-08-17 | reverse complement strand
GATCGCGTATAGGCCGCCATCGGTGTACGTGTGATCCGCGGTCAGCACTCCGCCACCGGTGTTGGTGCTATTGCCATCACCCCAATTCCAATTCAGCGTGACCGTACCGGGTGTCTCGTCGGTGAGTGTCGCGGTAACCTGAACTGTGGAGTCCGCAACCAGTGCGGTCACGCCGGTAATCGCTGGCGGTACGTTCTCTCCAGCTACGGTATAAACGACATCGATGCCGTAAAAATTCGTGACGGCAGTGGTCGGAAACGTATCATGTGATTCAGCGAATCTACCCTGAATGGCCGTGACATTATCGTCATCGGAATCACGCGGATAACCACCCGCGATTAGACCGTAGTATCTCGTAGTGTCATACGAGACATCAAACGATGTTCCGTTATTGATTTCCACGGGTGTGCCGAGTGCGTATTCAGTCCAACCTGAGGGAAGAACTGAATCCAATGCCACAGTTGCCAGTGAATCACCACTAGTAGACCACAAATGACCCGTGCGGTCTGTCACGCTGGCAGACGTGGCACCATGCCATACGCGTACAGCACTGATAACGATGTCTGCGTTGGCGGTATACCGCGTTGCCAGCGTATACGTGGTCGGTGCATCATCATCGAACGCATTCGGATCAGCACCACTCCAGCCGTTAGTCATCAGCTATTCATCTCCTTCACGAACTGATCGACCACGGGTTCCGCAAGCCTATTCTTATCGCGGTTCAGTTCCTGCCGGACAATACGGAAAGTGCGATAGCCCTTGAATCGGGTTGTCTTGTTGCGCGAATCGACACCTTCGAGCCACCCGCCATAGACCACGCCGCCATCAGAGATGCCGCGGTATTGAGTTCGGCGATCCACCTGGATACGGGACTCGTAATAACCGGTTGGGTTCTGGAGCACCTGCCCGAGTCTGGTTTTGACACGCCTGACACCCTCCTGAGCGACAATGTCATTTACGTTGGTGAGCATGCGCTGACCCGCGGCCTTGCTTACCGATGCATTGAAAATATTGCCTTTCAATTCCACCGAAACGTTAACGCGAACTTTTGGCATCAGACGGCCGCCGACCGACTCTTCCGGCCAAGCTCCCGCCATACACGCTCACGAATGTCGTCGAGACCCAACCCCGCGGCTTCCCGTGTGCCAGCGCCCGAACCGATCGTGCGGGCATAGGCAGCAGAATTCTGCTGAAGATTGACAATCGCTTCAGCAGTAACCAATTCAATTAGCGCTGCGGGGTAATCATGTGCGTACACGGATGTCGCATCACTGTGGGATGCCGCGGTAGTGCCCAGCACACCACGCTCAACTAGCGCGGTACGCAGGCCGTAGATAGTCGCACCCGACGAATGTGCTGCAAGGGTGGTGCCATCCCATGCGCGAGTGACGATCACATTCGAGCCAGCGATCTCATTTACTCGCATGCGCTCGCTGTCAATCAGGATCGTTTCACCGATGACCAGACTGGCCGCAGAGGCCGACGTGAACGTAACCGCGGCTTGGTTAGCCTGAAGCGCGCTAGAGGTCGTGATGCTGAGCGAGGACATGGCCCGCCCGCGGACCAACACTCGCTCATTCTCGATTTTCAGCAACGCACCGATGCCCAGATTCAGCTCACCGGAAACGGGTGAGAGAACAATGGTATTGGTGCTTGAATTGATACCACCCGACAGAGCACCCGACGCCAGCACCGTAGACGTGTCGTTGTAGCCGAAGAGTGCGTCAATCTCAATTGCACGCTGCCAAGTACTGCCTGATGAGAATGCGGCATTGGTGGCTAGGTTGATATCGAGCGACGAATACGGAGGTTCAGCGAGATTGTCTCCGCGGCGGAGAACACACGAGGCGGAGATGTCGCTACCACCAGAGACCACCTCATTGAGTGAGATGATCTCCTGATCTCCCAGCGGAATCGACCAAGACGGCGCAAACGAATTGTTCGGCCAATCCATGAAGATGGTCCGGCGCTCAGGGTAGAAGCGTCGGTGGAGGAACCCCTCAGAAATGCGCGAGGCGTACAGGATGGCGCTGTAGATCTTCTTATTGGCGTATGCCGTGGATAGCACTTCTAGCGACTCGGAGACATGCTCCACAGTCGCGTAAGGAATCTGCATATTCTTGCCTTGCTTTCTGGCCTAGGGGTTACCCCCGAATTAGCAGTCGTATTTAGTTTTGATGTCTTTCAGGTCCCTAGCAAACTCCAGTGCATCGGGGTCTGCGTTCGGTTCCAATTTCTGATAGCGATTGTCAAGCCCATTGATAATGTCGCACCACGCCTGATTGCTCTCGCGGTCTATTCGATTCGTATAGACGATAGAGAACGTAATCGACGTGGACAGTGCGAAAAAGATCAGGAGCAATGCAATTATCAATTGGCGGGGAGTGCTGTAAACCTTGACCTTTGCCTTATCGGCTCTCATTAGCCGCTCCAGTGGTAGAGGAGTTCGGCGATTCCCCACCCGATTCCTGCTGTTGACCAGACAGCGATTGCAGTACGGATGATGAATTCTGGAGAATAGCCAAAATACTGGTCAAGCCAGGGAGACCCGTCATAGCCATGAAAATCAATAGCAAAGGCACGTTGACTGGCCCGATAATCGTTTGATAACCGATTCCCGCTATACCGGCGATTAACAGGATAACCTCTCTGACGATTGCTATTCGCCGCTCTGGCCGCATGCGTGCGGGACGTCGGCGAGTTGGCTCCTGATTCGTCACGCACTACTCTGCCTTTCCTTGGAGATGCAGGGGGCACCTGTCAAAGGGTATTTCACCTACGGCGGTCGTTTAGTCTGCAAGCCACCACATATGCTTGCAGCCCCCTTGGTGCTTAACTAGATTCCGAATTCATCGAATTCGTCAGCGGATCCCTTTTCCGTCGTCCGGGTAGATCCACCCGTCGAACGGGCAGTGGAGCTTTCCGCCTTGGATTGCTTGGAGCGGCTCGCCGTCGTTCGGGCAGGCTGCTGGCGGGACGGATTCGGCTTGTCGTCGGGTGTCGGCTCGTTCTTTGAGGACGGAGTAGAGTCCCCACCAGCCTGAACCGGAGATGATGGATCCTCCTTAGTCTCAGGGTCAGCAGGTGTCTGATCCACGTAACCAATTTCCGGTCGGCGAACCCTTTCGGGGAACACCGGAGGAGTGGGGTCCGCGGCTTCCTCAGGAGTGAGCGACGGACCACCTAGCTTGGAATTCTGAGCCATCAGTCCTCCTTAAAGGTGAGCGTGTACGTCTTGTCCTTCTCGAAGTTCTCTCCGGCCGTTGCGTTCACCGTCATGCGAATTCCGCAATGAGGTGTAGCGTAGGCCCAATCCTGATTGATCGGGTTTCCCTTTTCGTCTGCGTAATTGGCAGAGAACGACAAGGAAATAACACCCTCGGTGTTCTCTGACTTCTCAGTGCAGACGACCTTCACCGTGGTAGCCATGGGAACTCCTAGGCGTTCAGCTGCGCGAGCAGGGTCGGCTCACGCTGAATCTTGAGGCCGGTCAGGATGTAAAGACCAGCAACCAACTGAGCGTTAGCCACGGTGGCAGCGATGTTGCACGAAATCCATTCGTAGCCCGCGGAAAGCTGATCCGCGGTGAACTGGATAACGTGAATGCCTTCCTCCTCCGCGGTGGTCAAACCCATGTTCGCGGTAGCCGCAGCAGCCTGCGCAGTACGAACCCAGACCTCATCACCATCAAGCGTGGTTTCCGTCTTGGAATAGAATTCCGTGATGACGGCGAGGTTCTGGCTCGTGCCCGAGCTAGCGGCCGTGTGCTCCTGAACCGTGACCACGGGGTCAGCACCCGCGGTACCGGCACCCTTGAAGAGAACGAATGCGATGTTCTGGTAATTCCGCATGTGAACGCGGTGGCCAGTGGCTGCGTCCGCGGTATTGAAATCGACAGGAGAGAATGCACTCCCGATGTCGAAATACATTCCGAGACCGTTCTGTGCGCCCATTACTTATTCTCCTTCTTGTCGCTCTTGGTCTCGTTCTCTTCCTTGGGCTCCTGATCCTCAGGCGTCTCGATGGTTACCGGCGAGATATCCAGGTCGCTCAGTAGCTTATCGAGCGCCTTGCGGGCGTTCTCTTCGCTGGTGTAACCCTCGCCAAGAACGTGCGGCATGGGTGCCTGAAGAGAAGTAGAAACGATTTTCCAGGTGCTACGCCCGACGTGATCCTTCTCTTCCTGAATAACGATCGCCTGACCGTTCTCCAGGTTGGAAACACGATTACTGCCGTGAGTCGTGAACCACATATTCATAACTCCAGTTCCCCTTAGACCGCGGTCGTCAGCTTGACGAACGGAGAGAGCGTGCTACCGCTGTTCTGCGGAGTGATGGCGCTCGCGAGCCACGGACGGCCGTCAACACGCTCAATGACACGGAATGCAGTGACATCCGAGTTGAATCGAAATTCGTCGGACTGGCGAGCGCTCATGGCCTGACGGTCACCAAGGAGGTAGAAACCGAAGTCCACGAAGTTGATGTCACCCGCGGTACCCACGGCGCGCGCCTTCTCAGACACGACAACCGGCCGACCCAGCAGGGTCATGACCGGCGCATTGGAACCGTCAGCAGTACCCGAATTGGTGTTGAGCACCAGCGGACCGCCACCCGGAATCTGCTGCGTCAGCAGGGAAGGCATCACGTCCGGAGAAATGACCCACACCGCTCGGCCGAGAGACTGCGGGAGCATGCGGGAATACATATTGGCAATGTCAACCCACTCGACATTGCTGCCCGCGGTTGTGGTGGAACGGGTAACCGAAATGGCGCTAGGCGCATTCAGGAAGCCCAGCGGCTCACCCACACCACCGCCGACGAAGAATGCAACGTCTTCGAACCACCCGATAGCCTCCGGGAAAACGTCATTGATGAACGCCTCCATGGACGGCCGGGCATCCTGGAGCAGCTCATTCGGAACCTCGCAGTACAGAACAAGCTTATTGGCCTTGAGGACGATCCGGCCGAACTTCGGTTGAGACTCGGTGAGGGTCGCGCCCTCTTCGGTCCAGTAACCCGTGATACCGCCGTAGACGCTGGAAACGTTGCTCGTGCTGTCCACCATGGGGAACGGAACCGTGAGGCTGTCCATGGGGATGACACGGGCACGAGAACGCACGATCGCGGTCTCAAGGCTGACCCGCAGAAGCTCCGCACGCAGAACCTCGGGAATCAGGAAGCCACCATCACTCGGCTTGATGGAGCTGAGGTCGTTCCGCAGACCTTCAAGCTTGGCGCTGAGTGCCTGATCCTTGAACGAGTGATTCGAGATGGCGTGCAGGAACGCACCCGCCGTCTCAAATGCATTGTCATGCTTCGCACCGATCGCCGACTTGTTGTAAACCGTATTCGGCTTGATGCGGGTGCGAGCGTTCGGCGAATCCAGGTTCAGCCGACGAGCAATATCGTTCGTCGGACCGCTGTGCTCCTTGAGCCAGTTGACCAGGAACGCCTCGGTCTGCTGCGCAACCTGAGAATTGATTGCGCCATCCTTCAGGCGGGCATTGATTGAATTCTCGATGTGGTCGGCGAACTTCTCAGGATCCGACGCCAGCTCACGCATCGTCTCGCGGCTGGTGAGCTGCTCACGCAGTTCCTCAGCATTCACCGGCACGGGAATGGTACGGGGCATTGCATTACCTCCATGCGTCGATCAGGTCGGCAAACCCGCGGACGGGTGCCGGTGCATCTTTGCGTCCCGTGTATTTGAATCCACGGTTTTTGAGAGTGTGCCTAGCCTGCATACGGTCCTCAGGCTTGGGTTCCTCTTCATCTTCGTCCGGAGTCTCTTCCTCAGATTCCTCCGTGGGTTCCTCTTCTGGATCTTCATCCTCATCAGGTTCCGGATCAGGCACGTCTTTAGGCTTGACGTAAACACCATCAGCCAAACCCAATTCCACAGCCTCATCAGCGAATAGCCACGTTTCCGCCAGCATCTTCGCTCGCCATTCCTCAGTGTCGAGAGATGGCGCACGCTCCGCATAAATCGAAGCAATGTTATTCGACTGGTCACCGAGCCACGAGGCATATTCCTTCAGCTCTGCCTCATTGCCCATGCCGATACCGATGGCATCGTGAATCATCATCTGCGATCCACGCATCATGGTGATCTTGTCGCCCGCCATGGCAATCACACTCGCCGCAGATGCTGCCAGTGCATCGATCTGCACGTTGACCGTTGCCGTGTGATCCACCAGCGCGTTATAGATTGCGATGGCATCCCACACAGAACCGCCGGGGGAATTGATCCGAAGCTTGATCGTCTTGGCTTTGAGATTGTTCAGATCCCTGACGAAATCGTCCGAAGTAATTCCCCAGAAACCAATTTCTTCATAGATGAAGATCTCAGCCTCAGCATCCGCCTCATTGCGAATTGCGTACCAATCGCGCTTGATGTTCTTGAGCGCATCGGCCGCTTCCGGACTCGCATTCGAAATAGTTTCGAGCATGATCCGATAATTCTGTAGTGCACGGGGTCGTCCCCTACGCATTCTCTCCTCCTTCCTCTTCAGTAGTTGCGGGTGCTGCGGGTCCGGGAATTCCTACCCATCGCATGGGCGGTAGTCCCATTGCTTCTGAAACGTCTTCCGGGTGGTAACCCGCTTTCACGAGGTTAGCCGCGCTAGCCGATTGGCTGTTTCTCTCACGATCCGCGGCCTCGTGATTGACTGGAGTCGGATCATCGAAATCCAATTCCAGCGTTTTGCCGTTAGCGAATTGTGGGAGCAGGAATGTGTTAATCACATTCTTCCAGCGGTACAACCGCGGAATGGTCTGACCCTCCGCCATGATCTCTTTGCCAGCTTCAGCGTTAGCGCGGTTCACGTCATCGACGGTTCCGAGCATCGGCTTAGGAAATGCGAATGCCTCACGAATGAGTTCGCGTGGCAGGTTGCGGAGTTCAACGAACTGCATGTCAGTCATACTGAAATTCGTTTCCACCCACTTGGCATTTTCCAGGACTGCCACGCGGTGAGCGTTAGCCGTGCCCTGGTGCTGTTGCCGCCAGCGAGCCACGAATTCGTTAAATTCCTTGTCGCTCATGCGGTAATCGACCTCGATGATTCCACCAGGCCGCGCACCATTGACGAAGAAATTCCTATTCCACTCCGCGGAGTAGCGTGCCGCGTCGATGTCCGCCAGCACGGTCTGAACTGGGCCACGACCACGATAGGGGTCATCGGGGTTCGGGTACTTCAGATGGATGACTTCATCAAGCTCAAGCGGCACTTTCTCGCCGTCTGGGCTTTCGTAAATCCAGCCGACAAGGAATTCACTCGGGTGCTTCACGGGCTTCATGCGGTCCGGGCGTACAGGCCACATTTCCCAGATGATATTCCCCGTCTTGGTGAGAACGATGAAGCCTTCACCCGTCAGGTCCAAATGCATCTGAACCGTTTGCCGCAGATCGAACCCCGTGTAGAAGGCGTTCGGCCGATCCCACACGGTCATGAACCCGTGATTGAATTCTTCCTTGCGGCGCTTCTTATCACGCACGGAGGTCCGCCGGTACAGGTGCCATTCCGTCTGGGCAACCGCGGTGGAGATCTGCGAGACGATGGCGAACAGCGTGCCGACAGAGCCGTGTGCGTCGAAAGCCGCCTGTGCATCACCCTCCGTGGAACTGCCCGAAAGGCTGAACATGGACCGTCCCGAGAATGGAACGGGGGCAGCGTTGACCACGCGGCGAGCACCGCCGAACATCGTTGAAATCAGATCCTTCATTCTCACCCCCTAAGCATCGGATCCGCTGGTGCCTTCTTTTCGGTTTCGCCACTCGTCATCAGCGTCGAGAACAAAAAGCAGGAAATACCCGCGACGATGTATCCGGCGATCATGCTGAAGGTAAAACCCGCAACAGTCAACAGAGCAAAACCTGCAAGATGCAGCACTACCCTAACGATTGTTTGGAGCGCATTAGCGTTAACCCGCTCACGCGCCTCCGCGCGCTTCCTTGCCATGCTGGCTACCCGCAGTACTGCATAGTCGCGAAGGTTAGGGATATCCATGGTTGTCATTCTTCCACTCCTTTAGCACGCATCGGGAAAAGCCCATTCGGGTCTGTGGAGTTGAGCGAGGGTGGTCCAGCAAATTGACCATTCCCGATAGGCACCGCATCGCAGAATCGACAGTAGTGCACCCCGAAGTTCGGTCCGTCAAGCACCCACATTTCCCTTAGACACATCCCGCACTGTCCCAGCATTTTCTCTCCCTCAGTGGTTGATCAAAGTACCACGGGCTTTGCCCTTGAAATCCAAATCCATTGTCAGGTATCGATCGCAGTCAACGCCGTCATCGTCTTTCTTCACCGGATCATTGGTCTTCCGGCCATCAGGGCTTACCTTCCAGATGTAGCCCGCGTATTCCTCTTCGGTACTGAGCGGCAACAGGTTGTCTTTCAGGTACGGGTCAACCTCCACCAAGGAATCCGCGAGCAGATAGAAGCCCGCCTTCATCGTTTTTTTATCGAGCTTGAGGCGCTCCTTGTGCAGATCGATTCCATCGTTCACCCATTTGATGGCGGCTACCGTGCCCAGTCCGGTCTCACGCTCGAAGGTCTTCCGCCCCTCCGCATCGTGGTCACAGATGATGCGATCGGGTACCGGCTCAGTCCATTCGATCTCGGTCTTGGTGCGCATGGTCCTGTTGAAATGGTCATACCATTCCGTGGTTACTTCCTTGGTAACCAGACTCATAATCTGGCTCGCGTGCTCCTGCACAGTCCGGTGTGTGTAATGGATTTCCCGGTACATGTAGATCACGCCATCAGGGTTCTGCGCATAGCACTTCAGCACGAACGGGTGCACGTAACCGAAATCGATTACCCAGTACCGCGGCCAGTCCTCGGGAATATCGAATCGGGGAATGACGTGGTACGCCGGATCGAACTCCTCATAGACGATGCCTTCCGCGGAGACCCACAGCCCTAGCCTCAGGCGCTTGTGCCGTACGCCAGTGAGATTGTCCAGAATCTCGACGTACTCCCGGCCCTTCTCAGTGACCTTCACATAGCCCGAGGGAACATCCCAGTATTTGATTGCGCCGGAATCAGTTTCCGCGCACTCCTCAAACAACCGCGGGTTGTCCTCGTGGCGTGACTCAATCAATTTGGTCTTACCGTCGGTGCATCGGAGCTTGAGCCAGTGCTTGTTGCCCGCCGGGTTGCAGTCCATAATCAATTGCTGGAAACTAGTTGACCAGTTGCGGAGTCGGGTCTTGACGAACTCCAAGTCAGTGATCGTAATTTCCGTGGCTTCCTGGATATACACGATGTCGTATTCCGACGACATAATGCGAACAGGCTTGTCCAGACCACCAATCATCACCCGCGAGCCATTACGGAATCGATACTGTGGAGGCTCACTGGCACTACCGCCGTAATAGACAACCTCGCCGGTAGCTAGCGCTTCCTTGATAACGAAATTCCGCCAGGTCACCAGCGCAGTAGAGCTGAGCGAGGTAGCGGTTTTCCGCAGAATGAGTGCACGGGAATTCGGCGTGAGCATGCACACCATGAATAGCTTTTCCAGGCAGGCTCGGCTCTTGCCCGTACCCGCCGGTCCCGACACCAGCACTTCACTACCGCGGTATTCGAACACTTCGCGGCACCCGCCGCGGGGGCTATATTCATGAACGAATTTCATCGCAGCGAATCCATATCCACTCCGCCGATCTCCACGCTGAGAACGTTGCCGTCACCGCTTTCTCCGCTACCGCGGTGCATGAGCTGTCCAAGCTCATTAGCTGCGAGCATCATGTAGCTCCTGAGTTCACGCATGGCTGTGGCGTACTCCGCCGGGGTCATACCGGCGGCATTGTCCGTCAGAATCTCGTAGGCGTCCTCAGCGATCGTCTGCATGCGCTTGAGGCGCTCGTATTTGTTGCTGATCCAAAGCCCCTTGAGTTCATCAGGGGTCGGCTCGTCTGATGGCGGTGGAGGGTTATCGAGCTTTTCCTTAGCAGCCTTGATGGCTTCCAGGTGCTTGGTAGTGAATGCCCTCAGCTCTTCTGGTGTCGTCTCAAATCGCTCAGCTAGCTCTCGTACGGTTCCCTCTCTTCCTGCAATGGCTCTGACCATTTCCGCCCATTGTGCTTTCTCCATGCGGGCATGATACACATTCGATCTTACTAAGGATTGAAACGTTTCAGAAAAGGGCAGAAAGAAAGCCCTCCGAAGAGGGCTGGTCTTTCTACGCTCAGAGAACGTCGTAGGCGAGGTTACCGGGGTTGCGCTTGGTCCCCCACGTGAGGTGGAGCAGCGAACCCTTACCTTCGAAGTCCACGCTCACCGCGTTGCCCAGCACCCGCTTGACGGTCACGGTACGACCGATGAACTGGGCGCTCACGGGAGCAGCGTCACGGATGACGATCTTTATACCGGTCTTCAGCATCGGGAACTCCTTCAATCGTTGGTAGGGCCAGTCTAATTGATTTACCGCTAGGAGGGAAGCCCCGTAGGGCTCCCCCTCAAACTTATTTGGCTTCCGTGATCTCGATGGTGATCGTGCTGCCCAGCGGAGCGATGAAGCGGTAGTGGTCCACATCCTGGAGCAACTGCTCCGCGGTGCGGTTCTTCTTGCTGTATTCCTTGGTGACCTTACCGGCGATGACAACCTCAATGTTGAAGATCTGGTCGGCGTCCATTTTAGCTCTCCCTCTCGCCTTGCTTGCTTACGTTTATAGCTTAGCACACCAATAGCATTTATTGGTAGTGGTACCCTGATGGAATGACGGTAGTAATTCATTTCTGGATCAAGAGGCTAGGCAGGACCGCGTGCGGGGAAGATGGCGAGTACTCGCAAATGTCAGAAGGCGTTACCTGCCTAGCGTGCCGGAGAGTGCTCGATAAGGGTCTGGCTAGGCCGGGGTCCACTTACCCGATGGCCCCTGAGCCCCCTGAGACCTTTTGTGACGAGTGCACGCACTCCAGTCGGCATCACGGGAGGCTAGGCTGTACTACGGGCTTCTACGGGCGTTCTGGCTTTGAGCGCTGCACCTGCACGAAAACTTATTTGGAAACACGTAAGTTGAAGTAGTTGTGCGCGTGCACGGGAAGGGTACTAGACTGAGCGAATGCTGATTTCGAAACTCACTGAAGCACAG
>JACCDR011023981.1_pt1 | contig 11105 bp, 7 predicted proteins | sample 7446431 | NCBI WGS metagenome assembly JACCDR01 (sample SAMN15323443, study PRJNA562643) | freshwater metagenome | isolation source: river surface water | place: USA:Blue River Watershed | collected 2017-08-17 | reverse complement strand
TTAGCTCAACGGCAATTCTTTCACGATCTGCATTTTGTTTTCGAGCTTCGCGCTTTACAGCGCGAACATAACGCAATACTTTCATTAAAAGTCCTTTCCGCCAACCGAGCGTCGGCTGACTATCTACCTTAATAGTATTCCTCTCTCGCGAAAAGGAAAAGGGGAGAAACGAGCGCATTCGCAACTGGTATGTTTGTCATGACGCACCATCGCGGTTTTCTCGTTCTCCCCTTTTTTCAGATCACTGTTGCGCTCTCGGTGGTATTGCATAGTGAACGGCCTTTCATCCGCTCCGGCGCGTCTCGCGCATCGATGGGTTCGGGGTGGTAGTGAAGCTATGCACTGAGTCAGCGCTTTTCAAGTCCTTTCGTCGGAGAGTTTCGGTTGAATACTACTTCGACGCCGTTTGCACCAACGGAGTCTAGGAGAGACTATACTCCCCTTCTTAATTTTTGCAAAAGAAAAACCCGCCGTTTCCGGTCGGGTAGATTCACGAGCTAGCCGGGAGAGTAAACCGGCCAAGCTGCGATGATTTCGTGAATCTGTTTTTCGTCGCGGCGTTCTGTATCAGAGAGCGGGGTCGAATCGCACTTCTCTGTTGCTGCGTTTAGCCGTCCCATGAAGGAGCATGCGCAGCACCGCAATCAGTGCATAGCTAGGTCCTTTCTCTTGTGCGTCTGATGAGACACATAGTTTGCGAGGAGTAGCACTACCTCCACAACGGATACTAGCAAGCTCAGTATTTTTTGCAACGAAAAACCGACTCTCGAGTGAGAGCCGGCTTAAATATTGTATGTAGCCTTTCGGCTACGTAAATCCGTCCATGATCCTTTTCATTGGTGCCTTTCTGGTCGGGGATGCCCCCGGCCTAGTGGACGCCGCCGGTGCCGTTCAGATTCAGCTCAATTTTCCCGATGGTGTAGGGGGACTTGTTCGGGGGACTCTTCACGACCTTTCCTTTCTTCATTGCCTTTCGGCAGGTTGGGATTGGATCTACGCGACGAAACGGCTCACCGAGCACATTTCATTAGATCTAAGTATTATTATACTCCCCTACCAAAATCTGTCAAGTACCTGCAAATATTAAAGCCGGTCACCACTTGGTGACCGGCTTACAGACGATGGCGGCCTTTTTATGTCTGAAGGTTACCCAGACCTACGTAAATCCTGAAGGGAACATTGAAGTCCTTTCTTTGCTCGGCGATCAAGCCAAGCGGTTGTCGATTCCAGCGGCGCGATCAGGCGATGGCGATGGTAACGATACAGGGCGGTGATGTCATAGATTCTCCTTGGAATCCGCTCACCCTTTCGGATAAGCGATTATCGGGATGGCTACGAGTCTTCAAAGAACAACTAAGTGACTTTCCACGAGTCACACCTTTAAGACACTCGTGTGAGATTACTCCTCGAGTCTTTCTGCGTCAAGTGGACAAAAGAAAAGCCGGACATTGCATCCGGCTGAAGCTTGAGAGCTTCACTTTAGGGCGGTTTATGCCCCGACTTGTCAGTCGTCATAGAGACCTTTCTACCCTACTGCAATCAGTAGGGATTTATTTCCTTAACTATAGCTTTCTAGAGAGGAAAGTCAATCGTTTTTCGCAAACGGAAAATCCCTCGCAAGCCGTAGGCTTGCGAGGGATTTGACCTTAGTTCAACTCGCCTTCTTTGGCGTACCAAGCGGGGGCTCTTCGGGAGCAGTCTGCGCTGGAGTTTCCTTCCGGAAGAATGCACAGATACGCTGCCAAGCAGTCGGCTTCGGACGCTCGAGAATGCCACGTTCGTAGCATTGTGCGAGTAGATATTCCGCTGCGACTTGCACAGTGGTTGTATCGCGACGCTTTGCAGTCACTGCCTCGACCAAATGCTGGTCAAAGCGCTCGTGCTGTATCACAACCATTGCAACCTTATCTGAGACACCTTCATACACGAAACATCCCATAATGAGGTCCTTCTGGAACGATGTGAGGTGCAAGACCTTATGCTTTTTTAAAGCAGTGTTCAGTGGACTCGACATACTTCCCTCCTTTTGTTCGGGGTTTCTGTCTTAAGTGTATACCCGCACAGAGCGCGCGCAAGGCGCAAGCGCTTAGCGGAAGAGGTTGCCGACTGAGCGGAAGAATGTCTTCACACCCTCAGTGACTGCGTTAATCACACCGGCGACACCTGTTGGTGCTGGAGCCTCTGGAGCGGCACCGATAAGGCCAGGGATAAATTCAGTGGTGGTCGTTGCGATAAACGGTGTCGTGGTTGGAGTAGTTGTACCGATAGGAGCAATGATAACTGGCGTTGTTGGTGGAACGATTGGCGTCGAGAGACCAAGCGTAGTATCAGGGATCAAAGCTGGTAGTGCAGCTGGTACGAAACCAGGGAAATTTGCGCAGTAGATGTCGTTGATCTTCTTTGAGGTCGTGATGTACACGTAGCCCGTATTTACCGTCGTGCCCCATGGGTAGAGTACGTCAGATGCGTACTTGTCTTGGAAGCGACGGACAGCCTGCTCGGTTGCTGTGTCAAACACTCCTGAAGTCGAGAGATTCTCGCCTTCAAAAAGATTCAAGAAGTTCTGCAAGCGAGTTACCATCACAGGGTCGTTGTTGCGAGAGATATGGAGGAAGCCTGTGACGTAGCTACATGAGCCGATGAACTCAATTGGCACTGAAGGAGTCGTGGTCGCAAGAATAACTGCGCCTGGCATGTATGATGGGAAACCACCACCGCCTCCGCCCCCACCGCCGCCACCTCCGGTTGGTGCGTTTACGGTAATTACTGTTGTTGCAGTCGTCGTTGCATTATTGATTCCTACCGAAGCGGTTGCTGTGTATGTACCTGCAGTCGAGTACGAACAAATATCAGCAATTCCTACACTTGCGCCCGCAGTTGAAGTTGCGAAGTCGACAGCACCATTTGTACGGCAACTGAGCGTGAAGTAGTAGGTCGAAGTCGCATTGCCAATAGTCGCTGTGAAGTCGACGTTATTGAGCGGCGCTGTCCCTGATGTTGGGTTTGCGGAAAGGCTGACCGTAATCGCAGGCGTTGTGGTTGCACCTGGAGCAAATGCACCAATGGTTGTGGTTGCGGTTGAGGAAGCACTACCGCGTGTAGCATCAGCAGTCACCACATATGCACCAGCTGTTGCGTACGAACAGATCGGGCCTGTTGTATGACTCGTTGCCGAAGTTGACACCACCGAGTCGAATACACCGTCAGACGTACAGTCAAAGCGGTAGGTAATCGTACCCGTAGCAGTACCGGTGATAGCAGCATCGAAACCAACATTAAATGGCACTGTACCCGTCGCTACTGTTGGTACAATCGAGAGATTGATAATCGGTGTTGGGAGAATTGGAGTCGATGATGCGGTAAAGAGTCGGTAGAAAGTCGGAGGAACCGTCTCTGCCTGTGTCACCGTGTTACAACCCTGATCTACAACAATCGATGCACCGACCGTAGTCCATGTCGAGAAGTCTACCGATGACTGGAGGACCGTGGTCGAAGCAGTCGAAGTCGCCCATGCGAGGATAATCGCAGGAGTGTTTACAATGGTCGTGAGCTGGTTTGCAGGACAGGTGATAGCAATGGTGGTCGTACCTGTACCAGTACCCGGCGTGGTCGTTGAAGCGATAGCACCAATTGAAGTCGTTGCAATCGCAGTGTGAATACCCTGCTCTACGAGTACCTTTGCAACATAGTCGCCAGCAGTTGGGTATGAACAGATAGCGCCGGTCGAGACACCGAGTGCAGGCGTCGTGGTGAAGCTGTCGTAGATACCATCAGACGTACAGTCGAAGCTGTACTGAGTCGAAGCGGTCGATGATGCTGCAGTACCGCCAACAGAGGCGATGAAGCCGATGCCGTTGAGTGGCGCAGTACCGGTTGCCATCGATGGAACAAGCGTTGCAGTAAGTGGAGGAAGAACCGGCGTCGTATCGAACAAGCGATAGAACGTGTCAGGAGTCGTGATTGGCTCCGTCACCGTAAAACAGTTGGACTGGATCACTGATGGAGTGAGCACGTTTGCCCATGCGATCATATCTGCTGAAGACTGGAGTACGAGTGCTGGGTTTGAGCTTGTTGCCCATGCGAGAGTGACCGTTGAGGTGCCAGTGAAGGTCGTGAGGACGTTTTCAACACACGAGACAACAGGAGGAGGCGTTGTTGTGCCACCACCGCCACCTGAAGTAACTGTGACCGTGGTCGTTGCGGTTGTGGTTGCAGTACCGAGTGCGCCGGTAATACCAAGCTCAGCTGTAAGAAGGTAGATACCTGCAGTCGAGTATGAACAGAGGTCCGCAACAGCAAAGAGTGAGCTGACCGTGGTAGTCGAGTAGTCGATCACACCATCAGTACGACAACTAAGCGTAAAGTATGCGCTCGTGGTTGCAAGATCAGTAAGCGCAACGGAGATGTCGACACCGTTGACTGGTGCAACACCTGAGGTTGGAGTCGCCACAATAGCTACTGTAGTAGTCGGCTGCTGGAAGAGGCGATAGAAAGTCGGTGGCACAGTCTCGCTTTCTGTCACTGTAAAGCAGTTGGACTGAATGACTGAAGGAGTCGAAACGCTTGTCCACGCAACAAAGTCAGTCGATGACTGAAGTATAAGCGCAGGGTTTGAGCTTGTAGCCCATGCAACCGTGACGGTCGAGGTACCCATATAAGTCGTAAGTGCATTCTGAACGCACGATAGAGTAGGACCTGTTGGAGGAAGTACCACCGTGTCAAAGAGTCGATAGTAGGTTGATGGCACCGTCTCACTAACCGTGACTGTAAAGCAGCCGCTTTCAGTAGCGACAGGGAGCGTCGAATTCGTCCACGTCACAAAGTCAGTCGACGACTGAAGCACCGTGGTCGAAGCGGTCGAAGTCGCCCATGCAAGCTTTGCGGTCGTTGCAGAAAGTGAAATTGTCGTCAAAACGTCAGCCGCACAAGTGAGTGCTGGTGGCAGGATCGTCGTATCGAACAAGCGATAAAACGTTGCAGGCGTCGTCGCGACTTCAGTCACCGTGTTGCATCCCTGCTGGATAACCTTTGGCGTCAAAACATTACTCCACGCAGTAAAATCTGAAGACGACTGGAGTACCGTAGTCGAAGCAGTCGAAGTCGCCCATGCAAGAATAATATTTGCACCTGATGGAATAGTGGTAAGTACTCCTGCGGGACACGTGATCACAGGTCCTACTGGTGGCACCACTGGTGTGGTTGTGCCATTGTTTACCGCATCAAGGAGATACACATACACCTGCGCCTTATCGAACATGCGGCCAGGGAGTGGGAACGCAAGGTCGATAGTATGGACACCTGCAGCAAGATTTGGAACACGCGCAATAAGAGCAGTCTCGGTGCGTGTACCACCACCGGTAATCGCTGCATCACTAATCAATGCTGAGTCGAGGGTTGTACCATCGAGCTTAAGGGAGATAGTAGACGATACCGAGTTTGGAATATGTGTGTTGACTGTTGCAAAAATCAACGCGTCTGAGGTTGTTGTTGCAGTAAACTGCATCGACTGCGTGTTTGCATTAAGTGCATCTACCTGTGAAAGTGGTCCGAGCACGCGAAGCGCATTCTCCGAAGCTGTTGGGGTATTGAGGAGCTGAGCATAGAACGTTACCTCATTTGCAAAGATAAATCCTGGTGCTGGGAACGTAACCTTGAGGGCGTGGGTGCCAGCAGAAAGTGTCTGTCGCGCAACAAGGGTCGCCTGCGATCGGGTTGCTCCACCGGTAATCGAAGCGTCACTAATCGACGCTGAGCGTACTGGCACATTGTCGATAAGGAAAGTTGCTGTTGCGAGTACCGAGTTTGGAATGCCTGCGTTGAAATATGCAAAGAGAATTGCATCACTCGATGTTGCGAGCGTGATAGAGGTCTCTGCATTGTGTCGACCAGCGTCAGTTGTGGCAACAAGTGGACCAACAAGTGCCATATCACCTGTTGCACCGACACCTACTGGCTGCATTGCGTACACATAGAAGTCTACTTTGTTGTGAATAACTCCTGGTGCGGGAAGCGCAAAGGTGAGTGTGTGCGTGCCAGCAGAAAGCGAGAGGTTACGTACTGTGAGTGATGGTGTGCTGTATGTTGCACCACCAGTCGTAGCTGCACTTGAGATCACCGTTGAATCAACCACAGACCCGTCAAGCGAGAGAGATGCAGTCGCTGCTACTGAGTTTGGAATACCCGTGTTTGCGTATGCGAAGACCATCACTTCCGTGCTTGATGCAAGTGAAAAAGTAACCGACTGAATATGACTGTCACTTGAAGTTGCGGTAAGTGGACCGATAACCTGCAACTCCTTGTACGGAATTGCGACCGGCGCAGGTACAGCTGAAACAGTCACTGAAGTGGTTGCGGTGGTGGTAGCAGTACCCGAGCCAAGCGTACCGGTAATGGTGTATGCACCAACTGATGGATATGAACAGATATCAGCGAAGGTTGTTGTAGAGCTACCCGTGATACCGAGCGTTGTGGTAGCAGGACCTGCAGAAAGTCCACAGTCGAGTGAAAGACTAAATGTTGCAGTCGTAGACGCATGTGGACCGAAGACTGCAGAAACATCAACACCAGTAAGTGGTGCTGGGCCGGTAGTCGGAGTTGCTGTAAGAGACAATGTTGGTGGCACTACTGACGGAACTACAACATCGTCATACGTTGTGAAGTAGCCCACAATACTTGCCTGCTGGAGGAAAAAGCGACCATCAGTGTCAGTGTACGAGATCGAGATAGGCCCAGATGAAGCAAAGGCCATACCTGGCAACCATGCACCAAGGTTGTTGTAGTGACACGCGGTTGAGGTTGCAGAATTCTCTACACAGGCAAGCTCACTTGGAATAGTCGAGAGGAGTGACGGAATAACACTTGCACGGTAGCTTGCATCAGATGCGGCAAGGCGCGCGCTATTGAATACCAAACGACCCTCGCGAACCAGTGATGGAGCAACGGTCGGGAGAGACTCGATGACCGATTCAGGATTTGCCTGGAGATCAGCAAGAGTGCCCACAAAAACCTTCTCAGGATTGAAAGAGTAGATATCCTGACCGTCGATAGTCACCTTGTCTGCTGGTACCTTTGCAAGATACACGCGGACATTCTCGTAGCCAGGGTTTGTAAAGCCGACCCACTGTGTTGGAACAGAAACCACCGTATCCGCAGAAACGCTTGCAGTAAGGCGCGGAAGCTGGATTTGACCAGGGAAAGCCAACATCAGGCCTGAGAAGGCACTGAGGACGAAAAGGCCAAGCGATAGAGCCGCAGATCCGTAGGATACGCGGGCATTGAAGAAACGCTGGGCGATTGAATAGATTTTGTGAGACATAGCGTCACTTTAGTCATCGGCACACGATAGTCAATCAAAATAAGGCTTTTGCCACATTTTGTATTGCCAATAGCAACTAAAGTGTGTTGTAAAATTAATTCCCCAGCAAGTATTGAGAAGGAGTAAAGGACACTTTCACACTTGAACTACACATAACTCTACTATTTCGAACTATTCACGAGCATAAAGGACACAGTAATCAATTGCCTCATTTTGTCCTTTATATTGGACAATGTTTGTCCTTTATTGATAAAAATATAGAAAACAATATTATTTGTATTTGTCAAACACAACAACCAAAAGAAAAGCGCTCCATTTCTGGAACGCTTTGATGTTTGACTCCCCTGCCCTACGGCACAAACTTTGCGCGATAGAATCGGGGTTCGGGCTGATTATCAATGAAGTTGGTCTGCCCAACCGCACCGATAATCCTATCCGTCCATGGCCCCGTTACTGTTGGAGCCGACTGGATGACATAAGGGCGGTTCGGTGGAGCATGAAGCGTAAGCTCCTTACTCCCCCCAGGACCAACCTGACCCTTCAGCACCACAAAGGATGCCACGGAACTGAGGTTGGTAACGAGTCCGCCCGTAGAATTGGTGATTTCCACCATTCGTACGAGGGCTCCAGCCGGGAACCCTTGGAATACGAAGACTGGCTTGCCACCAATAGTCGTTTGTCCGAGCGGCACATACCCTTCGTATGAGGTACCGTTGGTCGTTTTTTCGACCAAGTAGTTGCCTCCAACGACAGGGTTCGTGACCGTCAGCCACAACTGTCCGTTTGACTTAATCTCTGTCGTGAATCCCGGTTCCCCCCGGGCGACGAGCGCGAACAGCAGTACAAGGAGCACTGCGCAGTATTTGATGATCATGCTGTCTCGTACCCTAACAGAAAAAAGTATTATGTCAAGATACGAAAATCCGCCTCCGAAGGTATTCGTCGGGGGCGGATTTTCCCTACTTCCCTGCCCTAGCCAAGCTTTGCTAAGAAGTTTTCTGTTACCTGCTCTATATCAGTAACAGTTTTAGCTTCCATAAGAGCGACTCGGAGTTCTTTTGCTCCATCAAAGCCTTCGACATACGCTTTGTAGTGCTTTTTCATGATCGACATACTCTTTGCATGACCAAGGAGCTCTTCAAAAAGCTTTGTATGCTCCACCATAGTACGGAGACGTACAGGCACCGGAATATCGTGACGTGACTTTCCGGCAAAAAGCCATGGGTTACCGAAAATCGCACGACCAAGCATTGCGCCATCTGCGCCAGCCTCGCGAGCCTTCGCTTCCCCATCGGAAATACTGAGAACGTCGCCGTTACCAAAAATCAGTGTTTTTGAGCCAAGCTTATTGCGAATCTCAACCGCCTCACGTACGTGCTCCCAGCGAGCAGGTACCTTGGACATCTCTTTGCGCGTACGCGCATGAATGGTCACCACCGCAGGCTCCTCAGCCAAAAGCTCAGGGAGCCACGTTGCGAGTTCATTTTTATTGTAACCAATGCGTGTCTTTACAGAAATCGGTAGGTTTGGTGCACCTTCCTTAGCTGCACGAATAATTGCGCGTGCCTTTGCGGGATCTTTCATCATTGCAGCACCACACCCCTGCTTTTCAATGGTCTTGTCGGGGCATCCCATATTGATATCGATACCGTCAAAACCAAGCTCTTGGCAAAGCGCAGCCGCTCCACGCATTTTCTCAGGGTTCGAAGAAAATAGCTGTGCCACAATCGGTCGCTCAGCCTCGGTGTACATAAGGTCGAGTTGGAGTGCCTTTCTACCGGGACTCATCAAGCCGTCGGCAGACACAAACTCGGTCCACGTTACATCAGGCTTACCGTATTTTGCGATAACACGTCGGAAGGCCGCGTCGGTAACATCGGCCATCGGTGCAAGTACCATAATCGGTTTGTCACCTTTCTCCGCATTTAGTTTTGCCCAAAAACCCATAGTCATTGCACGACTGTAGCACAAAGCGCCCTCACACTTCAAAGTGTGAGGGCGCTTTGTAAATTTTCCTGTCCACTGACCACTGTCTACTGTTCACCTCTCTCTCGCGGTTTATAAAACACCTTATTCCCAAACCTCAAATCAATATACTCAATCAAAAACTGATTTTCCTCGGTGCGAATAGACGCACCACCGTTTTTGAGTACGGTGTCAAAATTTTTCAATATCTCTTCAACTGGTTGCTTGAGATTTACTTTCAGCACGAAGTTTTCGGCAAATGCAATAGAAAGGTCGCCAGCTTCCCCTTCATCGAGCAATTGTGGCGCGAGACCTCGCGACACGAGCGCGCGAGTAAGAGTACGCGCGGAGTTAAAATACGGCGACACGGTCGTTGCCATCTGAAGTGTTTCTGTTTGCCAGAGTGTAAAAGGATAACCGGAGAATACAGGCGCGGGGCCGTAGATAAATCCAGAGTCATCAGAAAATGCACACTCTTCGCCTGCACAGACGAGTATATCTGGTTTTCGCTCTTTAACTTCTATACGAACGCTTGAAAGCCCCGTACGAAAAACATCAGCCTCACGAAAGCGCATGTATCGTGAAAGGAGGAGTTCTTCGAGCGTGCCGGTTGGGTAAAAGAATATTCCGGCTTTGGGCACTATGCATGCGTAGCGCCCTGTGGTGACCGCAGCTGCTGTAGCAGCTACTTCTCCTACACTCACCGATGCATTTCCCGAGACCGTCACCGCAGATACTGTAAACGCATTGTGGTACGAGAGCCCAATAAGCGTTAGAAATAGCAGAAGAATACCACCTACAATAGAACCCGCGATGATAAGTCGCTTGTTGCGGCGCTTGACGCCGAGCGTGCCGGGTTTTGTGTTCCGGGCCATGTGTATAGAGTATACGTTACTTCAAAATATCCGTACCGAGGTAGCTCTTGAGCACTTCAGGAACTTTGATCGAGCCATCCTCCTGCTGATAGTTCTCGACGAGTGGCACCAAGATGCGTGGAAATGCGAGGGCGGTATTGTTGAGCGAGTGTACAAACTTGAGCTTACCGTCGTCGTCTTTGTATCGAATATTGAGACGGCGTGCCTGAAAGTCGTGGAAATACGAAGACGAGTGGGTTTCGCGATATGCATTTTGCGAAGGCACCCACGCTTCGATGTCGTACTTTTTAACCTGGCCAAGACCGAGGTCGCCACCACAGTTGACCACCACATGGTACGGGAGGTTCAAAAGCTCGAGGAGCTCTTCTGCGTTGCGAGTAAGCTCTTCATGGAAAGCTACTGACTGCTCGTGTGACGCTTCACCGAGAATCACCTGCTCAAACTTGAAAAACTCGTGTACGCGAATAAGACCCTTGGTGTCCTTGCTGTGGCTTCCCGCTTCACGGCGGAAGCATGGAGAGAATGCCAAAATCTTCTTTGGTAAATCTTTCTTCTCGAGCGTCATGTCCGCAAAGTAGCTCATGGTCGCCACTTCACCAGTACCCGCTAGATACTCGCCGTCCTGCGTCTTGTAGAGGTCGTCTTCACCCTGTGGAAGGTAGCCGGTACCGAGTAATGCTTCACGTCGTACAAGTGATGGCACGATCATGACTTCGAAATCTTTCTTTGAGAAAAAGTCTGCAATAAGTTGCCAGAGTGCAAAATTGAGTCGAGCTGCAGGACCCTTGAGGAAATAGCCACGAAAGCCTGAAACCGCCGCGCCACGCTCAAAGTCTGCAGCGCCCATTTTTTCAAGAAGCGTAATGTGATCTTTCGGCGCGAAAGTGAACTGCGGTTTTTCACCCCATGTCTTTACCTCAACATTTTCTTTATCACTCGCTCCCTCGGGT
>JACCDR010687010.1_pt1 | contig 11106 bp, 7 predicted proteins | sample 7446431 | NCBI WGS metagenome assembly JACCDR01 (sample SAMN15323443, study PRJNA562643) | freshwater metagenome | isolation source: river surface water | place: USA:Blue River Watershed | collected 2017-08-17 | reverse complement strand
GTGAATTTTCTTTTGCGGACCTCAGCTGTTGCGAATTCAACATCCACCTTCAGAGTTTCGCCTGCGCGTAAATTAACTTCAAAGTTCTTTTGGTCTTGGAATTCTTTGAGAACTTGGCTTCCAGCTGAGCTTGATTTTGTCCACTGAATCGAAAGAGGTAAAGAAATCGTCTCAAGGCTTATGGCCGTTCTTCCACCAGCGCCAGGTGATTTCGTTAACGAATCAATCAATTTAATTTTCGGAAGCATCTTCATCCACAGATTCTCTTGATCCACCACACAGAAGAACTCGGTCTGCATATTTCTCATCAGACAAGAATCATGGGTCGGGCGATAAGTTTTCCCACCTCTTTCGTTGTAGGTTGCAAAAGCCCCAATCACGTCTTTTGTGAAATTATAATTAGCAGGATAAGAGTAAATTCTCGCAAAACCCAAGATATTATTCCCGTCTTTAATTTTTTCCTCGATTTTCAGATTATGCTGTCCTGGCGAAATACCCGCGACAGGGCCTACGAAAAAGAAATTACGATCTTCGCTAAAATTTCCATCATACTTGATGATTTGGTTATCAAAAGAAACAGCCACATCGTCAGCGCTCTCCCATCCGACAGAGCTCAAATCAATTCCCAAAAGCTCTCCGGAAATTCCTTGAGTTTTAAAGCTCATATTCTCAGGACCTTGAGCAAGATCCTTCCAAACATATTTGCCACCCAAGATTTTAGCCTCATGGACCTCAATTTTACCACTGGCCCATTGCTGCCAAGTCGTTTGCGGGTAAATTGTCGAATTCGCTCCGTAATAGACCTGGCCACCATCATATTCTTCACCGACTTCACCAATAGAGTGGCCCAGTTCATGACGAAGAACGATCAACCCACTGCGCTCAGAGCTCGTGCTAATAGAATATTTTCCTCCCAGGCCACCGTAGTAATTATCGTTCGCAATCACAATCGGATAACTGGTTGCAGGAGCTTTCGCTATAGCCGCGTCCAAGGCCCTTTCATCTCCGGGATAAATCGCGCGCTTGGACCCTTTCGGTGTGCGGTAAAGCTTAAATGCTGTATCAATAGGGCTTCCATCGCCAACGCCCGAAACTCGGGAAGCGACAAAAACGGCAGAGACATTAAACAGAGGCGCATAGCTTTTAAAAGTTTTTGCTTTAAAGAGCTCATCTGAAATTCGCTTAGCATCGAGAAAGAATTTCTCTTTCTCACTACCAAGGTAGCCATCTCCAACGATGGTAAAATTAATTCTATTTCTCCAAGGACCCTGCTGAAATATCACACGAACTTCGGCGTCGGCCAAAGCTGGAGTAGAATTTTCTAAGGTTTTTAACTCCGACATCTCTTGAGGCAATTGATTTTCTGGGAAAATGATTTCTTGATACAATCCGCCGTTATAACCGGAAAATTCCCCCACAAATTTAGGAACTGAACGAAGAATTTGGATTTCAGTGCTATTGCCAGGAATTTTCTGAATGCTTTCCGTCTGCCACGAATTCTTGTAAGGGGCTGAGAGCTTGACTCCTTTGACCAAATAATCAGCTTTTGCAGTCACAACCAATGACAATCCTAAGAACAAAAGAATTTTACCCATCTGTTTTCCCCTTACTAAAAGGTACCAGGTCCTCATCGTGAATGCGGCGCATTCACGATGAGGACCTGGTACCTTTTTAAGGTTTATCTAAGACACGGCGATGGTCCAGCAAAATGAACTTAAAATTAAGAAATAAGTCTTTTCTGTCGATAGAAATCAAATGAATAGACTTATAAAACTTCCTGTCGCCGCCGCCCTTATTTTTGCTGCTCTTAGTCTCAACTTGAGCTGTCAGCATCCCTCTTCTCACATGGACTTTGGCAGACAGCCAGCCCAAGTCTATCAAGAAAAAAGTCTTCTCGAAGTCTTCGATAGCGCTCGTCAAATATACAAACAAGCGAGCAATAAAAAGAAAAATGATCTCGATGCCATTGGTGAATCCAAGATCATCGATATTTTGATTAAAGAAAATCTTCTCCGCACACCCACATCACCTGACAAATTAGCTCAAGGCGTACTTTCCCACAGTAAAAAGAAAACAGAGCCCCAAGAAATCACACCCCTGCCTTCGTTGAATGCACAGGGTGGATACTATGACGTCAATGTGACTGTCTCCCATCCCTATTATCGCGGAAACAAACTGATTCCCGCCGGAGATCTCCGAAAAACGTGGAGAGATTTTATTGCTTCAGCGAAAAAACAGCTCATCTTGAATATTTTTGAATTTGATCTCGAGATCATCGCTCAAGAGCTCGTCAAAAAAGCAAATAGTGGCGTGCAAGTTATCGTGGGTATTGATAGCAAAAGTATCTTGGGTGATAAAAATCACCCAGTCAGTCCTGAAGCTAAAAAAGTTTATCAAATTTTATCTCGCAGCAAAGTGCAATTGGTTCCGGTGGAAACAACCGCTTTGAATCACCAGAAAATGGTGGCTATTGACTGGGAAGATCCCGCCCAAGCTCGAGTTCTTTTTTCTTCAGGCAATCTCACGCAGAGCTGCCTTGGTCCTGAAGGCGATCTTGTGGATCTGCCTGCGTCTCAAAGACCTGAGGGATCTATTCCAAATGCTAATCACGTGATCACGATGAGCTCAGGAACCCTGGCTCAATTGGTTCATCATGAGCTGACGAAAGCGTTGTCTAAAGATTATTTTTACCGAGCAAGGCAATTTCCTGTTTCTGGCGCATACGAGGTTTCTGGTCCTATTGGCAGCAATCAATCGGTCGTTATCTCATTCACTCCAGGTGGATCATTTAACAACGTGAATAAAAACCTCATTTCACCTCTGATTCGAAAAACGGCGGGGCCTATGCGCATGATTCAGTTTGCATTTTCATCTGACGAGACAGGAAATGCGATTTTAGAAAAAGCGCAAAAAGATTTCCGCCAAGGCAATTTTGACTTTATGGCGGTGGGCGAAGCCGCTTTTTCAATGCAATCTTGGAGCGAGTTTCTGATTATGTCAGGACTGAAAGTCTCAAAAGAAGGCCGAGTTCTGAACTATGAAGATGATCATGCGAACCCTTGGTTTAAAGCTTTAAAGCCTAGCGAGATGAAAACTCTGCGTACGGATATTTTTGTCGCTCCTGCCGATTATAAAAACAACAGCATGAAAGTCAACGGCATCAGCCGTACTTATGGCGCCGTCATTCATCATAAAGTTCTCTCGGTGGGGCCTTATGCCGTCCTGGGAACGTCCTTCAATTTGAGCGATTCTGCAGAGACAAACCATGAGCAGATCTTGATTTTCAAAGACCCGCAGATGGCAGAAATCGTGGATGGAATGACTCGTTTTCTGGCGGAAAAAAGTCGCACCGTTTATGAGGATGCCCTTCGCCGAAACGAACTTAAAAAATAGCCTTTCTCAGCAAGTAAAATCTTCCCGCCCTGTCGAAGGATTGATCAAGGTCTCTCTCCATGGGGCGCACCTGTACAGCCTAAATTTTAGCTCGATGGCCAAAAGCTTGGCCAAGTTCTTGTATAATCAAAGTGTTCTTATGGGGCCTCTCCTCAGGAAGGATTGCTTATGAAATTGGGGATGATGACAGTATTTGGGCTTTTAATGATGTTCTTAGGCTCCGCCTATGGGCAAGCAAACAGCCAGTCTGTGATCACGACCCAACATCAAGTAGCTATGAAACAATTCTCAGAAAAACTGCAAGAAGAAGATCTTGGCGTCAGTGATGCCGGATGTCCTGCCGGAAGCTTAAAACATATAGAGGGAAATAAAGTCTTGTCGGGATCAGCGATGAGTGCTGATAAAAATGTGGCTCTTTTAAATCCCTTGGCTATCGTTTTGGCTTCTACAGAGCTCGCTAAATTAAAGGTCTGCGGAACTTGTAAACAAATGGCTGTGGCTACGCCTTATTTTGTCACGACTCCGGCCAAAGTCTCACCTCGTGCCTTTTGCGATAACCGTCCCACAGTGACTTTTGAAGATGATTTTCAATCACAAAAAGAAGGAGAAGAATTCGTTCAAAGAATTCTTAAAAAGAAAAATCAAGAAGGCGAGCGCTTATATGCTGGCTGCCCGGATCCTTGCGCTTTTTCAGTTTATTCAGGTAAAAGAGTCCTCGCCAACGGGAAAATCCGCCTGACAACGACAATCCTTTGCGGACAGCCTCGAAATACGAACATTCTTTTTGCCAGGTATAATTATTCCTACGGCGCAGCTCTTCAGTACACTTGCAAAAAATAATCTCGGTAGAGATCTGTTAATTCCATCTCTTTAATCGATCAAAGGGCATCACACAAAGAGCGAGAGCCTCTTTAAGATGCCCCACGTTCATGGTTTGACTGCAGTCTAAATCTGCCAAGGTTCTAGCCACCTTTAATACCGCCATTTTTCTTCTCTGCGAGGCAAAGCTTTCGTTCTCCCAAAGAACGACGGCGCTGGGGTGAAAGAAATCTTTAAATCCACCTTGCCGAGAATCTGCAAATTCTTGCGCCCGAGAAATTTGATTCCACAGCTGCTCCCCGCTTACCTCCAGCTGTCCAATTCCGTGGTGAAAATACAGAATTTCAAATCGATCCACCAAAGGCCCTGAAAGCTTAGAGGAATAGCTCTGACATTTCTTGAGCGAATAGCGACAACTGATCGGACCTGATAGCGGAGTCCAATCTCCACAAGGACAGAGATTCGTCGTCGCAATAAATTGAACTTGGGCCGGATACTCAACCAATTTCCCAGAGCGAAAAACCCGCATTTTCTTTTCTTCGAAAGGCTCTCGCAAAGAATCCTGCACTTGGGGAGAAAATTCTAATAATTCATCTAAAATCAAAATTCCGCCATGAGCTCTAGAGACTTCACCAGCAAATGGAACTGAGCCTCCGCCGATCATCGCCATCATTGGTGTCGAGTGGTGAGGCTTGACCAAAGGACGCCAATCAATTTCTTGTCCGAATTCACGGTGAATTTTTTTAAGATTGAAAAATTCTTTCTTCTCTGGAGCTCGCAGAAAAGCTGAAACAGCTTTAGCCAAAGTGCTCTTCCCGCTTCCCGATGCCCCGGCCAATAAAGCAGAGTGTTCACCTACAGCCAGAATTGAAATCAGCCTTGCCTGCTCCCGAGAATACATTTGAGAAAAAAAATCTTGGGGTCTTTGTGGAATCAAAAAACTTTCATCCGCTTTAATTTGGAAAATATCTCGCCATGGCCTCACCAAGTCTTGAAGACACTGGATGACCTGTCGATCAAAATGCACGACCCGCTCGCTAGAATCGAGTCCGGTTAAAAGCGAGCGATCTGTGAGAGGCAGGTGGAAAGCATCCTCAGGTTGCAAGACCTTGCCTTCCAGAGTGAGCTCCCCGTAAACAGACAATCGATCGAAAGGAATATCTTGAGAGATTTGTCCGGTTTCCTGCAGGTAAGCACAGGCGATTGCCAGTTCTAATCCTTTGGAAGTTTTCTTCAAATGGCTAGGCCGAAGATTCACCAGAATTTGTTGGCTTTGAGGGAAATCAAAACCAGCTTGCTTAATTGCGCTTTTGATTCGAATCGCGCTTTCTTTGAGATGCTGATCAGGAAGACCGAGACATTGAATTCCGGGTAATCCTGGCCACAGTGTCAGTTCAATTTCGACGGGTGAGAGTTTATTTTTATCAAAGATGAAAGATTGCAGTTTTGTCATGCGCTTAATGAGTGCAAAACAAAATCAAAGCCCAAATCAAAAATACTATAACTAGAGATACGAATTTCGGATTATTCTAAATCTTTAACTGACGATAAAGGATGATGCTCATCCACCGTTTTTACTAAATTCTGAGTAGTGACATTGGTGTAAATCTGCGTTGTTTGAATGCTGGAATGACCCAAAAGAATTTGGATGCTGCGAAGATCTGCACCACTCTCAAGCAAGGCTGTCGCACAGCCATGACGAAATCGATGCGGCCCTACAGGCTCATCAAATCCCGCTTTTGCTGACCAAGCCGCTAGCCATCTCCAGATATCAACTCTTGAAGGACGATGACCACGATCGTTCACCAATAAAGTGCCGCTGGTCTCCTTGATCAAATGCTGACGAACTGTGCGTAAATAATCGCCTAATAAAAGAGCCAGCTGCTCTGTCAAAGGAACCAAGCGCTCTTTATTTCCTTTACCCAGAATTTTAAGCCAACGATCCGTTTCACTGTAATCTTCGATATTCAGACTTGTTAGCTCACTCACGCGGCAACCTAAACCAAATAAAAGCATCAATGTGAGTTGATTTCGTTTTGTACGAAACTCATCTTCCACTTGGCATGCCGCCAATAACTTCTCAAACTCTTCAACCGTCAAAGTTTTTGGAAGACCCACCTTCACCTTAGGTGGTCGCAAATCCCGAAGCTCTGGAGCTTTTTGCCCTTGGCCTTCGCAAAACTTAAAATAAGTTCTTAATGATGAGATGATACGAGCCTGAGATCTTGTCGAAAGCTTTTGATCTTTCATGAATTCATAAAACCCAGTAATCGATGAAGCTCTCTCTTTATACTCAGCAAATAATTCGAGATCACGTCGATAAGCCATCACGGTATTCAAAGAACGTCCGCGAACATGTTGAAGATCATCAAAAAATTCAATCCAAAGAGGAAGCAATTGCATCCTCTTTAGAAGACTCGGGATTTATTTTTTTGGCAAGGGATTTTTAATTCTCTAGCGCGTGTAGATGTATCCACAATATTGGTTGTTAACATACACACTGACACTGAGACCGATACGGTTCATGCCGTCACGAGTAAGACCATTCACATCACCGTACAAAACGGAAGATCCCGAAGAAACCAACTGAATATTCAATCCATTTACAGTTGATGTCAGATTCCAATTAAATCCTGACAGAATCCCCATGGAATACATTCCTTGAGATCCTGAGAGATTGTAATTTCCAGTTAAAGGAACTCCGTTGCAGGTCACGTTACTCGTGAAATTGACTGATCCTTGAGCAGTGACATTGCCAAAATATTTCGCAGGCAAACGTGGGTCATTAAAATCCATGAAACTGGATCCTGAATTTGCCGTTAAACTCAACACTCCCGAAAGACCGATAGAGTCATGTTGAAACTGAACATTGTTGATTAAATTTCCGCCACCGTAATATCCACCGCCGTCATAAATTCCTCCACCATTGTAAATGCAAGTATATCCTTGTGGGGCGATTTGCCCGTTGTAGCAGTTGATTGTTTGGAGGCTCTGAGCGCCGGCGCCATCATCTTTTTTCTGGCAGGCAATCAATGCCAAGACTGACAGAAGAGCTAAGATTGATAATTTAATTGTTTTCATAGGCGACCTCACTTGTTCATTTCCTTTTCTTTAGTTATCAAAACCTTTAACAACATTCAGACCACTGAAAGAGCCTAATTTTCTCCAACCACGAGCCGGGCCTGCCGAAGCACCTTGATGATAAGGATGCGTATCTGCACCTGGAGCATATTTCGATTCCGTTGGCAAAAGAGCCGAAGTCGTTACGATATCTCCATCTTTCCCAGTCGCTGATGTCTTCTCCAAGAAAGTACGGCAGTCATATCCACCTGCTGTGATAAACCAGCAAGGGATCACATCTCTCGTTTGATAGCGAGGGTACGGAGTATTGTAATAATTTTTAAACCAGATCGAACCTGTCACAGTGCTAGAACCCGCGCCATCACCTTGATCTTCGTCACCTTCAACAACGATCATCACTGCGCCGAAATCATCTTCAAAGAATCCGTGAAATACGCGCTTACCGTTGACTGTAAACCATTTGTTATAGGCAGCATGGTGCCAACCTTTATAACGAGTTCCTGCATTTGCGGTAGAACCTGTCGGCGTTAAAGCATCTGCTGTTGTGAAACGACCGACATAATATTGACCATTATCTTCATAACCAATTTGCACAGTCCCAGCATAGCCACCATTACCGCTCACGTTGCCTGCTTTGAACAAGTTCACGCTGATCTGAGCATTTTTAGGATTGTTGACTGGGCGAGTGGATACATAAGTTGCTAAAGCCGCTCGATCAATCGAGTAGATCTTACCAACAGCCCCTGAGTTAAAATCAGAGCTATAGTTAATCAGCGTTTGATCGTGAGTGACATTCGGAGTGTCCTGAGTGCTCTCTCCACCAGATGAGTCGCCGCCGTCTTTCTTCGAGGCGCAACCGACACCTGAACCGATAGAGACTGCGAGCAGCGCTATCAACATCATCTTTTGTGTCAATCCAGTTTGAGTTTTCATCTTTCTCTCCTTACGCACCTCGGGTGCGAGCTTCCACCTTTTGAGGTGGCTTCATACAAGCTATCTATACAAAGCCCATGCCTATTCCTACTGGCACGTGTAAGCCATCGAAGTCTCTAGTGATTTGGTCCTGCGCGGATCAGCTTGAGACAAAGCCAGACCCCGGCATATCTTTGGACAGTTACCGAAAGTGTCACCACCTAATTCTTTATTGATTTCATATACTTAGATTATATAATGGCAAAGGATCGCTCGAGAGGCCCCGTTTCCGACCAGCCACTGACAAAAAATTAGACAACCAGACTCCCTCTCTGGAATGGCCTATGACAGAATATTTTTACGTGAAAGGCCACCTATGCAAATGCACCCCGCTGAGATAGCCAGAGAGATACAAGCTTACCCATTTTTTCTCTCTTTTGATGAGTCCCTTTTACTGCAAGTTTCCACGATGGTTCGCGAAGTTTCCTTTGAGGCCGGGAAGACCATTTTAGCTCCTGGAGAAACCAATAATACTCTGTATTTCGTGCGCCAAGGAACAGTGCAAATTCGTGTCGACGAAGAAGTCGTGAATGAGTTAACAAGCGCGGGCGAAGTTCTCGGGGAAATGAGTGCTCTGAGCGGAAAACCTGTGAGCGCACAAATCGTCGCCAAAACTGCTGTGAGATGTTTTTCAATCAAGTCCGAAGATTTTGCTCACGTTCATCCTCACCAAAAAGATCGTTTTCAATTTTTACTGTACCGAATTTATTCCGGAGTTCTCACCGAACGTTTAGCAAAAACAAATGAAAAAGCAAAACTGTATGAAATCACAGCCAGACTCTTAGATCGCGCAAAAAAAGATTTAGAACTGACCACAAATGCACAGATGGGCCTTTTAAGAAGCTCCGTGAATGTTTCAGAAAAATCTGTTTTGATTTTAGAGCCCAGTAAAAAACAACAGAACATCATTCGCTCCGCTGTCGCTAGCACCGGTGTCCAACTCAGTCTTGCGACAACGATTGAAGAAGCTAAAGAATTCGCTATTGAGAAAAAGTATGACGTTGTTTTTTGCGAGCAATCTTGCTTGTCATTCATTGATTGGTTAAATAATACCAAATTTCAGGGGCACATCGTTCTGCTCCAGCCAAATAGTTTTAGCTACGACCTCCTCATGCACGAGGCCAAGGTCCCCTTCGTGATCTCTCAAGATCCAGAAGACCGCTCAGGAACTGTTCGCAGTTTATTGACTTCGATGACCAAAATTTTAAATAAAGACTATTTTGGCTTGGAAAAGTATTTAGCCTGGGGAACTGAAGTCAAAAAGAAAAAAGTTGCCAGCTCCCGAGAACGAGAGATGTACCGCGAAGAGATGATCAAACTTTTTAAATCTTTCGGCGTCCGAACAAGCCTTTTGGATCGCGTGCAAGTCGCGGTTGAAGAAATGCTCATGAATTCGATTTACGATGCTCCCGTCGACAAAGACGGGAAAGCGCTCTACAATCACCTTCCGAGAAATATGGCCGTGGATTTAAAAAGCGAAGAGTTCTCAGAACTTTGCTACGGCTGCGATGGAAATATGCTCGCCGTCTCAGTTCGAGACCCTTTCGGCTCTCTCAGTCGAGAGGTCATTGCAAAATATTTCCGCCGAGGATATTCCGGCCCGGGAGCTTCGGATGACCCTCATGGACCGGACAAAGGTGGCGGCGGCCGTGGCCTTCACCAGATCTTAGAGTCCTGCGATGTGACCATCTTTAATATCAAAGCGGGTCAGTCGACCGAGGTCATTGCCTTGTTTGACATCGAGGCCGCCAACAAGAAGGTCGACAGTCGGCCCAAGTTTCACTTCTTCTTCATTCCGAATTGAAACGTTTGGCATCATCAATAAAAAATGAGCTCAAGCTTTTAGAAAAGTGTCCGATCTAGACCTTATGAACACATTGACCATCACAGGGCCCCAGGCCTTTGCCATCATCACAGTTGCGATTTTTGCTTTAAAAGTCCTAAGCGCAATTGTGGCATCTTAGTCTCAGGGACAGAATAATTCCTGTAGAAGAGATTCGCCTGCGGATAATAATGCTTTAAAATATCAATATAGTTCTTACCTGCCACTCCGAGAGCTCTCGCTCCCCACTGACAAAGCCCAACTCCGTGACCATAGCCAAGGCCAGTGAAGACGTACTCGCCCTTAACAGCTTGTATTTGAAAGAATGTGCTCTTTAATTTATCAAAGCCTAAAATCTGACGAAAATCTTGAGCGAGAACTGTGCGCTGATCGCCGTTTTTCCACTTTAAAGAAATTTCAAGGGCTCTGTTCTCACCGCCACCTTTAGCGATCTCAATAGATTGTAAAGGCCCGGCTTGCTTGGAAGCATAGATCGACATGGCCAGATTGAGCTTGGCAGAAGGAACGCGGTAAACCCAAGATGCTTTGGGATTCAATGGACAAGAGCTATCAGCAACAACCGCCGTCCCCGCCCCCTGCCCCCACACATCCCGAGCGCTCGCTGTGAGCCCTCCGCAATCAGAATGAAAGAAGGTTTTAAACAAATTATTCTTTCGATTCGTTAATACCAAATTTTCAGTTTCCCTCACTGCTTGCCATATCTTTTTATTCCGAACACTGGCGTGTCGGTAAACTTGATCCATGATCGTGTTTTCAACGTGAAAGCTTTGCGATTTTCTCTCGTTCATCACACTGAGGGCATAGGATCTCGCCGCCACAGCTTGAGCCTTCAAAGTTTCCAGTGGCCAGGAGGAAGGCATTTCTCCTGCTAAAACTCCGATGAGATATTCTTCGAGCGGCAGAACGGCGATCAAATCAAAACTTTGAGCTCCTTGTGGCCAAAGTATCATTTGAGTCGGCATCGCTTTTCCATTTTTTTGTGCATGGATGGCTTTCAG
>JACCDR010379500.1_pt1 | contig 11106 bp, 16 predicted proteins | sample 7446431 | NCBI WGS metagenome assembly JACCDR01 (sample SAMN15323443, study PRJNA562643) | freshwater metagenome | isolation source: river surface water | place: USA:Blue River Watershed | collected 2017-08-17 | reverse complement strand
GGCCGCGATCATAAGGCACATAGACTTGCTTGGTTTCTCACCTACGGCCGCTGGCCAATTGATGAGATTGACCACATAAACGGCCGCCGATCCGATAACCGAATCGCCAACTTACGCGAATGTACACACGCCGAAAATAGTCAAAATAGATCGGTGCGGAAAGACAATCGGTCTGGGTTCGCTGGCGTCAGTTGGCACGCATCGACTGGTAAATGGGGTGCGTCCATCACTTTTTGCCGTAAGCAGCGGCATCTGGGCCTTTTCTCCACGCCTGAGCAAGCTCACGCGGCCTATTTGGCAGCCAAAGCAGATCTACACCGCTTCAATCCAATTCCTAGGCTTGCCGCATGAGCTGGGCAATCCACGAGCTGCAGCTGCTGCTGGAGCTTCGCTATTCAACAGGGGGCAAGCAGTTATGAGCGGGCAAATCGACACCTTTGGCGACCACGTGCGACGTGAGCTTGACCACTGGGGGCATGAGTTTGCCCTGCACCGAGACTGCGACTACCTCGGGCACCATTCTAAAAACATCCTGGCCGTATTGATAGAGCACCACGAGTTGCCGCCACGGCCAACTGGCTATAAGCCGCTTGAGACCGATATGAGAGCGCAGCGGGTCGAGAACCTGGTGATGCACATTGCGCGCACGCACTCCGAGATGGCAATTTGTCTCAAGGCATATTTCTGTGGCAGCGGGCGGAGGTCAATTGAGCGCTGGGAGATCTGTAACCAGCTGCTCATCAAGGCTGGCGGCAAGAAGATGAGCCAGAAGTGCTACCTAGACCTGGTTAAAAGAGGTGAGGACCGAGTGCGCGGGATGCTTGAGGGGATTCTTGCAAACAAGGCTTGACGACAGCACTTTCATATGCGAGATTTATGGCACTGTGACATAGAAGCCTCTAGCGAATCCTCGCTGGGGGCTTTTTCATTTCTGGAACCCCAATGTCTGCCCTGGCCCACGCTGTCGCCCTCATCAAACAATTTGAGGGCTGTAGGCTTACAGCCTACGCAGACCCCGCCACCGGTGGCGATCCTTATACGATCGGATGGGGCGCAACCGGCCCAGGCATCAAGCCTGGCGTGAAATGGACACAGGCGCAGGCAGACGACCGGTTGGCGCTGGACGTTGAGCGGTTCATCGCCGGCGTGCGGTCTGTGCTGAAGAAGCCGGCCGCCGACAACGAGCTGGGTGCGATGACCTCGCTGGCCTACAACATCGGCTCAACGGCCTTCAAAAATTCCACGCTGCTGCGGCTGTTCAATGCTGGCGACAAGGGTGGCGCTGCGGCTCAGTTCGACCGCTGGAACAAGGCCGGCGGCAAGGTGATGCGCGGCCTGGTCAATCGGCGCGCAGCCGAGCGCAAGGTCTTTGAAGGCTGACGTGACAGCCAATGAAATTTGGAGCTCCACGTGATCCTATCAGCGTTCTATGTGGCAGGAGCTGCAGCACAGGCTGTTGCGCCCGCGAGCGCTACATGGGCGCGACTGGATGTAGGCATCGGCCTACCGTCGATTGTCATCGTTTGTATATTCGTCGGCGCGTGCGCGGCAGTTCTTCGCGACAGGCTGACACACAGCGGGACGCTATTCGGTACTTTCTTCACGGCCTTGATCACCACGATCGCGGCAACGCATTTCGTGGTTCGGCCTATCTTGGACGACCCGGCTTCACAAGCGGTTGCTGGACTGTTCCTGGCATACAACGCGCAGAAGTGGGCTGGCAAATTCACGGAGAAATTCCTGAAAAGCACAGACGCGCAGGACAGGAGACAAGGCCATGATTGATTCGGTGCTGAATTACGTAACGGTCTCACGCGCGGCGATGCTGCCGTTGCTGATCATCGTTCTGACATCGGTCTATAGCCTCAACGAGCAGCGGCTTGTGCTATCGGCGCCAGCCTTCAATAGCCATACTCTCAAAGAGGCCGCTCTCTCCGCTTCCTGGATGGGCCTTGGCGCGGCAAGCTTCCTGATGATTTGGGGCGCAGTCCACGGGATCGAGGTGATTACCTGGCGCGGGCTGATGATGTTCTGCGGCACAGCTGGCGTGCTGTTCTTCGCCGGAAAGTTCCAGCCATGGCGCCGTTGGCTTCGCCGCACCGTGCCAATCGAGCGGCAATGGAAGGATGCGCGCCGGCCGACATCCACTGATCTTGCTGAGCTGGTCGCCGAGTGCCGGCGCGCGGTGCATCTGGGCGCTGACGAATGCTTGCGCGTGCTACCCAAGGTGATCGCAGCGCTTGAGGTTCTGGCCGAAGAGCGACAGGAGATGGAACGAATCCGTGCCGACTTGATCCAATCCGTTGACACGTTGCGTGGTCGCTTCCGCACCTCGCAATCGATCAGCCCAGCGCTGATGAGCCACATGGACGCTATTTTGGTGCGCCTTCAGCAGGTTCTGACCAGTGGTTGAACGTCAAGACGAAGAGCGTCTCATCCAGCAGACCCTGAGCGCGGTAAAGGCCGTGGAAGAGTTCCAGGCGCGCGGCAGCTCGGCGAATGGCAATGTGGTCCGCCTTGAAGGTGCTGGCTCGATCTGGAACGGCTTGGCTATCGGCGTTGCACTAGGCGCCACCATCGTCGCCTGCTGCTGGATTAGCTTTACGATGCAGCGTTACGAAATCCGCAGCCAGCAGGCAGAGGCCTATCAGAAGGCCGTCTATATGCTAGCCCCTCGCTTCGCCGAGAAGATCGACGAAGAACTAAGCCGACAGAAGGAGCGTGAAGAACCATGAGCACCCCTACCCCGATCATTACCCCGCCGAAGAAGCCGAAGCGCACTACGCCGGCCATCCCATCCACCGACAAGCCGAAGGCTTCGCCCAAGCGGTGAGTGAACGCTGGGACCGTGGATTACCGAAGCGACCATATATGCCAATTCAACTGAAGCTGGCAATCGCAGCCGTCCTCCTGGCGCTCAGCTTCTGGGCTGGCTGGGAGTGGCGCGACCGATCGGCTGATGTGGCCACGGCTACGCGCAACACCAGCGACGCACGCACTGAGGTCAAGGCGCAGTCCGACGCTCGTGCGACAGAAACCCAACAGGCCAGCGCGCTGGCCAACATCGGAGACACCCATGAGCAAGACCGGGAAGCGGCCAAGGCCGTCCCTGATGCTGTTGTGGCTGACCTGCGCGCTGGCACTCTCAAGCTGCGCAACGACCTCGCCACCTGCCACACCCGGCGTCTGTCCGAAGCTGCCGCCGGCGCCGTCCAACGTGATGCGACAGCCGAGCTCCGAGCAGACATTGCGGGGGCTATTGTTCGAGCCGGCCGCGACGCCGACGACCAGCTCCGTGCCTGCCAAGCCGTGGTGAGTGCAGATCGTGAGTGACATCGGCCGGGCGACCCGCAACTATGTGTCCGCGCACCAGCGCGACCGTGTGCACCGGGCCAGTCTGTACGCCAACGAGAAGCGCGCCCTGGTGACTGACTTCAACGGCGCCATTCCCAAGGAGCGCAGCATTGTCTCAGCAACGTGGCAGACCGACGACACCAGTCAGTGCGTCATGTCGCAGCCTCAGGCAGAAGCGCGCCAGGTGCAAGTGCAAGTCGCCGCCCAGTACACCGGGCACTGCCGCATTCGTGTGGATGCAACTCTGGACAATGGCGAGGTATACAGCGCATGGCACGTGATCCGCGTGCAGCCGGCGCCGTACTTCAGCAATCCGGGCTGGGCGAATGGGCCTAGCAATCTGACAGCCAATGCGTAGCATGATGGGCCTCACTGAAATAAAGGTACACCCATGAGCGCTAGATCGGCCCTGAGCGAAAAGAACACCCGCAAGTGCTTCCGGGTCGCTGAAGAGGCTGGCTTCAAGCCTGTATCGGCAACCTGCCTGCGTGGGCCGGTGGCTGAGGTTGTGCTGGAAGGGCATAGGGACATCCTGGTCGATTACAAGGCAATGAAGTACTTGAGGGTTTCATCCACCTTGGAAGAAATGGATGAGAAATCCAGGCAGGACGCCGTTCGTAACTGGTTGGCGGCAGGATGGGATAAACAGGATGCTGAGTCGATGGCTTTGAAAATGTGGCCGCTACCCAAGTTGAGGCCGGGCGGATGACTCCGCCAGCCTATGAACAGGGCTACTACGCGCCAGACAGCCCGCATATGTCTGTTGCTTGGCATGCGCACGGCTGGGTAATGCGCAAGCGTATGGATAGCGACCAAGAGGTTCAGCCTGGATCGGCTGCGGCCCAAGCGCTTGATTGGTTCAGAGCGTCAGGCCGGCAGAAGTTTGCAGGCGGTGCGGGATGACTGGCCGGCCGAGCGATTACAAGCCTGAGTACTGCGCCTTGGTGATTGAGCTGGGCAAGCTGGGGAAGTCAGTGGTCCAGATGGCTTGCGCTATCGATGTTTCCCGCCAGACTCTCTACGAATGGGCCGAAACTCACGAGGAGTTTTCTGACGCCTTCACACGCGCAAAGCAGTGGGCGCAAGACTGGTGGGAGACGCAGGGCCAGATTGGGCTGACTGCCGACAAGTTCAACGCGCCTGTCTGGTCTCGCTCGATGGCCGCTCGTTTCCCGGCTGATTACCAGGAGCGCAAGGGGTTGGAACTGACGGGAGCAGATGGCGGCCCGGTCAAGACGGTGACGCGCATCGAACTGGTCGCTGCAGTTGGGAACGATGACCGCAGTACGGATTGAGCTGCCGCCTAAGTTGGTGCCGGTGTTCACCGGTGAGGCCGACTACCGCGGCGCATACGGCGGGCGTGGTTCGGCCAAGACGCGCAGCTTTGCACTCATGGCTGCAGTTCGCGCGCACATGTGGGCGCAGGAAGGGCGGTCGGGCGTTGTGGTCGGCGGCCGTGAGTTCATGAACTCACTGTCGGATTCATCCATGGCGGAGATCAAGGCGGCAATCCTGTCTCAGCCCTGGCTCGCTCCGCACTTCGAGATCGGCGAAGAATTCATCCGCACGATCGATCGCCGTGTGGAGTTCGCTTTCATCGGCCTGCGCCGGAACCTGGACAGCATCAAGTCCAAGGCGCGCATCCTGCTGCTATGGGTTGATGAGGCCGAGAACGTTAGCGAGACGGCTTGGGAGAAGGCGCTCCCCACTGTCCGAGAGGAGGGGTCAGAGGTCTGGGTGACATGGAACCCAGAGCGCAAGGCGAGCGCGACGCACAAGCGGTTCCGCGAAAGCCCGCCGGGCCGCAGCAAGATCGTGGAATTGAACTGGCGAGACAATCCGTTCTTCCCGAAAGCTCTGGACCGCAAGCGTGTCGATGACTTTGAGAATCGCCCCGACAGCTACGAGCATGTGTGGGAGGGCGGGTTCAAGACTGCGATTAGCGGCGCCTATTACGCCAAGGCTCTGGCAGATGCTAAGCGGTCCGGCCGAGTCGGTCAGGTTGCCTTGGATCCGCTGATGACCATAAGGGCGTACTGGGACATCGGCGGCACAGGTGCGAAGGCCGATGCTTGCGCTATCTGGATCGTGCAGTTTGTAGGGCAGGTTGTGCGAGTACTTGACTATTACGAAGCGATCGGCCAGGAGCTATCCGCTCATGCCGCATGGCTGCGGGCACAGAACTACGGCGCGGCGCTCTGCGTGTTGCCGCACGACGGTGCCAACCACGACAAGGTGTTCAAAGTGAGCTACGAGTCGGCGCTAAGGGATGCTGGGTTCCAGGTGCGCGTTGTCCCCAACATGGGCGCCGGGGCGGCAATGAATCGTATCGAGGCCGCGCGCCGACTATTCCCGTCGATCTGGTTCAACGCAGCTCCAACTGAGCCCGGGCGCGACGCGCTGGGCTGGTATCACGAAAAGCGGGACGAAAAACGCAACATCGGGTTTGGCCCCAACCACGACTGGGCCAGCCATGCCGCAGATGCCTTCGGGCTTATGGCGGTCGACCACGCATCAAACGCTCACACGCAGAAAAAAGCAGTGCGCCTCAACTTTTCCTCGGAGTTTTCCTGATGGCCGATCCAAAGAACACGCCAGAAGATCCGGGGTATGCCACCGATCGGAAAGGCGTGGACAAAGAGCAGCTTCATAAGGAGATGCTTGGTCGGTACAAGGCCGCCTTCGACTACTGGAAAGATCAGTACGACAAGGCTGAGGAAGACATGGAGTTCGCTTTCGTGCCTGACAAGCAGTGGGACGAGTGGATGTCACAGACCCGCTCGGGTAGGCCCATGTACACCGTCAACAGGCTGCGTCAGGCCATGAAGCAGATCACCAACGACCAGCGCCAGAACCGGCCGCAGGCGAAGGTGAGGGCGGTCGAGGACAGCGATGCAGACTTGGCTGAGGTGCGGCAGGGTTTGCTTCGCAATATTGACCAGACGAGCGAGGCGGATCGGGCGCGCGACACCGCATTCCAATTTGCGGTCGGCGGAGGCTATGGCGTGTGGCGCGTCAACTACTCCTACGAGGATGACGGCGGCTTCGATATGGTCATCCGCAAGGAAGAGATCGCCAACCCGTTCTCGGTGGTGTTCGACCATGCGGCGCGCTCCAAAGATCGCCGCGATGCACGCTTCGCATTCGTTAAAAGCCGCTGGGCGCGCTCGGCTTTCCGCGAGAAGTGGCCTGATGCTGAGCTAGTGTCAGTCGATGACTGCGACGACGTGACCAAGGACTGGTTTCAAGAGCAAGAGGTCACTGTCTGCGAGTACTGGTACAAGACCAAGGAAAGCTACACGCTCGTGCTGATGTCTGACGGCGCTTCCTACGATCAGGCCGAGCTTGCGCCGATCATGGACGAGCTGGCCGCAAAGGGGATAACCGTGCAGCGCTCACGCAACGCAGAGCGTATGAAGGTGTGGCAATGCGTCGTTTCCGGCGCGGAGATTCTTGAGGGGCCGACAGAGTGGGCGGGCCGTTTTATCCCGCTGGTGCCGGTGTGGGGAGAGATCCTCGACCTGAAGGGCAAGGAGATCTTCTTCGGCGCAGTCCGCTTTGGCAAAGATGCCCAGCGCATGTACAACTACGAGCGGTCCACATTCATTGAAGTCCTGTCTGATCAGCCGTACAGCCCCTTCATGGCGCCGGCAGAGTCGATCGCTGGATACGAGGGGCAGTGGAATAGCCTCAAGACGAAGAGGCCGCCAGTGCTGCTCTACAAGGCTGATGCCGGCCTACCCAACGGCGGCAAGCCGTCGCGAGAGCCAACAGCACAGTTTCCAGCGGCACTGGCTCAGGCCGCTGCAATTTCGAGCGACGACATCAAGGCTGCGACGGCCATCTATGATGCGAGCCTTGGTCAGCGTTCGAACGAGACCAGCGGCCGCGCCATCATGGCCAGGCAGCGCGAGGGCGACGTTGCCAACTTCGACTACATCGACAATCTGTCGTATGCGATGAAGTACGACTTCGAAATCACGAACGACCTGATTTCGAAGGTCTACGACACCGAGCGGCAGATTCGCATCATTGGTGAAGATGGCGCGGAGAAGGTGGTTAGGGTTAATCAGGTGGTGCTGGACGAGCAGACGGGCGAGGAAGTGACGCTCAACGACCTGTCGCGCGGTCGGTTCGACATTGCTGTGACGGTCGGCCCAAGCTTCACCACACAGCGCATGGAAGCTGCAGAGGCGATGATGCAGTTGGCAAACGATCCGTCGCCGATCGGCATGGTGGCTAAGTACGGCTTCATCAAATCGCTGGACTCGCCCGGCCTGGAAGAGGTCAGGAAGGCTGCGCGCAAGATCCTTGTGGGGCAGGGCTTGCTTGATCCTGAAGAGGGCGAGCAGCCGCCGCAGCCACAGCAGCCGAATCCGAAAGACATCACCGACGCCAAGAAGAATGATGCCCAGGCGCAGCTATACGGCGCGCAGGCCCAAGGGCAGGAGTTGGAGAACATCCAGTTGCAGCAGCAGTTGCAGGCTCAGCAGATGCTCATGGGCATGCCGCCGCCGATGCAGCCACCACCACAAATTCAACCGCCCACAGAACAGCCGCCGCAAGGCGATTTTTTTATGGGTGGCGATCAGGGTTTCGACCCAGCCGCACCGGCCGGTATGCCGGGCTAAAACCGCCAAGAGGCGCATATGACTGACCAAGTAGAGAAGCCGCAGCCGGTGGACAACAGCCACCTTGATGCGGGTATTGCCGCGCGAAACGTGAAGGAAGAGTCGGAAAGTGTGGGCGCGCAGGATGCCGCTGACCAGAACGACGTCGCCGAACACGACGAGCAGAACGACACCGAAGGCTCGGCAGCTTCGGAAGCGGATGATGCGGCCGCCCAGCGCTCCAAGAACAAGGGCGTTGGAAAGCGTATCGATGAACTGACGAAGGCGCGCGAAGACGCGAAGCGTGAGCGGGATTACTGGCGGGAACAGGCAATGCGCAGCAAGCCTGAGCCGGTCCAGCAGGCAAGTCAGCAGCAGGCCCAGGACAACGAGCCCAAGGTCGAGGACTTCGGTTTCGACATCGGCCAGTACAACCGGGCGTGGTACGAGTGGAGAAAGGGGCAGGACGACCGCCAGCAAGCTGAGGCCCGTAAGGCTCAGCAGCAGCACGAACGTCAGCGGCAATTCCAAGAGAGTGCCGCCGCTTTCGCTGAAACAGCCCCTGATTTCCACGAAGTAATCACTAACCCGCTGCTGCCCATGACTGAGCAGATGGTGGAGGTGATCGGCGAGTCGGATAACCCGGCTGCCGTCGCCTACTACCTCGGCAAGAACCCGCAAGAAGCACAAAAGATCGCAGCAATGAGCCCTGCCGGCATTGGCCGGGCCATTGGCCGCATCGAGGCATCGCTGACCGCTGAGCCACCGCGTCAGATCACACCCAAAACCGTGACCAAAGCCCCGCCCCCGGTGACCACGCTCTCTGGGTCGCCTGCCGTTGTGAAGTCCCTTGACGACATGTCGATGGCCGAATACGACGCGCAGCGACGCAAAGAGCGGAAATCCCGAGGGCTCTAAGGAGACTCTCTCGTGGCAAATCAGCTTCTCACTACCAAGAAAATCACCCGCGAAATCCTGTCGGTTCTCCGGCAGAAGTTGACCTTCCTCAAGAAGATCAACATGGAATACAAGGACGAGTTCGCGGTCACTGGCGCCAAGATCGGCAACACCGTGGACGTGCGTGTTCCGACGCACGGCAAGGTGCGCGAAGGCCGCATCATGGACGCCGACAACCTGGTCGACAAGACCGTGCCGCTGACCATCTCGGACCAGACCGGCGTTGACCTGGTGTGGTCTTCGTCCGACATGGCGCTGAGCATCGATGACTTCAGTGCTCGCTATCTCGACCAGCGTATCGCCGACATGGCGTCGCGCATCGAACAGCGCGTGCTGCAGCGCGCCCTGCCATTCGCCGCCAACTTCGTGCCCAATGCCGACGGCCGCCTGGACTTCGTGGAAGCCCTGCGCGCCAACAAGCTGCTGACCGACAACCTGGCCCCGACGCGTCGCTACATGATGACCAATACCAGCGGCACGGTGCAGGTCGTGGATCAGCTGAAGGGCTTCTTCAATGCGCAGGACCGCCTCAAGGAGCAGTACGAGGACGGCGTGATGGCGCGTGCGGCTGGCTTCGACTGGTTCGAAACCACGAACATGCCGGCGCAGGCTTACGGTACGTCGGCATTGCCGGGTGCCTACTTGGTCAACGGCGCCAATCAGACTGGCTCTTCGATCGCGGTCGATGGGGGCACTGGCACTCTGGTGGCAGGGCAGCACCTGACGTTTGCCGGTGTGTTCGCAGTCAACCCGGCCACGAAGACCAACACTGGCGTCCTGCAGACTTTCGTGGTGACGGCCAACTACGCAGGCGGCAACGGCAACCTGCAAATTTCGCCTGCAATCGTCACCAGTGGCGCCGAACAGAACGTCACGCAGTCGCCAGCCGATAACGCTGTGATCGTCCTGCTGGGTGCGGCCACACAGACTGGCGTCAACCTGGCGTTCGCACGTGACTTCCTGACCTTCGCAACGGTGGATTTGCCGCTGCCGGAGAACAAGGATGCCAGCCGCATGCAGTTCGACGGCCTGTCGCTGCGCATGGTGCGCGATTACGACACGATCAACGATCAGTTCCTCAATCGCGTGGACATCTTGTGGGGCTCTGCAGTCCTGCGCCCCGAGTTCGGCGTCGTGATTCCGAACGATCCCACCAACTTCTGATAGGAGATAGACATGCCGCTTTCGACTGATAGCGTCGCAGTAGCTGCCACTGAAAACCCGGACGGCACCCTGTTCGGGCGCAACGCCGATTCTAAGATCGGTTTCTTCGGCGCAACGCCGGCCGCCCAGCCCGCAGCCGTGAGCCTTGCCAGCGTTACCGCTGCGCAGCTGGCTACGGCTCTGGCTTCGATTGGCCTGATCAAGACCACAGCATAAGGAGGCCATCATGGCTGAGTACAAGCACGCCAAGTACCTGCACAAGGATGGCAAGGTCGAACTTTTCCCGGGGGACGAGGTTGAAAAGGCCTTGGCTGATGGCTGGGAATATCCCAAGTTCCCGCGCTCCAATGGCGAGGAATGGAACCCGGAGCTGCCGGAAGATGAGGTGTCGGCAGCTGATGCCGCCGCTGAAGTGCTGAAAGCCAACCGGGCGCGCCAGGAAAAACTGGATGCGCGCGAGGCCAAGGAAGCCAAGGCCCCGGCCAAGAAGTAATCAAGCAGTTTGTCAGTGAACAGGGGCGCCCAAGTGGCGCCCCTTCTTTTTGAGGGCGGAGCATGACCAAGGTTGCTGAAATCGTTGGAGGCGCCCTTGCGCTGCTGCGCATTGTTGATGCCGCTGAAGCGCCAGAGGCTGAAGACATGGCCACGGGTATCAGCGCGATGAATATGATGATGTCGCGATGGGAGGCCAACGGCTATTCGGTTGGCTGGTCACCTGTTGAGGCACCAAGCGATGAAATGCCAAGCCCGCCAGAAGCGGATGAGGCGATCATGTACAACCTGGCCGTTCGCTTGCGCGCACGGTATGGCGCGAATCTGGAAGAGGATGTCTTCGGAGAGGCGCGCAGGCTGAAGTCCGATGTGCTGGCAGATGTCTTTGCTGCCAACCCAATGGAAATGGAGCGCACGATGGCCATCCGGAGCGGCTGCTATAGCATCTACAGAGACGGGTACGACTGCTGATGGAACTTCGCCCAGTAGACCTGATTGGCGGCTTCTACGCCGACGACAGCAAGCCGTG
>JACCDR010207030.1_pt1 | contig 11107 bp, 12 predicted proteins | sample 7446431 | NCBI WGS metagenome assembly JACCDR01 (sample SAMN15323443, study PRJNA562643) | freshwater metagenome | isolation source: river surface water | place: USA:Blue River Watershed | collected 2017-08-17 | reverse complement strand
GACCATCAAGCCGATAGAGACGACCTATGCCGGGTGCCGATTCCGTAGCCGCCTCGAAGCCCGATGGGCGGTCTTTTTTGACATGCTGAAGATCGCCTGGGAGTACGAACCCCAGGGGTTCATGATCGACGGAGTCCTATACCTCCCGGACTTCTATCTACCCGAACAGAAGCTCTGGATTGAGGTCAAGCCGCCGAATCCGGACGAGGTGGACCCCGAGGGCATGATCCGATGGCGTGCGTTCGCTGAAAAGATCATCCACTTCGGAGATCGGGCGGCACTCTTGGCGGGAGGTATTCCGGCTCCTGGGAGTCTCGACCGCATGGTGGACGACCCGGGGAATCGCGGGCTGAAGATCATGATCGACGGAGAGTGGGGGTACGAGTGGTGTTCATGTCCCCGGGATCGGCACTTTGATGTGGCATACGAGGGGCGCGATCAAACCGTCAGGTGTCCATGTGAGACACACGATCCGAACGGCCGGTGGTCGCCGCTCAACCAGCGCTACCAGTCGGAGATCGAAGAAGCCTACGAGGCAGCCCGGTCTGCCAGATTCCAGGGAGGACAGCGATGATCAAGGCGAACAGAGGGCTGTTCATGCCACCAGCGAGAGAGGTCGACCGGTGACGAGCATCGCCCGCAAGGTTCCCGCCGAGAACTGGCCGGACGACACCAAATGCCCGAACTGCGGCGGCAGGAACATCCTGGAGTTCGCCTACCCTCTCGGGCCTCGCCCTGAGCGCACGTGCGTGGAGTGCCGCGACTGCGGGGCCTACTCCGAGTGGCGGCCTGTCTCGCCGGAAGGGGAACCCGATGTCTGAGGCCCGCGACGTGAACGTGCTGCCCCCGCTGAAGGAGTGGGCCAGGAAGACGCAGAAGTCCGGGGGCAAGTACGCGGAGCACGTGGCGCTGAAGCGCAGCGGCCGGGGCTGGACGGGTTTCGCTGACGCCGTCGCGAAGGAAACCGCGCCGACGGACCGGGACTGGTGGCCGGGTGGCTACGTGTCGGTTCCGATCGGGGCGCTTCCCCGGATCTTGGCGCGTCTCGGCGACAACGCTCACCGCGTCACGGTCCGTGCCGTCGTAGCCTGATCCTGGGAACGCGAAAAAGGCCCCGTCTCGCGCCGCTTCAGCGGTGGAGACGGGGCCTTTCGTGTGTCGACCGGTCCGTATGCCGATCACGGCAAGATTCGCGGCCCTGAGATGGCCGTAGGCGGCCTAACTCGCCATGGCTGGTGTGATGGGACCCGTCGCGCGGAGCGGCCTTCTACGGCCGTTCCAGCCCTTCGAGGCGCCCAGGTTTTGAAAACGGGACCATCCAGTCACACCGGTCACTGTTGAAACGGCGAGAGGGGCCCGGCCCGGTCAGCACCGGAAGCCACGACCCCTCTCATGGCGCCGGGGAGACCCGCCACCCCACGTAGAAAGCTCACCCGGCGAGCGGCAAGATGTAGTGACCACCACCGCAACGAGATCAACGTTACGGGGCGGCCTGGTCTACCGTCTCTCGCTTCAGGTCCTCGGGGCGCGGCAAGCGGAGCCGGTTGGCTGCGGCCTTGCGCGCGGCGGCCGGACGCCGGTCGTATCCGGCGGTGGTGACCGGGGAGGCGTGCCCGGCGAGGGTCTGGGTGGTTGCCAGGTCGGTGCCGTCGTCGAGTAGTTGCCCGATAAAGGTCCGCCGGAAGTCGTGCGGCGTGAGCCGGGGCAGGCCCGCCGCGCGTCGGACGTCGTCGATGACGGCGCCGATGGCGCGCGTAGACATGTGCCGGTTGGCCAGGTGCCCCCACCGGTCGATGGGGACGAACAGAGCGCCGGTGCGGCCGTCGAGGTGAACGAGCCATGCACCGAGGTAGACGGCGGCGTCTTCGTTCAGGTACACCTCGCGCTGCTTGTCGCCCTTGCCGACGATGCGCAACGCCCGGCCGCCCGGGTCGTAGTGCTCGCGGCGGGCGGCGGCCACCTCCGCGCGCCGGACGCCGGTGGCGCACAGCAGGGCGACGATGGCGGCGTTCCTGGCCCCGATGAGAGTGCCGTCCAGGCAGACGCGCAGCATGGCTGCCTGTTCGGCGTCGGCCAAGCTGCGGCCAGACGGCAGACGCGTGCCGGAGACGTTGCGCACGGCCTTGCGGGCGCGAGACAGCTCGTCGGCGTCGATGTAGCCCAGACTGTGGGAAGCCTCCAGGATGCCGCGCAGGGCCGCCATATGCGCGTTGATGTAGGCCGGGGACATGGGGACGGCATCGCCGCCCACGAGCTTGGTCCGCTCGGTGAGCCGCTTCTTGATCCTGGCGGCGTGAGGGAAGCGAAGCATGCCCCAGGGGACCGACTCGGGGGTGATCTCCTGGCCGCTGTCCTCGGCAAGGATGTCGGTGATCCGCTTGAGGCATCCGCGCATGGTCCGCTCGGACTCGGGACTCCTCAGTGAATCCAGGTACACAAGGTAGGGATTACGGGCCGGATGGACGGGCGAGAAAGTCGCCGGGAGCGCTGCGGGATCGGCCCGCACGAGATCATTCATGCCCCCATTCTAGATATCAAGTTCCGGTAATTAGAGTTCTCGGAAGCCAGGTTTCCGTGTCAACGGGTACGCCGGAAACGCGAAAAGGCCCTCACCGGTCCCGGGGAGGCTGGGACCGGTGAGGGCGTTCGTGAGTCTCGCTGATTCAGTGAAACGGGTGCGTCAGGCCGGAATGGGGGTCGGCTCAGTCGGCGGTTGGATGTTGTCGTCATCGGTGGGCATCTCGACGACGAGAACCGGACGGCCGGTCGGGTAGTCCTTGCCCACGAACCCGCGCTCGTCGTCCCACCACGCTTGTCGGGTCCGGCCTAGCAGGTCGAGTTCCGCGATGCGCCATGCGGGCATGCCGGACGCTTCAAGCGCCTGCTCTGCCAGCCCGACGGCCGCCGCGCGGCGGGCGCGTACCTGGGCGAGCGCGTCACCCTTGGGGGTCAGGTCGGCCTCGTCGACGACCAACCCATGGCCGGGCAGGATCCTCGCGGTCATATGGGGTGTCCTCCTAGGGGATCTCGTAGGTGCCGTTGACGACCAGCTGGTAGCTGGTCGCCCAGGTGAACGGGACGGTGGAGGTGACGCCCGAGGTGCCGTTGATGGCGAAACGGAACATGCCGTCGGTTCCGTTCAGGTAGACGCCCATCGGGTACCGGGCGGAGCCGGTGTCGTTGCCGACGAATCCGTTGATGGTCTGGATCGCGGACGGGTACAGCCCCGACGGCAGACTGATGGACCACAAGCCGGACCCGTAGGTGGTCGTCGATCCGGGGACCAGGCGGAGCCGGATGTGGACCGTCTTGCTGGTGTCGCACCGTTTGTAGGCGGCTACGAGGCTTCCGTTGCCAAGGACGGGGTTGGTGGTGGCCGCCGTCCAGGTGGGTGTGTACGAGGTCCAAGACCCGTAGAGGTCGACCCACCGGTTGTAGATCTCGGTGTCCCAGAACGTTTTGTTGATGAACTGGTTGGTGGACGGGCTAACCGGTGCGGCCATGGGCTACTTCTCCTTCACGACGCCTCGTAGACGCCACCGACAACAACCTGACAGCTGGTGTTCCAGGTGAACGGCTGCGTGGCGTTCAGTCCCGAACTGCCGTCGCACACCACACGGTTCACCCCACCGGACACGGTGAGGTACGCCCCGCCCGGATAGCGCGCGGTGGCCGCCGCGTTGACGATGATCGCCCCGGCCGCCTGAGCCGAAGCGACGCTGTACCCGCTCGGCAGCGTGAACGCCCACAGCCCGGATCCGAAAGTCGTGGTGGACCCGGCGACCATGCGGAGCCGGAAATGCACCGTCTTGCCGATCGCCTTGTAAGCGCCCACGAGAGTGCCGTTCCCCAAGGACGGGTTGGTGGTGGCCGCCGTCCACGTGGGCGTGTACGACGTCCAGGCGCCATAGTGGGCAACCCACCGGTCGTAGATCTCGATGTCCCAGAACGTCTTGTCGGGGGTGGACCCGGCGGCCGGACTGACTGGCGAAGCCATGCGCTCCCTCGATTCCTACAGGGCCAGGCGCGTGGTCAGGCCCAGCTCGCTGTGACCAGCGACGCCCAGCTGCCAGACGTCGTTGATCTCGGCGGGCGAGGTGTTGAACGTGATCGAGTGATAGTTGACCTCGATCGTCTCGCTGTACCCCTCGACGTGCAGACGGGTACTGGCCGCCGGGGAATTCGACGGCAGGCCGGACAGCGTCACCACGTCGGAGATCTCCAAGCCAAGGACGCTGGTGTGTGAGGAGATCGAGTTGGCCACCACGGTCATCTGCGTGATGCGCGGGGGCGGGTCCGCTCCGTTAGCCACGAGCCACTGTGCTGCGGCCAGAGCGTCGTAGTCCGACGCCCACGCCTGAGAAGACCCGCCAGCGTAGATGCCGTAGTCCTCGATGCTGTCGGCATCGGTGACCCGCTGGTCGGCACCGGAATCGCGCTTGTTGGTGACATCGTTCAACAGCGGCTGGTCGTCGTCGGACCAGCGAAGATCCCCCTGGACGTCGTCGTCGGTCAGCGTGAGCGAGGACGCCTTGTCGTACCGGTAGTTGCGGCACTCGAAGACCACTTCAGCGGCAGACCGGGAGGCGTACACCAGTCCGCCCTCGACGGCCGCCACGTCCCGCAACGCCTCGACAGGGGCCTTGCCACCCGCAGCTTGCGGGTCGATCTGCGTTGTGGTGCTGCCCAGGACGCTGCCGGTGAGCCCGAGCAGGGTGACGAGCCGGGAAAACCGCGTGCTGGTCGTGGTGGTCTCTCCGTTGCCCGCAGCCCACACGTCCGACCAGTCCGGCATGGTGGCGGTTCGCTTCCACCAGATGTGCGACAGCGTCCCGTCGAACAGGTTGGAGGCGGCCGTGGCCGGGTTGTAGAACCCTCCGGCGGCCAGCCGGTCGTAGACATCGGGCCGGGCCAGCGCGCCGTAGGCGAGGCCGGACGCGCCGTCGACGCCGTCAATGTTGATGAACACGCCGCCGTCGTTCTTCACCAGAACGGCAACGAAATGGTTGCCGCCGTCGGCCAGTGTTGAGGCCAGGATGCTGCCGAAGTCGCCGGACAGTACGTCGTCGCCGTCGAAGGCACTGACCCTCAACGTTCCGTCGGTATCGACATTCAAGACGATGGACGCCCCTCCGAGGCCACCGAACCGGTTGGCAACCTGTAGGAAGTCACGGCCGCCGGTTTCGGTGTTGAGCCACCCCGCCACCACCAGGCCGCCGGGTGCCGGTGCGTCCAGGTCGGCACGCAGACCTTTGCCCTGGGTCGCACTGAAGGGCGTGAACACAGCGGCGGGAAGGTTGTCCGTGCCAGGCCCCTCTCCGTCGCCGAACGTGACGGTTCCGGCCGCACCAGCCACCTGGTAGACGGTCATGGACGACTGCCCGACGCCGGAGGTGTCCCCGGCCGACGTGGCGCCGGACTCCTCGCCAAGCGTGTAGTAGGCGTCCGGGGCCAGGTACAGCATCTCTTCTTCGAGCAGGGACCGCATCGGGGCGAGCAGGCCAAGCCGTTTGAACAGGTCGGTCGCAGTGATCGACACAATGGACAGGGCTTGGCCGCTCTCCCATTCCACCGGCCATTCGTTGACGTACCCGTCAAACCGCGTGTAGCTGACCGCGCTGACCACGACGCGCACCCGGATGCGTCGCCCCTTCTTTACGTTGGGGTAGTAGGCGCCGGTCGCCAGGCCCGGAGTGAACCGGCCGTCGTTGTTCAGCGACAGCGACAGGGTTCCGGGCTGAATCTCGTCGTGTTCATCACCGCGCCCACGCGTGATCTTTATGCCGTCGGACACCCGCACGTAGCTGGAGATGTCGACCCATGTACCGGTGCCGGTGAAGTCGACCTCTACGACGACGGAGAACGTGGTCACGAGAACGCCAGCTGGGTACGGCCGTTGTTCCGCTTCAGCCTGGACAAGATCTTCTCGACCTCCCGGGCGGTACTGATCGGGTCAAGCGCCCCGCTGACGTCCACCCTGTAGTGGTGCTGAACGATCACCGATCCGAGTGAGTTGGGCATGGCCCGAGTCATCCCCAGGTCGGAGGCCACCTGGTTGACCAGCCCCATCGCCTTGGAGCGGTAACGCCGGTCGTAGGGGATGAACGCCTCAGGACCGGCCCCCTCACCGAACAGGACGGTCGGACGGGTAGCGATACCAGGCGCGAGACGACGGCCGCCGCTGGCGTACCGCTCGATCCCGCCGGACACCTTGCCCATCGCGGCCAGAGCGGTCGCGATCTCCTCCTCCGACAGCCCGGTGTACTGCATCATCGCCTTGACGCTGGTGGCGCCGTGCTTCTGGGCATCACGGACTTTGAGAACGTTGGGCAGGTTCTCCAGGGTGGTCTGGTTCTTCTGAGCAGCGACGACTTTCGAGTTCAGGCTTTTCAGCTTGGATTTCGACAGCTTGACCGCAGATGCGGCAAACTTCTCGGCCTCCTCGCCGCCCATGTTCAACAGCTGCTGAGCCAGCGGACCGAATCCCATGTCCGCCAATTTCGTAATGTTCTTGATGAACGCCGAAGTGTTCTTGATCCCCAAGGTGAGCGAGGCCGACAGCCGCGCGGCCGGAGTCAGCTTGGCCTTGTTGTAACGGACCTCGGCATCGCGAAGACGCTCGGTGGCCGTGGCCAGGTCGCGCCGTTCCTTGCGGATCCGGGCCTCATCGTCAGCGATCGTCTTGGCCGACCGCTTCTTCTTACGGTCCTCGGCAAGTTTCCGTTCGGCCTTGCGCAGCTGCTCGACGGCGTCCTTGCGGGACCGGATCACCTTGTTGTAGTCGTTCTTCGACAGCGCCTTGCCGTCCATGAACCGGGATACGTACTCGCTCAACGGCACGTCAACGTCGTTGACGGGGCCGCCCGAGGCGTATCCGACCGGTCCGCCGGACGCGAACTTGCCCGCGTTGATGGCGTACAGCAGGGCCCGATGCCGCGCAGTCTGCTTGGCGTTGACGACGTATTCGCCGTCGGACAGCAACGCGGGAATGCTGTCAGAGGTGCCCGTACCAGGCCCGCGCACCGGGCCGCCACCGAGGGCATAGCCGGGCAGGATCCCCGCGTGAGTGGCCAGGCCGCCGGTCGCCCCAGGGGCGCGGATCCCGACCGGAATGGACACCGAAGTCGCGCCGATACGCGAGAGCATCGACTGCCAGGAGAAGAACGCTGGCCCGGTGTTCGCCTTGACGGTTACCGTTGACGTCTTGCCGTTCAGGGCCGCGTGCTTGTTCTTCACCGCCTCCAGGTCCTGGTTCGCCTTCTTCGTGGCCGCGCTGATCTTCACGACCTTGCCGGACGGCAGGACCTTGACGCGGTTGCCGAACTGGTCGGTGATGATGGTCGCGTTCTTAGTCCGGGTGATCGTGCCGCCCAACGAGGCGATCAGACCGTCAATGGCACTCTTGCCCGCCTTGCTGTTACCCGCCAGGCGCAGCAGGGCCGGGGCTTGGGCAAGCAGAGCCGTACTGGTTTTCTTGACCGACTGGGTCTGACGGAACTCCGCCGATGCCATCTGCCCGAGAGCGCTTAGCTGGCGTTCCAGGGCGCCCTGGCGGTCGCTCAGACTGGCCTTGTTGTCACCGAGAACCTTGTTGCTCGCCTTGACGGCGTCCCGCATCTGGTTGGTCGCCTGGAGCACGGCCAAGGCCGGGTTGAAGTAGGCGTCCATCGCCGTGGTCAGGGCGTCGACCCGCGCCTTCAATCCAAGCGCATCGTTGCTGGCGTCCTTCCACGCCTGAGCGACAACGGCCGTCGGGTTCTTGGCCGCCTCGACGGCCAGCCGGTAGCTGTCGAACTTCGCCGTCGTGGAGGCCATCAGGTTGCCGTTCTCCACAACCCCCTTGGACAGGTCGACCCCGATCGCGTTGGCCAGCGAAATCGCCTGATCGGAGGTCAGGTCGTACCGCTTGCCGAGAAGGTCGGCGGCCTGCGCGATGTTCCGGATCTTCGTGGAGTTCTCCGCCTTGGCCTGCTCGACCCACTCCTGTCGGAGCGCCTGGGCAGCCTGGGCGCCCTGGTACAGCTGAATGTTGGTCGAGTTGACCTCTTGCGCGAGATTCCGCGTGGCCGTGGCGGCATGGTCTGCGGCGGGGCGTAGCTGCCGGTCCAGGGCCGCGTTCGCTGCCCGGTACCCGGCGATGTTGTTGCCGACCGCGTTGTTCCCCTTGTTGATCGCCTCGGCGAGCTGCTGGGCCGATGTCTTCGCGGTCAGCGCCTTGACGCCGAAATACGCGATGGCGAGTCCTGCGGCCACGTACAGGTTGGGACCGGCGGCCGTCACCAGGTTGAGGAACTTCGTGGCCCCGGACGCGCCCTTGGATGCTGCGCTGTACGCCTTGAACTTCCCGCCGGTCCGCACCATGGCGTCGCCGATGCTGCCGACGGGGCCACGCAGGGCCACGAACAGGACGGCGAGTTGCGCCAGCTCGGGGGAAACGGTGGTGATCGCGCCAACCAGGTTGGACAGCATCGTGATCAGGCCAACGCCGCTCGTTGCCAGCGGGGCGAGTGCCTGGACCAAGGACGCGACGGTCCCGACGAGGGAACCGGCGGCCTCGCCGAATGCGTCCAGGCTGGGTTCGGCCTCGTTCTCCAGGAATTGGAAGAACGAGCGGGCGCGGTCGCTGTTGAGCGCGTCTTGTGCCTCGTTGGCGAACTTCTTCAGCGCGTTCGCTGTCGCGGTGGTCAACGGGGCAAGGTGCGGCATGAGACTGGATGTCAGACTCAGGCCCGCGTTGAACGCCTCCAGGACCTCGGGTTCGACGACCTTCGCCAGGTTCTTGTACTGGGTGACCAGGTTGCGCAGCCCCGAGGCGCTGACCTTCTGTTCGTTCGACAGGCCATCCCAGGTTTCGGCCATCTTGGTTTGCGCCTCGATGACCCCCTTGATCGCGGGGATGGCGAGCGCGCTGAAAGCGGACACGCCCGCGCTGGCCGCGACGAACGCGGGGGCGACCGTGGCCCCGGCTGCGGCCAGCTGTACCAGCTCGTTGCGCATGAGCGTGGCCGACTTCGCCGTCTTGGCCATGCTCGTTTGCTGAGCCTTCTGCTTGGCCTCCATCTTGCCCAGCTCGGCTTTCAGCTTGGCGGCCTCAGCCTTCGCCGAACGGGCGGCCTGGTTGAACCCCCTGGAGTCTCCGTCGATATCGACGTGGATGTCCCTGGACGGCACAGCTCACCTCCTAGGGCGTCGGTTTCAAGACGGTGTACAGGGCCGGGTCGTCGTTCTTCTGGGTCAGCTCGTTCTTCTTGGCGCAGCCACGACACCGCACCGGCGCGGCCGTGTACGCGTCCAGGCGGCCTCCGCGCGACGGATCCCACTCGTCGGGACGGGTGCCGCATCCCGGGCACTCCTGGCGGTGTCTGAGGTGCATCCAGATGGCCTTGTCGCGATCGGATGCGGGCCAGGCGAGGAATCTGGAGTGCGGGATGCCGTACTCCGCGCACACCTCCAGCTCCAGGACTAGGCCAGGATCTCCATCAAGCCTTTTGGGAGTGAGGGGTCCGGCACGCGGATGTTCGCGGAGATGGCCGCGCTGTACAGGGCGGACGTCTCGCCGTCGGAGCACCGTTCGGCGATGAACTGGTCCCATTCCTCGCTGGACAGCTCGCCGGGGGCGCAGGCCAGGAAACAGGCCCGGGGGAACGTCGTGGTGTCCCACGCTTCGTCCTCGGTGCCCTTGCGGGGCGGGTGGGCGTCCACCAGTGCCTCGAATTCCTTGGGTGGGAGCGCGGTGAAGACGATCGGTTCGAAGCAGTCTTCTAGCTTGCTCTGGGCTGCTTTGACCCGCTCGCGGGCTGCTTCCTTGTCGTCGTCGGTGGCGAGGATGAGCGCGGCCTGAGCCTCGCTCAGTTCGCGCTCCGCCTCGGTGGTGTCGTCGATCTGGAGCAGGTACGTCGCCGTCGGCCGTGACCGGCTGGCCAGGCGCTCACGCAGGGGCACAGGGGTTCCTCTCGCTTGTCGATCGGGGTGAGGGGTGTTCAGCGCCAGCCGTTCTTGCGGGCTACGTCCAAGACGACCTCGCGGATCTTCTCGGCGACGTCGTCCACGTGGCCTTCGGCGGCCGGATACAGAAAGGGCCGGGCGGCCTGGGTGACCCAGCGGGTTCCCTTCTGACTCTTACGCTTGGCCGCACGCCGGTCGGACCGCTTGCGGTCCTTGGGGTTGATGGCCGCGCTCTTGTAGCCGGGGGTGAACGCCCCGGCCACTTCCTTGCCGAAGACCATGTGACGCGAGCGTGGCCCGAACACCGGGTGGCGGAAGGTCCCGGGTTCGCCGTCGTGCTCGTATGGGCGCGCGTGCGGGGCGCGCTTGGCTGACACGACGATGGAGACACCGGCGGTTCGCTTGCCGAAGGCCGCTTTGACGCGGGTCGCTCTCGGGATGCGGGTGGACCAGGATGCGTTGGCCTTGGCCTGCGACAGGATCGGCTCGGTGGCCTCTCGGATGCCAGGCCGAAGATCCCGCCGTACTCCAAGCGGGATCTTCCCGAAGTCCGCGACCAGCTTGGCCAGCTCGTCGGGCATGGCGGGCCTTTCCCCTAAGAGGTAGCGCGGGACAGGGTGCCCGCTCCGGGCCAGGACACGCTGGTGGCGGCCAGGTCGCCGACGCTGCCGTCCGCCGGGGCGTACTCCTTCACCAGGACGCTTCCGGAGTACTCGGGGTTGGTGGCGGCAATGGCCGCCGACGTGGGCCGGATTTTGATGGTGGTGACCGTGCCGAGCAGGGGCCAGACGGTGGCGTCGACCTGGCTGGCTGCGAAGTCCTGGTTGAACTCGATGTCCACCGACCAGTCCTTCAGGCCGCCGCCGATGCGGGACTTGTAGGTGTCGCCGAACGCGGTGTCCTCCAGTTCGTCCACGTCGACCTTGAGCGTCACCTTCTTGATCATCGCGGACATGACGACAGAATTAAGCTCCACACGAGCATCAGTAAAGGCAAACGTAGCCACTGTTGCGTCAACCTCCGTGGTAATGTCGCCCCATGACGACACCTGGCGAAGTTCCGACCAGGATTTGGTCGAAGATCGAAAAACCAGCCCGTGGAATCGGGTGCTGGGTGTGGACCGGAGCGAAGGCGAGCGGCTACGGCCGCGTGTACTTCGAGG
>JACCDR012357032.1_pt1 | contig 11108 bp, 18 predicted proteins | sample 7446431 | NCBI WGS metagenome assembly JACCDR01 (sample SAMN15323443, study PRJNA562643) | freshwater metagenome | isolation source: river surface water | place: USA:Blue River Watershed | collected 2017-08-17 | reverse complement strand
CTGTTTCTCGTGCACAATATACTAAGGATGGATTGATCCCGCTATGAGTTATCTTAAACAAACTACGCGAATGGGTACATGGAAAGCCCGTAAAATTAATAAAGGATTACGTGCTTCTAGAGAATCTGGCAAAAAGAAGGGACTAGTTCCGCCCCAATGGGCTAAGCATATTTGTCGCTCTAATAGAAGTTATAAACATCCAAAATATTCTTTTTGGAATCAACTGTGCAATGGTGATAAAATTAAATGGAGTGGTGCATGAGGCTCGTATCTGCGTATTACGAAGACTATTATCCCTTTGATGCTTTGCCTGGTATTGATGATATGATTGCAACTAGTGATCCCAGCGAGCTAAAGAAAGGTGATATTCTTTTAGTATGGGGTGGTGCAGACATTCCACCTAAATATTATAATAAAGGACGATCATCAATGTCCGGGGCATACGGCAAACCTTCAAGCAGAGATCAGGTTGAATGGAACATGATTCAAGCTGCTATTCGAGTTGGTATTCCTATTATTGGTGTTTGTCGTGGGGGACAAATGCTATGTGCTGCCGCTGGTGGATACCTTATTCAGCATGTTAATGGGCATGGTGGTTACCACGGTGTTACTACCCGTGAGGGTGATATTATTAATGTTAATAGTATCCATCATCAAATGATGATGCCTGGGGATAAGCCACACATTTTGCTTGGTCACACTACCAATCCGCGTAGCACAGAATACTATGATGTAGATGAAAATGGTAATGATGTTGTTTTAGCACAAGTTGATATGGAACGAGAATATATTTATTTCCCTGAAGTTAAAGGCCATGCTATTCAATGGCACCCAGAAGGAATGCATTTGACTTCTCCGGCAACGCAATATATTTTTGAAAAGTTTAAGGAGTTTCAGTGAAAATTTCAATTACTGATTATGGTCTAGGTGCTGGTGCTGTTGATTGGTCTGATAAAGAGTTATATTCTATATGCGGTTGTTGCGGAGCAAGAGCTGATAAAAAGAATTTATTAAACGACAATCGTGGTATTATTGTTTGTGATGGAGATGTAACTATTCCTGCTGATCCAACGTATTTTGTTGATCGCGTCCAATTAGGAGAAGAATCAATTCAATTAAAAATTCGTATTGCTGCTAGTGAGTTTGTTGTATGAATTTACATTTTGTATATTTTGCTAGCATACATTCATATCCTGATTTTGACGCTTATATAACAGCTTGTGGTTTTTCAAAAGAATATTTAGTAAAATATAATAAATTAGAAGCATATAAAAATTACTTTGAAGCACAAGTAAATAACACAAAAGATAAATTTTTAAATAAAATTAATTCAGAAGATTATTATTTTTTTATTATATCTAAAAAACAATTAAATTTGTGGGAAGATTTTTTAACTCATTATGGAATGAAAGAATTTATTCATTACAAACGACTAGATATTCCAAATATGCTGTATGCTGATGAAAAGAAGTTGAATATTTTTATTCTTAAGTTTAACGCGGAGTTTGTAGCAAAATGGAAGTGATTGGTTGTAGTACCGCCACAAATGAATTTTGTTGTGGAATTAAAGAGCTAGGAGAGTTTGACAAAAACATTATGATTATAATTTAAACAAGACTAATGACTTAAAATGGTTAAGAGAATATGCTTTTATCCATGCATCATTTATTAATAATGAAGTATGTGAACTAGCATATTTAGCAATGTGCGAAAAATTTACTAAAATTTATCAAAGTCCAGTGCGTGTAAATCCACAAACGGGCAACAAACTATTTATGTGTGTTTTTATTCCTAAGTAAAGGACGATCATGCAAATTAAACTTGGTTGTGATCCTGAAGTTTTCCTGACTGATGCAGCAGGTGCACTTGTTTCTAGTATTGGTAAGATTGGGGGCACTAAGTTGCAACCACGTCAATTGCCTATTGGCGATGGTTATTGTGTACAGGAAGATAATGTGGCTTTGGAATTCAATATTCCTCCTGCTGAATCCAAGGAGTTGTTTGTAGCAAACATTAAGAATATTAAAAACTATCTTGCTACTTACGTAACGCAACTTGGTATGAAGTTTAGTGATTTGTCTGCTGCTCATTTCCCTGTTGAGCAATTAGAGCATCCTGCTGCTATGGAGTTTGGATGTGATCCTGACTTTGACGCGTGGCGCGGAGGTATTCCTAACACTAAGCCAATGGCAGATGATTGGCGACTGCGTAGCTGTGGTGGGCATGTCCACATTGGATATAAGTTTGCCACGAGGCGCGAAGTCCTTCGTTTTATCAAGATGATGGATCTGTACGCCGGAGTCCCTAGCGTATTGATGGATAATGGTGAGTTGCGTAAGCAATTATATGGTAAGGCAGGTGCTTTCCGCTTCAAGCCTTATGGTGCAGAGTATCGTACCCTTAGCAACTTCTGGATTTTCCGAGACGACTTGATTGAGTGGGTGTGGAATGCAACGGAACTGGCTATGAACGCATGGCAAGAACGAAAAGATCAAAAAATTGTTACCGATGATGCAGAAAACATTCTTGCCGCAATCAATTTGAATTCTAAGGAGACTGCGAAGATGCTTGTTGATAAGTACAATATTCCTGTAGTGTATGCTTGAAAAATTTACAAGTGCCAACGCTGCTGATTTTAGACAGCGTTATGCTCAAACATATGGTTGGTTACACAGTAGTACCAAACGCTTTGTGTATGTTTCTGATGTAGAACGCACGGTAACTCATTTTGAAGATGTAAATGGAACACCATTTAATGTTAAACTTGACTCAGCTTTAACATTTGAATTTATTCCTGTTACTAATGGATACTACTACGGAAAAGATAATAAAATTTATTATTTACAACGGGTTCCAGCACGGCAGTGGCGCCGAGGTATCTGTGATGCAAACACTAATATCCTGGATATTAATGGCTTCAATATAGCTATGAATATCAAAGTGCTAGATAATATCTTTGGAGTTGACGAACAACCGTATACATTTATTGCTGATGCTGCTTGTGCTTTGAGCCGGCATTTTGCAATCACGGACGATCATGAGGTAAAATTTCGTAATCGTGTTATTGGTAAGCGCGATAAAAATAAGCTGATTGTTGATCCTATTTTCTACCAAGAAATTGTGGATACGAATAGGCGTCTAGGATTTAAATTTACTGTAGAAGGTAAGTAATGTCAACTATACAAGAATTGCTTGGAATTAAGAAAGTAACTCCTCAAGTTTATTCTAAATCCGCAGAAATCAGAGTTGCTGATCCGCAATTAATTTATGGAATGGAATTAGAGATTGAGGGGGTTGACTCACCTGATTCTTTCACTAAAGGTATTGGTACTATCACCCATACCGAGGATGGCTCGCTACGTAATAATGGACGAGAGTTCATTACAATGCCAATGAATATGCGTAGCTTGCATCATGCGTTAAAGTTATTTTTTGATAATGCAAAATTAAATGAAGATAATTACTCCGACCGCACCAGCGTGCACGTCCATTGTAATGTGCAGGATTTACAACCATCACAACTAGCAAGTGTTCTTTTGTTATATCAAGTCTTTGAGGGACTTCTCTACGGTTTCATTGGTAATGAACGAGATAAAAATATTTTTTGTGTTCCATGGTCTGAGACAAATTTATCATTTAACATTTTAAATAATCTCAGTGAAGCTAATACAGCTAAGATTCTTGGACTTAAGCAATGGCAGAAATATACAGGAGTTAATCTTCTTCCAATCTTTTCTCAAGGGACTATTGAGTTCCGACAAATGCACGGCAATTGTAATTTACCTTACATTGCTGATTGGCTCAATCTTATCGGCAGTATGTTTGCTTATGCAAGAAACAATTCTTTAGCAGATATTAAAGATCGTTTTATTAAGCTAAATACCACTTCTTCTTATCGTCCACTTACAGAAGATGTATTTAAAGATTGGTCACCATTGTTGTTGCGTCAGCCTAACTATTGGAATATGATGGAAGATGGAGTGTTGAATATGAAATACCTATTACTTGAGAATAAACAAGAAAACAAAAGTAAAACCGCATATTCTAGATTTACTCTAGACATTCCAAATTGGGTTGGTCAAGATGCATTTGCTGTCCCTGTCGCACGTGAGCCAGGTCGGCTAGATAATCAAATAGAGCCTTTAGCAGTACGTATACAACGCGAGCGTGCTCATATTAATGCTGTTTTTGCTGCGCGACCTGCCCGCGAAGAAGGGGAATTTTAAATGTGTGGTATTGTAGGTTTTATTCATGGCGGTAAATATGGTTTTGATGCCAAGACCGCTGATGTTATGGAAACCATGTTGTTCTTGGATACTCAACGAGGATGGGATAGCACTGGTACATTCGGAGTACAAAAGAATGGTAATCTGTATCTAGCTAAAGATGCTATTCATGGCGCTGATTTTATCAATACTAAAGAATATAAAGATATTCGTAGTAAAATGATTAGCTCCGGGCAGTTCTGGGTTGGACATAATCGTTGGGCAACTCGTGGAAATATTACGGATAAGAATGCTCATCCGTTTGTAGTAGAAGATAATATTGTGCTTGTTCAGAATGGTACAATGCGTGGCGATCATAAGAAGCACAAGGATGTAGAGGTTGACACGGAAGCTATTGCACACGTTATTCATGATACTGGTGACATTGAAGAGGCATTAAATAAAATTGATGCGTCTTTTGCACTGGTATGGTATAATGTAAAGAATAAAACTCTACACTTGATTCGCAATAACGAACGCCCACTGTACACTGCTAAAACTAAAGATAACCAAGGTAGTGTATTGTTTGCTTCAGAAGAAAATATGATTTTGTATGCTGCGTACAAACATGAACTTAAGCTAGAATCAAAACCAGTTATGTTGCCTGCATTTATGTTGCATTCGTACAAATTGCAAGATGATGGTGGATTTAAACTAGAAGAAAATATTATCAAGATCAGGCCCAAGGAGGTACACAACGGGGTCGCAAATTTTTCTCGTTTTGGGCACGGTTATTCTGCTGAAGATGATGACGATGGTGTTTGGCATGGTTGGCATAACAACAAACACATTCCAAATAGGCAAGTGAGGGAAGCAGTGCGGGCTGCTATGCAGCAAGATGTTCCTAGGTCAAATGTAATTATTTTACCTAATATTGAGCGTGATGGTCCCAATGATGTAAATGTAGATTTTACCGCTTATGTGTTCAGTAAGTATCCACAATTCCATATTGATGTGGACGCTAAAAACAAATGTACTAACAGGGCGGCGGCAGATGGACGCAACGATACTCACTCTGTTATCCAATTAGAAGATTACATTGCAGCTAATAATAATGATAATTGTAGGGTATGGATTGTCTTCGGACGAGACATTGCCCCAAACAATAGTGAAATGTTGTTCTATTGGTTTGTTCATGATAAATCTGAAATGGATGTTCTACAAATGTGTTCTGATGATATTTACTACAAGGTAAAGCCTTCTAACTATCAGGTGCGACAATCTATTATTAACAATGAACCACGCTATCTTGTTACGCGCTTCTGTAATGACAAGATGGTTGTAGTTATGGACGATCATAACGAGGCTCAAGTTGTACAATAAAGGTTTTTTCATAGCAGTTGATCCAGTAGGCTCTAAATTTGCCAAGGCTATTGCTAATGAAGTTCGTAATCGTGTGCGCAATAAAGTCTTTCGTATTTCGCTAAACCGTGCACACGTTAAAGAAGCTATTAAACGTGTCGTATTTCGTGTAACTCCACAAACTCTTAACAAGGTACAACAGTTTCATGCGTTCACCAACCACAATATTGCTTGCCCAAAATATTCTACGAGAGCTGACAACCTTGGAGAAGTGGGTCGAGTATTGTTTGCACGGACCCTCATCAATTCAACAAACGGCCGAGGCATTGTTGAGTTTGAATATACGCCTGGAAGAGTTCCGCCGGCAGCACCATTATACACCGAATACATTCCAAAGAAAGCAGAGTACCGAGTCCATGTCTTCAACGGAGAAGTAATTGATATTCAACAGAAAAAGAAAAGGCGTGGATTTGATGAAGATGAACGCAATACGCGAGTTAGGAACATGGCGAATGGTTACGTATACACTCGTGAAGGTATTGTTCCTCCCGCTGGCCTGGATACTCTTGCTATTGCTGCCGTTAATGCTGTGGGTTATCAATACGGTGCTGTTGATATTATTTTTAATGAGAAACGTAATCAGTGTTACGTACTTGAAGTTAACTCACGCCCTGGGCTTATGGGCACGACGGTTGAGCGATATGCAGAAGCATTGATTAAGACCTATGATCTTTGGAGAAAGTAATGTATGCTGTTTATTTATGTGGTCCTACAGATTGTTTTCTCCATAACATTTATGGACAATATGGTGAGGCAGAAGAATATGCTATTGCATTTCAGGGGCCAGAAGGGTTTGTAATTAAAGAGTGGAAAACTGTGGCTGATATTGATGTCTCAGACACAGGATGGTTTCATCAGGGACAGAAGGATGGTGACTAATGCGCTGCATTTGCTGTAATAAAAACCTTAACGACTACGAAAGCACTGCCAAGCATGCTATTACTGGTGTGTATCTAGATACTTGTCGTAAGTGTATTGCTGATATTGGATATCCTGTAATGGGTAATACTTCTTTTGATAAAGATGAAGATATTGATGAAGAGTTTATTGAAGAAGATTTAGACGAGAGTATTGATGATGAGTATTAAGACTTATCAAATGATATCTAATATTGTTAGTGAACGTTATATTTATGAGTATGCATTTAAAGATGCTATAGATAAACTAACATTTAGTAATTGTTGTGGCGCTACTTTTATAAATAACAATAATAATAAACACAATAATGGTATTGTGTTACGTGAAGGTGAACATACAGATAATATACAAGACGTAGGTTATATTGAGACAATTAAAATTATTAAGACTAAAAATGGTTCAATCACATTAAATATGTTGTATCTCGATCAACCAAAAATTCAAGAATATATACAAGAAAATACTTCTGACAATTGGGATGACGATGATGAAAATTCCTGATAACAGTATTATTTGCGCAAATGTAGCCCAAATAATTAGTGGCAATCATAGATATCAGTATCAATATAATATTACTGTTGGATTAAATAAAACTTGTTCTTATATTCTTATTTTTGCAGACTACCAAAATAATGAATTACGCTTTTTAGAAAAAAATAGAAACATTAATATTTTATTTAAATCTGAACAGTGTGCTAATATGTCAGATGGACATTATGGGTCTAAAAATACTGTGGTTGTATTTGAGTTAAACGAATGTTATCCTGATGGCAAGAGTAGTACGCTATGAACCATGTCCTAGATGCAGGAGCGTTAACCGCGACAGTCGTGGTGATAACCTGGTTGTTTACGATGATGGGGGCGCCCATTGTTTTAGCTGTTCCTATCATGTTCATAGTAAACCTTCTTTATTTTTACCTAAGCCGATAAAGTATGAGCAAAAAGATACCTTACCTAGAGACTTCACCAGAGAAGTTCCAGCAACAGCATGGAAATGGTTGTTGCAATTCGGATTGCCGTGGAGTTACTGGAAAGAGAGTTGCGGCTATTCTCCGCACGACGAACGATTGGTATTCCTCGTTGGAGAAGGACCAAGGTTTTCAATTGGACGATTTGTCGGAGACGCAACAAAGTATGAAAGAAAACCCCGAAAGTGGTTTGTGTGGGGAGACTCACACAAACACTGCGAAGTGCTCGGAGATGGAAAATCCGTTATCCTTGTGGAAGACTTAGTATCTGCACATAAAGTAGCACAAGTAACTACTGCTATTCCATTATTTGGAACAGAGTTTCATCCATGTCATTTATATTATTTAATGAATCAGGATAAACCTATTAAGATATGGTTAGATAAAGACCAGGAAGGTAACGTGCATAAGAAAGCACTTAGATTAAGTGGTTTAGTAGATAATCCTGTCGACATTATAGTTACAGAGAATGACCCGAAGCAATTAAGTATTAATGATATTAAGGAGTTAGTATGACATTTAAACCGGCACACAAAGACACTGATAATCCACCAGGTCAAATTAAAAATGAGATTCCATCTACTATGGGTGAAAAGACGATAGCAGATATCGTGCGTAACGTAGTGAAGCATGATTCGCTTGGAAGTCGTAAGACGACAGGTGATATTATTGACAAGGTTCGTAGGACTGATCCTATTCAACCTAAACGTTTTATCTCTAATGAAATTCTGTTAGAAGTAATGCAACTGACAGATACCTGCAACATTGCAGCAGAGCAAGGTAAGTTTGATGGTTACACTGAAGCTAAAGCTAAGCTTCGTGAATATTTGGAGAATATGTAATGGAAACTTTTTGTGTATTTAAACGAACTACTGATGACTGGTATCCAGCATACGTAATTAAAAATGACCAACGAGTTAATAAATTGGTTGAAGTATCTTTACTTAAATTTGCTTTAGATAAAGGTTATCGTGTATGTGTGTGGGGTGCAGATGATTATGGATTAGAGAAAGACTATCCTATTGAAGACCAGGAAGAAGCTAAGACTATTTTCCTAAAAGTTATTGGTCTTGAAGATGTTACTCAAAATATTTTAAAGGACATGGGATTTTATCCTGCTTAATATGAATAAATTTATTTCTTTTTTAATTGGCGGGCTCTTGACAACCAGTGTGTTTGCTGGTATAATTGATGCTCCTATCGTGATCCAAGCACGAGCGCCTAACGGGGCTTTGATCCAACTACATGACGTAGAAGGTCCATGCGTCAACGGAGCTAAGTTGGCTACCTGGGTATCACCCAACCAAAAAGAACGCATCCAGGGCTGCTGGAAGGCTTCTGAAGATGTACTTAGCATCTCATGGTTCGATGCTGAACCTTCACAAATCCCGATGCGAGCGTTCCTTGCAAACCAACTAAAACCTAACTCTTGACAGGATCGTAAGAACCTGTTATAATAAATATATAGGATATATATTATAATAGAATTAAATTTATTAAGATTATTATTATATAAAGATAATTATAATAATTATAAAGAATATATAGATTATGATTATTTAAAGAATAATCATAGAGAAATACATAACCTATATTTAACACTTAAATCTCTACGAGAGGATCACGACAGTGACCTCACCCCTGATGACTTAGCAGGGATGTTCTGGGCTAAGTACCCTGATGCTGATGCGGAGATATACGGGAACCTGTTTAAACGGCTCTCAGAGCTTCAAATCACACCCGAGGTAGGGCAGGGTATCATCCTAGAACAAAAACAGCGTATAGCGGCTTTAAAGCTGTCTGAGCTAGGGTTTAAAGTAGCGCAGGGCTTTGCTAAGCGAGAAGACTTACAGGAGTTCTATGGAAAGAACTTCGGTGAGGACGATCATCAAGACGAAAAAGCTCTACCATTAAATGAAATTAATCTTGACTTAGGAGAGTTGATTGCACACACGTATGCAGACACAGGGCTTCGATGGAGACTTCAGTGCCTCAATAAATCACTTGGAAGCTTACGCCCTGGCGACTTTGGATTTATCTTCGCGAGACCCGAAACAGGTAAAACTACATTCCTTGCTAGTGAAGTGTCTGGATTTCTGCAAAGAAGCAAGGGAACTATCGTATGGTTCAACAACGAAGAACAAGGCGATAAAGTAGGTATCCGCCTACTCCAAGCTTACTTTGGTGTAACACTAGAAACACTTAGATCAAATGTCCAAAAGTTTCGACAGATATTCCTGGCTGAAACAGCCGGGAGGCTTCGCTTATTTGACGCAGCCCTTATCGACAAAAAAGATGTCGAACGGATCGTCAAGCAACTTGAACCAGGACTTGTCATCTACGATCAAATCGACAAGATTCGAGGCTTTGCGTCAGACCGTGAAGACCTTAGACTTGGATCAATCTATCAATGGGCTAGAGAACTCGCTAAAGGCTCTCATGCCTCGATCGGAGTATGCCAAGCTGACGGAACCGCAGAAGGAGTACGTTACCTTACTATGGAGCACGTTGCCAATGCTAAAACAGCTAAGCAGGCTGAAGCAGACTTTATCATCGGTATAGGTAAGACTCACGATAGTGAAGAAATTCGCTATTTAAATATTTCTAAAAACAAGTTGTTTGGTGACGAAGACAGTATTTCTGACTTACGTCATGGTAGATTTGAGGTACTTATCGAACCAACTATCGCTAGGTACAAGGACGTAATTAAGTACGAATGATTTTATTTATTGACGCAGAAACCTCTACACACAACAAAGGACATCCTTTTGACGGACGTAATAAGCTGGTTAGTTATTCATATTCCTTTGATGGATATACTCCTAGTTTTAAGTATTATACTGATCCCGATTTTGTATCTTGCTTGCGTGATTGCCTCAGTTCCGCTAGGCTGGTGGTTGGCTTCAACATTAAGTTTGATCTACACTGGTTTTGCAATGTGGGTTGTCCGTATGTGGGTAAAGTGTGGGATTGCATGCTCGCAGAGTACATCTACACAGGACAGCAATCAGGATTCCAAAGTTTAAATGAAACACTTGAGTCATATGGCCTCCCTACCAAGAAAGACATTATTAAGGAATATTGGGACCAAGGTATTTCCACTGAGGATATCCCATATGAAATTGTCAAAGATTACAATAATTGGGATGTCGAAACAACTAGAGCACTCTTCCATACCCAACAGTCGCTTCTTGCTGAGAAGCAACAGAACCTGGTATGGTTAGCAGGACAAGATCTACTAACATTACAGGCAGCAGAATATGCAGGTATTAAATTTGATATGGAAGAGGCTAGTAGAGTACTTGAAGACAATCGACGAGTCGTTGATGACTGCACCAAGTTTCTATCAAGTTTTCTTCCTACTTTCCCTGTTGGCTTTGTGTTCAATTGGGATAGTGGAGATTATCTATCGGCTTTTCTTTATGGTGGGACGTTAACTTACAAACATGCTGATCCAGAGGAACGGATATATAAAAGTGGTCCGCACAAAGGCGAAACGTATATTCGCAACAAGTGGACTGAGTTTAAGATCGTTTTCCCGGAACTCTATAAACCGCTGGATGGCACAGAGGTGGCGAAAACGAAAGATAAAGAT
>JACCDR012022925.1_pt1 | contig 11110 bp, 8 predicted proteins | sample 7446431 | NCBI WGS metagenome assembly JACCDR01 (sample SAMN15323443, study PRJNA562643) | freshwater metagenome | isolation source: river surface water | place: USA:Blue River Watershed | collected 2017-08-17 | reverse complement strand
CACCTTCGAGAGGAACGGTACGGTTCGCGAAGAGCGTGGGTTTACCTCGAGGACAAAAACCTCATCGTTGTAGATGACGAACTGTAGGTTTATGAGGCCCTTGATGTTGAGGGCCTTGGTAATTGAGATGGTCGTTTCGGCGAGTTGCTTCAGGATGGCCGCGGAAACTGTCTGTGGCGGATAGACTGCGATAGAGTCTCCGGAGTGAACGCCTGCCTTCTCGATGTGCTCCATGATCCCCGGGATAAAGACCGTTTCTCCGTCTGAGATCGCGTCGACTTCCATTTCCCGACCGATCATATAGCGGTCGATGAGCACGGGGTGTTCTGGGTTCACCTGAACCGCACGCCGCATGTAGTCCGTGAGTTAAAATTCATCATAGACGATCTCCATCGCTCGACCACCCAGGACGTACGATGGTCTTACGATCACCGGAAATCCGAGGTGGGCGGATTTCTCCACCGCCTCGTCGACTGATGTCACAGTTATTCCCAAGGGCTGAGCGATCTCAAGGCCCCGCAAAAGCGCTTCAAAGCGCTTACGGTCTTCGGCCCGGTCGATGTCATCAGTGGATGTCCCAAGGATTCTTACCCCCATCTCCGCCAGAGGCTCAGCCAGGTTAATCGCCGTCTGGCCTCCGAACTGGACGATGACTCCGATGGGATTCTCGCGTTCGACTACGTTGTAAACGTCTTCTACCGTGAGGGGCTCGAAGTAGAGGCGGTCGGAGATGTTGAAATCCGTCGACACAGTTTCGGGGTTGTTGTTGATGACAATCGCCTCATAGCCAAATTCCCTGATCGCCGTGATGGCGTGGACTGTCGCGTAGTCAAATTCAATCCCCTGACCGATCCGGATCGGACCCGACCCAAGGACGATCACTTTTTTCTTCGTTGACTCGAGAACCTCGTCCTGGGATTCGTAAGTTGAGTAGTAGTAGGGAGTGGAGGACTCGAACTCACCGGCACAGGTATCAACCATTTTAAAGACAGGAAGGATCCTGTGCTCCGTTCGTAGTCGGCGGACATCGGCTTCTTCGCACTTCCAGATCGCTGCGATGGTCTGGTCGGCGAAGCCCAGTCGCTTCGCCTCACGGAGCACCGCTGGCGCACGGCCCGAAGCTTCGAGTCGGCGCTCCATGGCGATGATATTCTGAATCTTGGCGAGAAAGAATCGGTCGATCCGTGTGAGCTCAAAGAGCTCCTCTGGACTAATTCCCTGACGGAGGGCTTCGGCGACGACGAAGAGTCTCTCATCGTCTTGTCGGGCGATCTTCTCAAGGAGCTCTTTCCGGGTCCGCTGGCGCCATTGAGGAAGCTCGAGGTGATGCACACCGACTTCAAGCGATCGCACGGCCTTAAGAAGCGACTCCTCGATGGTCCGTCCCAGGGCCATGACTTCGCCCGTCGCCTTCATCTGCGTTCCTAGCCGTCGGTTGGCGCCGACGAACTTATCGAAAGGCCAGCGCGGAATTTTTGCGACGACGTAGTCGAGGGCAGGCTCAAAGCAGGCGAAGGTTTTCTTTGTGACAGGATTTACGATCTCGTCGAGTGTGAGACCTAAGGCAATCTTTGCCGCGATCTTTGCGATCGGATAGCCGGTTGCCTTACTCGCGAGGGCCGAAGAGCGCGATACGCGAGGGTTAACTTCAATGACATAGTACTTGAAGGAGTCTGGATCCAGGGCGTACTGGACGTTACAGCCTCCCTCTATCTTGAGTGAGCGGATGATCTTAAGCGCCGAACTTCGGAGGAGCTGGTACTCCTTATCGCTCAAGGTCTGGCTTGGTGCCATGACGATCGAGTCGCCCGTGTGAACACCCACGGGATCGATGTTTTCCATGTTACAGACGATGATGCAGTTATCCTGGGAGTCGCGGATGACCTCGTACTCAATCTCCTTAAAACCAGCGATCGAGCGTTCGATTAAGCACTGTTGGATCGGTGACGCTGATAGCCCGGATGTCGTTGTGGCGAAGAGCTCCTCTTGCGTACGAGCAATGCCGCCGCCGGTTCCGCCCAGGGTATAGGCGGGCCTCACAATCAGTGGGTAGCCGATCCTGGCCGCGAACTCGAGGGCCTCTTCGACGGTGGTGACGATACGACTTTCTGGAACTGGCTCGCCTATCTCCTGCATGAGCTCCTTGAAGAGCTTACGATCCTCGGCCTTCTGGATCGTATCCACGCGGCAGCCGAGAAGCTGGACGCCGAGTCGTTTAAGATGGCCTCCCTCCTCGAGCTTTACGGCGAGGTTGAGTGCGGTCTGGCCTCCGAGGGTAGGGAGAAGACCGTCAGGCTTTTCTTTGTGAATGATCTTCAGAAGAAACTCGGTTGTGAGTGGCTCGATGTAGACTTTATGGGCCGTTTCTCGGTCGGTCATGATCGTAGCTGGGTTCGAGTTCACCAAGACGACCTCAACACCTTCTTCGATCAGCGATTTTACCGCCTGTGTTCCTGAGTAGTCGAATTCTGCAGCTTGGCCGATGACAATCGGGCCGGAGCCAATGACGAGGACTTTTTTCAAATGTTTATGTAAAGGCATCTTAGTTCCTTATAGTCTTGAGGAAGTCGTCGAAGAGCCAGGCCGTGTCCTCGGGCCCGGGGCAGGCCTCCGGGTGATACTGGACAGAGAAGGCCGGCAGCGTTCTGTGACGGAGACCTTCCACCGTATTATCGTTAATGTTAATCTGCGTGACCTCAAGCTCTGAGTTGACGACAGACGTCGTTGTAACAGCGTAGCCGTGGTTCTGAGAGCTCATGAAAACCCGTCCTAGGCGAAGGTCTTTCACCGGATGGTTTCCACCGCGATGGCCAAACTTGAGTTTCTCCGTGTCAGCTCCATTGGCAAGGGCGAAAAGCTGGTGACCCATGCAGATGGAAAACATAGGATAGCGCTGTTGGAGGTGCCGGATCACTGGCAGAACTTCCGGAACATCCTTCGGATTACCAGGTCCGTTGGACATAACAACTCCGTCAGGCCGGTAACTTTCAATTAGGTCTATCGAAGCGTTCCAAGGGACCACGACAACGTCGCAGTTGCGTCGCAGGAGTGAGCGAAGAATATTCTTTTTGTAACCGAAGTCCATAAGGATGATGCGTTTGCCTTCCCCCGGGAAATGGATCGGGTTCTTGGTTGAAACGCGCGCAATCTGGTCAGTTCCCAGCGGCCTTGCGAAAATCTCAGTGAGGTTTCGAACCGGGTAAGTTTCCGGCACCAGAGCTGCTTTCATGACACCCCGGTCGCGGATCTTCTTAGTCAGTTCCCGCGTATCGACGCCGGCGATCCCTGGGATCTTAAAGCGATTCAGGAATTCTCGCAGGGAATACTCATTGCGCCAGTTCGATCCGGTCATTGGACATTCGCGGACCACGAAGCCCTTGAGTGCCGGTGTTAAGGATTCGAAGTCGTCTTTGTTGACACCATAATTGCCGATCAGAGGGTAGGTCATAACCACAATCTGATCGCAGTAGGAAGGATCTGAGAGAATTTCCTGATACCCAGTCATACTGGTATTAAAGACCAGTTCACCGAGTGAAAAGACGTGCTCGAGATCATGGCCGATCGATTCGCCGAGATATTCTTCTCCGGTCTCGAGGATGAGTTTGATGTTTTTCATTTTTTTCTCCCGCCCATGGCCCACTCGAGGATTGCCATCCTCGCGAAAACACCATTACTCATTTGTTTAAAGATCCGTGACTTCGGGTGCTCGACCACTTCGTCGGCGACCTCGACACCCCGGTTGAAAGGTCCTGGGTGAAGGATTACAGCGTCGGAACGCATGCGCGCCACCCGGGCCGCGGTAAGGCCAAACTGAGCGTGATACGTGCCGGCGTCGAGCTCGAGACCCTGGTGGCGCTCGAGCTGAATTCGAAGCATCATGACAGCATCTACCACCGGAAGGACATCGTCAAAGACTGCGTTCCTGACGGCCGGGCTTTTCGGCGCTGGAAGGAGTGCCGGCGGGCCACAGAGGTAGATCTCCATGCCAAACATTTCTGCTGCTACCATCAGCGATCCGGCAACTCGGGAATGCTTGACGTCGCCACAAACGGCGACCTTGAGCCCGGCAAGTCGTCCGAACTCCTGGTGAAGTGTCAGAAGATCGAGTAGTCCCTGAGATGGGTGCTCGTTTTTTCCGGCACCGGCGTTCAGGAGAGGAAGTTGAATCCGATCCTTGAGTTGGTCGAGTACGTGGTCGTCGGAGTGCCGGAACACAATACCGTCGACGCCGAGGCTCTCGAGGGTTTTCAGGGTGTCGTAGACCGTCTCCCCCTTCTTCACCGAGGAATTCTCCGGAACGAAATTCACCACATCCGCACCGAGGCGCTTGGCCGCGATCTCGAACGAGCAACGCGTGCGTGTACTCGGCTCATAGAAGACGTTGGCGAAGATTTTACGGGAAAGGAGGTGATGAATTTGATCGGGTTGCTGGGGTTGAAGGGAAAAGAAATGGGCCCGGTCAACGAGCGCCTGTAAATCACGATTGGAAAAACTAGAAAGCGATAGGAAATGTCGGATCATTCTCCTCCTGAGGTGCGCTGAAAGTTGTCGAAGTTAGAGTAACGAGAATAGAATAGACTGATGGTTGATCGGCGTGAAAAAATGCTTTGATGCGTAGAGGCATCAGTCCCATGCAGACAGTCCTAGGCGATTAATTTTTAATTAAATATCAGAGTTGAGACGACCTCGACAAGAGTAAAAAAAATGACAGCTAAGTTCCTGCTCGAATCCGCGTTCAGGCCAACCGGAGATCAGCCCCATGCGATTACTCAACTGACAAAAAACTTCGAGAGCGGCCAGCAATTTCAGACCCTACTCGGAGTCACCGGCTCGGGAAAGACGTTCGCAATGGCGAACGTGATTAAGAACCTCGGAAAAAAGACCCTCATTCTCGCACCGAACAAGACGCTTGCTGCCCAGCTCTTCGCTGAGTTTAAGGAATTCTTTCCGCACAACGCAGTGGAGTATTTCGTTTCTTACTATGACTACTACCAGCCCGAGGCTTATGTTCCAGGCTCGGATACTTATATTGAGAAGGACTCGGCAATCAACGACGAGATCGAGAAGCTCCGTCACTCGACCACGCGCTCGCTCTTTGCCCGTGACGACGTCATCGTCGTCGCTTCTGTCAGCTGCATCTACGGCATCGGCTCGCCGGATGAGTATTTTAGCCAGCGTATCACACTTTTGACGCAGGATAAGATTGAGCGAGATGAGCTCCTCCGAAAGCTCGTTGAAAATCAGTACCAGCGAAACGACGTCGACTTTCATCGCGGTACTTTCCGTGTCCGGGGTGACATCGTCGAGGTGTTTCCCGCCTACGAAGACTCTCAGATCGTCCGGATTGAATTCTTCGACGATGTCGTCGATGGTCTCTTTATCGTCGACCCGCTTCGTGGAAAAGTCCTTCAGACGCTGAATAAGGTCGATATTTATCCTAAAAGTCACTACGTCGTTGGCCGGGACCGGATGAAGACGGCGATTGCCGACATTAAAGTCGAGCTGCGTGAGCGGCTCCAGGGGCTCAAGGAGCAGGGGAAGCTCGTCGAGCACCAGCGGCTCTCTCAGCGGACGTTGTTGGATCTTGAGATGATGGAGGAGATGGGCTTTTGCCCGGGAATTGAGAACTACTCGCGCCACCTCGCCGGCAATAAGGCCGGTGAACCACCGTTCACACTTATTGACTACTTTAAAAAAGACTTTCTCATGATCATTGACGAGAGCCATGTCACGGTTCCTCAGGTCGGAGGAATGTACAAGGGCGATCGGGCGCGCAAGCTCACACTCGTCGACTACGGTTTTCGACTTCCAAGTGCCCTTGATAACCGTCCTTTGAACTTCCCGGAGTTTGAAACCAAACTCAATCAGGTGCTTTTCGTTTCGGCAACACCTGCGGATTTCGAGCTTCAAAAGTGCGGAGGAGAGTACGCCGAGCAGATCATCCGCCCAACGGGTCTGCTTGATCCGATGATCGAACTAAGAGATGCGAAGAATCAGGTCGACGACATGCTTCTGGAGGCGAAAAAGGCGATAGCGGCCGGTCATCGAGTCCTTGTCACGACCCTCACCAAGCGCCTCGCCGAGGAACTCACGTCCTTCTATCGGGGAGTGGGGATGCGGATCAAGTACCTCCACTCGGATATTGATACGCTTGAGCGGATGGAGATCCTGCGGGATCTTCGGCTAGGGGAATTCGATATTCTCGTTGGGATCAACCTTCTCCGGGAGGGACTTGATATCCCCGAGGTCGCACTGGTCGGAATCCTCGATGCTGATAAGGAGGGGTTTCTTCGCTCCACGCGCTCTCTCATCCAGACCATTGGTCGGGCCGCCAGAAATTCCGAAGGGAGGGTGATTCTTTACGGCTTCCGGAAGACCCCGAGTATCATCGAGGCCATGAAAATCACGGAAGAGCGGCGGCTGAAGCAGACCGAATACAACCAGCTCCATGGGATCACGCCGACGACTGTTTCCAAAAAGGTCAGTGGTGGGGTCATTGAGGTCCTCCGTGGCGCCAAGAAGACTGATCGTAAGAGTCGGGTGAAGGATATTTCATCAGAGACGCTGTCGTCTGAGGCAATTGATGCTAAGATCAAAGAACTCAAGCAGCAAATGAAAGAAGCGGCCACGGCGCTCCAGTTCGAAGAGGCCGCCAAGCTCCGAGATGAGATCAAGAAGCTGTCGGAGTTAAGGTTCATGCTATGAAGCTCCTCTGTCTTCTATCGTTTCTCCCTCTCCTCGCTCTGGCCTCGGTCAAGCCTGAGGCCTTTGTCGTTCAGATTAACGACCGGTCTATGGCGGTATTGTCGCCGGAGACCAGAAGACCCATCTTCGCGGTTCTCATTGAGAACCGCTCCCTTTCAGATCAGGTTGGAAAGTTTATCGTTGGAAGCCGGATCCTTAAGTTCGTCTCCGTGCCCTCCGGTAAGTCCACCACAGTAGAGATCGAGAATAAGAGCACGGCACCAGTGGTATTTGTACCCGTGAGTCCGGCGTTCCAGGAAGTCACGCTCGTGTTTGGTAAGAAGGCGTATGAAATCCCACCAAAAGAATAGCGTCCAAAAGGTCGTTCTGGTTATTTCGGATCTCCATCTTTCCGCAGGGAAAATGATTAAGGGTAAGCGAAATCTGCTGGAGGACTTCCACTATGACAACGAGCTGGTCGACTTCCTGACGTACTACTCTTCCGGCGATTATCATGAGGTTGAGGTCGAGCTTGTCATCAACGGCGATTTCCTCGACTTCCTTGCCGTGCCTTACGTTGAATTCTACGATGATGAATTTTGGAGCGAAACGGCGGCCCTCGCAAAATTGCGCATGATAATGAGCGCCCACCTCGGAGTCCTTGAAGCGCTTAAGCGCTTCGTTTCAACGCCTCGGAAGAAGATCGTCTATATCATTGGTAATCATGATGCCGAATTTGTTTTTGATTCGCTGAAGGAAGAATTTTTGAACTTTTTTGGTGATGGCCGAGCGAACATCATTCTTTCGAACGCTATCTCGATCCACGTCCCGATCAAGGGTGTTAGTATCCAGCACGGCCATCAGTACGAGCGGGCGCACGAGTTCGATCAGGAAAATGCCATCGTGGAGACTCTCAATGGTGAAAAGTACTTTATTCCACCCTGGGGCTCGTACTATGTTACGAACGTTATTAACAAGTACAAACAAGAGCGATCTTTCATTAATGCCGTGAGGCCGATTAAACATTTCATCATTCACGGAATCCTCTTCGATACGTTTTTCACAGTTCGCTTCATCCTCTCAAACTTTTATTACTTCGTGATGGTGCGGTTCTGGCATTTCTACATGACGAAGAGAAGCCTTCGGCAGGTCTTCGAGGACCTCTTCCGAGAGCTCGAGCTTTTCCAGGACTACGAGACTCTGACACGGCAGTTTTTTGAAAAAAATCCGAATTCGCGAGTCCTTATTGTGGGGCACACTCATAATCCTACCCTTCGGATCTTTAACGATGGAACGATGTTCATCAACACCGGCACATGGACACGGATGGTGAATTTGGATCTAGGTCAATGGAACAATGGGAACGTTCTGACCTATGCTAAAATTGTCGTTAAACAGCTCGACTATGAGATTGAAGACTTTGAAAAACATGTCGAAGTTGATCTGAAGCACTGGCTTGGGATCAATACCTTCCCGTACTCTGAGTACCACTAGTACAGATCAAAAAAATCAAAACAAAGAATTGAACTTCTCTAGGAGCTTCCGGGAATGCACAGGGTATGACATGACGTGTGCGACTCCGAGGCGCATCGCCAATGATTGGCCTAGACTCTCGGCCGGATCAGCAAAAATAACAAAGTCGCGCTGGGAGCGGACTTTCTCGAGGAGGGAATCGCTGGCGAAGGCCCCGTTTACGAGCACCAGGAAGCCAGTCCTACTGCCTAGGTGACCCATTGCCTCGGCCTCATTGCTCGCCTCGACAATATGGAAGTAGCCATTCTTCGTCAGCATCTCACGGAGGAGGATTCGGAACTCTTCGTTCTCGTCGCAAATAAGAATGGGGGTAGAGAAGTTCATGGTTCATCCTACCAAGGCGTCGACCATTTTGGAACGCATAAGCTCCCGGAAGCAGTGATTTGCCTCAATGCCCGAGCTCTTGAGTCGGTTGCAAGGCTTTGAAATAATTTCAAAAAAGGCTTAAGAAAACTTTTCCCACTCCGAACAGACCCCTGTCAGCACATGAGTGTTGGCAGGAACGAAAAAAAATTCACTTAAAGCACGGAAGCTTATCTAGTCTCTCAAGGTTTGAGAACTGATCATCACGGAAGGATGAGAGTAAAACCAAGGAGGATTTCATGGGTTTCCGTATCAACACAAACATCTCTTCTATTTCGGCGCAGAGATCTCTCGCGATAAATAGCAGAGAAGCCGAGGGCAACCTCTCAAAGCTCGCGAGTGGTTCTCGAATCACGAAAGCAGCTGATGATGCCGCCGGTCTCGCGATTTCCGAGAAGTTAAAAGCGAACATCCGCTCGTTGAAGCAAGCGGACCGCAACGCCAACGACGGTATCTCGATGGTTCAGACGGCCGAAGGCGGTTTGAACGAAGTCTCCTCCATCCTTACTCGGATGCGGGAACTTGCGATCCAGACATCTTCTGACACTGTCGGAGACTCTGAGCGCCAGATGACAAACATGGAGTACCAAAACCTGAAGCTCGAACTCGAGCGTATTTCACAGGTCACAGAGTTTAACGGCAAGAAGCTTCTGAATGGCGAAGGCGATAAGTACGACTTCCAGGTCGGCACTAACAACGACGACTTCCAGGATCGGATCTCCTACGACGCTCAGCAGGTCAACGCCCGTCTCGACGGTCTGAGCATCGATGAACTCGACGTTTCCACGAAGGTCGCCTCTCAAGAGTCGCTCGGGTCTCTGGATATGGCGATCGAGAAGGTCTCTGGCTTCCGCTCGTACCTCGGCGCAATTCAGAACCGCCTCGTGTCGACATCGAATAACCTCCAGGTGAACGTGGAGAACATCTCCGCCGCGAACTCACGGATCCGCGACGTCGATTACGCTGATGCGACTGCGACCAAGGCGAAGAATGACATTCTTAACGCTGCTGGTACCTCGGTACTCGCTCAGGCCAATATGAATGGCCAGAATGCTCTGAAACTGATCGGTTAATCGCTCAAATCCCTGCCTAAACAGGACCCGCCGCTGGACGAATGGCCTCCGGCGGGTCTTTTATTTCAGGTCTTAGAAGATCGCATCGAACCATGGCTTCTTGGCCCGCTCATTACAATCTGAAACCCATAGGTGCTTAACCTCGAGGTAGGCCTTGATGCCCTCTTCGCCCATCTCACGACCAAGACCGGACTGCTTGTAACCACCAAATGGCATGCCTGGATTGAGGAGATGGTATTCGTTGATCCAGACAGTCCCGCTCTCAAGAGACCTTGCGATGAGTTTCGCCTGATGGGCATCCTTCGTCCAGACGGCCGCTGCTAGACCATAAATCGAGCGATTGGCGAGACGGATCGCTTCATCTATCGTTTTAAACGGAGTGATGGCGAGAACCGGCCCAAAAATTTCTTCTCTGAAGATTGTATTATCCGGGGTCACCTCGAAGATGGTGGGCTTTATGTAATAACCTTTGTCTAGTTCACCGCCCGTCGCACGCTCTCCACCGAAGAGGAGCTTTGCACCTTCCTTCTTGGAGACATTGATATATCCCATAATCGTCTCGAATTGCTTCTTGTTGATGACAGGGCCATAACCAGTCGCCGGATCTGTCGGAATACCAACTTTCACTTCGGCAATGCGACCAAGCAGCGCCTCTTTGAATTCCGGATAAATCTTTTCATCAACGAAGAGCCGGGTTCCTGAGTCGCATGCCTGTCCTGCGTGATAGAGGAAAGCGTAAAGAGCTCCGTCGACAGCGATCGAGAGATCTGCGTCGGCGAGAACAATGTTGGGCGACTTCCCTCCGAGTTCAAGCGAGAGCTTGAGGAGGTTCTGGCTTGCCGTCTGCATAATCCGCTTCCCAACTGCAGTGGAGCCGGTGAAAGCGACTTTGCGGACTTTAGAATGCTTGATAAGGAATTCACCCTCCCTTGCACCACCTGTAATGATATTAACGACCCCCGCAGGAACGCCAACATCACGGATGATCTCCGCGAGAATCGATGCCGTTCCCGGCGTTTCCTGTGCAGACTTAAGGACGGTCGTACAACCTGCGGCAATAATCGGGCCTATCTTCCACGCTGCCATAACGAGCGGGAAATTCCACGGAATTATCTGGGCACAAACGCCAATGGGTTCGTAAATCTTATAATTCTCAGAAAAGCCGGCACGAGAAGCTGCTTCGTCTTTTTGTTCGAAGGTAAACTTCCTGAGCTGGCCCGCGAGGACCTTGAAGTAGGAGGCAGCGTTGTGGACGTCAGTCTTGGCCTTCCGGATGCAGGAGCCAGAGTCAGCGATCTCGAGCTCTGTGAGTTCATTGCGGCGCTCTTTAATTTTTTCGCTGATGGCCTCCAAGAGATCTGCACGCTTCATCGGATCTAGCGCTCTCCAGGCTTCGCCGTAGAATGCATTCTCGGCCGCGTCGACGGCTTCGTTAATGTCGCGGTCTGACGGGAGAT
>JACCDR012419348.1_pt1 | contig 11111 bp, 14 predicted proteins | sample 7446431 | NCBI WGS metagenome assembly JACCDR01 (sample SAMN15323443, study PRJNA562643) | freshwater metagenome | isolation source: river surface water | place: USA:Blue River Watershed | collected 2017-08-17 | reverse complement strand
GGGGTAATGCAAATCAATAAGCGTTATCACCTAAAAACTGCTACCGCTATGGGTCTTGATCTCGATACTATTGAAGATAACATGGCGTACGCCCGTCATCTCTATGAGACACAAGGGGTACAGCCTTGGAACGCCTCGCGACCATGCTGGGGTAATACCCTCGCTGCTCGCTAGAGCATCTTCATTCTCCACATTGAGTCAACACAAAACCACCCCTTATCGGGGGTGGTTTTGTTATATTGTTCTTTTCTTACTTACCTATTTTCCAGCCAGCACCAGCGCCAAAGGCGGCGACATAGATGAGTCCACCGACTATGGCGAGATTTTTGAAGATCTGAGTGACGTTATTCATATCACTCACATCACTGTGACCAAAATAGGTTGCTCCAAGAGTAAAGAGGGCGAGCAACAGGGCTGCGTAGCCGACCCGGTACCCGAGAATAAGCGCAAGTCCAGCACCAATCTTGACGAGTACAACCGGCCAGAACATAAGTGCTGCCAGCGGCACCCCAACACTGGCGAAGTATCCTCCGATCGCCTCACTGCCGGCGGTAAACATCCCGTATCCGGTGAACACGAAAAGCAGTCCAAGGAGTGTTCGGGCGACGAGGACGCCGTGACTACCAAGTAATTTTCGTTGTGATTGATTCATCATCATATGTTGTAAAATAAATTTTCTGTATAATGCATTAACCACTACTTATTCCAGGTATAAGTATATCACTTACTCGTACTATTGTGGGTGTGATTAAGATGCTATACTGACTATATGTCTATCAAATCTACCAGACGTGGTGTCAACTTCTGCTTGGTATATCACGGCCGAGTTTTACTTCAGCAACGCGACGAACATTGCCCGTATGGAGAATCGGGCAAATGGTGTTTTCCTGGTGGAGGTAGTGAACCAGAAGATACTGACTTGATCGATACGGTCGTACGAGAAGTGAAAGAGGAGTACGATCTGATTATTACTCGTGAACACTGTCAGTTTCTCTGCGCTCGTCCAGACATAAATCCAGGTGCTGTGTTTGTTTGTATACTCGAGTCAATCGAGGGTTTGGAGCTCCATGAAGGGAAAGCGATGGAATGGGTGTCGTTTGATGATCTAGCCGAACGAGAGTTTGGGTTTGGACACGAGGAATTTATTGTGCCGGAATTACAGCGGTGGCAACGACAACAAGAAAGCACTCTTGAGTATCGACCATTTTCACTACGTTAAATCACAGATTGTGTATGAAATACTGGCTCATGAAAAGTGAACCGAGTGAATTTAGTATCGAGCATCTCGAGCGGACAGGTGAGTCTCTTTGGGACGGGATTCGCAACTATCAGGTCCGAAATATGATTCGAGATGAGATGCAGGTAGGGGACAGGGCGCTGTTTTACCATTCGTCATGCAAGGATGTCGGCGTAGTGGGTGAGATGGAAATAGCGGGTACCCCTGTACCCGACCCGACCCAGTTTGACCCAAAGAGTCACTACTTTGACTCGAAGTCACCAAAGGATAATCCCCGTTGGCTCGCCATCCCTGTCCGCCACGTCTCCACCTGGTCACGTACTGTCACCCTGGCCGAATTCCGAGCTACACCTGCGCTTAAAAACATGACCATCCTCAAACCCGGCAACCGTTTGTCTATCACCGAGATTACAAAAAGGGAGTATGAGAAGATTTGTACAATGAAAAGGTAAAGCCAAAATCGTGGTGAAATCAGAATATGTTTCGAATATCTTAGCCAGCCAACTCGTGCGTCGCACGAAGAGCATCAATGTAATGCTTATCAAATTTTGCATAGACTTAGCAAAACCTATAAATGAGGGTATTATCTGTAACAAAAACAAACGTGTTGTATGCCAAGTAAACAAATATTAAGCGATATTTCCCGCCTGAAGCTAGAGGTAAAATATGTGTTTACTAACGTCGTGGTTCCAAATATAAATTCAGAAACTCTCCAAGGATTTCCAGATACTTTATACGGATTCGTTATGAGAGTTATGTCTCACGTTGACTTACTTTCGCAATACTGGGATTTAACACCTGATAATAAGAAACAGAAAGGCCACCAAACTGCGCGGATGATTAACTTTATGGATAAATACTTTGACGCACGCAGAGAGCAAAATTCAACTTTAGTGCATGTATGGAGGCATCAGCTTATGCATACAGCAGAACCGCGAATTATCAGTGATGCTGCGACTGGAATTAAGTATAATTGGTTACTTACTTGGGGAGATGAATCTTTCGTTGTACATCACTACGAAATTAATACTAGTCGACCAAACGAAAAAATTCTTCAGATTGGTTTAATTTATTTAATAGATCAACTTGAAATAGCTGCAACTAATTATATCAATGATCTAAGATCAAGTGTTGATTTGCAGAATAATTTTAAGAAGGTTGAACAGGATCTACAAAATGTAACAAAGCATATTATTTAAGCGCGCGAGATGCTTCGATTTAACAAATTTTAGGATAGTGATTCGGTCAAGCAGGGATTGGCCATGTACGGTTCTGGCTCGAATGTCTTACCAATTAGATCGAGTTTCGTACGCACTAGAAACATAAGTATCTTGAGTATCCGAGACACGACGTATAGCAAAATTCCAGGACACGCATATAATGTACATATGAGAGAAAATTTAGTAAAAGAACTCATTTCAGAGAAAGTGGGTGCTGAGGCCTACGAGATAACCACTCTTGTCGGCGGTCAGGTTGGTCATGTATATCGTGTTGATACTACGGATAAATCGTATGTCGTAAAACTTGTTGAAGCGTGGCATGAGCCCTCGTTCTCTGAAGAGGAGCGTGATGATCGAGTATACGGCTCGCGGTGGAGTAATTTGCTTCCTGCCTATGAGTTACTTCAGAAAAGAGGTATAGCGGTTCCGAAACTATATGTATCCGGCTTACTTGAATCTGAAAAACTAAACTATGAGATCCTCGACTACCTTCACGGAGACTCTGAAGACTATTCAACTGAATGGTTTGTAGCAGTTGGAAACGCACTTGGCAGTATCCATAAAGTCACTCGGGCGTACCAAGGCTGGATTGGTATGGAAGCGTCATATTCAGAAAGCTGGTCTGACGCGTTTACTAAGAGCCTTGAATCGCAGTTAGAACAGGCAAAGCCATACTTATCAACCGAACTGTGCGCACAAGTAATAGAGTGTGTGGCTCAACATAAATCGATTACTGAGCCAGAGGCATTTGTGCTTTCCCATACAGACGGATTTCAGGGTGTCTTAAAGAAAGATGGTTCAAGTTGGGAGTTGATTGGCGTTGTAGATATCGAGGACTATCAATTTGCTGATCAGGGTTTTGTTTTGGCTGGTTTTGAGCTTGTACATGCAACCGAAAAGAGAACAGTTCCGAATGAGTTCTGGACGACATATTCACAACAGACAGCCATTGACCCGACATTTGATACTTATAAAAAGCTGTTTCAAATATATTATTTACTCGTATGGTCTCGAGTTCTCAAAGATCAACCAGAACCGTTCAAGAAGTGCATCGACATGCTTTCAGAGCTGGTTGTCTGAAACTTGATACGGTAACAAAAAGTGGCAGTAGCAACAAAAACCTAAAATCTTCGATGTTGTTATGATAGAAAAGTGGCTAAACACTACTGTAGTCATCAGTGGTACAATAAAACTATGGTAGACGCTATAACGCAGCGGGTGAAGCAAGCAATTATCGATACGGTATTTCCTGGTTGTGTAGTTGGGGTGGTGCGGACAAATGGTGATCGTCTGGTGCTACCGTTTGGAAACTTTACATACGCCACCAACTCACCAGTAGTACAAACCGACACCATCTACGATGTCGCATCAATTACGAAATCCATCCCAACCGCGAGCTTGGCACTGATGCTTATTGATCAAGGTAGATTAAGTCTAAACGATAGACTTGTTGATTATCTACCAGAGTTTAATAATAGTGATCGAGACACAGTGCTCATTAAACACTTATTGACGTATACGCTTGATGGATACGGGTTAGCTGCGCTCAATGTTAAAACAGCTGATGAATTAATGTATACGTTGCTGAATCATGATTTTGAACGTCGACCCGGTACGGTGTTTCGTTATACAAATATCCCTGCCGCACTCCTTGGGCTCGTGATAGAGCGTATTACCGGGAAAACAATCGATGTACTCGCCGATGAGCACTTCTTTATCCCCCTTAGTATGACACGAACGACGTTTTATCCTGAAAAGTTTCCGTTACAAGAAATTGTCCCAACCGAGATTGATGCTTGGCGTGGATTAGTCCATGGCATTGTTCATGATGAGAGTGCGTATATCTGCAAGAAAGAGGGGAGAGTAGTTGGTCATGCTGGGTTATTCTCAACGGCGGACGATGTCCTCACTTTCCTACACATGTTGCTTAATGAAGGAACAAGTAACGGCCGAACCTATTTCTCAAAGAGTATCATTACACAGATGTACACGAACCAAATAGTAGAACTTGGTGATTTCACTGGTCTCGGGTGGGAACTGTACCAGCCTCGCTTTATGGGTACATTTTGTACTGAACGAACGTTTGCTAAAACTGGTTTTACGGGGACGTTGTGTGTCTGTGATATAGATAGGGGTGTCGGATACGTGATTTTATCCAATCGGATTTATCCGACTAGACCAAGTGATTCAACGGCTATCAACAAACTCCGTGCGGATCTGGGCGAAATCATTTTGCAATTGTAAGAAATATGTATTTGATGAAGTGTGAAGAAAGTATTTTATTTTTTGTAGTGCTGAAAATGATACAATGAACGTATGAAAAACTGTCTGATTCTTCATGGTACAAATAACAACTCGCAGAAGCACTGGTTCCCATGGCTAAAAGCACAATTAGAAGATCGTGGGTATGCTGTTTGGGTACCTGATTTACCTGATGCCCACGAACCAAATCCAACGAAATACGTTCAGTGTATTAATGATTCAAATTGGGTACTAGATACAGAATCTGTTCTGGTAGGGCACTCGTCAGGTGCTGTCGCGATTCTACATCTTCTCCAATCACTGAAAGAAGGGGTTACAGTCAATACTGCAATTCTTGTCGGGGCATTTAAAGACAATTTAGGAGTTAAAGAATTATCACGTTTATTTGATACGCCCTTTGATTTTGAAAAAATTAAAAAGTGGGCACAGCGGATTATTTTTATTCATTCTGATAACGATCCTTATTGTCCGCTTGATCATGCAGAATACTTGGCTGAAAGACTAGGGGCAGAACTTATAGTAATGTCTGGTGAAGGTCACTTTAGTATCTCAACCGCAGGTGAAAAGTATAAAGAGTTTCCTGCACTACTGACTATTTTAATGGAATAAAATATGAAAAACATTGTTATCGCATCAGAGAATCCGGTCAAAGTAGCGGTCGCCAAAGCAGCGTTTGCACGGGTATTTCCGGACGAGGGATTCATGTTTGTGCCAGTAAAGTCTGTATCAGGTGTACCCGATCAACCAGTGAACGAAGAAACTACCAAAGGAGCGCTCAATCGACTGGCGTACGTACAGCAATTGCATCCGCAGGCTGATTATTGGATGAGTCAGGAGGGGGGTATTCATACCGAAGGTCATCGGTACTATTGTCGCGCTGTGATAGCAGTATCTGACAGTAGCTGCTACACAGCTGTTGCAGAAACCGCCAAGTTTTATCTACCGACGGGAATAGTGGAGTTGATCATGAGAGATGACATGGAATTAGGGCAAGCAATTGATACCTTTTTTGCTCAAAAAAATACCAAACACGGTATTGGTGCTGTTGGCTATATGACCGATGGACTGATTACTCGCGAGGCCTACTATGAACAAGCGGCGATTATTGCGTTGTCTGAGTTAAAACATAAGGATTGGTATAAGGCAGAATTCAATACATGAAACTATTTCTCTCGTCGTTATCAATAAACACAGTGACTACACCAGTACTCAGTGATTTGGTGGGGAAGCCCTTGTCTGAGTGCAGATTTCTGTTGTGTGAAAACGCCGCAGATGTATACGATGAGAATCATAAAGGGTTCGTGTATGAAACGCGAAAGACTCTTGAGTCATTTGATATTAAGCTTAATTATCTGGATTTGCGTGAGTATCGGCAGAGGAATGATGGATTAAGATCTGTCCTAGAGTCTTACGACATTGTGTGGTTTGGGGGAGGGAATACCTACTATCTACGATGGCTCATGAGGGCATCTCGTTTTGACACTATGATCAAAGATGTACTCGACCGTGGGGTGGTCTATGGTGGGGGTAGTGCGGGCGCGATTGTGGCTTGTCACGATATACGCTTTTACGACCTGGTTGATGATCCTAAACTATCGCCAGAACATGTAACAGTCGGATTGGGATTAACAGATGTAGTGCTCATACCACATTGGGGTACAAAAAGTATTGCACAAGAGTTAACCAAGATACGAGATCAGTTTACTAAGGTAGGGAAAGAGCTTATCTGTATGACTGATCAACAAGCATTGGTAGTGACATCGGAAGGGTGTCAGCTGATCGGATAATGGATTTTAAAATATTGACAATCTCCACATCCGTGCTTTTATATAGATGAACAGAACAGGGGGTAGTTCATGAGGTTATATCATCTGGTGCCTCAGGGTGGGGTAGTAGGGGACGAGCTCATGCCGCTCAGTCAACTGCGGGTTGAATTGCCTGAGGTGTACGAGGCGGCACGGCAGAAGTACGAGGGGAGAGAACGAGTTCCTCAGAACTATGTCCCGCTCCTAGACCGTTACTGGAGGGACATGGTCTTTCTGAGCCCAGTCCATCCGCAGGCCATTCATGACGTGCTCGTGTCTTGCGGCCACCTGGGGCTCGTCGGCCGGAAAGCGTTTGTGGTCGATCCGTCGCTCCTCGATCCGTCACAGCTTGTTGTCTACGAGTTTGAGGGCGGTGGTGGGTACGACTACTACAATCGCGAGTACCATAGTCGCTATGAGCGGATCGGGGAGAGGACTAGGATCTCCTACCGTGAGGCGTTGGTGGAAGGGAAACAACCTTTCATCTTCGCCGGCATCACTCACGTCCTGTACTGTGGACGTATCCCGATTGCAGGACTGCCGGTGGTAGAGGTCAGGCAGTAACCACCTCGAACAAAATATCCACCCCGGCTAGTGAAATAGCCGGGTTTATGCGTGTTACTTGTTCAACAAGATATTGCTTATCTCTTGTGTCAATACTGCAACTTCTGCACGGGCAACATTAACATCTTTTTGGTATGTTGCATCTCCAAGAATTATGGTTTCTTGTGATCCTAAATGTAGTGGACCAATCAAACGTTCTACTCCATTTACACTACTATTTTTTACAGGGTGTTTCGGTTCATCCTCGTCAAATACACCATCGGAAACAAAGTCGTTTTCGCCAATATACAGATTGTCTGCCTGGATATAATCTTGGTGAAGTTTGAGATGTTCTTCATCAAGGTTGTAGGCAATAAAAACTGCAACATCAAAAGGTATCTCAAGACTTCGAACGATCTCACTAGCGTCTGCTATTGATCTTCCGCTGTGTATTGTATCGTCAACCATGAGTATTGGCGCTTTACTCGACCGATTTTTTAACTGCTTTCCGATTTCTTTTTTCCGTTCTAGGTCTGGTACAGGCGGTAGGAACCAGCAGGATGGGGGAGGGATACCACAGTGGTTTGCTACTGCTTTAGCGAATTCATAGACAATAAGCGCCGGAATCCGACCAGAAGTATCAACTCCAAATATGTCGGAATATTTACCAATAGAAAACGCTTCTTGTAATTGTCGGCAGATATTCAGGGCTGGTTCTTTGAAGCTTTGAATGTATTCTCGAATCTGTTCTTCTCGGGACAAATCCTCATATGATTGTTCCGGCTTGTAGTACATTCCTTTGATATGTTCCATAGGTATAAAGTTATTTCTTTAGTGGGTGGAAGTCATTTCAGGATTAAGCATATCACTAGTTGCAAGTTCAACAGCGTAGGTTGTTGTTGGTATAAACAAGAAAATAGTACTCGGCATAGATCTTGTATTTAACCAAGTTTTGTAAAGAGAGGTGGTGCCAATTTCAACAAATAAATTTTGGTAGCCTTTTTTGTATACTCCCAAATCAGCTCGGCCATGACTCAAGAATGGTTCGTTGATTACTTTAAAACCGTCATTAATGAAGTGTTCTTTTACAAGACTCATCATGGATTGATGCCAATGATCCCCGTGCCTTTCGTTGGTCGTATCAATTTCATCAATGGTGACTAGTTCACTTGACCACAAACCAAGCTCAATTGGGTTTTTAATCTCACGTGCTTGTATATCGCCCTGTACAATCAATGTGGCAATTTGACGGAGCATTTTATCTGGAGATAGATTAGGAAGTCTTGGTATTGAAGCTGTTTCGGTATAAGGTCCAAAATCAAGAATCTCTCTGAGCCAACGTTCTTCTTTCTGTATTGCGAGCTCGACCTCTTGCCAGGGTAGGGGAGTCATACAAGTAAAATAAATTAACTCTTAAATTCCTTACCACCATGAAATTTTTCGTGTATATCACGTAAGCGCTTATTGGTGACGTGCGTATAAATTTGTGTGGTAGCCACATTTTTGTGTCCTAGTAGTTCTTGTACAGAGCGGAGGTCGGCTCCGTGATTTAAAAGATCGGTAGCGTAGGTGTGACGCAGTGTGTGTGGTGTGACTTTTTTTGATACTCCAGCTAACAGGGAACAGCGCTGAATCATTAATTGGATTGAACGGGGTGTGAGCCGTCGTTCTTCACTATTTGAACGAGTATTGATAAAAAGAGGTTTTTCAACGTCATGACGCTTCTTGAGATACTCTCGAATCCAAAAAGCCGACCGAGGAGAGATGAAAATCGTTCGGATATGTTTACCTTTACCTATGATAGAGAGCTCGTAGGTTCTATCAGTCGCATTGTCTTTGAGCATCGACATTTGGTCTTGATTGAGTGCGGTTAGTTCAGAGATACGCATCCCAGAAGAGAAGAAGAGTTCCATGATAGTGCGATCACGGAGACCATTGATAGTAGAGACGTCAGGTACTTTGAGCATCTCTTCAATATCCCGCACATCAAGGAATGAAATGGTTTCTTCGGCTTTTTGTTTAGCTAGCTTCACTTTACTAGAGGGCAGTGTTTCGATATCTCTATCAGCGAGGAAGGCGAGTAGGGCACGGAGTGCTATGAGATAGTAGTTTTGTGACTTTTTACTCAAGTTCTCATTGCGTGGTGTCTTGTACGTGCGGGCGATATAGAGGCGGTACTCCCAGACATGCTCAGGAGTCAATTCGTGCGGTAACAAATTTGGTTCCTTTATTACCGCCAGCCACTTAACAAATAAATTGAGATATTGCTGGTAGTTACGTTGGGTATTAGATGACAGACCTTTTTCGATCTCGCAGTAATCAAGGAAGGGGAGAACATACTCTCGAAGTGGTGTTGGTGATTTTCGTGTTGCCATACTTATAAAGCATAGCATATAGTATGATTCGCACAATATATGTAAAACGAAGTATGGGTATAACAATTAGGTATTTTAAATCAATTAAATTCAGTTTTTTAAACAACAGTCAACCTAGCTTATAATCAGTTAAAAATGATTAGTTAACATGCTTCCCCGCACTCATATATTTTTCTTTTCTCTTTAACTTGTTTTATTCATTATTTTATTTCAATTTCAGGTCGTCATAAATTTTTCACGTGATACTTGTATCGAGTCTACATGCCTCCTGAGCCGATATCTGTATCAGGTCTCAGTTCGTGTCAGTTTATGATCTGATGTCAGTATCGTCTCAATTGGTCTGCGAGGCTCCTAGTGGCGTATACGCCCTCGTACGAATATGAGACTCGAACTTACAAGGTTAAAAGTGCTTCAGAATCTTGTGCCACTCAGAGGTATAAATCAGTCGTATAAGAAGCTTTGTAAAAAAAGCGTCAATGCAGGATGAGCGTGTAGGACAATGAGAGAGGTTACGACTGACAGACATAAGTCTCTTGATGAGCCAGTCAGCTGAATATGAGAATATGTGTTGCAGCGTGACAATTCTGTAAAGATAGCTAAATGCAAATCATTTGCATTATTGGAGAAATGTAGGGAGGTCACGTAAGTTGTCGATAATATACTTGGCTTTTTCTTTGACAGACGCTTTTGCCCACGTGAAGGTCACTCCATTCCCTGTTGCTGTAAATAGTGGAATATCATTTGCACCATCACCTACTGCTATACAAGCGTGGAGGTCTAGACTCTCCTTTTGACAGTAGTTCCTCAGAAGATCAAGTTTTGCTTCCCCTTCTTCTCCTTTGCTGACGAAATGGGAAAATGTATTATCAGCAGCGTATACAATGTCGCTCACATAAAGATACGTATCAATTCCTAATACTAATGCTACTGCCCGGGCAGTAGTTTTGAAACCACCAGTGATTAGCATGATGTCATACCCCAGAGCGCGAAGTTCATCACATGACTCCCTGGCGCCGTCTCGCAAGTTAAAACTAGTTAGTGTCGCTTCAGCCAAGTTTCTCGTTAGTTGCTTTTGTATGTGATATTCCTGTGCGATCAGTTTTGTCCACTGGTCGTAATTGTAGTCGCCGCGTTGGTAGCCTTGGTACAGTTCGTAGTCCTTTTCGGCAGTCATTCCAGCGGCAGCATTGAGCTGGCCCCAGCCACTTGTTGTGGTAAGTGTGTCATCAATATCGAATACTACAGTAGTCATTCAAACTAGTATACGGTTTTCAGTAAGACTTGACAAACCCATACGTCATGATTACATGAGACTATGCGAAAAATAATTTCACAGCTAAATACCTACACCGAGTGCGTCACTGGCGGATGGGTTGATCGTATGGTCACTGTCCTTTCTAGTGGCAATCGCCTTGTATATAGCCGTGGAATTTGTATGAAGTAACCTTTTTCCAAGATAGAAATGCCCCGGCTCGAATAGAAGGCTTGGGGCTTTTCTGTCGGGTGTATGTTCTTTCGTAAACAACCAAGGAGTCTATCACTATGACTACGGAAACATCAGGCTCGCTCCAGACGATCGCGCCACACTTCCTGTCGTTCCCTAATGGAGCGCTCGTGCCACGCTTTTATGATGAGGAGATTGCGCGCCGCGCATGGGTTGCCATCAATC
>JACCDR012571348.1_pt1 | contig 11112 bp, 13 predicted proteins | sample 7446431 | NCBI WGS metagenome assembly JACCDR01 (sample SAMN15323443, study PRJNA562643) | freshwater metagenome | isolation source: river surface water | place: USA:Blue River Watershed | collected 2017-08-17 | reverse complement strand
GTATTCCAGGTCGTCGAGAATATCGACGGCGACATCATCCCGCCGTTCCTCGCGGATGCCCGAGCGATGAACTTCGGCGCGACGAGCGGCTACATCCCCGCGAATGAAAAGGGGTGGTCAAAGGTTACCGAGATCATTCTCCGCAAGGTTCTCACCGGAGGAGGAGGCAGCGGAAACACCGTCCTAAACGGCAGCGGAGCCCCCGGGGGAGGCACCGGGTCGAACGGCGACTTTTACATCGACACGCTGAACGACGATATCTGGGGACCGAAGGCAGGCGGGTCGTGGGTCGGAACTGGCCCGACGTCGCTCATCGGCCCGGCGGGAGCCGACGGAGCCGACGGAGCCGACGGAACGGACGGAACGGACGGAACGAACGGAACGAACGGTACCAACGGGATCAACTCCTACTCGACGACCACGGCCGGCTTCACGATGCCCGCGGTGAACTCGAACGTCGCGGTCTCGGTCGACGAGAGTTCGTGGATGGGAGTCGATCAGGTCTTGTACGTCGTGACCGCGGGGTACATGCAAGTCGTCTCGACGGGTGTCGGGACCGTTACCCTGAAAAACCTCGGGTACACGGGGAACGCGGCACCGACGACGTCGATCGCGACGTCGAAGAAGGTTTCACCTGCCGGTCTGGTCGGCCCGACCGGAGCTACCGGAGCAAACGGCTCGTTCACCGGCTCTATCGGTCGAGGCGTGTACGCGTCTCGTCCCTCGGGTACCGACGGCGACGTCTACTTCTCGACCGACGCGCCTCTGATCAGTCACAAGTCGAGCGGCACGTGGGCGGATTTCCAGATCGGGACTCCGGCACTCATCGCCACGCCGGCAGTGTCAGGATTCACCGCGATCAATGCGGGTGGTCGGACGACGACTTCTACGGATTCGTTCGGCGGGATCAAGATGATCGCGACTGACGGTGCAAATGCCGCCGACATTCGCGTGCTCAAAAAGACGGCGCCCGTCGTTTCATACACGTTCACCGTGCATTTGGTGCCTACCCTGCAACAGGGTAACTATTCGTGGGCGGGGATTCTTTGGCGCGCGAGCGGGAGCGGGAACATTCAAACGTTCGGTGTCGGTGGTAACGGCGGACAGCAGCTCGTTTATCGCCTAAACACCGCAAATAATAACGGCGCCTCGCCGACATACACGTCGAGTACGGATCACATCACGCTAGCAATGCTTCCGTTTTTCGGAACGGGAGGTATCTGGTTGAGACTGACTGACGACTTGTCGGCTACTAAGACCGTGCAACTTAGTGCCGATGGGATCACGTTCATTACTATTCTTTCGCACGCTCGTACGACTGGAATCACCCCCGATGAGATTGGGCTTTGGATCGCTCCGTGTTTCGCTACGACGGGCGCGACTACGATCGCAAATTGTTGGTTCAACTCGTACTCGGTTGTCTAGCCGTCGAGTCGTCACTCGACGGCTTCCACGAATGTCGTAGGCTCCGTCGATGGCCGCCGAAGACCAGGACAAGGTCGTCGAAGGGATCGAGCGTCTCCAGTCGACGATGGGCGAGTTCGCCTCCGAGCTGAAACGGACGAACGCGAACGTCGACATCCTTCAGCAGACGCTTACGCGTCTCTGCGAGGATCACTACCGGCGCATCGGAGCGATCGAAGCCCGAATCGGCGAGGCGAAGAAAGAGACCCGCGAAGCTGTCCGGCAGACGAGCGACGCCGACGCCAAGCTCGAATCGAAACAGGCGGGGATGCTCATCGCGATCGAGGAGAACAAGAAGGCCACCCAGCAAAGCCTCGCCGTCGCGGTGAAGGCGCTCCAAGCGATCCAGAAGGTCGAGCAGACGACGAAGACGGTCGCGACGGAGACGACCGCGCAGACGCCGATGATCCAGGCCGCGACGGACGCGGCAGCCGCTGCCAAGCCGAAGGTCGCGGTTACGCTCGCCGCGATCGCGAACCTTCTGATCGCGCTCCTGTACGCGTACATGGAGTTTTCGAAGACCCACCAGGTCACGGTTCAGTCGACGCCCCCGCCCTACGTCCAGCCGGCACCGAACGCTCCGCGACCGACGCCGTTCCCGTAACGGCATCCGAAGCCTCGCGAATGCTGGATCTGGAAGAGGAGCTGCTCGCTCTCGGGTACGGAGCGGGTTGGGACGTTTCGCGGTTCGCGCGAAAGCGGTCGAAGCCCTCGAAGGCGCTCGGTCCGCGCCTTCGCAGGCCGAAATACCGAACCGAAGAAGAGCGACGAGCAGCTCGTCGCGCGTCGAACCGGCCGGCAAAACGAAGGTGGGCGCGAAGCCAACGCGCGCGGAAGGTGGAGGAAATGAGCGAAGAACGCGCCGAAATGGCCCGCAAAGCGATCGAGTTCGAAAAGCGGCTCGTCGAGTTTTCTCTTCGGGATAAGGCCGAGATGATCTGCATCGGTCGAGGCGTCACGAACGACGCGAACAACGCGGACATCGCGGCGCTGTTCTCGGGATCGGACCATCACGAGCGCGAGGCGCGCGTCGATTTCTGGCACTGGTTGTCTTTTCGGAAGCTGCACTCGCGGTGGGTTTCGCTCTTCGGTTCCGTTTATTCGATGAAAGAGATGGTCGAGGCGGTGGCTCGCCGGCGAAAGGCGTAACACTCTTCCCCATGGCGTTTCCTCCAAAGCCGGGCGTGAAGCAGTGGGCGGGTGGCGCGAAGCCGGGCGCGCCCCCGGGCGGTGCAGCACCGCCGCATCCTCCCCCCGCGGCTCCGCCGGCAGCACCGCCCGCGGCTCCGGGAGCCGTGAATCCCCAGATGGTCGCGAGAGCCTACCAGGCGCTCGGAACGATCATCATGGGCGGCGGCCTGCCGCCCGACGTCAGCGCGCTCCTGATGCAGGCGAATCAACTCCTAGCGGCGGCTACGCAAGGCGCGGCGGCACCTCCGCCGGCTCCTGCGCCCGCGGCTCCACCGGCCGCGCCGGGCGGTGCTCCACCTCCGCGCCGTCCCCCGGTCTGAGCGATGCGAACCGAATTGGGTTGGCTGCCCGACGAGCGCGACGATCGCGATTGGAAGATCGGACAGCTGCTCGGAGTGGTTCGTGGGATTCCGGCGGAGGCTCGCCAACTCGAGCAGTTCGCCGGCGAACCTTTCGATCAGGTCGGGAGTTCGTGCGTCGCGAACGCGATCGTCAAGGCGCTTCACGTTCGCCTGAACGCGCTCGGGTTCTCGATCTCGCTTCGAGCGGCGCAAGCGCTTTACATCATGGCCCGTCGCCGGATGAACCCGTATGACCCCCTGGTCGACATGGGTTCGCGGCCGCGCGACGCGATGTTCTCGATCAAAGAACTGGGCATCCCCCCGGAAGAATCCTGTCCGGCGAACATCGAGACGATCAACGACGAATTCGAGTTCGCGCTCCTCATGGAGGCGTCTCGGTTCCTGATCTTCCAGTGGTATCGAATCGACGCGATCGGCGACGCGCGCGGGGATCAGATCGCGAACGCCCTCGCGAAGGGATACCCGGTGGTTTACGGGACCGACCTTGATCAGGCGTTTTTCTCCTATCAGGGAGGCGTTCTCCGGACGCCGGGAGCCGAGCGCAAGGGCGGTCACATGCTCACGCTGCTCTCGTACTACACCGCCGATACCGGCGAACGGCGGTTTCGCGGGATGAATTCCTGGGGTCCGAACTGGGGCGTTCGCGGGTGGTACGAGGCGTCGGACGCGCACGTAAATTCGCCGCGTTCGGGTGACTTTTACTCGATCGTGGTCAGTCCGTGAGGTCGCTCATGCGATACGTGTTCGTCATCCTGGCCGCGTTGTGCCTCGTTTTCTGTAAGCCGGGCCTTCCCGACGACGGGCCGTTCGTCGTTTATCCGCCGTACGATGGCGGGTTCGTCGACGCCGAAGTCGACGTCCTCGCTGATTGCCGGGTGGCGTGCGAGAACCTCGCGCGGCTCGCATGCCCGGAGTCGGCTCCGGCGGGTCGAACGTGCGGATCTGTTTGCACGATCGCGTCTCAAACCGGCTACGAACCACGCACCGCATGCCTGGCGACGGCGGGCACCCCCGACGATGTTCGCGCTTGTTGCAAGCGCGGCGAGCGATGCACTCGCTTCTCCTGTACGGGAAGATAGTGGATGCGCGACACGGTAAAGGCGGCGTTTCTGGATTTTACAGTGCCCCTAGAAGGGGAAGTCTATTGGATGTACCCGGACGTCAAGAACCTGGTCTCGACGGGCATCGGTAATCTCATCGACCCGATCGGCCTCGCGTTGAACGTCCCGTTCGTCTGGCCTGACGGCAGGGCGGCCACGACCGCGGAAATCGCCGAAGAGTGGAATCGGGTGAAGAATCTCCCGCCGCGTCACGACGGCGCGACGGCGGCTCAACTCGGGCACCTCTACGCGAAGTCGTTCACCAGGCTCCGTCTCACGGCGGAAGGCTTGAACGGCCTGGTGATGGGGAAGCTCGCTCAGATGGACGCGTTCCTCGCGACGCGCTTTCCCGAATACGTCGAATGGTCGGCGGACGCGCAGCTCGGAACGCTTTCGATGGCCTGGGCGTGCGGCCCGGCGTTCAGGTTCCCGAAGCTCGCGGCCGCGTTGCAGGCGAGAGATTTTCGGACGGCAGCCGTCGAGTGCTTCATGCCCGAGGAGCGGACGATCAGCGGGCTCCGTCCGCGAAATCGCGTGAACCGGGTGCTGTTCCTCAACGCGGCGGTCGTCCAGGAAGCGAAGCTAGATCCCGACGAGCTGCAATGGCCGGCCGATCTCGAGTCGGGGATCCCGACGGAGCGAGAACCGTCCGCGGTACGTCCCGATCAACTCGAGGAAGAGCCAAGAATCGTGCACGCATTTCCCGACTGGCCGAAGCCGGATCCAGAGGAGCGCTGACCTGGATTCCCGGGAATCCAGCTTTGCCCTCGTCGGTCTCCCCTCGTAGGTTCGGGACGGAGGCGCGCGAATGAAAGATCACGTAGTCGTCTGGGATCCGACCGGCGAATATTGGGACGGAGGAGTGGTTTCGGAGCTGAAGGCGCGCGAGCTGGCCTCGCGCGGCGTGGTTACCCTCCCGTGCGTTCCCGAGACGTTCACGCTCGCGGGATTCGCGGGATTCGCGAAACGCTCGTGGGGTTCGGGGTGGACGCTCGCGGAGCCCGGCGGGTCGATCGGCTCCCAAGCCCCGATCGCGATCTTCGCTCCCGGCGAGCCGCATCGTCGCATTCACTGGGCCGCTCGCCTCTACGGCGAACGTTCCGAGAACAAGCGCACGGGGATCCTTCGCCTCGCGGCCATGGAGGCGTACTGGAACCAGCATCGCGCGGTGATCTCCGAGATCGGCGGCGCCGCGAGAAACGCGATCGAAGTCGCGTCCCTGGAGAAGCCGGACGAGTACGGAGGTTGGACGGTTCGGGGAACCGCGCGCCTCGACGTCCCGAGTCCCGGCGTCTACGGAGCTTGCGTCTACGGCTATGCTCCCGGGATGCGTCTCGCGTGGTTGGCCGTCACTCTGACCCCGTAGGAGGAACGCATGCGGTTTCCCGTTTACTTCAAGCGTCGAATCGGCGGGTCGGGATCAATCCCGACCGTCGGATCGGACACCGCGCCGACCTTTGCGACAACGGCCCTGAAGAATCTGGACAACATCCTTTCGCATCGCCTTCAGCGTCCTATGAAGCGCGTTTCGATCGGTTACTGGTACGAGGGCGTTGGCTCGATCGTCACGCTTCCAGTGTCGATTTACTTGTTCGATGAATCGTCCGCGAAGTGGTATCTCGCCTCGACCGGGACGTTGACGAACGGTCAGATGACGTATCTTCGATGCGCGTCGCTGGCAGATCCGCCCCAAGTTCAGGCGAACCTAGGGCAGCCCGGGCACGGGATCGACGTGATGATCGTCGTCTCGAACAATTCGGGCGGCGACGGGACGTATCACTTCATCGCAGGTCCCGACACCTCCGAATTTTGAGGCAGGCGTGACCAGGATTCGCCTCGCCGCAGCAAAGTTTCTCGCGCGACTCGCGACGCGACTCGCCGCAGTCGAGCCGGTCGTCGAGGAGCGCGCGGACGACGATCAAGGACCGTCTCGGCCCGTCGAGCTGGGCGAGCACGCGAAGGCGATGGTCCGCGAAGCGATGGTCGAGCGTCGCCAGCGCGAGCTAAATAATCAGGCGCCCGAACTCGAGGGCAGTCTTCGCGCTCGATACAAGAGGGCGGTCCCATGAGCACGCTCGTCGTTCCTCCCACCAACGCGATGTCCTTCTCCGCTTTCGGAAGCGGAACTCGAGACGACTTCGGAGGGGCCGGCGCCCGTTCGCTGCTCGACGGCGATCGCTACGTCGAGATGGAGCGGCGCTCGAGTTACTACGAGTGCCGGCAGCACGATCGGAAGTTCTGGGATTTCGACGGGCGACCGATCAACCCGCGCACCCTGCAGCCTCTGCTCGGCGCCGAAAAGTCGTGGTGGGTGCCGCTGAAGATGCGGCGGCCCTCGTCGCCGATCCGGCTCGGGAAGGTGATCGTCGACTCGTTCACGAACCTACTGTTCGGCGAGAACAGGTTCCCGGCGATCCGCGTCGAGGGAGACGAGCAGACGGAGGACTGGCTACAGACCGTCGCTCGCGTCGGCAAGCTCTCGCAGAAGATGATCCAGGCGCGTGCCTACGGAGGCGCGAGCGGCACGGTCGGAGTCTCGTGGTGCTTTCGCGACGGGAAGCCCCGTTTCGAAGCTCACAAGTCGCAAAATCTTTTCGTTCACCGGTGGCAAGACCGCCTGGAGCTGATCCCCGAGCACGTTTCGGAGGTCTATCTCTTCTCGAAAACGAAATGGGACGGGAAGGGCTTCAATAAAGTCTGGTACTGGTTCCGGCGCGACTGGACGCTCGACGAAGACATCGTCTTCAAAGACGTCCTTTACGAGCCCGAGAAGCCGGAAATCATCTGGGAGCCGGACCCCGAGAAGTCGGTCACGCACGGCGACGGGATCTGCCACCTCGAGTGGATTCAGAACCTGCCGTCCGACGAGATGGACGGCCTTCCCGACTACGACGGCCTGTACGAGAACTTCGATCTCATCGACCTCATCATGTCGGTCATCACGCGCGGCGCGGTCCTGAATCTCGACCCGACGGTGAAGCTGCGAATGGACCGAGACGAGATCGGCGTCCGAGGCCTCGCGAAGGGCTCGGACAACATGCTCGTCACCGGCAAGGACGGCGACGCCGAATACATGGAACTCGGCGGCCAGTCGATCGAAGCCGGTATCAAGCTGGTCGAGACGAAGCGCCGGTTCATTCTCGAGACGGCTCAATGCGTGATCCCGGATCCGCACGAAGTCGCGGCCCAGGGCGTGTCGTCGGTCGCGATCAAGGCGATGTTCGCGTCGATGCTCGCGAAGACCGACACGCTTCGAGAGCAGTACGGCGGCGCGGTCGAGCGAATCTTGACGAAGATGGACTACGTCGCGCGCCAGAAGACGGCAGCGCCGACGGTCTTCCAGAATCTCGAGACGGGAATGGAAGAGGCCGTCCAGTTCGAGATCAGCCTCCCCCCGAAGGTCGAAGACTCGCCGATCATCGATCCCCTCACGGGCCAGCCGACGGGCGAGACGCAGTCGGTGCAGGTCGAGCGCGTCCAGGGAACGGGCGGCGAAGTTCAACTGCAGTGGTCGCCGTACTTCGTTCCGACGCCGGACGATCAATCGAAGATCACGTCAAGCCTCACGACGGCGACGGGGGGAAAGGCTTTCCTTTCGCAAGAGACAGCGACCGAAGCGGCGGCGCGCGCCTACGGCGTCGACCCTTCCGAGGAATGGCGACGCGTCCAGGAAGAGGGGAAGGCCGCGACCGCCGCTCAAGCATCGATGGTCATGGGCGATCCTGCCGGCGTCGGAGGCCAGGTCGACGCTCCCGATCAGCAGCCGCCCGGCGCCCCGCCTCCGCCGCAACATCAACCCCCGCCGGATGATCCGGACGCGGACATTCCGGTAGACGTCGACCTCACGGGGGGCTAAGTGCCGACGCCTCGCGACGTACTCGCCGCGAACCGGCGGGAGGCGATCGCCCTCGCCCAGAGTTCGGGAACGCGCCGCACTCGAGAGGTTCTCGAGCGAGCCGAGCGCGAGCTGATCGCTCGTCTCGGCGCGATGAAAGTTCCGAGCGGGACGTTTTCTTACGAGTCGTCGCGATCGGCTCTCGTGCAGGTTCGCGAGGTGCTTCGGACGCTCGGGACGGGAATGGAGCGCGTCCTCCTCGATCAAGCTCCGGGAGCTGCCGAAAGCGCGGCCGCGGGGACGATCGACTATCTGAATCGACTCGAGCAGAAGTTTCGCGGGCTCGGGACGCAAGGCCTCGCCCTCGACGAGGCGGCCATGTTCGAGCAGGCGAGAGTGGGCGCGCGCGCGTCGATCCTTCGCCGTCTCGCTTCGAGCGGGCCGTCGGCTCCCGTCGGATCGCCGACGCAGCTTCACCCCGGGAAGCCGGGGATTCTCGATCGCTACGGGATCGCGACGATCGGCGAATTCGAGAAGACCCTGCAGTCCGGCGTCGTGGCTCGGAGTTCTTGGGACGAGATGAAGGCGGCGATCGTTACGAAATCGCCTTTCCTTCAGGGAAAGCCCGGTTTCTGGGCGGAGCGAATCGTCCGAACGGAAATGCTCGGCGCCTACAATCGCGGTTCCTGGGAGGCGGGTCGCCAAGCCGACGACCAGCTCGGCGACCTGGTGAAGATCCTGTCGGCCACGTTCGACGACCGGACGGGCTCGGATTCGTTCGCGGTGCACGGGCAGATCAGGCGCACTGACCAGGCGTTCGAGTCGTGGTTCGGCCTCTACCAGCACCCTCCGAATCGCCCCAACGATCGCGAGATCGTCGTCCCGCACCGGATCTCCTGGCCCATCCCCGAGTACCTTCGCTGGAAGGAAGACGGGGAGATCGTCGAGCGATGGACGAAGGAGAAGCGAAAAGGATCCCCGCCCCCGCGGCCGAACATGACGACGATTCCGATCGCGTCGTTCGGGAATCGAGTGCCACCCCCGGCAGGCGAGCGACGCCCGAAGCCCGACCAGGTTCCGCCCGAAGAGTAAGCGGAGTCGTTGCCGCTTCGCGGAGTGGCTGATACCACTACCTCGCGACCCCCGGTTGCTAAGGAGCGAAGAAGATGTCGACGTTCGTACTCATCAATTCGACTCGCGTAGGAACCGCGTTCTATTTCGCAGGTCAGACCCTCAGCGACGCGTTGCATCCGACGAGCGGGATCGCCGCGGCGGGAGGAATCCTCGTCGCGACGGGGAACTCGGCGATCGACGCCGCTGCCGCGAAGTGCGAGTCGTTTCGAAAGTATCGAGGCGCGGACGCCGCGCTTTGCGATTCGATCATGTTCGCGTCGATGGCCGATTCGGTCGACGAAGCGCTCGTCCTCGCGACGACGACTCGCGACGGCCTCATGTCGGCCGTCGACAAGATCTTTTTCAACGGCCTCCACGCGGCGAAGGGGACGAACCTTACCGATACGGCCACTCAGACGATCGACATTTCGGGCGGCACGTGGCGAGTTCTGCCGACGCTCAGTCAGGGCGGAACACTCACCGTCGACGACGCGAACGCGGTCGCGGGGGATCAGATCACGATCACCCGTCGGTCCGCTGCCGCGTTCACGTACGCGATCGTCAACGGCGGAGCGGGAGCGGGAACGCTCTTGACGATGCCCGCTTCGACGCCGAGCTTCGCGAAACTCCAGTTCGACGGTACGGACTGGGAAGTTCGCGAGATGGGCTCGCTCGACACATAACACCTGAGAGGAAACGTCATGGAGAAGCCTCCGTTCATCAAAAGCACTTCGGCCAGCTCGCCGGCCTCCGGGTCGAAGGGCAAGTTCGAAGACCGTCCGCAGAAGTCCGGGTCGACCAATCAACCCGACGGATGCGACGAGAAGAATTTCCCGAACCGCCCGCAGCCGAAGGGCGAGCCGAAGGGAAATCCTCAGTCGGTCCCGTCCGGCGGGAAGCTTCCCTACTCGTCGCCGCCGAAGGCGCCCGGGAAGCCTTTCAAGCTCGGGGGGTAAGCAATGTCCGGCCAGAACGTCGTCACCTTGAAGGGAACTTTGCTCGCCGGGCCGCCTAAGGCCTCGTGCAGCAAGTTCCCAGGCGCGCTCGTCAGCTCGGAGTTCGAGCTGCGACCGCCGAATAAGGTCGCGGCGGTCACGACGTATCACGTGCGGAACTTGAACAGCGCCGGCTCCTATTCGGGACTCGACGGCGTTGGCTCCGGCGAAACGGTTACGCAGGCGACTTTTCTTTGGCTTCGCATCGAGACGGAGATGCTCGTTCGACTCACGTTCGACGACGGTTCCGGGGGAAGCGTCGTCTCTGTCTTGCAAGTCGGCGGCCTTCTCGTCCTCGAGATTCCCCCGTCGAAGTTCTTGAAGCTGCTCGAAGCCCAGGGAGTCGGAGTGGTCGAGTGGTTCGCTAGTGGTAACTTGTGACCGGGGTGCAGCCCGATAACTGCAACGCGAGCGGTAATCTGTAGGCAGGCCCCGACAGAGGGGAGGAGTAGAGAAGATGTCGACGAACAAGGAAGAGTTGAGCAAGGCGAACCCGAATTCTCTCGCTTCCCACGCGCAAGAGTTCAAGTTCGGGGATATCCTCCGGGCACTCCCGACCTACCTGCGAAGCAAGTCGGCTGCGGTGGATCCGTACAATCTCGCGTCCGTCGTGGTCGTGAAGCTGCCGGACGACGCGAAGGCCGCCGCGATCTTTCGAGCGACGGCGAAGACCGGAACGACCACCGGCGAATTCGCGCCGCAAACGTACGGCACCACGCCGTCGACGACTCAATGCGCGGTCACTCCGTGCGGCGATATCGCGTTCCTCGGAACCGACGCTCCGGCCACGCTCGACGTGATTTACCTTCCCGAGAAGGGCGACGTCGGCGAGTTGACTTTGCCGGTCGCGTCCAACGCCGCGGCCATCCCGTCGCAATACGCGTCGCGGACGGTTCTTCTCCTCGAAGCCGAAGTCCTCGCGGGAACCGATCCGGGCAAGAAGATCGTCCAGGTCCCGAGCGGATCTGCCGCGGGCACGAACAGCTCGCGCCTCGATCTCGCGAAAACGAGCGTCAAGTTCGATTCCGGCGACGCGGCGACGAGCGCTCGCG
>JACCDR011026149.1_pt1 | contig 11112 bp, 10 predicted proteins | sample 7446431 | NCBI WGS metagenome assembly JACCDR01 (sample SAMN15323443, study PRJNA562643) | freshwater metagenome | isolation source: river surface water | place: USA:Blue River Watershed | collected 2017-08-17 | reverse complement strand
GGCAGGGCCTGCTGGTACTGGCCCGCCGGTGCCAGCACTTTCTGCGGCACGCCGGAATCACGCAGCAGGGTCAGCAGCAGGCCGATGGCGTCAGCCAGGGGGGTGAGCGTGGCCACCCAGCCCTGCAGGTCGGTCCGGCGCTTGTCGGCGCCCTCGTGCTGCCAGGCGTAGTAGGCGGGCAGATCGAAGGCGCAGGTTCCACCGGGGATGCCGATGCGGCTGCGGATGCTCATCAGCCAGTCGTTTTCAGTCAGCAGGTGCCCCGCCTTGCCGGAGAGGTTGCTGAGCTGTGTGTAGCAGTTCTCGATCTGTTGCAGCACTTCATCCAGCACGGCCTGGGCGATGCTCGGATTGCCACGGTAGCCATTAAGGATCTGCTTCTGCTTGTCCAGATCACGCAGCACATCGGACTTGAGATCCGCCCGTGCGCCCACGTCCATGACCTCGAAGAGGCTGGCCAGGGCGTAGTGGTGGTCAAGGGCTTCCTCGCGCGCCACCAGCTCCAGCAGGCGGCGAAACAGGCTCTCCAGCCGGAGGTAGGTCCTGATGCGCTCGTTGAAGGGGTATTCGTAGGTGATCACGCTGCTGCTTCCGGACGTTGGATCATAGCCCGAAGCGGGGCGCCAGCTGGCGCACCAGCCGATCGAGTTCGGACAGGCTCAGGCCATCGTTGCAGATCACGTGGTCTGCGGCCAGCAGGCGCTGCCGCCGGCTGGCCTGCTGGGCCACGATGGCCTCGACCTCGGACTTCGGGAGGCCGTTGCGTTGCATCACCCGCTCGACCTGGGTCTGTGGGCTGCAGTCCAGGACCAGCACCGCGTCGAGCTGGGGACGCCAATGGCTGGATTCCACCAGCAAGGGAATGTCGAACATCACACAGCGTGAGCCGGCATCGATGGCGGCTTGGGCGCGCCGGCGGGTTTCCAGACCGACCAGGGGATGGATGATCTGTTCGAGCCGGCGACGGGCCGAGGGGTCGCTGAACGCCAGCGCGCGCATGCGATGGCGATCGAGTGCGCCCTCTGCAGAAATGAACCCGGCGCCGAAGGCCTGCAGGATGGCTGGCATGGCCTGGCCGCCGGCCGCCGTGAGCTCGCGGGAGATGGCGTCGGCATCGATCACGGCCGCACCGTGGCCGGCCAGCATGTGGGCGACGGTGCTCTTGCCGCTGCCGATCCCGCCAGTGAGCCCGAGACGTGTCACGCCCCGCATGGCTCAGAGACCCACGACGCGCAGGATGCTTTGCGGTCCGAAGACCATGGCCGTCAGCCCGGCGGCGGCGAGGAAAGGCCCGAAGGGCACATAGCCCCCCTCGCGCAAGCCGCTGCTGAACTTGAGGGCGATGCCGATGACGGCACCGATGACCGAGGCCATGAGGATGATGGGCACCAGGGCCGTCCAGCCGAACCAGGCGCCGAGCGCGGCAAAGAGCTTGAAGTCGCCGTAGCCCATGCCTTCCTTGCCGGTCACGAGCTTGAAGCTCCAGTAGACCAGCCAAAGGGACAGATAGCCACCGACAGCCCCCCAGAGCGCATCAGGCAGTTGCACGGCCGGGTTCCATTTCAGGGCGGCCACGATCAGGCCGGCCCAGAGCAGGGGCAGGGTGATGTCGTCCGGCAGCAGCGTCGTATCCCAGTCGATCATGGCCAGCGCCACGATGGCCGCCGAGAAGCCGCACCAGGCCAGCCCGGCGGGGGTCGCGCCCCAACGCCAGACGCACCAGGCGAAAAGCGCAGCCGTCGCGAGCTCGACCAGGGGGTAACGCAGGCTGATGGGGGTCGCGCAGGCCGAGCAACGGCCGCGCAGGAAGAGGTAGCTCAGGACCGGGATGTTCTCGTACCAGCGGATCGCATGGCCGCATTTCTGGCAGCGTGAGCGTGGGACCACCAGGTTGAAGGTTTCCGTGGCCTCGGCTTCCTTGCCCGCCATCTCTGCGCACTCGGCGGCCCACTGGCGCTCCATGATCCTGGGCAGGCGGTAGATCACCACGTTGAGGAAACTGCCGATCAGCAGCCCCAGGACGCCGGCCAGGCCGGCGTCGAAACCCTGCGAGACCAGCATCAGACCACCTGGCCCAGCTTGAAGATGGGCAGGTACATGGAGACCACGATGCCGCCGATGATGGTGCCCAGGAAGACGATGATGATGGGCTCCATCAGGCTGGACAGGCCGGCCACCATGTCGTCCACCTCGGCTTCGTAGAAGTCAGCCGCCTTGCCCAGCATGTGGTCGATCGAGCCCGACTCCTCGCCGATGGCACACATCTGCAGCACCATGGTCGGGAAGAGGTGCACGTTGGTCATGGCAGCCGTCAGGCTGGTACCGGTGGAGACCTCCTGCTGGATCTTGACCGTGGCCTCCTCATAGACCGAATTGCCGGAGGCACCACCGACCGAGTCCAGGGCCTCCACCAGCGGCACGCCGGCGGCAAACATGGTGGAGAGCGTGCGGGTCCAGCGGGCAATGCAGGACTTGTCGATCAGGACGCCGAACACGGGGAGCCTAAGCATCAGCCTGTCCATGACGCGCTGCATCTCGCGGTTGCGTCGCCAGGCCTGGAAGAAAAAGTAGAGTCCGCCGCCGATGCCGCCGAAGATCAGCCACCAATAAGCCACGAAAAACTCGCTCATCCCGATCACGAACAGCGTGGGTGCCGGGAGGTCGGCGCCGAAGGAGGAGAACACTTCCTTGAAGGCCGGGATCACGAAGATCATGATGACGGCGATCACGACAAAAGCCACCACGACCACCGAGATCGGGTACATCAGGGCCGACTTGATCTTCTGCTTGATGGCCTGGGTCTTTTCCATGTAGACGGCCAGGCGATCGAGCAGCTGGTCCAGGATACCGGCCTGTTCACCGGCTTCCACCAGGTTGCAGTAAAGGCTGTCGAAGTAGATCGGATACTTGCGGAAGGCCGTGCTCAGCGAGGTGCCGGTCTCGACGTCGTTGCGGATGTCGTTGAGCAGCCGAGTCACGCTGGGGTTGGAGTTGCCGCGGGCCACGATGTCGAAGGCCTGCAGCAGCGGTACACCAGCCTTCATCATGGTTGCGAGCTGGCGCGTGAAAAGGGTGAGGTCCTTGGGCGTGATCTTCTTGCCCGAGCTCATCTTGCGCTTCTTGACCTTGCCCGGCAGGATGCCCTGGCGGCGCAGCGACGCGAGCACCTGGTTTTCGCCGGCGGCGCGCATCTCGCCGCGCACGAGCTTGCCATTGCGGTCCTTGCCCTCCCATTCGAAGACCATTTCCTTGGCGTTTTTGGTTTGTGCAGTTGCCATGATGTCCCCTGGAGCTCCTGATCGTTATTCGTTGGTGACCGCCAGGACTTCCTCGAGCGAGGTCAGACCCTGCTTGACCTTGTGCAGGCCGGACTGGCGCAGCGTGCGCACGCCCTCGGCCTGCGCCTGTTTGGAAATGTCCAGGGCCGAGCCATCGCGCAGGATGATGCGCTGGATTTCCTCGCTGATCGGCATCACCTGGTAGATGCCCACGCGTCCCTTGTAGCCGTTGTTGCAGGCCGAGCAACCGACGGGGCGGTAATGAATCCAGGAGCCGTCGAGCTCATCCGGCCTGAAGCCGGCGTCAAGCAGCGCCTTCTTGGGCATCTCGGCCGGCGCCTTGCAGTTGGGGCATAGCCGGCGGGCCAGGCGTTGCGCGGTGATCAGGATCACGCTGGAGGCGATGTTGAAGGGCGCGATGCCCATGTTGCGCATGCGCGTCAGGGTGGTCGGCGCATCGTTGGTGTGCAGCGTGGACATCACCAGGTGACCGGTCTGGGCCGCCTTGATGGCTATGTCGGCTGTGTCCAGGTCACGGATTTCACCCACCATGATGATGTCCGGGTCCTGACGCAGGAAGGACTTGAGGGCGGCCGCGAAGGTCAGGCCCGCCTTCTCGTTGACGTTGACTTGGTTGATGCCCGGCAGGTTGATTTCCGAGGGGTCTTCGGCCGTGGCGATGTTCACGCCCGGCTTGTTGAGCAGGTTCAGGCAGGTGTAGAGCGACACCGTCTTGCCCGAGCCCGTAGGGCCGGTGACCAGGATCATCCCGTAGGGGCGGCTGATGGCCTCGAGCAGGCGTGCCTTCTCCTCGGGTTCGTAGCCCAGGGCGTCGATGCCCAGCTTGGCGCTGCTGGGGTCCAGGATACGGATCACGATCTTCTCGCCGAAGAGTGTGGGCAGGGTGCTGACGCGGAAATCGATGACACGTTCCGGGCCGACCTTGAGCTTCATCTTGCCGTCCTGCGGTACGCGTTTCTCCGAGATGTCCATCTTGGAGATGACCTTGATGCGGGAGGCCAGCTTGTCCTTGATCGCCACCGGCGGCGAGGCGATCTCGCGCAGTTCGCCGTCGATGCGGAAGCGCACGCGGTAGTGGTGCTCGTAGGGCTCGAAATGCAGGTCCGAGGCGCGCATGCCGATGGCGTCGATCAGCATCTTGTGCAGGAACTTGACGACCGGGGCATCGTCGACTTCCGAAGTGGTCGACTCTGCGTTGTCAGAGACCGCCTCGGTCGTGAACTCGTCGAACTCGATGTCGCCGCCGACGATGTTGTCGATGGCTTCCGCGGCCGTGGTGGCATGCACTTCGACCAGCTTGAGCAGCTTGTCGTATTCGGCAATGATCCAGTCCACGCCCATCTGGCTGGCGAACTTGATCTTCTCGGCGGCGGCCTGGTCGGAAGGGTCGGCGGTGGCCACCACCAGCCGGTTGTTGCGTTTGCCCAGAACCACCACGCGGTAGTCGTGGCAGATCCGGGTGTCCAGCAGGTCCTTGGGCAGGCGCTGGGTGTCCACGGCATCCAGGTCGATCAGCGGCGCCGCAAAAGCCGCCGACATGGTGTGGGCCAGATCAGCGGCCGAGACGGCGCCGGAGCCGGTCAGTTCGGCAATGAAGCTGGTCTTGTTGCCGGCGGCGCGGCGGTAGATTTCCTCTGCCGACTTCTGTTCCAGCTTGCCCGCCAGGATCAGGGCGCGCCCCAGTCCGGGCAGGGCAAGGGGGGCATTCTCGCGGTGGATGGCGGTGTCAACGGCGGCCATGGACGGTGTGGTATCGGGATTTTCCGGGGGGAAACCCACGGATCATCGCCGATTGACCGCCTGATGTAAACGAATGCGGGAGGGCATTTTGCAAGCAGACGTTGCTGCGCAACATGCGCTCGCGGCACGGTGCCAGCCAGTCGCCGGGTGAGAAAAAAGCAGAGGGGGATTTTGGTCGGAATGAGAGGATTCGAACCTCCGACCCCTTCGTCCCGAACGAAGTGCGCTACCAGGCTGCGCTACATTCCGACATCTCGAATCACGGTGGAGGCGTCAGGATTGGCGCTCCAGCAACTGAGACGCCAATTGTAGCAAACTGGCGGCATGGGGTCCGGCAGGCAGCCGGCGAGCGGCGGCCATGGCACGTTCGGCTTCGCGCGCCGCAGCCTCGCGTGCGATGGTCAGGGCTCCCGTGTCGCGCACGATGGTGATCACCCGTTCCAGCTCCGTCACCGAGCCCTGCTCGATCGCCCGGCGGACCAGTTCGCGCTCCTGGGGGGAGCCGCGCTGCATGGCCGCGATCAGGGGCAACGTCGCCTTGCCTTCGCGCAGGTCGTCACCCAGGCTCTTGCCCATGATGGCGGCGTCGCCCGCGTAGTCCAGCACGTCGTCGATGACCTGGAAGGCCGTGCCCAGGGCCTGGCCGTAATCGGCGCAGGCCTCCTCCAAGGTGTCGTCCGCCCCGGCAAGGATGGCGCCGCAGCGCGCGCTGGCTTCGAAAAGCTTGGCGGTCTTGGAGCGGATCACCTGCAGGTAGCCGGCCTCGTCGAGATCGGCGTTGTGCATGTTCATGAGCTGCTGTACCTCCCCTTCCGCGATCACGTTGGTGGCATCGGCCAGTACCTCCATGATGCGCATGCTCCCGGCTTCCACCATCATCTGGAAGGCGCGGGAGTAGAGAAAATCGCCGACCAGCACGCTGGCGGGGTTGCCGAAGGTCTCGTTGGCCGTGGCATTGCCCCGGCGCATCGTCGAATCGTCCACCACATCGTCATGCAGCAAGGTGGCGGTGTGGATGAATTCGACCACGGCGGCCAGGGCGTGGCGCTGGCCGCCCTGGTAGCCCAGGGCGCCGCTGGTCAGCAGCAGCAGGGCCGGGCGCAGACGCTTGCCGCCGGCGCCGATGATGTAGCGGGCCACCTGGCCGACCAGCGGGACGCCGGAATCCAGCCGTTGCCCGATCACGCGGTCCACCTCCTGCATGTCGGGGGCGATCAGGGCAAGCGGGGAACTGGATGAGGTGGCGTTCACGGCAGAAGAGCGGGCAAACCGGGTGGAGAGTGGCTGATTATAGGAAGCGGCCCCCGGCTCCCCGGGTGCCGGGGTGCTGGAATGTCAGTGAGCGCAAACCGTGCTACAATTTCGGGCTCTGCGGAAATCCGTCCGTAGAGGATCAATCCAAGAGGTCATTCATGTACGCGGTCATAAAAACCGGCGGCAAACAGTATCGTGTTGCTGCTGGCGAGAAAATCAAAGTAGAACAGATTGCTGCGGACGTAGGCCAGGAGATCGTGATCGACCAGGTTCTGGCTGTCGGCAACGGCGCTGAACTCAAGGTCGGCACGCCCCTGGTGTCCGGCGCGACTGTTAAAGCCACCGTCGTGGCGCACGGTCTGCACGACAAGGTTCGCATCTTCAAGATGCGCCGTCGCAAGCACTATCAGAAACGTCAAGGGCACCGCCAGCAGTTCACCGAACTGCAAATCGGCGCCATCTCCGCATAAGGGGTACGGGTCATGGCACAGAAAAAAGGCGGCGGCTCTACGCGTAACGGGCGCGATTCGCAGCCCAAGATGCTCGGTGTGAAGGTGTTCGGCGGTCAGCAGATCTCTGCTGGCGCCATCATCGTGCGCCAGCGTGGCACCAAGTTCCATCCCGGCACCAACGTCGGCGTGGGCAAGGACCACACCCTGTTCGCACTGGCCGACGGCGTCGTGTCCTTTGCCGTCAAGGGCGCGCTGAACAAGCACACGGTGAACGTCACGGCTGCCTGAGGGCTGCCCGGCTTCCGCATGAAACCCTGCGCATGCAGCGCAGGGTTTTTTGTTTATAGAACCTAGAATCTCCTCTCACCATGAAGTTCGTCGACGAAGCCTTCATCGACATCGCCGCGGGCGATGGGGGGAACGGCTGCGTCTCCTTCCGGCACGAGAAGTACAAGGAGTTCGGCGGCCCCAATGGGGGCGACGGCGGACGTGGGGGCCACGTTTTTGCCGTGGCCGATCCCAACCTCAACACCCTGGTCGACTTCCGCTACACACGCCGTTTCGAGGCCAAGCGCGGCCAGCACGGCATGGGCTCGGACATGTTCGGCGCCGCGGGCGACGACATCACGCTCAAGATGCCTGTGGGCACCATCATCAGCGACGCCGAGACCGGCGAGGTGCTGTTCGAGCTGCTGACGCCCGGCGAGGTGATCACGATTGCCAAGGGCGGCGATGGCGGTTTCGGCAACCTGCGTTTCAAGAGTGCCATCAACCGTGCGCCGCGCCAGAAGACACCGGGCTGGCCGGGTGAGAGGCGTAACCTCAAGCTGGAGCTCAAGGTGCTGGCCGATGTCGGCCTGCTGGGCCTGCCCAATGCCGGCAAGTCCACGCTGATCACCGCCATCTCCAACGCCCGTCCGCGTATTGCCGACTATCCCTTCACCACCCTGCACCCCAACCTGGGGGTGGTGCGTGTCGGCCCCGAGCAGAGTTTTGTCGTGGCCTACCTGCCCGGCCTCATCGAGGGCGCCTCCGAAGGCGCTGGCCTGGGCCACCTCTTCCTGCGCCACCTGCAGCGCACCCGCCTGTTGCTGCACGTGGTGGACCTCGCGCCCTTCGACGACAACGTCGATCCTGTCGCCCAGGCCAAGGGCATCGTGGCCGAGCTCAAGAAGTACGATGCGGCGCTGTATGAGAAGCCGCGCTGGCTGGTGCTCAACAAACTCGATGTGATCCCCGCCGAGGAGCGCGAAGCCCGGGTCAAGGACTTCGTCAAGCGTTTCAAGTACAAGGGCCCGGTGTTCCAGATCTCCGCGCTGACCCACGAAGGCTGCGAGCATCTGGTCAAGGCCGTGTACGAGCAGGTCCGTGTCCAGCAGGTGGCCGAGCAGCCGCCGGTGGCCGAGGTCGATCCGCGCTTCAAGGATGTCCCCCCGGACGCCTAGAATCCCCGGTTCCTCCAATGCGGCCGGCCCGGACCGGCCCCGTCTCTTGCCTATGAATCAGAAATCCGCTTCCGTCCTGCGCCAGGCGCGGCGTATTGTCGTCAAGGTCGGCTCCAGCCTCGTCACCAACGAAGGCCGCGGCCTGGACGAAGCCGCCATCGAGGAGTGGAGTCGCCAGATCTCGGCGCTGGTGCGTGACGGCCGTGAGGTCATCATGGTGTCCAGCGGCGCCATCGCGGAGGGCATGAAACGCCTGGGCTGGACCAGTCGCCCCAAGGAAATCCACGAGCTGCAGGCTGCGGCGGCCGTCGGCCAGATGGGCCTGGCCCAGATGTACGAGACACGACTGAAAGCCCATGGCCTGGGCAGCGCCCAGGTCCTGCTGACACACGCCGACCTGGCCGACCGCGAGCGCTATCTCAACGCCCGCTCCACCCTGCTGACCCTGCTCAAGCTCGGGGTGGTGCCGGTGATCAACGAAAACGACACCGTGGTCAACGACGAGATCAAGTTTGGTGACAACGACACCCTGGGCGCCCTGGTGGCCAATCTGGTCGAGGCCGATGCGCTCATCATCCTGACCGACCAGAAGGGCCTGTACACGGCCGATCCGCGAAAGGATCCGGCGGCGCAGTTTGTCCACGAGGCCCAGGCCGGCGATCCGGCGCTCGAGGCCATGGCCGGCGGCGCAGGCTCCAGCCTGGGCAAGGGCGGCATGATCACCAAGATCCTGGCCGCCAAGCGGGCCGCGGGCTCGGGCGCTTCCACCGTGATCGCCTGGGGCCGCGAACCCGATGCCCTGGTACGCCTGGGCCGGGGCGAGGCCATCGGTACCCTGCTGGTGGCACAGACGGCCAAGACCCAGGCCCGCAAGCAATGGATGGCCGATCACCTGCAGCTGCGGGGTGCCGTGGTGGTCGACGCCGGTGCGGTGGCCAAACTGCAGGACGAGGGCAAGAGCCTGCTGCCCATAGGCATGACGGCCGTGGAAGGCGAGTTCTCCCGCGGCGAGGTCATTGCCGTGCGGGACGAGCAGGGCGCCGAAATCGCCCGCGGCCTGGCCAATTACGCCAGCGCCGAGGCACGGCTGCTGTGCCGCAAACCCTCGGGCGAGTTCGAGAAGCTGTTGGGCTACACCGGCGAGCCGGAGATGGTGCACCGGGACAATCTGGTCCTGATGCGCTAAGACCGCTTCACTGCCCCGGTGGGTCGGCGCGGCCCGGCTGCGGCAGGGCCGCCTGGGGATCGGGGTCGAAGCTGGCACCCGGCGGCAGCTCCATTCCCTGGCCCGCAACCGGGCCACCGGCGAGGCGTGCTCGTTGTCCCGCGGGCGGTGGCCCTGGCGCAGGTAACGGTTGCGATGGTCCTGGCGCGGCAGGAAGCGCGCCAGTTCGGTCAGCGCCATCTCGTAGACCCCGCGCTTGAATTCGACCACCATGTCCAGCGGCACCCAGTACTCGTTCCAGCGCCAGGCGTCGAACTCCGGGTGGTCGGTGGCGCGCAGGTTCAGGTTCCAGTCCTGCGCCATGAGCTGGAGCAGGAACCAGATCTGTTTCTGGCCCTTGTAATGGCCTCGTGCTTCGCGGCGGATGTAGCGATCCGGCACCTCGTAGCGCAACCAGTCACGGGTCCGGGCCACGATGCGCACATGTTCGGGCTTGAGCCCGACTTCCTCGCCCAGTTCGCGGTACATGGCCTGTTCCGGGGTTTCACCCCGGTCGATGCCACCCTGCGGGAACTGCCACGAGTGGGTGCGTATCCGTTTGCCCCAGAAGACCTGGTTTCTCTGGTTGAGCAGAATGATGCCGACGTTGGGCCGAAAGCCGTCCCGGTCAAGCATAATCAACCCCAAATTTTTGAACTGAGTCCATTATGCACGGCCCACGCCGTGCCGGCCAAGAGGACTCCTCCGCCCCTGCGAAAAGCCCCCCCATGAAAGCCTCCCAATTCCTCGTCTCCACCCTCAAGGAAGCCCCGGCCGACGCCGAGATCGTCAGCCACAAGCTCATGATGCGCGCCGGCATGATCAAGAAGCTCGGTGCCGGCATCTACAACTACATGCCCATGGGCCTGCGCGTGATCCGCAAGGTGGAGGCCATTGTGCGTGAGGAGATGAACCGCGCTGGCGCGGTGGAACTGACCATGCCCGTGGTGCAGCCCGCCGAGCTGTGGGAGGAGACTGGGCGCTTCGCCAAGATGGGCCCCGAGCTGCTGCGCATCAAGGACCGGCATGACCGCGACTTCGTGATCCAGCCCACCAGCGAAGAGGTGGTGACCGACATCGCGCGCCAGGAGATCCGGAGCTACAAGCAGCTGCCCAAGAACCTGTACCAGATCCAGACCAAGTTCCGCGACGAGCGCCGCCCGCGTTTCGGCCTGATGCGCGGACGCGAGTTCATCATGAAGGACGCTTATTCCTTCGACCGCGACCAGGCATCGGCCAAGGCCAGCTACCAGGTCATGGCCCAGGCCTATCGCAAGATCTTCGACCGCTTCGGCCTGCGCTACCGTGCCGTGGCCGCCGACAGCGGCGCCATCGGCGGTGACCTGAGCGAGGAGTTCCAGGTGATCGCCGCTACTGGCGAGGACGCCATCGTCTACTGCCCGCACAGCGAGTACGCCGCCAACATCGAAAAGGCCGAGGCCCTGGCCCCGCTGCAGCCGCGTCCGGCTGCCGCACAGGCTCTGCAGAAGGTACCCACGCCGGGCAAGAGCACCTGTGCCGAAGTGGCCGAACTGCTGGGCCTGCCGCTGGCGCGTACCGTCAAGTCCCTGGTGCTGGCGACCGACCAGCTGGGGGAGGCCGGTGAGGTCGTCAAGAGCCAGGGCTGGCTGCTGCTGGTGCGCGGCGACCACGACATGAACGAGGTCAAGGTCGGCAAGCTGCCCGGCATGGAAGGCGGTTTCCGTTTTGCCACCGAG
>JACCDR010402957.1_pt1 | contig 11112 bp, 8 predicted proteins | sample 7446431 | NCBI WGS metagenome assembly JACCDR01 (sample SAMN15323443, study PRJNA562643) | freshwater metagenome | isolation source: river surface water | place: USA:Blue River Watershed | collected 2017-08-17 | reverse complement strand
TTGATTCTGTCAAAGGAGTTAAAGACGAGGTCTCTCATTAGACTCAAATAAGTTCAGATGTTTTTATCTCAAACAAGAACTTAGGAATCGTACAAAAAGAAAAAGCGCAACTCGTGCGCTTTTTCTTTTTTAAACTCTGTACTCAAATCTAATAAGCAACGTGGTGATTGATAGCCTCGTGCAAACGAGGATCTTTCAGTGGCACCAAACTGTGCTTGGACCAGAAAGACATCACCGTTAGCAAAAATATCCCTGCAAAACCGGCAAAGATACCAACTTCCCAGAACCCAAAGGTCACCTGGCCGTCAAAGAAATTCGGGTAGACCATCCAGTAAATGTCTACGTATTGCATAACTAAAACCAAAACAGAAACAGCAATGACGTTTGTATCGTTGCGTTTACTTGCCCGAGGCAATAGGGCCAAGAACGGAACAACAAAGCGGAAGATCAAAAGCAAGAAGGAAAGACTCATCCACCCGCCTTGAGCTCGCATAATGTAATACTCGGTCTCTTCCGGCAAATTAGCATACCAAATCAGCATAAACTGAGAGAAGGCAATATAAGCCCAAAAGATTGAGAAGCCTTTGAGGTACTTCACAACATCGTGTTGATGCTCAACCGTCACATAGCCTTTTACAAAACCATGCCGGCGCATCAATATAATAACAATGGCCATAAATGCCATGCCGGCTTGGAACATGCCCGCAAAAGTATAAACTCCAAAGATTGTCGAATACCAAGTCGGTAAAAGCGACATCAAAAGATCCACACTAAAAAGCGAGAACATCAAAGCAAAAAAGACGACAAAACTAACAGCTGGAGACACATTTTTAAGAGTTAAACTTTCATCACCTGTTTGATCTTGCTTCAAAGAATTGCCCACCAAGATATAGCGGAACAATAAGCAGCCCAAACTGAAAATAAACAATCGAACAACAAAGAAACCCGAATTTAGATAAGCTGTCTTAGCAGCAATAACCGGATTGTGTGCAACGACCTCTGGGTTTGCCCAAGGATAAAGATATTTGAATCCCAAAAGAAGAATCAGTCCACCAATCAAAATGCCAGGAATGAACGCCGTTGTAGCCTCGGCATAACGGCGAATACTCACCGACCAGCCTGCCTTCGAAATGTTGTTAACAGCAATCCAAAAAAGTCCACTCACTGCCAAGGATGAAAAGAAAAAGAATGCGACCAGGTAAGAGGTCCAAAGGCGCTCTTGGTTCTTCATCAAACCGACCACAAAAGTTAAAAGGCCAATGGCAACTAAAGCAAAACTGATTGTCTTTAACTTTGGTGACGGAGTAAATTTTGACACATGAAGATTGACGTGATGTTCAGCCATTTTTCAACCTACTTCGCTTGCTTCTCGAGGAAGCGGATATAATTAACAACTTGCCAACGATACTTTTGTGGAATGTGAGAAGCATAAGGCCCCATGACACCCTGACCCACCGTAATCACATGATACAAGTGAGCATCTGGCCAGGCCTTAACTTTGTCACTCACAACTGCAGGTGGCTTCAATGCCATTTTTTCAGAGATGCTCAATTGTGCTGCCACCCCCCCCTCGCCACGAAATCCATGACAAAGAGCGCAGTTTGTTTCGTAAAATTTTTGGCCCACCTTGAGAGTCTCTTCAGACATATCACCAGTCATCGGATTGCGAAGATTTTTGATCGCAGCCTCTAAGTCTGCCGCATACCTATAGGGTTCAAATCCAACTGGTGCCGTGCCCTCTGGAGGGACTCGCATCCCACTGTGATGAGGCGCCTCTTCGTCATACGACTGAGCCTTAATAGCTGGAGACTCCATCATGTCTTGAATCAATTCCACATTGGGTTTATTCCCACGAGGACCGCAACTAGAAAGAGAGGCAACAGCAACAACAGCTGTCATGATGCCGATTGAAAAATTTTTGATATTCTTCATTCTAGTACTCCGTCTTTCTGATTTCGACTGCTCCCATTGAGCGAAACATGCTTTCAATTTTTGACTCATCATAATTCACATCATTGTGAGGAATAAAAATTGCAAACTTGTGACAGCTCAAATCCGGGTCAATCACCGGCGGATCAATACGAGGAATTTTGCAAGCCACAAACAAAGCGCCGACGGACGAAAGAGCCGCAAATAAAATCGTCAATTCAAACAAAATAGGAACAAAAGCAGGCAACGAAAAGAATGGTTTTCCCCCAACATTAAGGGCCCAATCCACAGCGGAGGTCCAATATGTTAACGCCAAACCGGAAAGAAGCCCTACGCATCCTGCAATAAAAGTCACATAAGGAATCCATGAGCGCTTGATTCCGCAAGCCTCTTCCATTCCGTGAATAGGATAAGCCGAGATCGCTTCAAACTTCTTAAATCCAGCTTCACGGGTTTTTTGCGCGGCCTTAAGGATTAAACTTTCTTCGATCCAAATACCCGCAATGCCTTTTGTATATTGAGCAGCCATTAGTGGTGCCCTCCTTTATCATCGTATCCCACGCCCAAGACAGGCTTGACTTCGGCAATGGAAATCGCAGGAAACAAACGCAAGTATAACAAAAACAATGTTAAGAACATTCCAAACGAACCAACAAGAACACCTGTATCAAACCACGACCAAGCGTACATGCCCCAGCTTGATGGCAAAAAATCACGATGCAACGATGTCACTGTGATAACAAACCGCTCAAACCACATGCCAATATTGACGAAAATAGAGACAATAAACATGACAGGAATTGACCGACGCATTTTTCGGAACCAGAAAACTTGCGGGATCAAAACGTTGCAGGTCACCATCATCCAATAAGCCCAGCCATAGGGTCCAAAGGCACGGTTCACGAATACAAAGCGCTCGTACATATTTCCTGAGTACCAGGCAATAAAAAACTCAGACGCGTAGGCGTAGCCTACTAACATCCCTGTGGTCATGATGATTTTATTCATCACTTCCATATGATCCATGGTGACATAGTTCTTAAACTCTGGAAATCCGATCCGAACCAGAGTCATCAAGGTCACAACCATCGCAAATCCAGAGAAAATTGCACCCGCTACAAAGTACGGCGGGAAGATCGTGGTGTGCCAGCCCGGTAGATTCGAGACGGCGAAGTCAAAAGAGACGATTGTATGAACTGACAATACGAGAGGCGTCGAAAGACCAGCAAGAATCAAGTACAGCATCTCGTAATGACTCCAGTTACGGGCCGTTCCTCGCCAGCCTAGCGACAAAGCACCATAAATAGCACGACGAAATTTATTTTTTGCACGGTCTTTAATAGTCGCAAAGTCAGGCACTAAACCGATGTACCAAAAGACCATGGAAACTGTGGCATAAGTGGACACGGCGAAGACGTCCCATAAAAGTGGCGAACGAAAGTTCACCCATAAAGGTCCACGTTGATTTGGGTATGGAAACAACCAGTAATCCAGCCAAGGACGACCCGTATGAAGCAAAGGAAACAAACCCGCTGTCATCACGGCAAAGACAGTCATGGCCTCTGCTGTTCTGGCAACTGAAGTTCTCCACTTTTGACGGAATAAAAATAGAACCGCCGAGATCAAAGTACCAGCATGACCAATACCGATCCAAAAGACGAAGGTCACGATCATCGTACCCCAAAAAACAGGACTATTCACGCCAAGAAGACCAATACCAACACCGACAATTGAGGCTAAAACGCAGATGTAACACAAGAGCAATGTTTTAGCTCCGAGAAACATCCCCACCCAGCCTTTAGATGGAAAGCGCTCGACAGGTGCGCAGATATCGTCAGTGACGTCTTTTAAGGTTTTGTGACCTAAAACTAAAGGATTACGCTTCATCATGAGTGCTCACCTTGTTTGGCTGTACCGTGGCTTTTCCCATCAGTAGTTACTTTGTCATTGTTTCGGATCTTTGAAAGGTAGCGAACAGCTGGAGCTGCATGCCACTCTTCAAGAAGAGCGTAGGCCCGTTCTTCTTTTTGAAAGACTCGAGCCACTTCACTATTTGGATCATTCAAGTCACCAAAGATGATTCCACCAGCAGGGCAAGCCGTTTGGCAGGCCGTCTTGACGTCGCCATCTTTAAGTTGACGCTTTTCATTACGAGCGACCATTTTAGCATCCTGAATTCTTTGAACACAGAATGTACACTTCTCCATCACCCCACGCGTGCGCACAGTAACCGAAGGATTCAAGGCCATGTGCAATGGCTTCTCAATTAACTTTGCATAGTTAAACCAGTTAAAACGACGAACTTTGTAAGGACAGTTGTTGGCACAATAGCGAGTCCCCACGCAGCGGTTGTAAACCATGTCATTCAAACCCTCATCTGAGTGGACGGTTGCCAAGACTGGACACACCGTCTCACAAGGAGCATTGTCGCAATGTTGACACATGACGGGTTGAAAAACAGCTTCTGCATCCGCTGGATTTCCTGTGTAGTAGCGATCAATGCGGATCCAATGCATTTCTCGACCTTCCAGAATATACTTCTTACCCACAACTGGAATGTTATTCTCAGACTGACAAGAAATGACGCAAGCAGAGCAGCCCGTGCACGAATGCAGATCTACTGCCATTCCCCACTTGTGCCCGCTGTACTCATGACCTGACCACATTGACCAGACATGGGGATGGGGAATATTGGCCGCTTTGCTTTTTTCGTAATCCTTTAGGGTCGCTTCAATCACGATATTGCGACCTTCCATTGAGTGGTGACCCTGGGTGCAAGCCAGCTCAATTTTTTTGCCAGTCTTTTTTAAACTAGCAGGAATTCCAGCAAATACCATTTGCCCTTTAGCAAAAGACGCTAGAGCAAATGCATTTTTACCAATACCGTTTCCAACTTTACCAGCACGGGTCCTTCCGAAGCCAACTGCTATCGCAAGAACAGAGTCGTGCAAACCTGGCTGGATATGCACAGGCAGTTCAATTTTTCTATCACCAACAGACACTTCAATCAAAGTGCCTTCCTTAAGGCCCTCTTTTTCGGCAGTGGCAATTGAAACACTGACATAATTGTCCCAGACAATTTTTGTGACGGGATCTGGTAACTCATGCAACCAAGACACATTATTCAAAGAGCCGTCGCCCATTTGCGAAGTCGAGTAAAGTGCTAACTCGTAGCCCTCCAAAGCCTTCGCAGGCTTGATAGACGCAAAGGACTCTGTGCGGAAAGAGCGAGAAGATGAGCTTGTCCGTACCTCTCCAGCATATCCTTTTTGGAGAGTGTTTTGCCAGAAATCTTCAAAATCACCCTGACCAACTTTTGGAAAAATATCAGATTTCCAATAAACTCGAAGATAGTCATAGAAAGTTTCGTAATCACGCAAGCGCGAAGGCCCCAACCCTGCTGTATAGGCCCATGTCATTAAAGACAGCTGAAACGAACGAGTGTCATACATAGGACGAATGGCAGGCTGGCAGATGCTATAAACTCCTGGAGAAAGCTCAGCATCATTCCAAGATTCTAATGCATGATTATCTGGAGTCATAAAGTCAGCAAAAACACCCGTTTCATCGATACGATCGCCAGTATAAATAACAAGATCTACTTTTTTTATAGCTTCCGCAAAGCCCATCTCTGTGGGCAAAACGTAACCTGGATTCAGGCGATGAATGATCAAAGTTTTAACCTTACCATCCTTCATATCTGCAATCAAATTGGCCATATCGGAATAAGAAGCCTTCAAGGCTGCATTTCCATTATTGCCCTGAACAGTCTTGCCGTCGTTACCAAGAGCACTGTTTAAGAGATTTACTGCCACCTGTAGGTCGAGCGACTTTTCAGTTTGAGTCGCCAATCCCCCTGCCACAACCAAAGATTGCCCCTGATTGGCCAACAAGTCCGCAGCCACTTTAGCAAACAATGCGGGCTCAACACCGAGGCGAACAGCCACGTCAGAGTAGGGAGCAAGAGCCAATTTTACGGAGCTATTGCTCGCATACGAAGTTGCACCATTTTTTACAATGATCTCATAAAGAAGACCCATCACGACGTCTAACTGTTGAGACGGTTTAATGCGCATGCGGATATCTGCATTTGCACCGGTCAGAGAATACGTGGAATCAAATGAAACCAAGCGATTCATGTTTTTGATGTCCTGGCGGCCCTTTGTGAATTGATTTGTAAAGGCCGTTGGAGAAATCCAAGTTCCCAAAAAGTCTGCATCTACAGACACGATCATTTTAGCTTGATCAAAGCGGTAGGCAGGAACGACTGCCTCCCCGTAAGAAGCCTTTTGACCTTCGCGAATTTCTTCGTGTGCAAAAGCTTCCCACACGATGTGCTTCGCGCTAAATCCTTGGGCAAAGTCAGCAACCACCGCACGAGTCGAAGGAGACGCCAAAGCTCCAGTCAAAACAACAACCCCACCCTTTTTTAACTGCTCGACTACTTTTTTATCGAGGTCCTCCCACTTCACTTCAATTGTTTGGTGGTTAGACTTTTTCTCATTAAAAAGATTGCGCTGTGGACCTTTCAGCCTTTCTGGATCGTAAAGACTAAGAAGAGACGCTTGCGACCGAATACTGAGACCATGACCACTAAAAGGATGACCACTCAGACCTTCAATTTTAATGGGACGACCTTCGCGAGTTTTAACAAGAACTCCTAAGCCATCCGAGCCATCAAAGTAAGCTGAGGAGTAATAGTTCGCAACCCCCAGAGTGACTTCCTCGGGTTGCTTATTATAAGGAACAATTTTTTGCACAGGACGACGGATACACCCCGCACTGGCCATAGCAAGAGAAGCACCCATGAGCTTTAAAAACTCGCGACGCGCCCAGCCGTCCTCAGAGTCCTCACCACGCAAAGGCGAGGACTGAAACTCAGTCTCTGCCGCTTTTGCAAATTCAGGATCCTGACTCCATTGCTCAAGACTGAGCCAGTACTTGTTATCACGCTCCACTTTTGGACGGAGCGCTTTTTTCATTTCTAGTTCATTGTGATCGTGATGCATTTCAGACATGATACCTTCCGAAACTCTTTAGTAGTGGCAAGTTGAACAGTTCAAAGGAGCTTTATTTTCGGGCTGACGATGACAGTTTATACACCAACCCATAGAAAGGTCAGAGAACTGCTCAACTCGAACCATCTTTTCGATTTCACCATGGCAAGTTTGACAGCTCACGCCCTTGGCGATGTGAGCATTGTGATTAAAATGAACAAAGTCAGGCAACATATGAACGCGAACCCACTCGATAGATCCACCCGAATCATAGGCATCCCTTAACTTTTGAATACCGGGCTTGTCTGTCGCAACCTGCAAGTGGCAATTCATACAAGTCGCCAGGGATGGGACGTTCGAGTGCATGGATCTCTCCACCTGATTATGGCAGTACTGGCATTGAATCTTATGAGTGCCAACATGAAGAGAATGGTCAAAGGCAATAGGCTGCTCTGGCGCATACCCCTTGTTATACCCAAATCCTGGTTGAAACTTACAACCCGTCACAGCGAGGCTTGTCAATATTATGACAGTCACCGCACCGAGAAGTGCAAAAGCACTGACGGCAGCGTTGCCGAATCCTCGCTTGAATTCACTTTTAAATAATCGACTCAATAACCGATGCATAATCATCCTTCGTTCACTCTCTGCTAAAAACATCCGCGGACCTCCGCCAGATGTCGTGGACCAAAGACATACGAATTGCTGTCCTAAATTTATTTTGCTCTTATTTAAAAGGGGAAACGACCTGTTGTCCATATTCTTTTTGCAAGTCTATTGAAAAAAGAGAGAACACCCCGTGCCCTCTCTTCGAATCCACCTTAGGTGGACTTGCGACCGGAGCGAACAACTCCGACATAAATTGCGAACAATATGTGCACAACAACGAAAGCTGTGACGTACTCAACACCACCTGCTCCGAATCCATAGGAATGAAGCCCTGCGCCAAGAACAAAGTTCACTCCATACCAGGCCATAATCACCAAAGAAAAGGTGAGAATCGCTGTCACTATCATCCCAAAACTTTTTATCAGACCTGCAAAACGCGCATGCAAGACAGCTAAATATCCCAGAAGTGCTATCAAGGCCCAAGTCTCTTTTGGATCCCAGCCCCAAAATCGACCCCAAGAATAATCAGCCCAAATACCACCCAAGATAATTCCAGGAGCTAAAAAAGCCACGCCAATCTGTATCGAGCGATAGATTGCTGTCACGATATCCCTAATTTTGTCTTGATGCTTTTCTTCACCTCGGAGATAGTAAATCAAGCCAATATCACCCAGCCCAAAAGCCAAAAAGAAGGCCGCATAACTGATCGTGATCGTCATCACATGAATAGTCAGCCAATAGTTGCTTCGCAAAACGGGCTCCAAAGGCTGGAGCGTTGGATCCAAAACCGCTGGCGCAAAGTCAGCGATAACTAAACCAAAAGCACCCACTAAGGTCCCCGCTATCAAAATCAATCGGAATTTGTAAATCCACTCCAGGATGGCTGCAAAGACCACAGTACCCCAAGCCACCCACACGACGGTTTCATACATATTTGAAACGGGAGCACGCTGCATAATATACATTCTCAAGATAAAACCATAGGTATGCAATGCAAAACCCAACCCCAAGCACAGCCAAACCCACGGCATTAGGCGTTCTTTGCTCAAAGCCCACATCAAAAGCAAAATCAGAAATGCCATGAAGTAAGCAATGTAGGCCCAACGAAAGGGATGGAAATGATTGTAGTGAACTTCTGCGATAAGCCGAGCCTGATTGTTGTAGAGCTCTGGATTGCTTTCAGCGGCCTTTTCTTCAAAAGTCTTCACGGCCTGATCGAGAGCAAGACCTGTCTCTTCCGTGCTCCTCTTGTCAGCAATGGCCCCAATGTGACTTACAAAGGCCTTGGTCACATTTAAAAATGCTTCTTGTGCCGCTGGAGGCAAAGCCTCCACAGCTAGCCATGCATCGCCTTCTTTTGGTGGAACGACTTTCAGCATCCGCCCCGCCGCGATTTCTTGAAAGACGAAAAATTGATTCTCAAGACGCTGCAGCGCCTGGAAGTAAGGATTCAGTTTCTCTTTAGTCTCTCGCTTGCTTTGCAACTCTTGTCTTAGTAACGTAAATCGATCATTTCCAAAGAGCTCTGCCCCTGTAAAATAGCGCTGATCTTTGGGTAACTTCATTGCCTCCAAAGCTTGATAATTGCGCACTTCAAAAATTTTTTTATCTTGCCAAGACTGCGGTGCCAGCATCCAAGTCATGACAATTTCCGTTGCCAGACGATTTTCGAACGTGGACTTTCCATAAATAATCCCGAGCATCTCCCGGGCAAAGCTGTCATAGGGCTTAATGCGCCCTCCATCCTGAACCGGAAGGTAGTTCAGAGCATCACCCGGCTTTGCTTCAGCCACGGCCAATGAAAGTAAAAGGCTTATCGAGATAAAAATCTTCTTCATCGTCATCTACTCTTTCTGACTGCTCTTTTTTGCCAACTTGAAATCTAAATGTTTAAACCACATCAACAAAACAATTCCCAAACTAATAATAAACGATCCCAAATACTTGAGAAAACGCCCTGGATCTTGATTCACGGAGAAAATGGAGGCAATGGGCTGACCGCCTTCTTCTTGAAAACTAGCCTGATAGATCGTCAGACCTTTATACTTTAACGGTTCATTCATTGAAATCAGATGTGGGCCAATACCAGGCACTTCGACTCGACTTTGATAAGCCATGGCTCGCATGGTTCCTTGATAGCGAGTGACTTCAAAATTTTGCAATTTCATTTTAAAGCCCAGATCAATGCGGCGATTTCCATATGTCAACAGATAGACCCCGTTATCAGTGAAAAGCTTGGTCATGTCATTTAAAAGAACCCAATTTTCTTTACCACCAAAAAGTACCAAAATCGCAGATGTCGTGAGAGGGGTGGGACGTTCTGAATCTTGTAAATCCCAGTCTTCAAGTGCATTTGGAAGATAGCGCAAGACACGAAACTGCAGGGCCATCTTAAAACCTGGATCAAACGAGTCTCCTTCTTTAAGAGTCCCAGACTTCAGAGGCTTTTCTTGATCCTTCTGAAAAACCACATACTGAAGAGCTTCACCCTTCGGCGTGATGTAGATTTCGTTAGCGCCACGACCCTTTGTTGGCGCCGGACCTAAATGAATTTTGGCCGGGCCGAAGTCTTCCGATGCCAATGAGTTCTCTTTGCGCTGAACCAACCACTCCACAACGTTCACATTGGGATTTTGTAGCTGAAAACGCAATCCAGCTCCAGATTTTCCTGGCTCCCCCGCAACCACTTTTTTTGAGGGCAATACATATTTTTTATAGTCGATAATCTGAATTTCCCCTTCATAAGAGGGGATTTTGAAGGGCTTTTCTCGAGTCGGAGGTTTTTTAAAAAAATTAACTTCCTGCTCAAATGTTTTTGAGTAACGATCTCCATCAAAGGAGCTGTAAACAATGACATCTGTCGCCTCAACCTGCACCAAGCCATTGCTTTCGCCAATACCAATTCGCAAACTGCCATCAAGTCCATAGCGCATGGTCAGCCATGAACCCGCCAATAAAACAATAATTCCAATGTGGGCCAAAACAAAGGAGGCATGGCGCTTTTTCCAAGGCCAGCGATCCACCATCACACTCACCAAGTTGATCACCAAAAGACCCATGACCAAATACATGAACCAAGTGTCATAGACCAACTTCCGGGCTGCATAGGCGTCATACCTGGCTTCAACAATAGTCCCTACCGCAGTGATCACAGCGATGGAGATAATAATAAACACAGCCATACGTAAAGAAGCCAAAGGCTTGTTAAAGCGCTGCAAAAATCTTTTAGGAGAAGCTGTTGCTGAGGGACTCTTTTGTGAGTTCGACAAGATGAAGCCCTTAATAAAAAAGTTTTATATTATTTAGAGCTACCAATAGAGCAGCAAGGTGACTATTTCTTTTCCGCTCTCGACGCTTTACATTATACAAGATAAATTTTGACGAATATAGCTGATAGCTTTGAACACTCGATCTTGGATAGCCGAAGCCTCCGCTAATCTTAATTTTTTGGTGGTCTCGTCCATATACAAGGAGCGACTCATCTCGACCTGAATTGCATGACGCCCCCTGATTGGTGCACCATACTGTTCCGTGACGCGCCCCCCCAGGTAGGGCCAATTGTATCCAACTTTAAATC
>JACCDR010451795.1_pt1 | contig 11113 bp, 14 predicted proteins | sample 7446431 | NCBI WGS metagenome assembly JACCDR01 (sample SAMN15323443, study PRJNA562643) | freshwater metagenome | isolation source: river surface water | place: USA:Blue River Watershed | collected 2017-08-17 | reverse complement strand
CCGTCGCGAGTTCGAAGAAGAGGACGCGACGCCGCTCGGCTCCTCGAGGGGAAACTAGGAAGTGACGTACCCCATCAACACGATCGGTGATCTCGGCGCGCCGTGCGCGTGCTCGTCCGCTCCGCGTTCCACGAACGCCGGCATCGGCGAGCTCGCCCCCGAGTCGGAGGCGCTCACCCTCCTCACCGCGGGCTTCCCGCTCCCGACCGTGTTTCCGGCCGACGTCGATGCCTACAAGGCGCGCATCAACCCTGACTTCGTTGCGACCGACGCCCTTGTTACGCGATGCGCGAACCTCTCCTCCCCCGATGCCGTCGCGTGGGGCGACTTCTTCACGTCGTGGGAGGACTTCGCGAAGACGCCGACGCCGACGCTTGCGTCGTGGGAGCAGCATCTCGCGACGGCGAAGGCCTTCGAGTCGAAGTTGCGCGACTGGCAAGAGAAGCTCGTGCCGATCTGCGGGCCGCTTCCCTCGCCGATGGTCAAGCCGCCGGGCACTGAAGTGCCGTGGGGCAAGATCGCCGTCGGCGTCGCCGTCGCCGGCGTCGTGGCCGCGATCGGTTACTCGTTCTACAAGGCCGGCACCAACGCGGGCCGTCGCGCGTCGCAAGGCGCGCGCTTCCTCGAGTCGCGCGCGGACATGGTTCTCTTCGGAGAGCAGGAAGCGAAAGCGTCGCGCGCGCTCGCGAGGCGCTGATCGTGGCGGCGAAGAAGAACCCCTCCGCCGCATCGTCGTGGACGCCGCTCCGCGTGGACGGGCGCTGGAACCCCGCGCTGCTCCGCGCGATGGATCATCAGTCGGGCGTCTATGCCGTGCGCGACGGCAAGACGAAGAAGGTGTTGTACGTCGGTGAGAGCCACACCGGCCGCATGTGGCGGACGCTTCTTCGTCACTTCCAAGATCCCACCGGTCGCTTCGCGCGTCGCGGCGAGTGGACGCGCGCGAGCGCCGACGGCCTCGAGGCGCGCGCGTGGTTCACCGCCCAGAACAAAGAGATTGCAGAGTGCAAGGAAGCCGATCTCATCGCCGAGCTCAGGCCGCTCCACAATCGATCGGATGGCGTGTGCGCCGCCGATGACTTCGCGTTCGGCGCGAACGTTCGAAACCCCTCCGGTCCCTTCGTCGTCCTCGGCGAGCTCGTGTCGATCCGCTACCGGCCGGCCGCCGGCGGCCGTCAGACGACGATGCGCTTTCCGCTCCGCGGTCCGAAGGCCGCCACGCTCGTCTACGTCGGAAACCGCCTCTCGATCGCCTACGCGGCGACGGTGAAGGGCGAGAGCTCGCCGGAAGGCCGGAAGGAGTACGCCAAGACGCATTGGGGGAAAGCCGGCACCGGCGAGGCCTTCTCCGCCCTCCGCCTCGCCGGCGCGGCGAAGAAACTCGGCGTGGCGACCGAGATCACCTACGGCACGCGGAAGGGGAGCGACTCCCGCACCGTCAATTACCACCACGTTTTCGGCGACATGGGCGAAGGCCGCATGAACCCGAACGTGATTCGCCCCGCCCTCGAGGGTGGCACATGTGCCGGGCGCGCCATGGTGCGCCTAGTCGGCGGAAACTACACGATCACCGCCCACGGCATCGTGGGGTGAAAGGACTTGGCACACGTGTGCCAGATCCGCTAGTGTTGACACACGATGGCTCACGCGGAGCGAATCACGGTGGAAAACCCGGGACCGCGCCGCCGAAAGCGAAGGAGTTCGGACATGGCCCGGAAGAAGCGTCGCAAGGCTCGCAAGCGCTCGAATCCCCGCAAGCGGGTCGCCCACAAGCGCCGCAAGCACCGGAGGGCGAACCCCTCCAAGCGCCGCCGTCGCGTCTCGCACAAGCGCCGCGCCAATCCCCGCCGCCGTCGCCGTTCGCACGGCTTCGCGCGTCGCTCCAATCCGCGTCGCCGTCGCCGTCGCGCGATCGCCAATCCGCGCCGTCGCTCGAGCCACCGCCGCCGCCGCCGCAACCCGGGCGGTCCGTACGGTGAGATCGCCATCGCCGTCGCCGCCGGCCTCGCCGCCTTCGTCGGCGTGAACGCCGCGACGTACTACGCGACGTCCGACATGAACAAGGACGGCCAGCGCAACGCGAAGATCATCGCAGCCGTCGGCGGCGTCGCCGGCGCCTACCTCGCCGTGGCGAAGGGCAAGACCCTCCTGGGCCTCGCCATCGCGACCGGCGCGGTGCTCGGCGGATTCGGCAATTTCCTCCTGCTCAAGCTGATGCAGCACATCCCTGCGAAGGCGCCCGCGCCGACGCAAAGCGCGGTCTTCGCCGACAACCTCGGCGCCGTCGCGTGGAACAACATGCAGGGCTATCAGCAGCTCGGCGACTACCAGCAGCTCGGCGCCGTCGCCGTCGACTACATGGGCGACTACCAGCAGATCGGCGACGCGGCCGCGCCCCCCGCCCCGTGGGTGAGCGGCAACCCGTTCTGACCTTCTCTTAGAGAGCGACCGCGTACGACCGCACGCGCCGCACGGTGACTCCCACCAGGACCCGACCCGACACAACGGCGGGTCTGTCGAAGGAGTCGATCGATGCAGCCGCAGAACGAAGCTCAGGCCCAGGCGTACTATAAGGCCCTCGCGAACATGGACCCGGGGCTCCGGGCCTTCGTCGCGCAGCAGGCGATCAAGCAGCAGCGTACCGTGCTGCCGGTCCCCTACTGGTCCACCGTGCGCATCGCCGGCACCGTCGCCGCGAACGTGCTCACCGTCGCCGCCGCGCAACCGCGCAAGGCCTTCAGCTACGCGATCGGTCAGGACATGACCGCCGCCGGCTTCACGACGACGAACGCCGAGGCGGCCGACACGAACCTGCTCCGAGCGGGCGAGACGCTCGACAACGCCGACGTGTACATCTGGGGCCTCGCGATCGAGCTCTGCGCGAATTCCGAGCCGTCGCTTGCGGCGCGCCTCTTCCGCGAGTGCATCGTCGAGATCTCGACGAGCGGCACGCAGTCGATCCGCCTCGGCACGCTCGGCATGTTCCCGCAGGCCGGCGGCCTGTTCGGCACCGGCACGAGCCGCCTCCTCCAGCCCCCGACCAACACCGCGGCCCCGCAGAACGGCGGCGTCGGTGGGCAAGTCGGCTTCATCGCGAACGGCAACCCGATGGGAGGCAACTTCATGCGCTTCCCGCAGCCCTTCAAGTGGAGCTCGGTCGGCTCCAACCAGGGCGATTCGCAGCTCACCATCACGATCACGCCGAACCGCGCGATCACGATGGCACTCGCCGCGACGCGCGCCGCCGTCCCCGTGGTCACCATGGTGACGCCCGGCACGATCGAGCCCGCAACGCAACTCACGACCGGCGATCAGGGCACGTTCTGTGACCTCCGCGTCCGTCTCGTGGCCGTGTCCGTCGGCAACCGCGGTCAGAACGTCTGATCGAAACCCGCTCGAGGGCTCCGCGGTGCGGAGCCTTCGGGCTCGTGCGGTGCGCGCCTGGTTGGCGCACGCGGCGACTCCAACCCGCCGCGGCCGAGGTTCGATCCCTCGCACCGGACCTGGGGACCCGACAAGGGCCCCGACGAAACCAGAGAGGCCCTCCGATGCTCGCCGACTTTCCGCAAAATGTGTTCGGACTGCTCCAGCAGCAGCTTGCCTCGATGGGACGCATCGGCGCAACGCGGCTGCTCGTCACGACCGACGTCGCATCACCCGCCGTCGGTCAGGCCTCCACGCCCGTGCCGGTGCGCTTCACCAAGCGCGGGATCGTCCTCGCCATGTACGGTCAGGAGACCGACACGGCGACGCCCGCGGCATTCGCGCAGTGCGGGGTGCGATGCCAGATCGGCGGCACCGAAGATCTCTTCGTCGACGGTCAGGGCGGCCCGTCGTTCGCGCCGATGCTGGCCCTCTTCGGAGGCGTCAACAACTGGTTTCCCCTCATGCGGCGCGCGGTGCCCGGTACGGACTGGGTCTTCACCTTCCGCAACGACACGGCGGCCGGCACGATCGATCCCAAGGTCGTCCTCGCGTTCATCGCCGACGAAGACATCATCGCCCAGGTCGAAGCATCGAAGGGCCAGTAAGGGAGGCGCGCGGTGCTTCAGCGTCTCCCGAGCGCCGGCCCGGTGATCTTCACGATCCCGGGCATCACCGACGTCACCGTCAACGCGACGACGGTGGGGCCGGTCGTGCGGTTCACGTGGCCGAAGAGCTACGCGATCAGCGGCATGTGGCTCTCCACGCGCACCCCGACGCTCACCACGATCGCGAACACGAAGATCCGCATCGTCGACGCCTACTCGCAAGAGGTGATCTCCGACGGTCGCGGGCAGATCTTCGACTGCTCCGCGCTCGCTCTCATCGGCCGCCAGTTCCGGTGGTTCGCGTTCCGCCGCATCGTCCACGACGGCGATCGGTGGCAATTTCGCATCACGAACGACAACGGCGACGCGATCATCCCCTGGCTCGGATTTCGGGTCGAAGAGATCGTCCGCACGCCGCCCGTGCCGCGCGTCAAGCGGATGATGGTGACCTTGTGAGCGGCCGCATTCTTCTCCCGCCGTCGCTCCTCGCGCTCCCGAAGGTCGCGCGCTTTCCGCGCACGAGCCCTCCGGTGCCGCCGATCACGACGCGGCAGGCGGCCGGCCTGCCGTCGGTGGTCTCTCAGGCCTACAACCCTCCGCTGGTCGCGAACCCCCCGCCGCTCCCTCCGGTGGTCAACGACGGCGTCGGCGACGACTACGAGAGCGCGTTTCGCGACGTGAAGGCGAACAACGTCCCGACCGGCACGAGCGGCGGCGTCCTCACCGTCTACACGACGCAACGGCGGTGGCAGGCCGTCGACGTCTACATCGCCACGAACCATCAGGCAGCGTCCGTGATCTCGTGGATCACGGTGGGCATCTACGCCGTGACGCGCGGCATCCGCTCGCTCGTGGCGTCTGGGCGCGTGCGAGGCGCCGGCGTCCTGACCACGGCCTCCTTCGTGCGCGCGGCGACGGCGCGCGTGCAGGCCGACAAGTTCGAGATCGCGCTCTCTCGCACGGGGCTTCCTCAGGACCCCGCGAACATGCTCGTGCAGGTCGCCGTGGTGGCGTCCGACGAAGCGAACACGAACGAGGCCGAGTCTGTCGACGGCGCGACGCCGACCGACACGAGCATGTCGATCACCGCGGTGGGCTTCTCCGGCGAGACGGCGATCCCGGGTGAGTTCGTCGCGCTGAGCGCGATCAACAACAGCGGAGCGGCGCGCTACCTCCAGCTCTGCACCACGATCGGCGGCACCACGCTGGCGGCGTGGGATCTCGCCATCGGCGACACGCTGCAGTTCACGGACGCCACCTTCTGGCGACGCTACCGCGGCGCAAGCCTCCTCATTCGCGAGAGCTCGACGCCGTCGGTCTACACGGCGACGACCGATTGCCCCAAGCAGGTCTTCTTTCGATGACGCAAGGCACCGTCACTCGCATCTCCTACGCGATGTTCGGCGCCGTCGCCGGCGCCGTGCTCGTCGCGCTCGTCGCCGCGTGCACGCCCGAACAGATCTCGACGGTGAAGAGTGTGGCCGCGCCGGTGGTCAAGGGCGCATGCGTGCTGCTCCGCGCGTTCACCGACGACGGCCTCACGCTCGACATTTGCGCGACGGCCGAAGAGCTCGCGCCGCTCATTCCCGAGCTCCTCGAGGAGCGCGCCGCGCCCCCGCCGCCGGAGGCCGCGGCCGATGCCGGGCTCGTGGTGCCGACGCTCGCGTTCGCCCTCGAGGCACCCCGCAAGCGCATCACACGGCGGCGCTGTACCGCATGGCAGAAAGTTGGAGCCGATGCAGACTCAGGATCCGGTAGAGACGTTGCTTCGCGAAGTGAAGGGGGCAGTGGAGCGCTCGACGGAAGCCTCTTCGAAGGCGGAAGGCGCGGCGCGGGAAGCGACGGCGGCCGCGCAGAAATCGACGGCGGCAAGTAACGCCGTCGCCACCGGCCTCACGAACCTCGAAAGCAAGGTGGTCGAGGGCCATAGCCGCATCGAAGTGCTCGAGCGCTTCGTGTTCGGCTCCGATCCGCCGCCGCGCCCGGGCTCGATCCCCGACGATGGGTGGCTCGAGGAGCAGGCGAAGAAGAACCCGAAGAGCCCGGCCGTGATCCCGACGCTCGCGCGCATCGAGACCAAGACCGATGCGCAGTCGACCTATCTCGGGATCGGCCTCAAGGGAGCCGCCAAGGTGCTCGGCACGCGCGAGGGCCGCGCCGCCCTGATCGGGCTCGTGGTCGCGATCGCCGCCTTCCTCGGCGGCAAGGGCACGAGCGCCCCGCCGAGCTCGGCGCCGGCGGTCCAGGTCGTACGGGTCGAAGTGCCGCCCGTCCCCGATGCCGGGTCGACGCCGCCCCCTCCGGTGAGGTAGAGTGTAGGGACCATGACCGCTCCCGATCCCGCGTACGTCGCCGAAATTCTCGCCAAGCCCGAGCACCAGCGCACGGCCCGTGAGTGCCGCATCGTGCGCGCGCACGCCGAGGCCGCGGGAATGCACCCCGAGTTCCACCACGACGAAGGCGAAGGCGAAGGCGCGGCCGAAGAGCTCCTGAGGGCCCTCGAGGCCGGCGCCGGGCCGGCGATCCCGGCCGGGCTCCCGACCGTCTCGGGGCCCGAGATCCTCGCGATCCTCAGCCGCCCTCCGGTCGAGGGCGGAAAGCCCGTGCCCCTCGAGGTGCCGGGCCTCGTCCAGGCCGACGACGCCCGCGGCGCGCTCGCCGCCCTCGCCGAGCTCCACCGACGTCGCTCCGCCGAGCGCGCCGAAGAGTTCAACGCGGCCCTTGCCGCGATCGACCGCGGCGAGGACGGCCCCGATCCCGAGCTCGTACAACAGACGCTCGACGCCGAAGACGAGGTGATCCGCGGCGCGCTCGAGGAAGCCAAGCGACGGATCGTGCTCGACGACGGCCCTATCCCCCCCGCGCCGTGGGAGGGGACGCGTGTGCCGGCCTCGCACCGTCATCGCCTCGAGCTCGCCACGCGCCTGCTCGCCGCGTGGACCGTGGGCAAGCCCGACACGGCCGACCAGATCAACATGCGCCTTGCGGTGCACACCGTGAACCTGCTCGACAAGCTCGTTGCCGGCGAGGCGGTCGAATTCGTGCTGGACGGTGATCCCGCCGTCGCGTTCGGTGAGACGAAGCCCAAGGAGTGATCGCTATGCCCGTCATCGGAGATTTCACCAGCACGGCCACCAAGCTCGCGACCACCGGTCTCGGGTCCGGGGGGCTGTCCAATCTCTCGAAGACGGCAATCGCGGTGCTCCCCCCGCCTCAAGTCACCGCCGGCGACCGCGTCATGATGGCCCAGCGCGGCGCGTCCGTGCTCGCCTCGAGGGCCGGCCTCGCCGCGGCCAAGGCCGCCTACCCCGGCGGCGCGAACGAGGGCGGCACGACCGGCCGCGGCTTCCTCATCGCGCTCGGCACGCTGAGCGGCCGCGAGTTCTCGCCGGCCGCCATGCGCCAGACGCTTTCGCAGATCGAACAGACCGGATTCGACGCCGGCGCGGCGGCCTTCAAGGCGCCCGACTTCGCCCTCACGCAAGCGGGCAACCCGACCGCCTCGAGCTCGGAGCCGATGACGACGGGCAAGAAGGCCGCGATCGCCGCGGCCGTGGTCGGCGTCGCCGCCCTCGGCGCGATCCTCTACAAGCGCCGGAAGTGACCCGCCGTGGCCTCGCTCGGCCGCCGCATCTACGTCGATGATTTCGGCTCGCCCTACGTGCGTCTGACGACGCCGTCGCTGGACGATCCAGACTTCGCTTTCGTGGTCGGCGACGTGACGCGCGGCTTTACGCTCTACGTGCCGAAGTTCGCGCCGGACCCGAACTACGCATCGTGGCCGGCCGCCTTTCGCGAGATCGTTCCGGAGGAGTGGTCGGGAGACCTGACGCATGGCGGATGGGCGAGCGCCTACCGGGGCGACCCGAACGTCTATCGGCCGATCCTCGAGCAGGTCCCTCCGCCCTCGAGCGCGTACGTCGGGGCCTACGACCCGGGCCCGGGCCTTCTGCGGCAGCTCTACGCCAATCTCCGCGTGTGCGGGTGGGGTCGATGGGTCGGCGCCGTGTCGAACGTCACCGGTCAGCGCGGCGTGTGCGAGTCCAAGACGTCGCTCGACTTCTCGACGCTCGGCCGCGACATCGCCGATCACTTTCGAGTGGTCGGCGGAAAAATGGGCATGGTGCTTCGCGGGCTCGCGAAGATCATTTCGTTCGTGCCGGGCGTCGGCACCGTCGTGGCGGCCGTGCTCGCCGGCATCGGGAGCCTTGCCGCCGGCGAGCCGCTCGATGCGGCGTTCTTGGATGCCGTCGTCAACGCGATCCCCGGAGGCGGCATCGTCAAGGACGCCGCGAAGACCGGCGTCGCCATGGCAAAGAAGCTCATCGCCGGCGGCAACGTCGGAGATGCGGCCCTCGAGGGGGCGCGCACGTTCCTTGCGCAGCAAGGCGTTCCGCCGGAGGCTTTGCAGGCGTTCGATATCGGCGTCGCGCTTGGCACCGGCGAGGGGTTGCAGAGTGCAGGCTTCAAGGTGCTAAACCTCTTCGCCCCCGGTGACGACTTCTTGCAACGGGGGCTCAACTACGTTCGCGCCGTGGAGAAGAGCGCCGCGACGGGCAAGAGTCTCCAAGACGTGCTGAAGAGCACCCTGGGCTCCGAGCTCCGCGCGATCGACGGCGCGGCCGCGCAGCTCGGCCCCGTCATCGAACAGATCGACAAGAATCCAAACCTCATCGAGGCCGGAAGCTACGCGCTCGCCGAGCAGCTCGGCGTCCCCGAACCGGTCGCGCGCGCCGGACAAGTCATCATGCGCGACGGCATCGAAGATGCGGCTCTGCGGCGCGAGCTCACGCAGACCGCGACGGAGAAGGCGTTCGACAAGTACGGCGGCCAAGCGGTGGCGAGCGAGTCGTTCGCGCCAAGCTGGTACACGTCGGTCCTGAACGAGAAGATCGAACGCGCCGCCCTCGAGGACGACGCGCTCAAGTGGACCGCGCAGAAGGCCGCGCAAGACGCCGATTTGCGTCGCTCGGCCATCGCCGACTTCCGGACGTCGTGGACGTACCAGTACTACTTGGAGACGGGGATCGACCTGCACGCGCCGCCGCCGGCGCCGGTCGCCGTCGTCGCGAGCTCGGCGCCGAAGACCTCGAGGAGCACGACGGGCCAAGACGTGGCGCTCGGCGTGACGGTTGTCGCCGCCCTCGGCGCGCTGTATTGGTGGAGCCGTGCCTAACACCCGAACGCGCCGCGCTGCGAAGAAGAACCCCCGCCCCGTCGCCGGCGCGTGCCCAGTCTGCCGTCGCCCGGCGAGCGAGCATACGAGCGCCGAGGTGAGCGCGTGCCGCTCGACGCTCGAGAACTGGATCGAGATGCGCGACGCGCTCCCGATGCCCGCGAAGCCGGCGCCGGCGACGGTCGTCGAGCCGAGCGGCGTCTACGTGAACATCGGGGCCTTGGTGCCGCCGGAAGTAGCGGCGCGCGCCGCCGAACACTTCGGAAGAGGGAGAGAGATCGCGGGGCTCTTCTTCGACTTGGTCGGCAAGGTTCAGACGGCGCGCGACGAGGCAGAGCGAGACGCGGCGCGGCTACGAGCGCGCCGGCGACGTCGCCGCCGCTGATCGACGCTTCTCCTCGGCGACGATCAACGCGAGGCCCTCAGGCTTGTCGCCGAAACGCTCGTGCAGGATCGTGAGCTCGGCGTCGGTGGCGCGCTCGAGGAGCTTCGAGATCTGGCCGTGGAGCCCGGCACCGGCGCGCTTCTGCGCCACCTCGAGGAGCGCGCTCGACACGTTCGCGTGCTCGGCCGCCGGCGACGGCGCAAAGTCGGCGACGTCCGCCACAGCGGCCGCTGTGGCGGCGAGCTCGCCCGACAGCCCGACCAGCACGCCGATCGCGCTCCTCGCCTCGCGTCCGGCCTCGCTCGAGGCGAGCGCCTCGGCGTGGAGCTTCGAACGCTCCCGGTAGTGCTCGACGGCGGCCCGTAGCGCGTCCTCGCCGGTCCCGAACCCCGCGAACCGCGCCACGACCGCGCCGCCGTCGTGGGCGCAGAGCTCGAGGAGCCACGCGCCGCCGGCCGCGAACGGCACGGCGCGCTCCACGAACCGCTTCGTGAGGCGCGTGCCGCCGTGAAGGGCGGCCGTGTGGCGGTCGAGTTCGTCAGACATGTCTTTGAAGATACCCATGTGAAAACCTCCGGAGAGACCCACGCTACCACGCTTGCGCGACCAGAGACCCCCCTGGTAGGGTGAAAACCATGCACGAGAGCATCGACGAAAGCATGGGGATGCCGGGCGACGACGTCACGCACTGGGGAATCTCCCGGAAAGTAGGGGAGAAGCGCGGTCCGACAGGGCGACTGACATCGGCCGTCGAACGCCTCAGTCACCCGAACGCCGCCGGGCTCCGCGTGCAAGAGTGGGAGCTCGGCGAGCTCACGCTAGACGTGATCAAGGAACGGTGGGGCTCCGGCACATTCCAGCTCCACTGGCTCATCGTCGACACTACCCACGAAGACCCCGCGAAACGGCGAAGGTCGGGGGGCAACGGACCCTTCTTCACGGTCGACCCGAAGGCCGAAGAGCCCGCTCCGGTTGTGCTTCCCGCGCCCCCGACGGCTGTTCCGGCCGTCGCCGCCCCGGCCGCCGGCGTCGGGCTCGCCGATCTGGTCGGCCTCATGCAAACCATGTTCGGGCTTTCCCAGCAGATGAGCGCACAACGTGAGAGGCCGGTCGCCCCGCGGGACGAGGCCTTCGCCGATCTCTCCGGGCAACTGTCCGAGATGCGCGCGCGTCTCGACGCCGAGAAGCGCGAACGCGAGATCGAGGAGCGCCACCGGGCCGCCCTCGCCGAGAAGGATCGCGAGATCGAGCGCGAGCGACGCCGGCGCGAGGAAGCCGAGCGCGAGGCCGAAGACGATCGCGACCGTCCGCCCTTTGAGGCCGGCGTTCCCATCACCGAACAGCTCCCCGCGATCATCGCGAACACCGTCGCGCAGATCGCGACGAAGAGCCCGGAGACCGCGCAAAAGCTCATCGAGTGGGGCTACGAGAAATTCGTGAGCAAGCCCGCCGTCGCGCCGAGCGCGCCTCCTCCGGTCGCCCCGCCCCCTCCGCAGCCCCCGCGGCCGCAGACGCGCGTCT
>JACCDR012112901.1_pt1 | contig 11114 bp, 10 predicted proteins | sample 7446431 | NCBI WGS metagenome assembly JACCDR01 (sample SAMN15323443, study PRJNA562643) | freshwater metagenome | isolation source: river surface water | place: USA:Blue River Watershed | collected 2017-08-17 | reverse complement strand
GTCAAAAACTCACACTTACTTGGTTGGTTTTTCATATGCCAGCGAAAAGCAGTGGTGCGAATTACCAAAAACACAAAGAACGTGAGGCAGAACGGTCGCGGCAGCAGGCGAAGGAAGGAAAGGAAATCGGGCCGATACCGAAAGTCAAAAAGCCAAAGCGACGAAAGGCTGCTCAGACTTCGCTACAGGCTTTTTGCGAAAGCTACTTGCCGGAATGGTTTCACCTGGATTGGAGTCAAGCACACCTCAAAGCGATTGAGCGATTAGAGAAGGCGGCGATGGGCGGCGGGCAATTCGCGTTTGCAATGCCACGAGGTAGCGGCAAGACAACCCTGGTCGTCGCGGCGGCGTTGTGGGCAACTCTTTGCGGGCATCGGCTCTTCGTCGTGATGGTGGGAGCGACCGAGAGGGCTGCCCAAGAATTGGCTGACGCTTACAAGCAGGAATTGGAGGCCAACGACCTGTTGCTTGAGGATTTCCCCGAAGCCTGCTACCCGATCCGCTGTTTGGAAGGCACGCCTCAACGAGCCAAGGGGCAGACGCACGACGGCAAGCGAACCATGCTGGAGTGGGGTGGCGTGGAAGCTCGCCTCGCCATGATCCCCAAAGCCAAGTGCGCTGGCGCTATTCTTCGCGTTGCTGGGATCACGGGCCGCATTCGGGGAAGGAAGGCAACAGCCGGTCGCCGGACAATCCGGCCTGACCTGGTGTTGATTGACGACCCGCAGACCGACGAGAGCGCAGCGAGTGCGGCACAGAACGAGGAGCGGGAGCGTATTATCACCGGCGCTGTGCTAGGCCTCGCTGGACCTCGCCGAAAGATTGCGGCGGTGATGCCCTGCACAGTGATTGCTCCGGGCGACCTGGCTGACAGAATCCTTGACCGCGACCGAAACCCACAATGGCATGGCGAGCGATCGCGGATGGTCCTGTCTTTCCCAACGAACGAACAACTCTGGGAGGAGTACTACCGCATCCGAGCGGAGGACATGCGGGCGGGCGGCGACGGGAGCAAGGGGACCGAGTTCTACGAATCAAATCGTACCGAAATGGATGCCGGAGCCGCTGTGTACTGGGAGTCTCGATACGATCCCGGCGAACTGTCCGCGATCCAAAACGCGATGAACCTGAAGCAAGACCGGCCGAAGGTGTTCTATGCGGAGTATCAAAACGAGCCACTTGCGGAAAATACGTTTGCTGACAACAGTCTGTCAGCAGAAATGGTAGCCAACAAGCTGGTTCACCTTCCTCGTCAATGTGTGCCACGCGACTGCACACGGCTCACGGCTGGCATCGACGTGGGCGGTTCGATCCTCTGGTACACGATCACAGCATGGGATGAACGATTTGGCGGTGTTGTGATTGACTACGGATGTTGGCCGCGACAAGCGAAAGCCTACTTTTCAAGCAATCAGCCAAGTCCATCGCTTGCTGATTTGTACCCAAACCTGAGCGAAACGGGGCGAGTGTATCGAGGGCTGGCTGAACTCACTTCGGCGATCCTCACACCAGAGTATCGACAGGAAGAAACTGGCACAGGAATCAAGGTTGAAAGGTGCCTGATTGATTCAGGCTGGGAGACAGATACCGTCTACCAGTTTTGCCGAGAATCGCCGTTTGCTAGCGTGATTACGCCGAGCAAGGGATATGCTGTAACAACTGGCGTTCCGATATCTCAATGGGCTGCGAAACCTGGGGAGCGGAAGGGTTTCCACTGGCGATATCTTCGACCGCTGCTGACCTTCGACCCGAACCCCTGGAAGAGCTTACTTGCCGAGAAGTGGAGAGCGCCAAACGGGACAATTGGCCGCGTGGCATTGCACGGCAGCAGCCCTGTACCGCACCAGTTGTACGCGGCACACCTTGCGGCGGAATCGCCAACACGGGTGAGCGCAAGGGGCCGAGAGTTCGAGGCGTGGGCACGAAGGCCCGGTGAGGATAACCACTGGCTGGACACAACCGTATTGACGGCGGTCGCTGCAAGTTTTTGCGGGTTAGCCTGGAGTGCGACCGAAGGCGCTCAGCCGCAAAACAAAAAACGGAAGATCGACATCGAGGAGTTGTACCGCAAACAACAGGGGGCCGCATGATATCGCCAACGCAACCCGCTCGCCCGCGCCGTGGCATCGTCTGCCCATGTGGTGGCAAGCTCTTCGCCTACAGCACCCAGCGACCCGCAGCCGGTTTGATCGTCCGATATCGCAGATGTGATATCTGCAAGTACACAGTCACCACCCAGGAGCGGATTAAAGTCCGTGAACGTGATGAGCGAAAAGAAACAAACAAAACTGACACTCAAGCAGCTGACCCAGCAGCCGGATCAACCGAAACCGGTGAGTGACAGTTGCTTGTCATGCCGATATTCGCTGACCCGCGATGATACCACTGTCTGCCGGTTGTCACCACCAACGCCAAACCTTGCCTATCTGATTACAATCGGTGCAAAGTTACTGAAGGGCATTGAGCCAACCGCAGCCGATGACACATTGCTTGAATCGGTTCCGGGTGTCATGGTCGAGGTTGAGCCTGATGGTTGGTGTGGTAGTTATCAAGAATCCTGATACACATCGAATGCACATACATAACACACTACCAATATTGGTAGTGTGTTTTCATTTCATGACGATTGCATATTGAGATTATCAAACTCCATGCGATAAATCTTGCATGGAGACGCCACCCGATCTAACGACCGCGATTGTTGACGCCGCCACGGGTCCGGCTTCGGCTACTGTCGATGGCCAGTCAGTGACCGCTCGCAGCGCGGCCGACTTGATTGCGTTGGATCGCTACCTTCACGCGAAGGCTGCGCAGCAGTCTCGCCGCAAGGGTGCGACGTTCGGCAAATTCATCGCCCCTGGCCCACTGCCAGACGATGGCGGCGGCGTGATCGGCGTGCCATTCGGCGGGGGGATTCTCGGCTAATGTTCAATTGGCTGCGATCCATGTTCGCCACGCCTACACCGGGTCGCCCATCGGTGCAGGCTCGGTACGACAACGCCACGACGAACCCCGAAAACGCTCGTCAATGGCTCGGTGTCGATTATCTGTCCGCGAGGGCTGCCAACTCGTTTCAGGTTCGCCGCACACTTCGGATGCGGAGCCGATACGAGGTCAGTAATAACCCGTATCTGTTTGGTGTTGCACACAGTAACGCAAACGACTTGATTGGTACGGGTCCGACGTTGCAGGTGTATACACCAGATGAGGCTTACAATCGCCTTGTTGAACGGGCCTGGAAAGATTGGTGCGATGAAGTTGAGCTTGTCGAGAAGTTGCGCACCTGCAAGCTCGCCAAGACTGTTGACGGTGAAGGATTCTTGATTCTCAAGACGGTTGATGATCTTGAGCATCCGGTGAAGTTGTATCCGTGTGATATCGAAGCGGATCAGGTTACTTCGGTTGCTCCCAAGAATCTCGCAGAGTTTTGGGTTGATGGCGTAGTATTGCATCCGATCACTGGCAAGCCGGTGAGCTATGAGGTACTTCGTGCCCACCCTGGCGACTTCTTTTTCACGAATCTGAATCCGCTCGCAACCGACCGCGTTCAGGCTCGCCATTTAATTCACTGGTTTTTGCAGTCTCGCCCCGGCCAGGTTCGCGGCGTGCCTGCGTTCAGTAGTTCACTCGATTTATTCGGCGAGCTTCGCAGTTTTCGCAAAGCCGTTTTGGGCACCGCTCAGATTCACGCGACCTTCACCGGCGTGCTGGAAAGCGAAGCCCCGGCGATGATTGAAGGCGACAACGAGGTGATCCCGTTCAAGCGGATCCCAACCGAACGCGGCACGCTGATGACGCTGCCATCTGGCTTCAAGCTCCAGGGATTTGACAGCAAGCAGCCGCAGACGACTTACGAAATGTTCCGCGATGCTTGCCTCGGCGAAGCCTGTCGGCCGCTGAGCTACCCGGTTAATCTCGCGCTTGGAACAAGCCAAAAATTTAACTTCAGCAGCAGCAAGTTGGACCACATCAACTACCGCAACGGGCTGACCGTTGAGCGTGACCAGTGCGGCCGGCTTGTCCTCCGACGACTGTTTGCCGCATGGATTGAGGAGGCGGTTCTCGAAGGTGTTGTGCCTCCGTTTGGCGGCCTCAAGGTTCCGCCGCACGAATGGCACTGGCCTGGCTTCGAATCGCTTGACCCGCTGGTAGACGCGCAGGCCGATCAACAAACGCTCGCGGGCGGGCAACAAACCTGGCAAGAGTTTTGGGCTAAGCGTGGCCGCGACTGGCGTGATGTCCTCGCACAGCAAGCCGCCGAGAAAGCTGAGATCGAACGTCTGGGCTTGCAGTTCGGTGAGCCAACGAAAACCAGCGTGACCGTAACCGACCAGCAAGAGGAACCAGCCAATGCCGCGTGAGGAAATCAAAGAGTTTCGCGCGGCTGGCGGGCTGGCCCGGATCACAGCCGAAACCGCCGAAGGCGAAGCCAAGCTGCCGACGTTTGCGGGCAACGCCTACACGGGCGCGGTAATGCAGCCAGGTGGCTGGTACGGGTCGATTATCTGCGACCTCGCCGGGATCAAGGTCCCGCAGCAGCATCGGCCCGTTCTCCGGCAGCATGACGATAACCGCATCATTGGCCACACCACGAGTGTAAACGTCGATGCGGAAGGTGTTCAAATTGCAGGGGTTTTCAGCGGCTTGCCTGACATGGTGGCCGACGTGACCGCCCCGGCGAAAAACGGCTTCCAGTGGCAGTTGTCGATTGGCGCTGTCCCGCTCCGGACTGAGTTCTTGGAGTCCGGTCAGACAACGGTGGTGAACGGGCGAGAGGTGACAGGCCCGCTCACAATCAGTCGAGAAACCGAGTTGAAAGAGATCAGTTTTGTCCCCTTAGGTGCTGACGGCAATACCAGTGTCGCCGTGAGCGCATCCCATCGGAGAGGTGCCATGTTCAAAGCGATGCTGATGGCAGCAATCAAAAACGGCGAAGTCAAAGCTGGCAAGTACAGCGATGACGAAATCAACAAGATGTCGGAAGAGGAAGCGAAATCCGCCCTCAAAAAGATGATGGACGACGACGAGTCTTCCCACGAATCCAAGGCGAAAGCCGAAGACGAAGAAAAGAAAACTGACGCCGAAGACGAGGAAGAAAAGACTGCCGCGAAGGCATCGACTTATGCCAACCGTCTGGTGGCTCAGTCCCGCAAGGCGATTGCGGCCGAAGAGAAGCGGATCAACGAAATCCGCATCAAGGCGAAAGGCCATCCGGAGATCATCGCCAAGGCGATTGAGAACGGCTGGACCGTGGAGAAGGCCGAACTCGAAGCTCTTCGCGCATCTCGCCCTGGCGCTGGTGTTGGCGGTCCTCACATCCTTGCGAAAGGTCAGCCGCAAATTGACGAGGCGGTTGTTGAGTGCGCGGTGATGCAAGCGGCCTCGCCCACGGATTTCAAGCTCTTCGATGCGAGCTTTTTTGACCGTCAGGGCGATCGCGCTGCGGTGCCTGCTCACCTGGCCCGTCGTGTGAAAGCCGAGATGAGTAATCGGTACACGGATCGCGTGCAGCAGACCGCGTGGGATATGTTCCGGGGTCGCATTGGTCTTCACCAAGTGCTTGCGACTTCGGCCGCGATTGTCGGCGGCTACAACGGCTCGCAGAAACTCGATGACAGCAACGCTGGCGAAGTGCTACGAATCGCTGCGAATCGCGGTTTCCAGGCTGATGGCACCAGCAACTACAGCCTGAGTAACGTGCTTGCAAACGTCCTCAACAAGATGATGTTGGCCGGGTATCTGTTCGTTGAGCAAACCTGGCGTGAGGTGGCTGCGATCCGCAGCGTGCCTGACTTCAAGGCGACTCGAAACATCTCGCTGTTTGGCGATTTGGTGTATGACGAAGTTGGCTCAACGGGCGAGTTGAAAAACGCCACTCTGGGCGATCAGGCCTTTGCAAACCAAGCAAATCAGTACGGCAAGATCATGACAATCGACCGCAAGTCAATCATCAACGATGACCTCGGCGCGCTGACCACTGTGCCGATGTTGATGGGTCGCGGGGCCAGCCTGCGACTCAACAAAAACTTCTGGTCGGTGTTCTTGAATCCTGGCAACGCCGACGATGGCAACGCCTTCTGGAACAACTCGACCAACACGCACGGTACCCCGCCAGCAGGCCAGCGAGCCGCCTACGCCAACCTGTTTACGGGTGGAGCAACGGCACTCAGCAGCACTTCGTTGAACACGGCTGTGACCGCGTTCAGCAAGCAGGTTGACCCGGCTGGCGAACCGCTCGGCGTGGAAGCGGAAACCCTGCTTTACCCGCCCGAACTGGACACGACGGCCCGCGAATTGATGAATTCACAGTTCATCGTTTACGGCGGTGCAAGTGCTGCCAAGCAGCCGGCGAACAACGTGTTTCAGGGTCGATTCAAGCCGGTGATGTCCCGCTACTTGAGCAACACCGCTTACACCGGCAACAGCGCAACGGCCTGGTATCTGCTCAGCAGCCCGACCTTGTTCCCTGTGATCGAATGTGCGTTCCTGAACGGCGTGGACACGCCGACTGTGCAGCAAGCCGGCATCGACTACCAGTTTGACCGCTTGGGGATTTCGATCCGTGGCGTGTTTGACTTCGGTGTGAACATCCAGAACTTCCGCGGCGGCGTGAAGATGGCTGGCGCGTAACGACAACCGCCCGATGACAATCAGTTGTCATCGGGCAAATCGGAGGCGGGCAGGCGCTCGGCTGAGCCTCATAAGCTCGGTTTGCCTGGTTCGAGTCCAGGGCTTCCGACTCTCTTGACAGCGAATTACTCAACCACGAGGTGTGCAATGGGGATGGCAGATTTTCGCAGCGGTAAGCCGACGATGGTCGATTACACCCCGCCCAGCGGAACCGTTGCCGCTGGTGATGTGGTGATTGTCGGGGCCACCCCGCTGGTGGCTCACGCGAATATCCCGCAGTTCACGGGCGGGACTCGCCTCGATGCGTTGTCAATCGGCGGGGGTATTTATCAGGTCGTGACCGACGGCACGCCTCGCATTGGGCAGGATGTCTACTTCAACCCGACCTCCAGCAAATTCACGGCGACCGCTGTTGGCAACGTCCACTTCGGTGTTTTGGTCGCAGGTCCATCTGGCGACCTGGCCGGCGCAAGCCCAGCCAGTGACAACGACCTGGCGCTGGTGCTTCACTCTCCGGCCTCCAACTCAGCCGGCGCGGATGTCACCCTCCGCAGCGAAGCCACACAATCGACTACCGCCACGCTTACCGCAGCCCAATTGCTTGGCGGGATGATTAACTCGGTGCCGGCTGGTGCAATCACCCTGACTTTCCCGACCGCTGCGAACATGATCGCAGGCCTTCGCGGCGCCCAAGTCGGTGACTCGTTTGACGTGACCCTGGCCAACACCAGTGCCGGCGCGAACACGATCACCCTGGCTGCCGGTGGTGCGACTCTTCGAGGTAACACCTCAGTTGCCCAGAACAAAGTTGCTTTGCTCCGCGTGCTGATTACGAACGTGACGGCCGCGAGCGAAGCCTACACCGTTCACAGCGTGGTGAGTGCGTAATTCGTGGCAACCTTGTTTTCCAGATTGGTGGATTGGCTACCCGGCCAACTCAAGCAGGCGGCCGGGGTGTCAGTCTCGTACACACGCGGCGTGACGACTCGCACGGTGAGTGCGATTGTCGGCCGCACGGTGTTCAGCAGCAACCTGGAAGGCGGTCCACGAATTGAGTTTGGCGACCGCGATTATCTCATTGAGGCCGCTGACCTTGTTGAGTTTGGTACTCCGCAGATCGGCGACCGGATTGTCGAGGTGATCGACGGCTTGACCCGCACCTGGGAAATCAAGACTCCGGGCACGGGCGAACCGGCTTGGCGGTGGAGCGATCCGCAGCACACACGATATCGGATTCACACGATTCAGGTGCAGTGATGGATACCTCGGACATCCTGACTGTGTGTGATGCTCTTGTCGAGGCGGTGGTCGCTGCTCTTGGCTCGATCGGAGATGCCGAAGTCGAAAGACTGTATCTCGCTCCGCTGGACATGGCAGCCGACACCGCGCGGCATGTGTGGTTTTTCCCGGCGACGCTATCACGGCGACCGGAAAACCGGGCAGAAAACAGTCTGACTTACCGTGTCGCGTGCGTGGTGGCTCAGCGATACACAGACCCCGGCGAGCCTTCAAAAACTTGGGTCGATGACCTCGTAGCGTTCGTGCAATCGCGTGTGTATTTCCCGCTGGATTTCATTCGTGATCCGTTGATGTTTGGCGACAACCGGCAACTGATTACGACTGGCGGCGAGATCACGATTTACGACGCGGAGCGATTACAACGCGGGCTGTTTTGGTCCGAAATCACGTTTGAATTCCAAGAAATTCTCTGAGGTGACACATGGCCGCCAGCCCTGGAATCAAGCCCGCAATCAAGGCCGTTTTGTATCGCAACACGGCCAGCGATGGCACCAAATACGCCACCCCAACCTGGACCGCAGTGGACCATGTTCGGGACGTGAGCGCGGCCACACCGTGGGACATGGCGAGTGCGGACATTCGCGCGACCCGCGTGAAATTGTACCACCCCACGCAGCAGGATTTCGCATTCTCCGCGGTTGTTCGTTGCGACGATGCGAACGCCGGATATCAGGCACTTTTGGCGGCTTCGCAAGAAGGAACAGCACTGGATTTGCTGATTCTTGACGGCCCGATTGGTGTCGAAGGTTCAGCCGGTGTGCGGGCGTTTTTCCATGTGTCAAATACGGGGCAAGATCAGGCGATTGGCAACGTGTTGTACAGCACGTTTGACCTGAAGCCTGGCTTTGGTGTGAACGACTCTGGCGCGGCAGCTTACCCGAAATACGCGGTCGCTGGTGCGTCGGGCGCGATGACGTTTGCCGACCCAGGCTAAGGGGTGCTGTATGGCTCTCGATGTCACAATTCGCGGCGTGTCAGTGTCGTTCTTCGACTCGGAAAAAGTCCTCCGGGCCGCACAGAAAGGCACGATCCGCGCGTTATCGAAATGCGGTGCGTTTGTCCGCACGGACGCGAAAAGCAGCATCCGCTATTCGGACAAGTCAGCCGCACCGGGGCAGCCACCGAAGGCCAAACGCAAAGGTATGACAAGGGCGAGCCGGAAGAAGGACGGCACCTCGGTGACACGCTCAGTGTCACCACTGAAGGAACTGATTTTCTTTGCGTTTGACGCGACCACAGGAAGCGTGGTTGTCGGGCCTGCCGATTTCCGCAACCGCAAGACCAAAGCCTACCGCGTGCCGACAGTCTTGGAGCAGGGTGGGACCGTAAGCGAGCGGACGCCGCGAGGTTTGCATCGGCAGACATACGCAGGCAACCCGTTCATGAGTCCGGCACTGCGGCGAGTTCAAGGCAAGTTCCCGCAGATGTTCACCGGCTTACTCAAGTGAGGGGCGATATGCCAGCGTTCACAGACAGCAAAGGCCGTGTTTGGTCAGTGACATTCACTGTGTCAGTGATGCGGCGAGTCAAAGAAGAGTGTGGCGTAAACCTGGCACAGTTGAGCGAGAACGAGTTTCGCAATTACATCGAGGTCGCTGGCGATCCGATCAAGCTCAGCGAAGTTTTATATTCGGCCTGTCGTGTTCAGTATCCAGGCGTTTCGCTCGAAGACTTCCAGGATTCGATTGCGGATGATGTTCTTGAATCGGCAGCCAAAGCGTTTGAAGAGTCCTTCCTAAATTTTTGCCCGAGCCGTCAGCGCGAAGCCCTGAAAGCGGTGACGGCGAAGATGCTGGAGACGGAGACGGAAGCCTTGAAAACGGTGACGGAATCAATCTCCCGCGTGACCTTCTCGCCGAGTGTTACCGGCTCGCCGGAGTCGTCGGGGTCGATCCCGGCAACCTGACCTACGGCGACCTGCTGTTGATGGCAGTGGAACGCAAACGGGTGATGGGCGAAATTGCGGCGTGGCAAGTGGCAGGAATTGCGGCCCTGTTCGGCGGGAATCTATCGCCGGCTGATATCAATCCGTACCGCGTGGAAACACCTGAAGAAAAGGCAGCGAGAGCAGCGAACGAAAAGCGAAAGTTCTGGGCGGCAATGGGGGTCGGTGTGTTCGGCAAAAACGTGTTCAAACCCACTGACAGCGAGTAGTCACTATGCCAGTCGCACCAACGGGCACCGGAGGCGGAGGCGGCAATCGGCCGGGCGATGTCCGGGCCGGTGGCGCGTTCGTCGAGGTGTCGGCAAAAGACCGGCTGTCGGCGCAATTCGCAAGCCTGCTCAATCGCGCTCGCTCATTCGCGGCTGGCCTCCAGCAGATCGGCAAAACGGTGATGTTCACGGGTGTTGGCGCACTTGCTCCACTGGCAGGGTTGTTCGGTGCTGGCACCAATCGCGCGGCCGAAATCGAGCGGATGGCCGAAGAACTTGGCTTCTCTGTTCAACAGATGCAACGCTTGAAATTCGCCGCAGATGCTGCTGGCGTTTCCGTTGAAGATGTGTTGCGAAAGCCTGAGAAATTCCAGGGGTTGATGAGCCAAGCCACCGTGTTGGACGCGGCCACGATCCGGGCATCAGCGAGGGCGAACGCGGAGCTACAAGGTGCGTTTATCAACCTCCAGGCAGCGATGTTGCCGGTGGTGCAAACAGTGGGACCGTTGGTGTCGGCATTCGCTCAGTTCGTGCAACGCAACGGCGACTTGGTTCGATTTCTGACCGCTGGTGCGGTCGCATTGACTGGAATCGGCTTGGCAGCAATCACCGCTGGCAAGGCGTTGTCATTGCTCGCTGGTAGTGTCACGCTTGTCGGTACAGTCTTGGGAATGCTGGCCACAAAGACCGGGCTGCTGATTGGCGGCGTTGGCGTTTTAACGACGGCGTTTCTCACACTGACAACGGGCGGTCAGCGGTTGGCGTCGGGCATCGGCGCAGCGTTTACGCGGATGGGCGAGACGTTCGGCAAGATGTTCAAGGGCATCATCGAGGCTGTAAACGCAGGGGATTTTCAAAAAGCATTCAAGATTTTTGCTGCTGGTGTTGAGGCGGTCTGGTACGAAATGCTGCTCAACATGGCGAAAGCATTTAGCACGTTCATCGAAAACAATCGTGATCGGCTGATCGGTCTTGGTTCGCTGATTGGTGGCCTGAAGGGTGCCCAGATCGGTGGACGATTTGGCCCGTGG
>JACCDR011082533.1_pt1 | contig 11114 bp, 11 predicted proteins | sample 7446431 | NCBI WGS metagenome assembly JACCDR01 (sample SAMN15323443, study PRJNA562643) | freshwater metagenome | isolation source: river surface water | place: USA:Blue River Watershed | collected 2017-08-17 | reverse complement strand
CAAATCAAGGCCGCGAAGGAAGCGGGCAAGGCTGAGCGTGATGCCGACCTGGAGACCGCACGCAGCCTGGTCGAAAAACATGGCTTCGAGAAGTCGGAAGTCTTCCCTGCCGGCCCCGTGGCGGTGAAGTTCCGCGGCCCGAACGGTGAGACCTGGACCGGCCGCGGCTTCAAGCCCGTGTGGCTGAAGACCCTGCTGGATCAGGGTGCCACGCTGGAATCTTTCGCGGTCTGACCGCGGCCCATGGCCCCTTCGGGGGCTATTTCTTCAACTGAATAGAGGGTATTTATGTCACACCAAACTGCTTACGTCTGCGGAGCCATCCCGCACGCTGCGACCGATGGCGCCGCCGGCTACGATCTGGCCGCCACATCTGACGTGCTAGTGCGCGAGGGCCAGGTGACGATGGTCGAAGTGGATTTGAAGCTGGCGTTGCCTCCCGGCGTGGCCATGCTCCTTCTGCCGCGCTCCAGCAGTGCCAAGAACGGCCTCATGCTGGCCAACACAGTGGGCTTGATAGACCCGGACTACCGCGGGCCTGTTCTGGTGGCTCTGACGGCCCGCCGGGGCGACGTTCAGGTGCGCAAGGGGGATCGGGTAGCCCAGGCCCTGTTCGTGCCCTTTGTGCGCCCGGTATTCCAGCAGGTTGCCGAGCTGGATGCTACCGAGCGCGGGGCGGGCGGCTTCGGGTCAACTGGTTAAGCGTTGTTTGTCGTGCCGTAGTTGGTGGCGGCCCAGACTGCGATTTCTTCGACCTGCGCATCGCTCAGGGCCGTCGAGTAAATAAGCACACGCCACACCCAGCCCGTAAGCGGGCGAGTTACTACGCTGCTGGATATATCGGCACCGAGCGTTGTCTTTACGCCCCCCGCAAATATAGGCGCGGCACTTGAAACGCCGGCAGTGACCGCCGTCCCTACGCCGTCTATATTCATTTTCACGGCTGATGTGCCAGACGGCGCGCGGCCAACCCAAAGATGCTTCGCCGCCGTCGCAGATCCCTGCGTGGCGACGGAAATATTCCCGGAAGTATCAAGACGGCGGAAGGTGTAGCCTGATGCCGACGAAAGCACCACCACATACCTATTCAGACCGAATGGGTCCTCCCCATTAGAAACATCCAGTATTGATTGCGTGGTCGCCGCCGATGTTGTCTCGGCAATCACCACCATCGTGCACTGGCCGGCAGCACCAAGCCCCCCAGAACCGGCCAATTGCAAGATATGACTGCCAGTGAACGATGCGACACCCTTGCCTGCCCGGCTTGTCAGTGTCGGCCGTGTTGCGCCCGTCCCGCTCAGCGTGTTCGATGTGCCGTCAGCCCCTGTGATCGAGTCGATCAGGCCGCCCGTGGACGAGATGGAAGCGGCTTTGTCAAAGTCCCATGAACTCAGCAGCGTCGGAGATCCCGTGATCGTCGGAGCCACCACGCCAGCAGAGCCGGAGGTGACTGACCACGTAATAGCCTGGTTGGTCGTCTGCCCGGCGCTATTGGTGGCAGTCGTGGTGATTGACCCGGTGCTGTCTGCTGTCGGCGTTCCGGTTATAAGGCCCGTGGCCGAACTGAACGACAGGCCGGCAGGTAGGCCGGAAACTGTTAGCCCCTTGGGGTTTGACCCAGACTGGAACAAGCGGCCCACATCCCACATGGAGTAAATGTCCATGCTTACCGCTACGCCGTTTGTGAATGCGGATGATGTTGACCCCGTGAAAATAGGAGCGACATTGAGGCGGAAGCGCAGCGGCTTGCACGTGATGCCGTCGCCAGATACGCCGCACACGAAGTGCAGGCATCCAGCCTTGCCCGCAAGGCCCGCCGCGATTGAGATTTGCCGCGTGCCGCTGTTGTACGTCACGCCAGTGGGGAACTGAGCCCAGCTTGTGGAGTTGCTGCCGCCTGGCTCTTCCACCTCGTTTTGGATCGCCTCGACATACTCGGTCAGTCCAGTCGCACCCCACAGTGCAGACTGACTCGGCAGGGTAATCGTCGCGCTGCCGCCGTTGGTGATATTGGTGTCTGCGACCGAGGTCAACGGCTGGTAATGCGCTGCGGTAGATTGGCGCCATACCCGCATCCACTCGACATCCATATTCACCCCACTTGCCGCGCCGGCCCATGCCGCAGCAGAGTAGGCCTCACCCAGGAACGTCGCGTTATAGACGTGGTTCGTGATTAGTATGTATTCTGATTTGTTGCCACCTGCAGTATCCGGGTCGATGTTTATGGTGTTGACCAGCGTCCCGTCGACATAGTAGAGATACTGCGTAGCCGTCAATTTCACAGTGAATGTGTGAAACGCCCCGTCCCGGTACGTTGTTCCAATATCCAGCGTCTCTCCTGAATTAGCTGTTGCACCGCCAGTCCACGTGATTTGATACGCCTGCTGTTTGGTCGAGTTACCCTCGAAGCCGTATTCAGAGCCGGTCGCAGCCGGCAGCGGCTCGGCAGAGATCAACCACAGCGTCGGGTGTTGCCCGGCGGGGCCGGCGGGGATGGCAGCGCGCCACTCCACGATGGCCGGGCCATTGATCCACAGCCGGCCACCCGTGTGGATCATCGCCGCTCGCTCGATCTGCCCGCCTACGCCGGTCACGAGGTTGGTCTGTTCGGGCGCTGTCTGGCGGATAGTCTTGAGGCGCAGCGCCGACGACTCACCGGCCACTATGCTGTGTGAGTCGTACCCAAGCGGCACACCGCGCGCCTGATCGGCCCAGCCCGTGTAATCGGGGCTGACATCGTGCATGACGGCCAGCGGGCCAGTGGTTGGTGCACGAGCGCCGCCCGCTGGCGAGTAACCGCGGGTCGTGAAATAGGCGCCCGATGGGTTTGCCGCCGACACAAGGTCCAGCGAAGTGAAATTGTCGCCGTCGCTGAGCGTGTAGCCGCTGTAGATGCCATCCCCGGCCTGTCCTACTCTTTTATCTCCGATATACCGCCCGAGAGGCAGCCCAAGCAGTGCCCTATGTGCCGGCCGCATAATTAAACCCCAGCCACTGCGCGCAGCGTGATACGGAAGGTCTCACTGTTCGCCGCCGGGGTATAGCCACCAGCAGTGACGAGATACCCATACAGCGCGGTTTCGCCTGCCCCGAGTTTGACCTGCCGATTGAGGTTATCCACCTGCGTGTAGAGTGTGCTGCCGAGGTCGACCGGCGTTCCTAGGTCGATGTATCCCATGAAGCTCGTGCGGTCCCCACTCGGCAGATCCCAAGCCGCATTGTCTGCGGACGCACTCGGTGGTGTCACGCTATAGAGGTAGAGCCGCATGCCTGCCATCCCGCTCGGAACAGCCGCCACGTCGTAGCGCAAGTCTGCGCCCATGATAGTGACATACCCAGCACTGGCCCCGATGCTGGCAAACGTGATTGCACCACCAACCACATCATTTGCAGTATAGGCCGTGACGTTCGCCGGGCGTGTGACCGTCGTGCTGACAACAATGCTGGTGGGCACGAGTGCGAATGCTGCGTCGCTGGCGGGAGCAACGCTCAAGCTATTCGCTGCGGTCTTGATGCCGAGGCTCGCCGGCAATTGTGCAATCAAGCTCGTCAGACGCTGAGCAATACGCTGCAAACGGCCATTGAGACCGCTACTGGCTGTATCTGTGGCTGGCGCAGTTTCAGTAACAGCGCCGAGCTGGGTAATCTGTGTGGTCTGGTTCGCAGCACTTGCGTCACCTGCACCACCCCCGCCACCGCCAGCAGCGTTGTAGGGTAGACCATCAGTACCTATCAGCAGTACCTTGGCCGCGCCGCCGGTCGTACCACCGAGTTTGGTTTTCGCGCCATCGGTTTCGAGAAGAATCGCTTGAGACATAATGAACTCCTAATAAGTGTAGGTGGTGGAGTTAGAGAACGGACTGAACTATGTTTCGCAGCCACGAGGCAATCACGTGGTGCCCCGTATGCTTCTGGTGGAGCGTATCCGAGTAAAGCGCGCTCGACACTGCATAAGACTCGAACAGATCGCGGATGGATAGGAGCGGAATGTCATGCGCGATGGCGCAATCCCGCAAGATGGCAACGTACTGGTCGAGGGTTCCGTCCGTAGCAGATGCAGTACCCGACGGCGCCCCCACGCACAGGATAACGTCGCCGTAGAGTTCTGCCTTGGATACAGCAAACTCCAGCTTCGCTGCGTAGGTGTCCAAACTCGTGCCGAGATTGGAGTCATTGATCGTCATGTTGATGATGGTGCAATGCGGCTGGTGTACTTCCAGCGCGCGAGAGTCACACCAGGCATACTGCGTTGGGTTGTTCTCGGCCGCAAATTGCATCGTCTTTCCGTTCATGCCGAACTGCATGAATACAATGCCCGGGTCAGAGCTATCGTAGAAGTATGCGGAACCCACGGGAAAACCGCTGACGCCAGCGGTGATGCTACCAAAGGCAAGAGACTGAACTGCTAGTGACCCAGCAGTGATGGTCTGCGCCACATACTGATTGGACGCCACCGCATTGATGGTTGTGTTGGCTGAGCCACCCACCAGAACCGCAACGCTGGATGCACCAGTCGATAGCTTGGCATACGTGATAACCGCGCGGTCCCATGCTTTTGCTGGGGTGATGACGAGTTGCCCCGCAGCGCCATTCGACCCGATGGCCATGTAGCCGCCCAAGGTATTACCATTGAAATTGGTAAAAGCCCATCCGGTGCCCAGTGCGACCTGTGTATTGTATTGTGGGTAGGTAACACCACCTTGACCACTCATATACTGGTCACCGAACATACCCTCATTGCGCGCCTTTACCCCAACGTTGGTGAGGGCCGCAGCGAGCTTGGAGGTGTATGTATTGGGGAACGCCCCAGAATAGGTCTGAGCCGGCCCAGCGCCCGCACCAGCAGTGGTCGAATCCCCTATCACCGCAATCTTGCAGGGAACACCACCGTTGCGCGAGTCGGCATACGCTGCGCGCAGTGTGCGAGTATTGCTGTGCTTGAGGTTGAATACCCCCGGCACGGGTAGTAGCATGGGGAAACCATCCCCACTGATGACCCCCGAGCTTCCAGCACGAAGAAGGCCACGACGACGGATTTCCATTTCGGTAAGCATATTCAACCCCTAGTTAACAGTGATCGCCCTTGGGGTCGAACACGCTGAGAAATCGACAGGTCTTAGCCGCCCACACGCCACGGCGGCTGAGCGGGTCGTCACGCTTCCACCGGCTGAGCCGGCGAGAAACCGTCCACTCACCACGTGGTGGCAACTCACGGAAGACGACACTGGCCAGGGTGTACTGCAGGGTCACGTCTGCGACGTAGGCAACCAGCACCCAAGGCCACCCGAGCAGGTAGCCAGCCCAGCTCATCCTGCCGCGCAGGTGCACCCCGTAGAGCGCCATGGTGATGACGTAGAGGCCGAAGGCCAGGTAGACCCCCAGCACGACGATCATGTGAGGCTCCCGTAGCCGCTGACATGCGCTGCTGCCTCACGGGCGCCTGGGTCGCGCCATAGGCGCCAGGCGACACCCACGATGGTCAGGAGCAGGCCAAGCACCACCGCGCTCAACGTGCGCTTGGTGCAGGTGCCAGAGCCGGCCGCGAACATGGCCACGCTGAAGCAGGCGAGCCCGAGGCGGGTCAGGAAGCCTTCGTGAATGCGCGGGTGCATCACCACCCAGGCCGCGAGAAGGCTTAGCACAAAAGCGCCGGCACTGGTGATGATGTCGATCATTTGCGGAACCTTTCGGCAATCAGTTCGGCAATCTTTAGGTCTCGGGCCTGACGCACCGCAATGTCTGCGATGGCCACGCCGAAACAGCCGATGCCGAAGGATACCCCGCTGGTCGACCGCAAGCTAGCTACCTCCAGCAGTTCGCAGGCCCATGGGCCGAGAAAGATCGCCGCTGCGATGCCACAGCCGGCGTTGGCCGCCCGGGTTGGCCAGGTCTCGCCTGGCATCCACCGCAGGCTGACAATGGAGCCGGATAGGCCGGCGAGTGCTGGTAGGATCAGCTCCCACGGCTGCTGCGAATTGTCTGTGGCCATCTGCGCCCCCATCTGTACGTTGGGGCGCATTATCACATCAGGAGTCGGGGAAAGCAGTCGCCAGCGGCGTGTAGTTCGAGCCCCAAGGCAGGAACAGTTCTTCGCTGATTCGAATTTCGTCCAGGAACGCGATGAGTTGGCTGCTGCCGCTGGCGCGCGTCATGTTCAGATCCTGGTTGCCGGCGTTGACGATCTTGGGCGTGCTGGTGAGAGCGATCGATCCCTGCCAGATCCCGTCCTTCCACACCCCGAACTCTCGATGCGCCGTGCCGCGCACCGCGACCGCCAGGGCATACCACGTGTTGGCCGAGAGCGCGCTTCCGAACAGCACCTGTTGCACGTCACCGTTGTCGCTGATCTCCAGGCCGGTCGCACTGGCCAGCAGGTTGAGCTGCCACCAGCCGGCGCCGTCCGAACCGGCCACCGCGCCGCCTGCTACCGCTGGCAGACGAATGGCGAACTCAAAGGTCATGGGGTGGGCATCCGTGCCCATGCGCGCCCATTCGTCAGCGCCACCACTGGTGCTGCGCGGCATCGTCCAGTTGACCGGGCCAGCGATGTCAACCGAGGTGCTGCCGCGGTAGTGCTGCGCACTGCTGAGCAGGGCGCTGGCGTTACCCACGGGCGTGCGCGCGTAGGTGCTGTTGTCGGTGTAGGTCTGCGTGCCAGCCGTGCCCTCGCAGTGCAGCAGCAGCTTGACGTTGCTGAATGTGGGGTTGACCGCACCGCCCCCGCCCGCGGCCGGCTGCACCAGATACGGGTTGCAGAGCATCATGTCTTGGTCCCCAGCAGGGTCACCTTGAGGCCCTTGGCCGTGCCGTCGCCCACCTGATCGATGTCGACAGTGATCTCGGCATCGTCGGCCAGCGCGGTATCACTGATGACCGCAGCCGTCGCAGCCGTCGTGCTGGTCTTCTCGGTGTTGTCGATGGTGAGCTTGGTCGAGAGGATGGTGGTACCGCTCTCGTTGATATCGACGGTGAAGATGCTGCCGCTGGTCTGCGCGACGCTCAGGCTCGCTCGCACGCCCGTCAGCGTGAAGGCATAGGGCATGCGGAAGGTGACCTTGGCCGTGCCAGCGGTGAGCGCCGTGCTCTCATCACTGGCGGCCACGATGATGCTCTGCACCTGCGCCGGCGCAAGGTTGGCGATGGCCTGGGCGGTCACTTTCTTGGTCGTGCTGCTCTGCACGGCCGGCAGCACCTCAGTGCCAGCCAGCGGGGTGGTGGCGCTCGTGAGCGCCGAGATTTTCACGTCGGCCATGTCGGCTTACTCCAGGGTGATGTGGTCGTTGGCTTCAGTGGCCAGATTGTCGCTGCCTTCGGTGAGCAGCAGCGGTGCGGCGATGGTCACAGGGATGCTGTGCGCCTGGTAGCTCTCCAGCCCAGCCAGCACGGAGCTGAGCTTGAGCACCAGCGACCCCCACGAGGTGGGCACGGCGCTCGTGCTGGATGTGTCGATGGTCTCCAGCAGGGTGGTGCCGTCGCTCGCGTAGACGCGCAGGCGGTAGGTGGTGCCTGCCTCCGCAGTCTCGCCGGTCTCGGTCTGCAGCAGCACCTGCGTCGCCAGCTTCGTGCGCGGCGCCCATGCCACCGTGGGGCCATAGGCGTGCGGGCCGGCGCCCCAAGCAGTGCCTGCCACGGTGGGCAGCGCAGGCGGTGCTGGGCGCTCGGCCCGGCTGGCGGTCTCTCGGCGCTTGACCGATGCCTGGGCAATCGGCTGGCTGGCGGTGAGCGTGAACGTCTGGGCGGCCACCTGCTGCACTGCGTCCGTGATGGCGTCCAGGTTGGCGCGCACGCGGGCGGTCTTGAGCACGTAGACGCTGGACCCAGTAGCGTGCGGCCGAGGCACCGTGTCTAGCACTCCGCGCGCCACGGTGCCGAACGTGACGGTGCCGTCGCCATTGCGCGTGACCGAGGCGTAGGCCAGCAGTTCGTCCTCGATCAGCAGCAGGGCCTCGCCCGCGTCGTATTCGGCCGCGCTGGGCGTCACCACGTCGGCCGGCAGGGTCATGGCCAGCGTCAGCGTGCTCAGCGTGGCTCCGCTGTACTGGGCCATGCTGGTGGTCAGTACGCCCCGCACCATCCAGTCGTAGAGCGTGGTGTCGGACGTGTCGCTGTTGACCAGCGCGCGGAAGCCCGTGTGCTGGCTGTTGGGTGCCACTGCCCCATAGATTAGGCTGCGGTTATCGTTGCGGCGTAGGTGATAGGGAGTTTCTATAAGAAGTGACTGCGACACCGGCCGCGGTGACGTGGCGGTTGTTTCCCACCCGCTGCTGGGCGGCGGGGTGAAGGTGTTGGCACCGGCAGAGAAGCTGTCCTCGATAGCGCTCACAGCCACACCACCCTCGTCCAGCGGGCGGGTATTGACCTTGACCACCCGGTAGTAGGCGTTGATGGTCGGGCGCGTCCACACGAGCTTGAACGGCTGTCCTTCTTCGAGGCTGGCCAGGCTGCGGTCGCCCACGATCTCCACCTTGCTCAGCGGGTAGCCGTCCGAGCGCAGCAGTTGCTCAGCCATCCGCATCGCCGGGTCCGGGCCGGTGAAGCCCGGCAGGTCCACCGACTCCATGTCGACAGCGCCGCCCAGGGCGCGCGTGGCTGCGCTGTTGCGCGCCATCACCCCGCCGGTCTCGTAGTTGCGCCGGCTGTCAGTGAACGTGACCTTGACGGTGTTGCGGATGTCGGAACTGCCCACGCGCGTGATGCTCACCTGCGATAGCTGCGCCGCGGTGAATTCGGGAGCGCCGGTCAGATCGGCCTCGCGGATCAAGCGGATCTTGATCTTGCCGGTCACGAGGTCTTCGTAGATCGTGCCGTCCACGTAGCGCAGCAGGTTCTGCACCGCGGCGTCGACTTCCTGCGGCGTCGTGAGCTGCAGAGAAACCCCGAGCCCTTCGTCATAGGCCGTGTTGCCAGCAGCTTGCCAACTCGTAGTGTCGATCAGCGACGGGTCAATGCGTGCACCCCATACTTGATTCGTCAGCAGTTCGTGCAAGACACAGATGATGTTCGAGTCACGATGTGATCCGATAATGTGTTTGTTGCTGGCGAGCCCGAGAGTATTCGGAAGCCGCTCGACAAGAAAACTCGCGGTCTTCAGGCGCCGGCTGGTGCCCATGTACATATTGCGCAGCACGGCGTAGGCCACGCGGCGGTAGCCTGGCAGTGGGGCACTGACGAGCGTTGCAATCTCAGTATCACCCGTCTGCGTCAGCGTGCCTTTGTAGACCCGCATGGTGCCGACAATACCGCCTTCCTGCTGATCGCCGCCCAGCAGTGAAGGGGCATTGATTGTGTAGTCCCAGTAGTCGGTCGTGTCTGTGCGTGTGTATTTATCCGCCGGCACTACGTTGTCATCAAAGCGAACCTCGCGGATATCCTCGATGGGGCCGAGGCAGATACTTAGCTGAGCAGTCAGGCTATATTTATACCCGGTGATGACGCCTTCCTGCGAGATAGCGGACGCGCCCAGGCCACCATACCATGAAACATTCTGCCGGCCAGTGAGCACAGAACCGAACAGCGCAGCGACCGCAGTACCTTCGCTGATAGTAGGCGCGTCCACATTGGAATCAACTGCCGCGTCTCGATTGAGCGCTTCAGGCGGTGTCATCAAGCTACGTTGCAGTATGGCTAGGCATACTGCGAAGAACACTTGTACGAGGAATGGCATTACACTGTCACCTCAAGAATAAAGTCGCCCTGCACTTTGACGAGGCCGTCAGCCACAGCACGGATTCGCGTGCGGAACAGAAGTTGACTCGTGTAAGGCAACGGGGCTCCGTCAATACCCGCCTCCACGCCACGGTTGAACGACACCTGCAGTTGGAATGTTCGCGTGCTGGTAAGCGCCAGCCAGGTATCGTAAGCCGGGCCGCCCGGGACTGTCAGCGCAGCTCCAGTATCACTCGACGTGACAGTTTCAATATTGACTTCGAACAGCGGGAGTACACCCGCAGGTGCAGGCTGTGGGTTCACCCAGCCAAAGTCCGGGCCGCGAGAGTCATATCCGCCGGGGAAGGGATCAGCCTCGGCCCCACCACCAGAGCCAGCGGTCGAAGCTGATGCAGTGTAATACCCATCCGTATCGAGTGTGAACGTGACTTGGTAAACTGTCTGCGTGCTCATCGACGCAGGAGCCAATGCAAGTGTCACATCAGACGCGCGGATCGTATAGCCATCGAACCCAGGGATTGCGTAAATATCTCCCGGGTCGGGGATATCGCTCACTGGGCTTTGGTAGAACGCGCTGCGATTGAACGGGTTGATGCTGGGCAAACGAGCCCACCCCAAATGGTTCACGAGATTATCGAACCGACTTGCGCAGTCCAGCTCAGTATTCCTGCATCCAGGGAATATACGGAAGTCTTCCGCCGTGACCGTGAGCCCCGTGAACGGACTGGCCAGCGTGAGCGCCGTGCCCACTTGGCTCTCGATGAACCGGGTATCCCCGTTGGCCACGCGCTCCACCCAGCCGCCGTTGAAGTCACCATCCGCCGCAGCGCCGAGCGTGGGGGGTGTCAGCACGCGCCCCACCTGATCGCTGCTATCGAGCGATGCGTCCACGCGGAAGGCATCCTTGTCGACCCCGCACTCAGCCTCCCCCCAGGCCCAGTTGCAGCTCGCCTGATAGGTCATCCAGACCACCTTGCGCCGGCCGGCGAGCGCATAGCTCGGCCCGAACTGCAGGCGCGCGGTCGCGCCAGAGAAGCTGATGCCAACGAACGAGCCGCGGTAGACCACGCGCGCTTCAAGACTGGTGTCGGTCTCGTGGAACTGGCGCACCACGACGGCGACCACGCGCGATGCGAGGTTGGCCAGCAGTTCCACAGCCAGCATGTTGTCGTCGGGCAGCTCTATGGCTGTGGTGCCGCCGATCACACCCACCTGGCGCTCGATCTCACCACGCACGATGGCCTCGGGCTCATAGGTGTGGCTGGCGTAGGTGATGGCGGCCGTGCGCGTGGTGTAGCGCCACACCAGGCTCGTGCCCGGCACGGTGAACTCGAACAGCTCGTAGGGCTTGCCCTGATCCGTGCTCGTATCGATTGCGGCGTAGGTCATGTGGTGGTCAGGGGAAGCACAACCTCGGCCACGCCGAGCGAGTGGTGGGTGATCTCGAT
>JACCDR010957340.1_pt1 | contig 11116 bp, 6 predicted proteins | sample 7446431 | NCBI WGS metagenome assembly JACCDR01 (sample SAMN15323443, study PRJNA562643) | freshwater metagenome | isolation source: river surface water | place: USA:Blue River Watershed | collected 2017-08-17 | reverse complement strand
CAGTATTCACAAGAACACCCGCTGCATTAGGGGTCTGCACGGATTGACTGTAAAGATACATCTTAAAAACCGCTTTCTCACGCTCAACACCCAGGCCTAGGCGTCCATCAACTGCCAGCCAAGGCAGCAACTCGATACCAGCATGCCCTTCTAAAGACGTCAGGTTCAATTGGCCTTGATCGTCAAGCTTAGTGTCTTTCAGTTTCCATGCGCTGATACCCGCACCGCCGTAAACAACCGGTTGATAGGCGTGGGCGCTGGCAGCGGCGACCGAGGCAATCACACATGCGATCAGTTTTTTCATACGAGAATCTCCGGTAAGCGCGCTGGGCGCTTTGTTATTGTGTTGTCTTATCTATGTTGTCTTATCGGGCCAACATGCACGATGAAAGGGGTTTGGCTTAGCCTGGAGGCAGTTCGGCGAGGTGCAGAAACGACTGATGGGCCCAATCCCTGCGCTAAGCCTACTGAACACAGGCTGCCTGCCAAGGCGGTATGCGTAAATCAGGTTGCGCGTCAAGTATTCGTGCCTTCAGGTCGATTGTCAAACCCGGTTTACGGGAATTGTGCTGCATAAATAGCAGCCGCACGCACGGAGTCTGGCGCCAGAAACGGCTGTCGTTTTGGTTACTGGGCGCTTTTTCAAGCGCCTTGCTATCGGTAGTCGCCCTAGATGGCTATAATCCGCGCCGATTCTTCCCCCCAAGCGCTTTTGGGCGAGCCTCTCAATGGGTTTGCTCGGGCGCATCCTTCTCGCAACCCCCTGAGGTGCCCCGTGATAGACCATTTGCGCAATGTCGCCATCATTGCCCACGTAGACCATGGCAAAACGACGCTTGTCGACAAACTGCTACAGCAATCTGGAACCCTGGACCGCAAAGACCTGGGCGCTGAACGCGTCATGGACTCCAATGCCCAAGAAAAAGAGCGTGGCATCACCATTTTGGCCAAAAATACCGCCATCCGTTGGGGCGATTACCGCATCAACATCGTCGATACGCCAGGCCACGCCGACTTCGGTGGCGAGGTGGAGCGCGTGCTTTCGATGGTTGACTCTGTCTGCTTGTTGGTCGATGCCGTTGACGGCCCCATGCCACAAACGCGCTTTGTGACCTCCAAGGCCTTTGAACGCGGCCTGAAACCCATTGTGGTCATCAATAAAATTGACCGCCCCGGCGCCCGCCCTGACTGGGTCATGGATCAAGTGTTTGACCTCTTTGATCGCCTGGGCGCGACAGATGAGCAATTGGATTTCCCGGTTGTCTACACCTCGGCGCTCAACGGTATTGCAGGCCTCGACCCCAGTGACATGGCAAGCGACATGGCGCCCCTGTTTGAAATGATCATCAAACATGCTCCGGTGCCGCCCGTGAACCTGGACGGCCCCTTCCAAATGCAAATTTCCGCGTTGGACTACAACAGCTATGTAGGTGTTATTGGTATTGGCCGTATCAACCGTGGCAGCTTGGCGCCAGGCCAACAGGTTGTCATTGCAGACCGCGAAGGCAACAGCCGCAAAGGTAAAGTACTCAACGTTATGGGCTTTCACGGGCTTGAACGCGTGGATGTCACGCGCGCCACGGCAGGCGATATCGTGTGTATTACGGGTATCGATAAGCTCGGCATTTCCGACACCCTCTGCCACCCGGACGCTGTTGAATTATTACCCGCCCTGAGCGTAGACGAGCCGACCGTGAGCATGACCTTCCAGGTAAACGACTCGCCGTTTGCCGGGCTTGAAGGCAAATTTGTCACCACGCGCAACATCAAAGACCGCCTAGACCAGGAACTTATCCACAACGTCGCCCTGCGCGTGCGTCAAGGTGAAACAGCAGACAAGTTTATTGTGTCGGGCCGGGGTGAGCTACACCTGTCGGTACTGATCGAAAACATGCGCCGCGAAGGCTTTGAGCTGGGGGTGTCCAGCCCGGAAGTGGTGCAAAAAGAGGTCAATGGTGAGATTCAAGAGCCCTTTGAAATTGTCGTGATCGACATTGAAGAGCATCATCAGGGCGCCGTGATCGAGGAATTGGGTCGTCGCAAAGCCGAAATGACCAATATGGAGCCTGACGGAAAAGGCCGCATCAAACTCGAATTCATGGCGCCATCGCGAGGTTTGATTGGCTTTCGGGGCTTGTTTCTGACCCTCACATCCGGCTCCGGCATCATGACCAGTATTTTTGATCACTATGGGCCCGTCAAAGAAGGCGAAATCACTAAGCGCCAAAACGGCGTGTTGGTCAGCATGGTCAAAGGCAAAACCTTGGCCTATGCGCTCTTCACCCTTCAAGACCGCGGCCGCTTGTTTTTGGGGCATGGCGAGGAAGTGTATGAAGGCCAAATTGTGGGCCTGCATTCGCGCGATAACGATCTCGTGGTCAACCCCACTAAAGGCAAGCAGCTGACTAACGTGCGCGCCTCCGGTAGCGATGAAGCCTTGACACTGACACCGCCCATCCGCCACAGCCTTGAACAAGCGCTCGAGTTCATCGCCGACGACGAGCTGGTGGAAGTCACACCACAAAGCATTCGCCTGCGCAAAAAGCTGCTGACCGAAAACGAACGCAAGCGCTTTAAAAACGGCACCAAGTCTTAAAACTGAGCGCTATAAGCTATCAGGCATAAAAAAACCCGGGTTACCGGGTTTTTTTATGCCTGCGTCCCTTTTTATGGCTGCCTCCCTTTTTATGTTTTGTGTACTTCTAAATGCGGTTTAGGCCGGCGCTCAGGTGCGGAATTTCAAATGTGCCAAGAGCCCATCCAGCTCATCGAGGCTTTTGTAACTGAATACCAGCTTACCCTGGCCTTTGGCCGTGTGTTGAATTCTCACCGGCAGGCCTATGTATTCCGCTAAGTTTTCTTCCAGGCGGGCAATATCGGTGTCTACGGCTTCGGGTGTATTGGGGCTTGCGGCCTCTTGTTGGGTTTTGCGCACCAAGGCCTCGGCTTGGCGCACCGACAGGCTGCGGGCAATGATCTGCCGAGCAATACTGCGCTGCAAAGCCGGTGCAAGGCTCAACAAACAGCGGGCGTGGCCCATTTCCAGATCACCATGCTCAAGCAGTATGCGCACCTCATCGGTTAGGTTCAGCAAGCGCAACAAGTTGGTCACCGCCGTCCGCGATTTACCCACCGCATCCGCCACTTCCTGATGCGTCAGCTCAAACTCATCCTGCAAGCGCTTTAAAGACACAGCTTCTTCTATAGGATTCAGATCTTCCCGTTGAATGTTTTCGATAAGGGCCATCGCTATGGCCGCTTCGTCATTCACATCGCGGATAACGGCGGGAATAGTATCTAAGCCGGCCAGCTGTGCCGCACGCCAACGCCTTTCACCCGCGATGATTTCATAGCGTTTATCGCCAACCGGGCGCACCACTATGGGCTGCATCACGCCTTGTGCGCGGATGGAGTCGGCCAATTCTTGCAGCGCCTCCGGCTGCATATCGCGCCTCGGCTGGTATTTGCCACGCTGCAAAAACTCAACCGGCAATTGCTGAAGTTGCCCATCTTTCGGGCCGGGTGCTGCCACCGGCATACTGGCCGGATCCAAAGGCTCTATGGGCTTGCCGGCTTCTTTTGTCACCGGGCCCAACAGGGCATCCAGACCCCGTCCCAAACCTTTACGTCTCATGTTGTCATCCTCGTGGGTACAGACTGCACATCAATCCCCTAACACAGCGGGTTCTGGTGCTTGCCCAGTGTTTTTAGCCAATCGCGAAGGCTCTAAGCGTTTAATCAGTTCACCGGCCAAGGCTAGGTAGGCCAAAGCCCCTTTGCTTTGTTTATCGAAGGCTAAAATGGGCATGCCAAAGCTGGGCGCCTCTGCCAATCGCACATTGCGCGGGATGGTGGTGTGCAATAAATAGTCACCAAAATGGGTGGCCAGCTGGGAGGACACATCCTCCGTCAAACTGGTGCGCGGGTCATACATGGTGCGCACCAAACCGGTAATCGCCAGGGTCGGATTCAGCCGCTGCCGCACCCGGTCGAGGGTATCCATCAAGGCCGACAAGCCCTCCAGTGCATAGTATTCACACTGAACCGGTATCAAAACACCTTGGCTTGCGACCAAGGCATTCACAGTCAACATATTCAGCGAGGGTGGGCAGTCAATCAGAATGTAATCAAAGTCAGCCGCAATGGATGCAAGGGCACTTTTCAATCGCTGCTCTTTATCGACCACCGGCAGCAGTTGCACTTCCGCAGCGGTCAAGTCGCCATTGGCTGCCAACAACTGATACTGACCGGTCTCCGACGCCACCATCGCCTCGGTTATCGGCAGCGCTTGCATCAGTACGTCATAGACGGTGGCCACCTGTTGATGTTTATCAATGCCGCTGCCCATAGTGGCATTGCCCTGCGGATCCATATCCACCAACAACACACGCCTTTTGGCAGCCGCCAAGGACGCTGCCAGGTTAACGCTGGTGGTGGTTTTTCCAACACCGCCTTTCTGATTGGTCACGGCAAAAATATGGGCCACAGTCTTTCTCTTCGGCAAAATGGCTTTTCAGCCGTTGTCTGACATACAGCGAGATATTGGAGGGAATACCACTCACACAGGCTGCGCCTGTTAAATACCGGCAGCCTGGCGTTTTATCGGCACTAAACAACGCTCGGCCGACAGCCCTGGCAATTGCAAGGGATGAAAGCCCGCGACGATATAGTGTTTTGGCATGGCACTCAACTCGGCGTCCGGATTCTGCCCCTTCATCGCCCAGAAAGTACCCTCGTCTGTGAGTAAGTGGCTGGATACCGCCAGAAAATCGGGGATAGAGGCGAAGGCTCGGCTGATAATGCCGTCAAACTTATCCACAGGGGATAGGCTTTCCACACGCGCATGTAGAGCCTCGGCATTGGTCAATTGCAATTCGTGGATAACATGAAACACAAACCGCATTTTTTTGCCCGCGCTGTCGATCATGGTAATGCGACTGCTGGGTAAAAAAATGGCCAAAGGAATACCCGGTAAACCCGCACCCGAGCCTACATCCAAAATGCGCTCTGCACGCACGTAGGGGATTACGGCCAAACTGTCGAGCAGGTGCAAGGTCACCATCTCCAGCGGGTCGCGGATTGCCGACAGGTTATACGCTTGGTTCCACTTCACCAAGAGCGCCAAATACTGCATCAAACGAGCAAGCTGATCGGCAGAGTACTCGAGACCCAAGTCGACCATGCCGGCTATCAAGCGCTGTTCGGCGGCGGCGAGGTTTGGGACTTTTGGGGGTCGAGCCAGCGAACTCATACCGAAAGAGCCTGTTGCCGCTGACCGGCGCGCAATAAACCGCGTTTTTTCAGCGTGATCAAAAGCAGTGATATCGCTGCCGGGGTCATGCCTTGAATACGCGAGGCCCGCGCCAAGGTGTCGGGCTTATTGAGGCTCAGTTTTTGGCGCAACTCGTTAGAGAGGCCATCGATGTTGTAATCAAAATCCGCAGGCAACACCGTTTGCGCATGGGCGCGTAATTTGATGACTTCCTCTTCCTGGCGGTCAATATAGCCGGCGTATTTAGCCAAAATTTCGACTTGTTCGGCCACTTGCGGGTTGGTGTCTGGCTCGCCTTTTAAACCCGCGATGTCAGCGTAACCTAGCTCCGGGCGCTTCAGTAAATCCTGCAAGCTGTACTCGCGCGCCAAAGGGCCAATTTTTGTAGCCAGGCTCTCGGCCTCTGGGCTGCTCGGTTGAATATAGGTTGCAGCCAAGCGCTGCTGCTCACGCGCTATACCATCGCGCTTGTCACAAAAGTGCTGCCAGCGCTTATCGTCCACAAGCCCCAGCTCACGGCCTTTCTCCGTCAAACGCAAATCGGCGTTGTCCTCGCGCAGCAACAGGCGATACTCAGCCCGGCTGGTAAACATGCGGTAGGGCTCCTGAGTGCCGAGTGTGATCAGATCATCCACCATGACGCCCATATAGGCTTGATCCCGCTCGGGGCACCAAGCGTCTTTTTCTTGAGCGCGCAACGCGGCATTGGCACCAGCCAGAAGGCCTTGGGCTGCCGCCTCTTCGTAGCCGGTAGTCCCGTTGATTTGCCCTGCAAAAAAGAGGTTTTTCAGGCTGCGGGTTTCGAGGCTGTAGTGGAGGTTTTGTGGGTTAAAAAAGTCATACTCGATAGCATAACCGGGGCGCGTAATATGCGCCGACTCAAACCCTTTCATAGACCGCACCAACTCAAGCTGCACATCAAAGGGCAGGCTGGTGGAAATGCCATTGGGATAGAGTTCGTGCGTCGTCAGCCCCTCGGGTTCGATAAAAATCTGGTGGCTGTCTTTGTCGGCAAAGCGGTGCACCTTATCTTCGATGGAGGGACAGTAACGCGGCCCGACCCCCTCAATAACCCCCGTATAGAGCGGCGAGCGATCCAGCCCTTGCCGAATGATGTCGTGGGTACGTTCATTGGTATGGGTAATCCAGCAACAAATTTGGCGCGGATGATCGGCTTGCTTCCCTAAATAACTCATCACCGGCGTGGGGGTATCACCCCATTGCTCTTGCAGAATACTGAAGTTCACTGTTTTGGCATCAATACGCGGCGGGGTTCCCGTTTTCAAGCGGTCAACCTGCAAGGGCAGCTCGCGCAGGCGATGGGCTAGGGCGATGCTGGGCGGGTCACCGGCTCGGCCACCCGAATGGTTTTGCAAGCCGATATGGATTTTACCGCCCAAAAAGGTGCCCGCCGTGAGAACAACGGCTTTGGCTAAAAACGTGACTCCGATTTGCGTGACGACACCCGTAACGGTTTCGCCCTCAACTACTAAATCATCCACCGCCTGTTGATAAATATCGAGATGGGGCGTGTTTTCGAGTTGTTCGCGAATGGCCGCTTTGTACAGCAGCCGGTCGGCCTGAGCCCGCGTTGCGCGAACAGCTGGCCCTTTGCGGCTATTGAGAACACGAAATTGAATGCCGCCTTTATCCGCCGCCATGGCCATAGCCCCGCCGAGGGCATCAATTTCTTTCACCAGGTGGCTTTTGCCGATACCACCAATTGCGGGGTTGCAACTCATTTGGCCAAGGGTTTCGATATTGTGTGTTAGCAAGAGGGTTTCCGCACCCATGCGAGCGGCGGCTAAACAGGCCTCTGTACCGGCATGGCCGCCGCCTATGACAATCACGTCGTACCGTTTTGCGTAGATCATCGCCATACCCTCATGCGCTGCACTGAAAAAATGGCGCCGATTATAGCGCCATACGCATTTCTGTACAAAAATTCATCGCACCGCGAGGGGACGTTTGATACGCCTTAACGCCTTAGCACCGCTCTATCACCCGTGCTAAGGTCCACCGCCAAGATGCCCTGGGTATCCATTGCCAAATAGAGCACTGTTCCCGTCGTATCTAAACTTGCCGACCAAACGGTATTTGAAATAGCCGGTCCCTGACCTTTTTCTGACGGAATGGCATTACTAGAACTCACTAGCGTTATGGCCTTAGTCGTCAAATTAAAATGCCAGACGCGACCCGTATCAATGAGGTATAAGCCCGTTTGATCGCGGTCTAACACCATAGCCGTGGGCTTATGCACAGGCTCTGGGCTATTGCCAAAAATCATCACGGCAGATTGTTCTTCAGTTGCTGGGTTAAACGCCACAAGAGTGGGGTTCACCGTTGAAACCGAGCCGGGTTCCAAAAACTCTTTCATGACATAAAAAGTCTGGGTAACGGGGTTGACTGCCATTGCCAGCGGGTGGTTATCCACATTGACACTATCGGCTTTTCGCCCTTCTGTTGTGCTAGAAGCGGGTGAAAAAACAAAGTTAGGATTACGATAGCCCGCAACTGTATCCACTCGAATCAGTGCTTGAGATCCATTTTCATAATCTAAAAAATAGCCATAAAGCCGACTCGTGTCGGCATTAAACCTGCGCTCACCATCCAGCCACAAGCCTCGAGCAGAGTAATATGTGCGGCCAGTTGATACTTGATTAGGTAGTTTTTCACGATTGGAGGCGATGACTTGACGCCCCCCTGTGGATAAGTCGTGTTTTATCCACTCAACGGATTGATTCAGTGTTACACCTTGTGCCGTCACAAAAGGATCCGCCAACCAGCGGTCTTCCAGGACATAGAGACTGTTTTCCGCTGCACTATAAGCGAGAGGCCAATGCTGATTTTCGTTATAACGCTCAGAGAGCGGCAGGGTAGGCGCCTTGTAGACCTGTGTTTCAGCTGTTGAATGAAGATGGCGCCGAAATACTGCCGATTGATAGGGATCTGAAATATATAAGTAGGGTGGCACAAATAAGAGAGAACGACTGGTAAAAAGCTGTTGATTTTGCGTCAAACCGCCGAGTTGATTGCGTAAACGGAGATTGAACGTCTTCATACCCGTTGTCGTTTCAACAGTAAGCATCTTATTCATATCGCCAAGCTGCACTGCGAGCTGTTCAAGCTGCCATAGGCCCAATTCTTGGCTTAACAACTGATCACCCATTCGCACTGACAGTATCTGCTCATCCGCTAAGGGTATGAGCTTTACCCGCATGGCGGTTTCGGTAACGCCACCCAGATTGCCGCCTTGAGGTGGGTAAATAAACTCCGCCGTTACCGAAGGCTCACTGGATGAACTTTCGCTTGCAGCGCTTTGGCCTGAAGAGCCATTACCTGAGGAACCATTACCTGAAGAACCATTACCTGAAGAGCTGTCGCCTGAAGAACTGCCACCTGAAGAACCCTGTCCTAATGAGCTCTCTGCTGACGAACTCTGTGCTGAAGCGCTCTGACCCGAAGATCCTTGGCTGGACTGGCTGGCCACCGATGAGCGTGAACTGGGTGAGGGCGGTATAAATTCACTTTCCAAAAACCCAGATTCATCCCCCGCAACGGCAACTCGGGGGGTTTTGCCGAGCAGCAGTACACGGTCACCGCTCTGGGTGTCGACTTGCATTAGGGTGCCATCACTCAGGCTCACCACCAGCACTTTTTGCGTACGGGAATAAGCCATGTTGACAATACCAACCTGTTCAAATCGGTAGCCACGACCTTTAGTTTGATTGGCAAAACTGCCGACAGCGGACAGAATTTCAGGGGTGTAGTTACCGTTTACACCGGCTTTTACGGTGTAAATACGGGTGACTATGCCATCGGACGTGGCCACATACGCAGTTCCTGCCTCACCAGCCGCTAGGGCTTTAGCGGGCGAATCAAATTCAACCAGGGTTTTGAGAGTGCCGTTCTCATCAAGCCCTAATAGCGCATCACCGCCAAAATCGATACCGGCCTGTTCGCGCAAAATCCAAAACAGGTTTTGCTCAGGGTTATAGGCCAGCGCTTTGGGCGCAAGGTCTGCGGTCAGTTCTGCGCCATTTAACACTGCGGAAATAGGCTCCAAACCCAGTGCTGGGTAGCGGTTACTACTGGTTAAGGTCAGGGCGTGGCGCTTAATGGGTAGGTTCGGCACACCGCCATCTAAGAGATACAGCGTCTGCTCACGCAACGTCATGGCAACCAGCGAATTAAGCGTCGCTGAGGGCGTTTGAGCCGAGAGAACCTCGGGTGCAGCCAATTGATTGGTTTGTAAGTCCCAGCGCAGCGTTTGGTAACCGCTACTGCTGTTGACAGCTGACGCCCTAGCGGCCGTTACTAACTGGGCTTTGTTCAGCCCCACGAAATGGATGTATTTGCTGCGGCTGCTTGTGCAGTCCACACAAGCGGCTGATGGCCAATAGTGCCCGGTTTGCAAATCCATTTTGCCAAGGGTGCTTTGGCTAGGATCGGCAAAAATTAACTGATGGTTATAAACATCCAGTGTCTCGGCTTTAGCGGCGACTGCACCTTTACCGGCGGCAAAATCGTCTTGGTTGTCGAGGTTAAATGGAATTTCGGTCAGGTCGCCGGTTTTTGTCAGAACACGCAGATTATGGACCAGACCATTAGCCTTTAACCGAATGTCGCCCTGCCACTCGGCGCCCTGTTGTGCCAAGGCTTGATCATCTACCATCACTTGGGCCACAGCATCACTATAGGCCGCTACAAAACCCAAACGCAGATGGATACGATCTGTCGATGCGTCAGCAATATTCGTGTAGGGGCTGGGAAATAGCCAGCGAACGGCAGAGGCTGGGATCTTAGTGACAGTGGCACTGGAACTCGAGCCGAGAGAACTGGTAGCCAGTGACGAACTGCTCGTCATGCGACTGCTCATCGCGCTACTGCCGCTGGATGGCGCTAAACTTGACCGACTGCTGCTGAAGGTGACATCGAGAGAACTGGACTGCGGAGTTGGGTTGCTGGGGTTGGGTGGGCCCCCATCGCTGCCACAGGCGGCTAAAAACAATACCAAGCCATAAAAGACCAGTTTGACAGGCAATGACATAGTGACTCCGGGTGTGTTCCGCCCAAAAAAAAGCCCTCTTCACAACCGCGAAGAGGGCTTTTTGCGGCATAAAGTTATTTACTGATCACGGCGCGGTTACCCGTGGCGATATCAATGGCGATGATACCGAGATCGCCAGCGGAGGCATAAAGCACCTCATCCTGCGGGTCCAATACTAAGCTCGTCATACGGCTGCCCAAATCTGGGCCTGTGCCTTTCAGCTCAGGCACAAAGTTAGACGAGGCCAGTAAACGCAAGCTGCCATTGGCCACCGACATAGCCCAGATGCGGTTATTGTCGGCTATGTACAACTCGCTGTTATCGCGGCTGTAAACGGCGGCGGATGGGTTAAGTGTTTCATCACTGAATAAATATTTGCGCGTAAAAAGAGCGTCGACTCCAGCTATATCGAACACAGCGCCTGGTTGTTGAGGAGACATAGCATTACTGAATTTCATCAGGAGTGTCATGGACTCACCTGTAGAAGGCACAGCTAACACAGCACGACCATGATCGACGCTAACCTCTCCGGTTTCACCATCGAAAATTACTCGTTCAATAGTAGTGGTGTCAGCCATATTCATTTTCTTAATCGCGAAAGCATTATCACGACCATCCAGAATATAGATTTGAGGTGAACCATCAGATATAGCCCAAGCCCCTTGTATATCAAGAACCATGTATCTTGCAGACAATATTTTACGTGTATTCGTAATAGTCAGTGCTTTACGCACACCATCCGCAGTCACTTTGGCCATAACCACATCAAAACCTGGTGTAGCACCCGTAGTGTT
>JACCDR010858387.1_pt1 | contig 11117 bp, 6 predicted proteins | sample 7446431 | NCBI WGS metagenome assembly JACCDR01 (sample SAMN15323443, study PRJNA562643) | freshwater metagenome | isolation source: river surface water | place: USA:Blue River Watershed | collected 2017-08-17 | reverse complement strand
GCTATACCTTCGCCGGTACAACACCTGACGCAACGCTACTTGCGGCTGCAGCATCAGGCGGTTTGGATACCAATGCTCAGGTTGCCGCTCAAGTTGAGCGCTTGCTAAAAACACCGCAAGCGCATACACACTTCGGTAACTACGCTGCGCAATGGCTGCATACCGATAAAGTGTTGAACATCACAAAAGACGCCACTACCTTCCCCGGCTTCACGAACGATGTGCGCAAAGCTATGGCACAAGAAGTTCGCGACATCTTTAACCATGTGGTTGTTGACCAAGGCGAACCCTTTACAACGCTCTACGACGGCAGTTTCACCTTCGTTAACCAAGCGCTGGCGTCTTTCTACGGTATTCCCGGTGTGAGTGGTAATGCTATGCGTAAAGTTGAGAATGTAAATTCGCGCGCAGGTCTAATCACCTCAGGTGCCTTCCTCACGGTTAACGCTCACGAAAAAGAAACCGCGCCGATTCTGCGTTCCGTATACGCACGCAGAATATTTATGTGTCATTACGTCACTCCACCACCAACCGGCGTCTCGTTAACCGATGGCACCGATGTGGATGCGTTACGTGAAGCTGCACGCGTCGAATGGGAAAAATATTTAGCTGCCAATGGCGGCAAGGCTACCAGCCGCAAAAAATATGAATTTCAAACTTCAGCGTCATTGTGTGCTAGCTGCCACACAAAAATGATTAACCCCTTGGGCGGTGGTTTTGAAGACTTCGATGCGGTCGGCTTACCGCAAACCAAGGACTACAATCAATTGACCATTGACTCTACAGGCATGTTGTACGGTGTTAATGACACGGGCGACGGACAGACCATTGCATTCAACGGTGCGAAAGAATTTGCCCATGAAATTGCCGGCCTCGATGTCACTCGTAAATGTTTTATCGACAACGGCTTCCGTTTGGCAATGGGTACGGGTTCTAGCTACTTTGATTTAGACAAACTCGGTATCAAATTATCTAACGCTGAGAAAACTAGCTACAGCTGTGAAGTGAATAAACTCGACAATGTAATGAAAAACAGCAGCAACAACACCAAAGAGTTCTTCAAAGCTTTGGGTACGCTGGACAGTATTCGCTATCGCAAAAATGTGACTCGCTAACGGCACTTACTTTCTCATTACTTATTGTTTTCAGTCGTAACTGAAGAGGCTTAACATGAATCACGAACAACAAGCGGCGTTAAATAGTCGTCGTAACTTTCTAAAGTTTATTGGTAAGGCGGGCGTTGCCCTGCCCTTACTCCAAGCATCCTCCCTAGGCGCTGGATTGATGTTAAGTCGTCAATCTGAAGCGGCGGGAGTTGCAACGCGTCGAGTGATATTTGTGTACGTTCCCGACGGCACGCCCGGCGGTTCAAGCAGCTCATTTTTGCCATCAGCCAATTTAACCTTGCAAAAATGTTCCGCACCGTTGGAGATGGTGAAACAACAATGTGTGTTCTTTAAAGATTTAGAAATTGTGGGCGGTGGCGGGCACGGTAATACCCAACGCGTACTCGGTGCATTTGCTCCGGGCGTGAAAGGAACAATCGATTTCGCATTAGATGCTGTAGTCGGTGCGACATCGCCCATCGCATCCTTACGCTTAGGTGTTCGCACCGGCAATAAAGACCCAATTTCAGCGCGTGGATATACCGGCGCCACCGACTATCTCGACAACCCCCAAGCTGCCTTCGAAAAACTTTTTGGTGGATCAGTCGACAGTAGCCCTATAGGTGCCAAACGTGAAAAAAGAATTTTAGATATTAATCAGGCAGCACTCAGTTCCATTAAAACTAAATTGGGTGCTTACGAATTACAACGCTTAGAACAACACGAAGCGGCGATTGCAAAATTGAAAACGGATATCGACGGAGCCGCCTCAGGCGCGGTGCCCGCCGGTTGCACCAAGCCTACTTGGAACCCAGGCACTCGCTCAACGGCATCAATGGATAGCAATTTCACCGATTTATTTGCACTGCAAACAGAAAATATAGTGTTGGCGATGAAGTGCAATATTACCCGTATCGCCACAGTACAAATCGGCACTCATCAGTCTGATTTTGGTGTTACCGGTTTATCGGGTGACTATCACGGCGCCGTGCACGGCGGCAACTTGAATGCCTATGCAGATTATCGTGCCTATTTTTCTGAGCGCATGGCCTATTTAATTAAGCGACTGGCAGAAACCGACGATCCAAGCGGAGGAAAACTGCTTGATAACACGCTTATTTTGCAAGTAACCGACATGGGTGACGGCGGCGCGCATAGCGGCTCCGACGCACCTATGATGATGGCCGGCGGCGGCACCGCAGTGAAACGCGGACAAGTTATCAGCGTAGCCAATCACCACATGTTGCTCGATACAGTGTCACAGTACATGGGTGTTTACGATGTGATCCCAAAATATGCTACGGCACCCGCCGCGGGAATTTTAGTGTAATTTTTTACATGTTACAGAAATTAAAAAGCCCTCTTCGTGAGGGCTTTTTAATTTCTGTCGGCAACAAACGCAATGACAGAGTGCGAAATCTAGAGAGTAAACTGATATAGCATTTGAGACAACTTCTAAATAGTGCTGATGCGCCAGTTATTACCTGAGGCACTATCGGATCTCCACGACAGGATCATGGCTTGGTGTGTATATGCAATAGTGGCGAGAGTAGTTAAAGCCGCGCGGCAATTTTATTAACGCACAACAGAAACATGATTACCCTTAGAGCAACTGCTAACTGCAATGAGAGCAAATATAGGCAGCCATGTTTCGATACTTTGAGGGATATCGACAATCGAGACATTGTTTAGTAAGGCAACCCACCAAGCCCACGAAGAGCATCAAGCATTGCGGGTTGCACGACTTCAGTTGTAACTGAAAATATACGCTCCGAAAGAATAATTTCGCGCTACCGCTTTTGCGCATCCAACATCACTTGCCGAAAAAACTTACCTTGTTCGGTCGGGGTATAATTCCAATCAGAAATCATTTGTGGAGCCCAATCAGGATCAAAACACCAGATGGTGAATGAAATCCCCTTTTTAGCAAGATAATCACGGATCAAAGGCCCATAGCTGCCATCATTATTGATAACCGGAATATGTGCTCCTTTTTCATCTTCGCGCATCCAACCTAATTCTGATGCAATCATCGGATACTTTTCTGCAAGGTGTCCCCAATTCATTTCCCATTGCATCACTAGATCGCCCGATTTTTCTTTTTGCGGATAGGGATGAATAGCGTAGGCGACACCTTCACGCTCAATCGGATATTTATCAACCGGCGATAAGTCGTAAGCCCAATTAAATCCAGTTACCATAGGAATAACATTTTTATCGTGCGCATAGATAATTGTGATTATTTCTTCATTAAAAGCTTTCCATTCCATCCAGTCTACACGACCTAATCGATCACTGTTGTTGGTCGGTTCGTTAAATAATTCGTAAACCGCAATAGTCGGAATGCCTGCATAACGTGCGGCTATAGTGCGCCAAAACTCCAAGGTTTCTTGTTTGTTGGTGCGATACATAGGATGAAAATAAAGCTCTTTGGTGATGTTTCCCATTGAATGCCAATCGACAATCAAATAGAGATCTAATTCATTCGCCCAAATCACCGCTTGATCAATTAATTTGAGATATTCGGCTGTGCCTAAGGTTCGCCATGCAATGGGGTGTATGGGCAAACGAATAACGTTAGCTCCAAATTTTTTTGCCGCTTTAAAATGCGCAGGCCCCCACTTACCTTGTTTGACAAGCTTATCGGGATCACTGATATTCACCCCCCGAAAAATAAAAGTTTTGCCTTTTTCATCAACAAATATATTTCCTTTCACACTGATTTCACTTTGTTTATGTGTTAACAATTTAGCATCAAACGAGAGCGGATATGGCTCATTCCACCATTCGAGTGCATTGTTGGGGGTTGTAGCATTAGCTTTAGGATCATAGGCATTCGACATCAACGATAAAAGGGTGAGCAACGCACCTGTGAACAAAACCTTCATACATACTCCTAGATTGCAATTATTTATTAGGTAATTCATCAACGCGGCACAAAAAAATCATCCACGTTTTGAAGGACTTTCTATGCTCAGCCAGAGGGTTGTGAATCGAGAAGTTATCACTGTACAACTGGGACGCCATCACTGGGAACCCATATTTACAATAATCATTGCGCCACAACAGGACGTTTAAGTCATCTCTTCCAACAAGCCTGATCAAATGACACTGACTACCAAGAACCCAGTAAAGAATACACTTTGATTCCGATTAGCTGGTAAAGGTAGCTATGCGATTCGCTACAAATACTGGTCAAATTAAATGGCGACAAATCTTAAACTGTCTGTATGAATTGCTCTATTGTCTTTACTTTTATTTCCAATAGTAAAAATGTGGTCTACCTAGGGGCTGTAGGCCTTAATGCAAGAAAGATAAATCTTCGCAAAAACATTCGCCTGTTGGCGTCGATATTTTTCTGCAGAGCTGGGGCCCTTTGACATTTACTCATTGGCATCTATGAGTAAATGTCAAAGACTCATAGGTTATTTTTTGCGTTGCACCAGCGCAACCCAATCTTGTTCGACATCCTTAGGTGGTTGACCTATTTCGTGAAAAGATTCTGTGTTAAAACCGCTAGCGGTTTCTGAAGGCTTCCCTGAGTTAGTGACAGCTGCCACAGTGCCTCGTTGTAGATCCCCACCGTTACGCGGATCAAACCAAAAAACTTCATAGGAGCCCTTAAAGCGCTCCTTTCCTAAATCCGTATACAACCCCACTGCGCGGCCGATATCGAGCGTATTTTTGTCACTGGCATTTTTCAAATAAATAACATAGATCTCGCCAGGGGAAGCCAATACATAAGCATTGGGATTATCCAGCAATTCATTTGAAGGCTGCATTTCCCAAAACGGAATTTTATTGTTGTTAAAAAACTCCAAAGCGTAACGCGCCTGATTCCAAAATTTATCGCGCGTGCGCCAATCCTGCGCGGTCATATCTGAATGCGGGTGTTTGTAACCAAAATACCATTCTGCCCCCCAAGAACCGCCCAGCAATCCGCCCCAGAGTGCGCCGCTTCGGGAAGAACGATGATCAGCATCAATATCATCCGGCGGTAATGCCGTGTTTGCTGGGCCTTGCTCATCATGCGCAACCATCCAGGGGTGGCCAGATGCTTGCGAAAGATTGCGCCAATGTTGCACTAGCTGATTACTTCTAACATTGGGCGCTTGAATGGAAATGCCGGTAAGGCCACCGGATTCGCCGACCATGTCATCAAATGGAAATCCATTATGAATTACAACCGGATGATGGTAAGGATCATTTTTCTTGAACCATGCAGCCATTGCATGGCGTTGTTCAGTGCCCATGGGTACTGTCGGTTGGTTTGGAAACCATTCGCCGCTTTCTTCACCCAAGTTCCAATTCAATGCGAGGTGATGGCCAAAACGCGATGCCATTTCACGATAATAGACCATGGTATTTAAGCCAACAGCGCCATTGTCGAGCAATCCCTGATTTTCGACTTCGGTGAGTTTGATATGCAAAAACAACCCCAATTCTTGCGCATGAGAAAATATGCGCTCCCATTGTTCACGTTTCGAAATATCGTAGCGATCGCGATGATCATAATCGACAAAGGGGAAAACATTTCGATCATCGCCTTCTATGTTCATAGTGAGCATAGAAATGGAATTCATGCCTTTACCGGCAATATAATTCAACGCACCCAACAAGGCTTTGCCTTTACCTTTTTTCCAAGTAGGGTCGGTTTTACGCGCGTCTTGCTCATGTGCCGACCAGGTTTTAACTAAATTATCCTTGTGTCCATCCTGATGAAAAGTGCCATCAAAATCGGAATAAGCCAAGAGGTTTTCTGGTGCATCCGGGCCTTGTTTTAAAAAATATTCGCCCGTGCCCGCAAAGCGCGGGTAGTGTTCACCAACGTATTCTAAACGTCCGTGAGCGCGAAAATCGCGACCTTTTTTATCGCTTTCGCTCACTTTAAATTTGCCACTTAACCCGTCCATATAACCGGCTGGAAGTCCTGCTATGGGTAAGTTACTCACCGCGACAAAACGCCCTTTGCGAAACTGCGCCGACCAAGTCCACTCACCTGGCTTATCTGGCGCGAAATGTACTCGCCACAAATTACCTTTGTCTGCCGATGTTTCACTGGCGTTGCCATCTGCCGCAAAATGGCCAGGGATTAAATAGGTTTTTCCGGTAACGCTGTGGCGGAAAGTGACGTTGAAGCGATAATTCAAAAAGGGATTGTAGTCGTCTTGCTCGCTAACATCGGGGCCTTTAAACACCAAGGTAATTTTATGCCAATTTTTAAGTTCGCCCGATAATTGTGGTGCCTCGCTTACCGGTAGCGGCTCTGATTCTTTTTTTTCCTCCGCACGTAACTCAATTGAGAGACATGAAAAAATCAGACATGTAAAAATAGCAATGGACTTGAATGAACATATTCTCATGCGTGCGCGCATAGCTGCTCCAAATTATTATTAACCCTACTCTTATTGGACCAATTGCCTCAACCGAAACACTCAGTTTAAGTCAATTAGACTTTTAGTCTCACGGAGCGCACTTTATAGGAACTCAGCCATCGACTCAATGCGTAAATTGCAAAGCCGCCAGCCGGGCGTAGAGAGGGGAATCTTGCAACAATTGAGCATGGGTTCCTTCAGCAACAATTTCACCTGCATCCATCACCACAATTCTATCTGCTGCTTGCACTGTAGCTAAGCGATGCGCGATAACTAATGTGGTGCGGTTGTGCGCGGCGTTGTCCAGTGCTTGTTGAACTTGCCTTTCGCTTTCAGCATCTAGCGCGCTGGTGGCTTCATCCAATAATAAAATGGGTGGATTTCTGAGAATGGCGCGCGCAATTGAAATTCGTTGGCGTTGACCACCGGATAAACGCACACCTCGTTCGCCTAAAAAGGTGTCGTAACCCTGCGGTAATGTTTCAATGAATTCGGTAGCAGCAGCCATCTGCGCTGCCTGTTTAACATTGTCAAGGGAAGCACCGGGGTGACCATAGCGAATATTGTCCAACACACTACCCGCGAAAATCACGGTCTCTTGCAACACGACACTAAACGACTGTCGCACATCTTTTAGAGAAAGATCTCGTAAATCTTGGCCGTTAAACTTAACGGTTCCCGATTGCGGATCGTAAAAACGAAATAACAATTGAAATAACGTGGTTTTACCCGCACCAGATGGGCCGACAAGCGCTACATGCTCACCGGGACGAATGTTCAAAGAAAAGTTTTTTAATGCGAGCCTGTCGGGACGCGAAGGATAAGCAAAATTTACCTGTAAAAACTCAATGCCCTCGCCTACTTCAAGCAAAGCGCAGGGTTGTTTAGCTTCAGTAACCGGCGAGTTCACGGTTAACAATTCCATCAATCGTTCAGTTGCACCTGCAGCTCGCTGTAAGTCACCCCAGACTTCGGTAATTGCACCAATAGCACCTGCAGAGATCACCGCAAACATAATAAACTGCGCGAGTTGTCCGCCGGTCATTTGCCCGGCCAACACCGCTTGTGCGCCTAGCCATAATACAAATGAAATAGCGGCGAATACTAAAAGAATAACCACAACCGTGAGGAAAGACCGCGCGCGAATACGTGATAAGCCCGTTTGGAATGCCGTTTCTACGGCCGCTGAAAACCGCTCAGTTTCTCGCTCTTCTTGCGCGTAGGATTGCACTGTCGGCATTGCATTTAATATTTCGCCCGCAAGCGCACTCGAGTCAGCAATTCTGTCTTGACTATCGCGGGATAATTTACGCACTTGGCGACCAAATAATAAAATAGGCACTATGACAAAAATTAACGTAATGACAATTAATCCTGCTAATCGCGGGCTAGTGGCTATCAACATCACCATGCCACCCAAGAGCATAAATAAGTTACGCAAGCCCATGGATAAACTCGTACCCACAACCGTTTGAATCAGCGTGGTGTCCGTTGTTAAACGTGAAAGCACTTCGCCCGTTTTTGTAATTTCAAAAAACTGTGGGCTCATGCGTAAAATATGCGCGTAAACTGCTGTGCGAATATCTGCGGTGACTCGCTCACCTAACCAAGACACAAAATAAAAGCGCAAGGCAGTAGCGACGGCTAATATTACCGACAATCCAAATAGGGCAATAAAATAGAGATCAATATGTTCTCGTTGACCCGAAGAAAATCCCGAATCAATTAAGTAACGAAAGGCCACCGGAAGTGTGAGGGCGGTAGTCGCGGCGATGCTCAAAGCTATAAACGTCCAAATCCAACGCAGCCAATAAGGTTTTAAAAAGGGCATTAAATACAACAGGGGAGTTAATCGTTTGGATAACAATTTCTCAGGTGTTTCAGACATGACGAAGACTCCTTTTGAACTAGCAACAAAGCTTACAAGGAAAACATTTCCAACAGGATGCCGCCCGCCGCACCAATCGCCAATACACCAAATGCTATCATGCCGACCATAAACCCAAAGCCACGTGCCTCAGCTGCACGAATATAACTAATTGCATAATGGCTTCTTCCGAAAATCCACACCAAACCCACTATGCCTGCCCAGAGTGGGCTCACATAGCGACTAAACAACCAGAGTGCGGGTAAAAAAATAACCTAAAACTAACGTGATGTCTGCTGCGTTTTTTAGGTTTACTGATAACTAGACGTTGTTTATTGGGGCATAGCCAGTTAAATCAATGTCTGTGAAGAGATGAGCAGCCGCTCAATGACTTTTGTCAGCGCGACAAAAGTCATTGGTACAAGAGAAGATGAGCCTTGCGGGTTATTTTTTTGCTAAACGACTATTAAAAATCCCGAAGCAAAAATAGATCACTATGCCCGCAAGAAGCCACAATAAAAATCGCAAATGTGTGTGCAAAGGTAAAAAAGAAATTAATGCAAGGCAAGAGATAACTCCCAATAAGGGTATTGTTACTCCTCCTGGCATTTTAAAGGGACGCGGTAAATCAGGGTGCGTTCTACGCAATACAATCACACCAATGCACACCAAAACAAACGCGGCCAAGGTGCCAATATTGACTAACTCGGCCAAGGCATTCAATGGAATAAATCCCGCCATGATGGCCATAATGGTTCCACAAATCACCGTATTTTTAACAGGCGTCTGGGTTTTTTTATTCACGTCTGCAAATAAAGACCCCAGCAAACCATCTCGTGACATAGCTGTTAAAATTCGTGTCAATGCGTAGTACAACACCAACATCACCGTGGTTAAACCCGCAATCACACCTGTAGCAACTAATGCTGATGCCCAATTAATGCCGATTCGTTCCAACCCATAGGCAACGGGTGACGACACATTTAATTCTTTGTAAGAAACGATACCGGTTAAAACACCGGAAACCACAATATAAATTACCGTACAAAAAACCAATGAGCCAACTATGCCAATAGGAATATCGCGTTGTGGTTTATAAGCTTCTTCTGTTGCGGTGGAGACAGCATCAAACCCAACATATGCAAAAAATACGACAGAAGCGCCCGCTAAAATACCTATGGGGTGGCCCGCTTCATTATGAGAGAACCAACCAAAGGGAACAAAGGGGCTCCAGTTCTCAGGATTAATATGGAAAATCGCGACCGAGAGAAATATGACGATAGCCAACAGTTTTACGAACACCATTGCCGTGTTTAATTTCGCACTTTCTTTGACGCCAATAATTAACATCACCATTAACAAAAATATTATAGCGAATGCAGGTAAATTCATGATGCCGTCGTAGGCGCCCGTGACAGGGTCTGGAGCAAATGGGCCCCGAGTAAGATAACTTGGTAATCCCAAACCAATGGCGTGAAGCGCATTATTAAAATAACCTGCCCAGCCGTTAGCCACTGCTGCAGTCGCAACACCATATTCTAAAATTAAATCCCATCCGATAATCCAAGCGATAAACTCGCCGAAGGCTGCGTATGAATAACCATAGGCGCTGCCTGAGCCTCCCACACTTGACGCCAGCTCCGCGTAGGCAAGCGCAGCAAACGCACAAGCCAAGCCGGCGACGACAAACGAAATAATAACCGCAGGGCCCGAATAGTTTGCAGCCGCTACACCCGTTAATACAAAAATACCTGTCCCTATAATTGCCCCAATACCCATCAAGGTTAAATCAAACGCACTCAAACAGCGCTTGAGGCCATGATTTTCTTCTTCAGTAACTATGGTTTTTTTTCGAAGCAGTGCATTAATAAAAGCTGATTGAGCTTGCGCCATGAAGTACCCCTAAAGTTTCGCGTTTCATGCGCCAATTAATTCGAAGATCACAGTATGTTACTGGCAATGTGTATGCCACTGTGAAGCTACTACTGGTTTATTGGGCGACGATTGCGTTTTATCGTAAATTATCGTCGCCATTGTGCCAGCAACTCACTGAAGGCGATACCTCTATACCTATCCTGACTAACGACATTACTCAGCATTGCGAGAAGAACGCGACTTAAACTCAAACCTTAGAAGGCATGGGCCTGCAGGGCGCGCTTTACATAATGTCATTCGTTAGGAGAGCTATTTAGGAACAAGGCTGCTCCACGCGGATCTGTGCAGGCGTGGCTGAATAATCAAGCCGCTGAGACGCCCTATCTGTCAAGTGTGGCCCTCGCAGAGCTGCTGTTTGGAATAGCAACGCTTCCGGCTGGAAAACACAAAGACAGGCTTGCATACGCCCTAGATGGCCTGATGGCGCTCTTTCAGGATCGAGTGCTCCCATTCGACGTCGATGCGGCACGTCACTATGCCACACTGGCTGCCACTGCCAGAACCGGTGGGCGCGGATTTCCAACACCGGATGGCTACATTGCAACAATCGCAGCCTCGCGGGGATTTATCGTGGCCTCAGGTGATACAGCCCCCTATGAGGCCGCCAAGGTGACCGTCATCAACCCGTGAACACTAATGTGGCAGAATTGCAAATCTTAAATCTGTCTAGGCTGCAGAAAACATTGGGACACTCCAACTTCAGGAAAATGCGAACTCACCGGAACTGGAAGATGGTGCGCCGGTCGCAAGGTCGTACTCACGTCCGGTCCGGCCGTACCTCACTGACCTTGGCGAGCCGGAATTCCCGGTCATTGGCCTTGTAATCCCACTGCT
>JACCDR012101787.1_pt1 | contig 11120 bp, 13 predicted proteins | sample 7446431 | NCBI WGS metagenome assembly JACCDR01 (sample SAMN15323443, study PRJNA562643) | freshwater metagenome | isolation source: river surface water | place: USA:Blue River Watershed | collected 2017-08-17 | reverse complement strand
TAGACCCCTGAGCCACTCCAAGTTCACTGGCAGCTTCAATAGGTAATGATTGGAGAACCTGACTATAACCAAACCCTGCGTGTACTATAGTATACTGATCGTCTAGGGTAACCTGCCCATTAGAAACTACACGCGTAGGATGCACACCTCCATCCGCTAGAATAGAGACTGTTTGACCCTCTAGATGCCACAGCCCAGTCATTACATTAGAACTTAATGTCCAATCCCCAGACGCTATAGCTGACGTGCTAGCAAAGTCAGAAACTATTTGAGCAGTAACGACAGTACCTGAAGTATACCCGGTTATGATAGCCTTGCCATTCCCTGATCTAATATGACGTCCCACGTCTGTACTAGCAAAGACAGATGACCCAGCGGTAAAGGTAACTGACGACCCAGTAGTAGCGGCAGGTGTTAAAGTAGCGTTAGGTGTGCTGCCATAAGTAGAGGCAGAACTATCCAACATAACGGCGTCTTTAATCGACTGATTGACAAATGTATTACCAATACGTTCAATGTATCGCTTTGTACGTCCCTCAATCGTTCTTGATACGGATACCCACAACACATCCTGGGTATCCCCGGGTATTGTAGCGACAGATTCTACGACAGTATCGACGCCACCTAGAAGATGTCTATGCCACCCTACAACATCCTGAGAGCGAAGATAAGTCAGCCCTAGTAGCACCCCATCAGATCTAACCCCCCAAACTATACTGTCTGGTTCAGCTTGATATGCTAATTCAACTACAGATGGGTTAGTAATATGTTCACTAATTAATGAAAGGTCAGGTCCAACGAAGTTATCTTCTTGGAAGCTATATACGAACTCATGAAGCTTACGACCATACCTCGAGGGGAACAGGGTCGCATTCTCGATTAGAATAGGGGCAGAATACCCACTACCGTAAGCTGTCTCCCGAGGAGCTAGAACAGACGTAGGGGTAATAGATGAGCCAACTGGATTACCCGAGACACTAAATTCCCCGCCACTGGTCATTACACGGAGAGTCTTTTGTGGGCTTAAACCTCTAATTGAGTTAACTTCGGTCGCCGCTAAAGTAACGGTGATAGCGTCATCGTCCGTCGTACCTGGAGTAAACCGGGTGTAATCATCCACAGCAGAGAACCATAAAGTATCGGGTTTAGTAGGAGACCCCCCGTATACTCTTCTGTTCTGGTAGTATGTTACAGTCTGAGGGAACCCAGTAGTTGTAGACCAAGCGCCTAATTGCCACTCACTAAATGGTGATGCGACTGAAGTAAATGCAGTATCCTGAACGGTGGCTGTAACCACAGTACTGCTAGTGAATGCGGTGATCTTTAACCATCTCCAAGTAGTACCTTCTTTCACTCGTATCAAGCGGTCCATATCCCCGCCCCCTGCGATACAATCTGTCGCAGCAAAGCTAGCAACAGAAGCAGTGACAGTTACGGATCCAGATGTACCACTAAGTGTTACGGTACCAGCTTGATCAGCACCGTAAGGGCCATCAACAAATGAGGTTCTAGTCAGGGTCCATGAAGTATGGCTGGTTCGACTAAGATCTCTTGGTGCGTACGATGGGTGTACAATTGACATAACGTCGGCAGATTGTACAAAGTAGAGTCTAGGGACATCTGTCCTAGGATAAGGACTAAAAATTTCATATACCTTCTCTGTTGTACCACCTGAGGTATAAGTGCCATAAGACGTACTGTTACTCAAAGCTAACTCAAACGTATTGGCTGATAAGACGACAATGTCAAACCAACGCCCGTTTAATTCGGTCATACCAGCAACACCGGATATATAAACGGCATCCCCCGTATTGTAACCATGGGCGTTAACTGTAACTACGGCTGGACTAGCTTTAGTAACATTTGTAATGTTCTTGGCAGGCAGACGGATCTGATCATCATCCCTAAAGAATCTGAAATAGAACTGTCCTGCTTCAACTATATAGGCCTGCTCAACGTTAAACTGGAATCTAACTAGGCGATTAACATAGGCTTCATATTTGGCAGGAGCTCTAAAGATAGTACCAAGGCGAGACGTAACCCCACCTTGTGGGAGGATAGTCATGTTCTGGAGAGTGGCCAACCCATTCTTACGACGTGTGAGATCAATCCTCAACGGTAATCTTGGGGTCAATTCACCAGACGTCATGTTATTCTGGAGGTAAGCCGATTTTGTACTAGGACGATCTTTAGACATGCAACCTAATAGGAAGTACGTGCGTTTATGAAATAGTCTGCAATGATGCTGTCAGGGGTGCCTTCTTGGCCGTCACGAAGTTTGGCCTCTTTAAGGAAGAGCATATATTCTTGAAGTAGATCTCCGCCGCGGGTAGTGCTACCACAAACTGGATAGGCAAGTTCAGATGCGAGACGTAACGTGAGGGCCCCGGTAAACATGGGGGCGAATACAGTAGTATCTTCTTCACGTCTGATGTATCGAATGACGATTCCGGATGCATCTGTGAATAACCGTTTGCCTTCAATCTTCCACGGGTAGTAATCATCCTGATCTGTCTGGAGAACTCGTAGACAGTCGGATGGTAATGAGTACTCGTGCGCATACCCATTGATGGGGGTAGAGTCAACGAGCTGGAGTTGGGAGGATGATAGGGCAAAGTTCCACGGATGGGCTACAAGCACCTCATCACGAATCATATCGAATATTAACTTACAGGCTACAGCCTCTTTACTCTCATCATTAAGAGATGTAATAGGGGCTCCGTCTATACGGAGAAGAGCTCGGTTACAGATGTTAACTTCAGATGCCATATCAACCTTTAAATAGGTTGGGCCCCGTTTCCAGGGCCCGGATTGTTACTTCGTATAGCGAACGGTTAAAACAAAGGTACCGGCGGCAGTAGTAGCTGCGGCTAAGGTTCCCGTTAAAACAATCGTGTTATAGGAAGGTTTGCTAGAAAGACCTGACAACTCCCAAGCTGTTTGACCAGCAGTGGTTATCGCTTTGGTTTCGTAGCGGATCTCCGTATCATTTACGGCAGCGGTGTTAATATCGATAACTGTGCCAATGGCATCTTCATCGATTACACCGTTCGTATCTGTATACGCATCGATCGGGGTAGTAGGTGCGTGGAATCCCACGTTCAAAGTACCTGTAGTACCATGGTCAGTGCACCAGAAACGGATTGAAGTAATCCGTGCATCTACAGGTATTTCACAGAATACGATTACATCGTTATCTGCCATTGCACCCGTAGAGGTTGCGATACACTGAGCGACATGTTCAACACCTTGAACGAGACGATCCGTTTGAACAGCTCTGTTGTTCCGGTTAGTAACAACATTTGACTTAAGTACAGCCATATGATAAACTCCTTACAACTAAGCTGGGATGTGAACGGAAGGATCGCATGCGATTTGGACAACCGCGCCTTCTTCCATACGAACAGAACCTTCGTCTATGAAAGCAGATATGAGCTCTGGATTTCCGACACGACCTGGATCTTTCAGGATTTCGACAGTTAACGGTTTACGAACACCCCGTTTAACGGCGCTCTTAGCGTAAACGTACACAGTCTGGTCACTACCGTTCACTAGGTCTGTATTTTCATACAGAACGTAATTTAAACCTAAGTATCCTTGTATACCTGGGTATAGACCTGGGATATCTAAGGGTTTAATGTTACGAAAATCGTGGCTTGTAACTTCGGGCTGAGTCATTAAGAAAGCTAACTGATTAGCAGGACCTACAACGAAAATCTCTTCTTGAGCGATATTCACGTAGTTAGCCGCCATAATCTTAAGCGCTTCTTTTAACTTAGAAGGGGTCAAACAAATATCGTTTGTACCTGCGACTGGGCTATAAAGGTGAGAGTTAACTGCAACTTTATTACCAGATCCTAATGACACAGTTCCAGGCGTACCATTCAAGATTCGGTTCGCTGTTCCTGAGATAGCATTGAAGATATCCGCATCGGTTTGACGTCCCAGCTCAAAAGTCATAGCACGAATAACATCTGACTGAGGATTACTTACCATGTTAAGCAAGTCTTCTGGGTCCAGGATGTGATCCGAACTATTCATGTGGAACGTTACCGCACGACGTTCGTGGGTCTGTTCATTGAATGTCTTCAACTCACCTCGTTGAGATTTTGTGTATGAGGACATTTTTCCGAACTTGTTGAAGTAAGTGGTCGTTCCTGCGACCATCTCATTCAACACTGTGTTGGAGAGTACCGAACCAGTCTGCTGCAACTCATGCTGCAGATTGTCTGTAAACATCTCCAATTTAAAGTCTTGATATGAACCACCTAAGGCCATAATCTATACTCCTTAAAGATTTGACAATGTTTTGGATTTGGTGCACTATATGCTTGTGTCTATAACTAGACGGCGGTGCTTGCCTTATCGCGGCCAACGGTGGTATTAGTTCAGGGGATCCACTATCTTGTCCTGAATGTTAACGAGCAGAGTAGAATTTAACTTTATAGAGATCTTCCATTCTCTGCTTGTATTCTGTATGGCGGGGATGAGTTGTGTCTTTATAGATCCCCATAAAGGATGCGTCCTTACGCAGCTCTTCAATCTTTCTAGAAGCATCATCCGGAGTCATACCGAATCCTTTTGCCGCTGCTTCTGGGATTGCATTACCTTCAGACAGTAACGCTCCAATCTTAGCAAAGGCTTTAACCAATGTTGGGTTATTCCCCATGCCAGATGACTCAATCATGTCAATCAACTCTTGGCCCCCGAACTCTCGGACTGCTCTATGAGCTAACTCGGCACGTTCTTGAAACGCAGGGCCAAATTCTTTCTTTAGTTGATTAAGCTGCTCATGTTGCTGTACGGCCTTAACAGACTCTAACTCTTTCATCTTCGCAGACTCCATGGCCTGATAAGATTCCAGCAGTTTTGCAGCAGCACTTTGTGATAAACCAGCATCATGCGCGGTCTTCTTAAACCAATCTACTAACTCACCATTAGCCTCTTTCGGTACATTGAACTCGTACTTATCAGGAGATTCTGGCTTACCGAACTTGGAGCTGATAGACGCTAGCTGCTCAGGGGTAAGATCTTCAACACGCTTACCGACTAAGCTCTGTGCATTTATGTAGCTCTTGGCTAAATCTTCCACAGACTTAAAAGACTGCAGTGCTTTAGACGCCTTTAGTTCTTCGGAGAGGGAGCCTCGCCAGTCAACTTCTTCCGTCTTTGTCTCTTCCGTAGGACCAGATAAAATAGAATTGGCACTTTGAATTTCCTGTGCTGGGGTTATAGACTCTTGTGATTCAGTCACTTCAGACGTCATTAGATTGCCTCATTAATTGTTGTAGAGATCATAAGCCTTAGTGAGGGACCCTTCGCTTTCACGAAGTCCCTTGAGAGTTTCCATTACACTGGCTTCATCTTGGGCCAATATGCTTTGGATCCCCTGTCCAATACGGTGCTTGCCCGCATTGAATTCTGTTTCCCCTGGAGAAAATACTTGACGATTCATTCCACACATTTTATATATATGTGCTAGGACGCGCTTCCCTTCCTCCGTGCTGAACACAGATTGGAAGTCGCGTCTACGTTGTGTGAAGATGGATGGGATACGCATGTATGATTTACTCAACTACGTTAATACCAGACTTCTGGAGATTGGCTGCCGTGTCCGCACCTTGCATAGCCATAGCAGCTTGCTGCATCTGTTGCTCTTGCTCAGCCTTCTGCTGGCGCTCGTCATCACGTTCTTTAACTGGCTTGAGATTACGTACTGGGAACCCAGCAATATCTAGAGCATCACGGAAAGTTTGATCGCCAGCTACGTTATCTAAGATGTTGGGCTGGTACTGTAAGAGAACACTAATACTTTCCACAGCACGATTAAGGGCCATCAATTCTTGGAACCTTTGCGTCTTAGCTAATGGGCTAACGAATTCGATATCCAGTGTAACCCCATCAAGAATCTCAGGCGCTTCGGGGAAGCTGCCAGAACGTTGCAATATAGAGAACACTCTTTCAACTAATGGAGTAACAAACTCTGCATTTAATCTGCTGACCTGAGGCGCGAGTAACCGTAACCGGTTCTCTTGATTCTGCATAGCTTCCGTAGCAGTAACTGGAGTACCTTGCTTAGGAATAAATTGGTCAACGAAATAAGATTGACGGATAGCGTCGCGGGCTTGTTCTGCCATTGACTCTGTGATCACCATGTTACCGCCAACCTGTAAAGGCATGACGGCTTGCTTTCCATCTTGAATACCGCCAATGATGGTACTGTTAGGTGTAGTACGAAGAGGAAGCATAACCCCATCATCGGCTACCAGCATTGGAGGCGACCCCTGCAATTGCCCGGTACGTATCAGGGTTTCTTTCATCACGTTCACAGCGCGGATATCACTCAAGCAATTCCATGCACAAGAACGTCCATACTTCTCACGAGCTAGCTTGCTCCACCGAGCAACGAGGTATGGCATCTCATAATAACCAGTCGACTCAACGACATACTTATCTTTAATGCAAATGTATAAGCTAGCAAACTTTTGATTCTTAGCAATCTTAGAAACCAACGAGGCATCCATCCGCTCAGCATCAGCTCTTGGCATTACTACATGCAAGAAGTCAAACTCTTCATTTGGTTTACCGGCCAGAGATTTTTTAATACAATCAGGTAGTTGTTCTTCACTCCACCGTTGAGCAGCCTGTCTAGCTGTATACTTAAACTTCCAGTACACAGTATCAACTCTACCCTGGCTATCTTCGTCAATCAAAATACCAGAAAGATGGCGGGTACTAAACCGAACACCCTTATTCATCTCTTCATCAACGAACATAATGGCAGTCCCATAGGCTACCAAATCTGTAAGGAATTCTTGGGCTTGTTGGTAGAAGTTACCAAAGGAACTTGAGAATGTATTATAAGTTATTCTTTCTGCGTCAGCTACCCAGCGAATAACATCTTCATTCTCCATTAAACCAGTATCTCTAGCTCTTAGTCCAAACCATTGAGAAGACGGATTAATTAACCCGGCATACAACGCAGACGACAACATCTCGTTAGCATGCACAGCAGTCGTATCAAAAACTCTCGTATCAGCCCGTTGACCTTGCGCCCGTTGTATGGTAAAGTCACCTCTATTAGGTAGAACAAATTCACTAATCAACTGGAGCACACTGTCAACAGTACGCCGTTCACTCGAGAGCTGTTGCTCCCGTTCGAGTAGTCTTGTAACTACAGGGCTGGTATATGATTTCAAAATCTATCTCCCGAGGAGAGTTCCAGTAGGGCCAGATAAATCAGCTGTGCTATCTGATAACCCAGTAAGAATGGTTGACTGACGACCTTGACGATTAGCATTACGCTTCTTTAATTCAGCGGCTGCTGCCAACTCCTCAGGGGATTCTCCTGGCTTAGGCGCAGGGGGAAGCGGTTGGATTGCAGGCATCTTGGGTTTTGACATTATTCCGCCCATAATAAACTCCTAGCTATTAAATACATCCCAAGTGGATGCAGTATCATAATTGACTTTATAAGGATCATAATTCCCGTAGGCACCAGTAGCGCGTTGGGAAGAAGAGCCGTGGGTTTTTAGACCGATACAGAGAACTCTGAACGCATCAGCCGGATGGCTGTGCTTATCGTGTACGGCAGAGTTCGGTATTGGCAGCTGAGTGATCGGATCCATCTTTTGTCGGTATTGACGGAGTGAAGTTAGCCCGCCAGCAGTTTTGTCTACATCAAAAATACACTTATCCATAAAGCGTCGACAGATAGGAATATCAGTTTCTAATCGACCCTTCTCTAACGTAGCAACTTTCAAACCAGCTTTCTTAAGTACATCCCTGGTAGATCCCCGACGAGTCGTGAAGTCTCGGCGACTCCCGTCATGAGGCAGAATCATCTTGTCATAGACATAGCGTTTTCTAAGAACCACATTGAGGATATCAGGATCAAACTCGAGATCTTCGAAATGGTCAAAGTCAATTACATGGATAGTGTCGTGGAAGACTTGGGCATACCAAATAGACGTACCATCAAGTCCTAAATCAAATGCAGCTGTAACTAAAACATCTGGGTTGTATGGAACTTTACATACTCTGCCATCGCGTTCAGCCCTAGCTATCTGACTAGAATAGAAAGCGCCTGGAATGCACGCATCGAAACTACATTCAAATTCCTGAGCAAACGCTTCAGGACTCAACGTTCTACGATTCGACTCTATTTCATCAGGATCTATAACATTTGTATCATCCCACTTTAAGAGATGACTACTCCACTCTGGTAGAGATTTGGCGTCAACATAGAACTTATGAAAGCTGTTGTAACCCTTTGGAGTTCCGATAAACAGCGCTCCACCTTTACGATCTGAAAGAGCCGGCCTGATAATTTCCCCCCAGACCACTTCAGGCATATCCGCTACTTCATCCAAGACAACGTAGTCTAAGTGAATACCACGGATACTTTCATAATTCTCAGCACCTAGTACAAGTATTCTCCCTAAACCCTTGATATCTATGGTAAGGTCTTGTTCGTTGGTGTGTATCAAATCCTGTTTAATTAGCGGCTCTAACAAGGCCTTTAAGCGCTTCCAGACCACCCGTTTAGCCTGGGCCTTATCCGGCGCTATATAAGCAACTTGAGGATTTGGATAAGAACATTGAGTTAACCGTCTGATTAACTCCATCATTGCTAGCTCAGTCTTCCCTGCCCGACGATGTACTACAAGTACGGTAAACCGGGTTAACCTAGCGGCCATCTCCTGCTGCCACTGAAAGGGCTGCTGGCCAAGACTAATTTGTTGCTGGACCTTACGAGGTTTATCTGTCATTATTTAATCTTGGTTTGATACAAGACCTTACAGACACAGTTACCGAAATCTTCTCGGTCCTTCTTATCCTGCTGTGCACGTAACTTGAGCATCACGTTAACGGAACGAACCCAATCCTTATAAACGCTATCAGGAGCATCCTGTCTTGCCGCGTCACATATAGTAGGGCAAGAGGGAAACCACGGTGTAGGTAATGTGTTAATTGGCTTCGCGGGAATGTTGCTGCAACCACTTAATAGCATCAGACTTACTGCTATCAAAGGGAGTGCTACGGTCGATCTTATCATTCTGTTTGACTACCTTTTGGAGCGTCTTAGTCTGTTCCTTAGCAACCTTAGCTTCGGTAACAGCAGCTCCACTACTACGACCTGAAAAGTATATACCAGTAGCAATCAAAAGGATTACGATCGCTCCGGCACCAATCAGATAATATTTCAAGGGGATAGATGGCATAATAGCTCATATGGAATTGGGAGGGGTATCGCCTGTGTACTTTAGGCCACGGTCCCCCTACCTGAACCGCTCCCGTCAGGTACGCTTCCATGGAGAGGCCGTACGGGAAATTTCGTGAGGAGCCACCCGTGTATTCACAGATGTTCAAGGCTTACGCCCCACGCTATCAACGTGCTTAACTCCTCGTACGTAACCGTCGCATACGTAGCAGACGTATTCAATTCGATCAGACGAATCGTCGGGTTACGGATCTTAAGGGCCACAGAGTTACGGTTTACCAGTCCCGCCCCTTATGGCCCTAGTCAGTCAGCATACCTAAGGGTACCAAGCACTGTCCACTACTAATCATTTACCTATGGCCTCTGGGAGATATCTGTTTTAAGGATATTGTATTGTCACCCGATATTAGCTGGTTATTCAATACGTTAGCCGAAGAGGTAAATAAAATGTCTTGACTAGATTAGTATAATACTATACTATCATATATTTTTTGTTTTGTCAAGTGAAATATTATATTGGTGATGCAACTACTTATTCTTCCTTTATAAATAATTAAGGTAGCTGTAGAAGATGTTAGCCTATAAATCTGTGGATAACTTGAATAAAGTCTTATAAGTAGCTGTATCTTATAGGTTATTTATACAGATGTCGTGTGGATAAGTCCGGGATAACATGGGGAAGATTATGTGGATAGGTGTGAGTAACTCTGAGATTGCAAAAGTTATCCGCAGTTATCCACTGAGTTATCCCGCTTTTATCCCCGAATTTTGTGGATAAGTCCTAACCGAGTCTGATAATCCTGCTTGATCTCCTCAAGACTCTTAACCCCAAGGGTGTAGAGATGTCTCACTTCCCACACCACTTGAGCTTCTGGCTCTAATCCTTCTAGCCGAATACTAGCCAAGGCGTTCTCTATGTCTTGATCTATCATGGCTATTCTGCTAGTCCCAAAAGGAGTCCGTGTCTATTATACCAGTCATTCCTAATTCCAACTCGGCCAATGCCTCTCGCATCTCTAACTCAAACTTATGAGCCTGCTTAGCGTCCCACCTCTCATCCCGACGTATACTCTGAGCAAGATGGTAGGCTCGTAGTTTTATCAGGTACCGCTGTCTGGGGGTTAGCCTATTAAGGGCTTGCTCGTATCGGTTCATGATCTCCTCTGTATGTTCAGGAAGACGCCGTTATTAATGCCGAAGTATTTAGTCAGATCTGCATCTAGCTCGGGGGTTATAGTCTCCCCATCTTCCATAATGATCTGAAGCCGGTTGGGGTCCATGCCGATTGCCTTAGCCACCGTATCGATACCCGCTTGAATTATAAACTCAGACAAGATGATCTCATGTACGGACGGCCATTTCTTCTGGTAATCCCTCAGAGCACCCTTAACTGTCGAAGCCCCTAACTTCAGGAAGAGACGATCCTCATCCGCCAGGTACTCCTCGACACAGGCTAGGAGGTACTCGGCCGCAAGAACCGGGTCATCCCTCAGCCTATCCCTGAGACACTCATCATGGGAGATCCCCGGCTTATCACTCATACTTCCCTCCTAGTTAAATACTGGCTCCAGCTTATAGCCTTGCATTCCAATACGTTCAGTCTCAGCTCCTTGTGCCTTCCACTCAATACTCTCCCAGAGTTGCACGTGGCTTTCCCAGTAATAAGGCCAAGGCTTAACCTCTGGATATTCTGGTAGACTTAACCTCACCCACCCGGGCACCCCATAACTTTCCATCTTAGCGAAATACTTACCGTGCTGGCCGTGGACTGAAGTGAATATTGTCCTGGGTAACAGATAGTGACGATCCATAATTTCCTCCCTAATGGTTAATAAGTTAATCTTATCACTAGGGATTATTGATTACAACAGTGATTTGGTAAAAAATTTAGAAAGTC
>JACCDR011465728.1_pt1 | contig 11122 bp, 10 predicted proteins | sample 7446431 | NCBI WGS metagenome assembly JACCDR01 (sample SAMN15323443, study PRJNA562643) | freshwater metagenome | isolation source: river surface water | place: USA:Blue River Watershed | collected 2017-08-17 | reverse complement strand
GGTACGGCCAGCAGCAGCGGCATCGTGACCTTGAAGCGCGGCGAGAAGGTGCGGACGATCTGGTACCGGCCGCGCGGGATGGCGGTCTTGCCGTAGACCTTTTCTTCGCGCTCGGCGTCTTCGCAAGTCCAGCAGATGTGCTTGCCGCCGATGGTGAGCTCGCCGATGGTCACGTCGGGGTCAAGCTGCAGGCGGGTCAGCACGAAGTCTGTCATTGCCGCACCTCTTCCAGCTCACCGCGCACTGTCTCCGTCCCCGGAGGCGCCGCGTAGCGCCAGCGGGCGGCGCCTGCGATGAGGTACACCGCCACGCCACCGGCAATGGCCAGCTTGCCCTGCTCTGGCGGGAGCAGCAGCGCCGCGGCCAGGCCCAGGCCCAGCACCAGGTGCTGCCAGAACACCACCGGCTGCGTGCGTTCCGGGTGCATGCGGGCGAACCTGCAGAGGACGCTCCAGATGGCCGCGATCAGCAGCGCTGCGGTGATGATGCTCAGGCTCATGGCTGGCGGCCCTCTGTGTTGCTGCCGAAGCGGCGGCGGATTGATCCCCAGGCCCATTGCGCCACTTCGCCCATGAGTGCCCCACGGCCGGCAGCAGGAAGGCCACCGGGAAGAGCAGGCCCTTTGCCTCGGTGGTGCTCATCCATGGCGCCACGCGCAGCGCCTGCGCCCCAGCCTCGGCCAGCGGCACGGTCACGCCCAGCACCGCCACCAGCGAAACCACCACGAAGGCGACAAGCTGGCCGCGGCTGGCTGGCGGCATGCGGTACACGCCCACCATGACGCCGCCGACCCATCCCAGCAGGATCACCGCGTAAGCGCCGATCACGGCGGCCAGCTCCGGCCCCAGCAGGAACGTCACCGCCGCAATGGCCACGGCCACAGGGCTGACCTCGGTTTCCGTCGGCGTCGTTGCGCACCCCCACCCGGGCGCGCGGCGCCTGCGATCATCAGCACCAGCAGCCACGCCCCGATCGCGCCAAACGGCACGTTGAGCGCGGCGCTGCACTGCTCTTCACCCGGGCGAACTTGCCAGGGCCTAAGAAGGTAGGCCAGTGAACAGGCCACGGTCAGCAGTTGCCACGAGCCGAGCAGCGCCGCCGCGGACCAGGTCCAAACGCTGCGGTAGGCGCTGGCGAACGCTGCCAGCAGAAAGAGCACGAGCATGGCCTGCGAGACGTTCCACACGTCGGCCTGGGCTTGCTCGGGCGCGTGGTGCCAAGCGAACTGCGCCACGCCGCCCACGAGCAACAGCGCCACCGCCATGGGCTTGTACTTCCGCGCGCTCACTTGGGCACCGTCGGCCGCGGGCCGCCGCTCAGGATGCCCTTCAGCTGCCCCAGCATGCCGCCGTCGTGCCGGCGCCGCCACGCCGCAAAGAGCACGCCGGCAGCGAACGCGCCGGCCAGTGCCAGGATGATGTCCATGGAGTACCTTTCTCTGTGGCGGTGATAGGTGTGTCGCCTCTGCGGGCGTTGTTCGCGTTGGCGCTCAGCGCAGCGTCACGGCGCACCGATGCTCTGCACCGGATGCCCCGGCACTGGTCACGACCTGAACATCAACCGTCTGCCCCTTCAGCACAGACAGCTCAAGCCGCAACGTTCCGCCGAAGGTCGATCCAGACACCACAAGCGTGGGCCCCGTCGCAGCGCCGGCAACGGTCGCTCGGTATGTGTACGTCTGGCCAACTCCTGGGGCGGCCGTGGCGGCGCAGACGATCTCCAGGATGTGGGTATCACATGGCGCCACCCATCCCTGCGTAGGAGGGGCAATAGACGTGCCGAAGTGCGTCAGATACCGCGTGACGCCGGCGCCAATGGCCGCCCCTGGCGTGCTGAAGCATTGAACCGTCTTGCCGTTGCGCGGATTGAGATACCCGGCGCCAGCCACCTGGTAGTCGCCACCCGTCCACTGGCCGACATCAATGTCGAGCTTGCTTGTAGCGTCGATCTCGATGTTGTTGTCGACAACGCCGGACACCGTGTCAGCTGTCGGCACCCTCTTCGTGTAGACGCGGCCCATGTTGGCTGAACTTGCGAACGACTTGGCGTTGGCGCCGTTGTAGCCAAGGAAGGCCTTGTTGATGTTCAGCGTTGTCGGGCATGAAACCATGTTCAGCCCGACGTACTGGCACGTGTCAACGATCAGGTTCGAGAAGTCCGTCAACTCCGCCTCGAACAACTCGGTACCGATCAGGCAGTCAAGAACCTCCACCTCGCCGTAGTCGTTCCCGCCACTGATCGTCGTAGCGTTGCGGTGGTCGTCAACAAAGCCGCGGATGCCGTCACGAAAGTTTGTGGACTGGATGGCCGCACCAACCGATGGGAAGTTGCCAGAGGTGAACGTGATCTGGGTCGAGCTGGAGAACTCCCAATGCGTCGGCCGAGTTTTCGCAACTCCGTTGACGGTGACGGTAACGTCACGCTTGAGGTAGACCGGATCACTGCTCACAGTGAACGGGCCCGCCGTCCCGTTGCCAGTGTTGTCGATCACCTCGTTGTAGCCGCCCCAGAGCTTGACGTCGTCCAGCTTCACGCCGGCAGCGTTGCCCTGTTTGACGAGGCCGAAGTACCTGATGCCGTCGCATGTGACGGTCAGGCCGGTCCCCTTGTTGCTGACGCCTGACGTGGACTGCGGCTTGATGAGGTAGGCGCACCGCGCGTTGACCGTGCGGACATCGGTCAACGTCCACTCAGCCGCACTGTCACCGATCACGATGCCGCCGAAGCCGAAAATGAGGCGGTTGCCTGAAGACACGTCGCTCGACAGGGCGTCGCGCAGCGTGACCGCCAAGCCGACAACGCTCTCGACCTCCGTGACCTGCCAGCTGCCAGCGCCGTCAACTTCCACCAAAGCAACCTGCCCGGCCTCCACCCCGGCAGCCGAGGCAACCGTCACCGTGTCTCCTGGGCTGGCCGTGGTTGACGCGGCCGTGGTGGCCTTGGCGATGTTGTCGTTGTCCTGGACCAGCACGTCATAGATGCCTGGCTGGTAGCCCTCCAGCCTGACGCCCCACCGCGCGCCGCTGGCCCACGTCAGGATTGAGCCGTTGCCGTAGAACTTGCGCCCATTGGCCTGCAGGTCCTTGACCCTGTAGATGCTGCCTGGCTTGCCGAACAGCGCGGTGTGATCGGACCAGCCGTCCACGAAAGCGGCAGAGTCGTCCGCCACGCCGTCGCCCACGGCTCCGTAGTCTTCTGGGCTTGGGCGTTCCTGGAGTTTGGCGCCGACAGAGTTTCTGGCGTAGGGAAGAGCAGCGCCGTAGGCCACGGCGCCCGCGCCTTTGACGGCGCTCGCGCTATTGGCCAGATCAAGAGCAAGCGCGGCCGCGCTGCCGCTGTCAACGCCAGCGATCACAATCGGGGCGCCCTCGCTGTTGTAGGCCTGCACTCGATTCGCCCGATCTTCGGCGGCAGGCAGCGCCTCCAGGGTTTCCCCGCTTGGCGCGCGTAGAGCCGTGGGGATGCCGTTCACTCCGCTGGCGATCTCCTGCAGCACCAACCACAGCGCATCGAAGTCCGCATTCAGCGATGGAGCCAGCAGGTCTCCGTTGTCCTGGTAGTCGCTCGACCTCCGCAGCAAACTGGCGCGGTAGTGGACGATCTTCACGCCGTTGAGAGGCGCGGTGTCGAAGATGATCTGACCACCTTCGGCGTTTCCGACGCCGGACACCGTAAACCCTGTGGAGACCTGCACGCCATCCACAAGGACGACAAGGTCCTCCTCCGAGAGAAGGAGATAACCGAACGGGAATGAGGTCGTGACGCCGTTGGCTGTCTGCCCACCGATCGGCGCCTGTGCTGATACCGTCATGATGCCCTTTGCGCTGTTCAGGCGCAGGGCGTTTGCTAGACCTCCAGCTCGGCCTCGAACACCCCGGTCCCAGGGCGCCAATCGTCCTTTGGCTCAGCGTTGCGATTCCGCAATGAATCGGCCACGCGCTGCGGCTCGTGCCCCAGCGCAACGGCGGTTGAATCAAGGTAGTCGTCGGGCTGGTTCTGCACGGCCGGATTCCACTCGCGCATCTGCGGGAAGGCCGGGCCGCTGGCCACCGACGTGTGAGCCCACAGCATGCCGGACAGCATCAGCGGCTCGAAGGCGTCCAGGATCTTCGCGTTCTTGTTCCGCGACTCGTGCTCACCCTTCACGCCGCACGGCAGGTTGCGCTGCTTCAGGGCCGCCAGCAGGAACTTCGGCGCAAACTCGCCGGGGCCGTTGGTCTCCACCGTGACGCGCCGGATGTTGAACTGCTCGACCACGTCGGCGATCTGGAAGACCTGGCCGCCGACGATGCTGCGGTTGTCCGGGCCGAAGGTCACCACGTCGCCGGTGAGCGCGAGGCAGCGGTGCCAGTACCAGCGCCCGGTGTCGTCCTGCAGCAGCAGGGCCAGGGCCGACGTGTCGCTGCGCAGCTTGCCGCTGGCAGGGTCCCAGTGCAGCGTGGCGCCGACAATGCGAACCTTGCCGAGCCAGCACTGCGGCACCTTGTTGGCCCGGGTGAATCGCGGCTCGACCTCGTACAAGGGAATGCGTGCCGGGTCGAGGCGAACGTCGGCCAGCGGCTTGGCTTCAAGCAGGTACTGCGAGTCCCAAGCGTTCAGCGTGCGGGTCTTGCGCCGGCGCAGCTCGATCTCGTTGCGTGTGAATCGTTCAGGCCAAGCGCAGCCGGTGCAGATGTCGAGCACCACTCCAGGCGGAGCAGCGAACACCACGGCGCCGTCGTCGATCTCGTAGTCGCGGCCCTCGACTAGGATGCGCGCGCCCTTGTGGATGCCGGCTAGAACGTACAGGCCATCAGCGGCGGCCTGGAAGGAGAAAGGGAACCGCGTCTCGCGCGCGGTGTCGGTGTACCGCTTGACGTGCTCGAAGAGCTTGATCTTCAGCACCGCCGCGCCGCCCGCGATCAGCTCAGGGTAGATCGAGTCCATCGTGTGCGGTGTACCGATGTAGGTGGCCTGCCCGCCGGGCACCAGGATGTGCGTCGAGTCGCTGATGCGGTACCGCAGTTTGGCCCTGGCCTCGGGCGTCTCGATGTTGCCCGGCACCTCCACGTCGTCGAAGTCAACATCGTCGGCGCGGGCGCCGGTGGCGTTCGCGTCCACGCCGACAGCCCGCATGCTCGAGTTGCGCGCATCCTTCGCGCCGTTGACCCAGAAGCGTTTTCGGCCAGGCTTGCGATTCATCAGCAGGTGGCCGGTCAGCGGGTGGTTGCGCAGTACGTTGATCACGTCTGCCGTCAACATCTCCGCAGTGGGGCCGTCGGCCGACCACACCAGCGATCGGCGCGAGTTGTTCCGGTACAGGCGCCAGGCCTTGAACCCGCCATAGATGGTTGACTTCGCCGCGCCGCGGAAGACCAGCAGGACGCGCTCGGGCTCGGTGCACGTCTCAAGCCAGTGGCAGATGCGCGCGTGCAGCGCGGGCACCTCCCAGCCTTGTTGCCGAGCCCACAGCACCCAAAAGAAGAGGAACCCGACCGTCTCCGGGTCTCTAGGCTTTCCCATGCGCCTTGCGGTCAAACGCCTTTTTGCCCGCCCCGGTCTGGAGCTCACGCATCAGGCGCTCTGCCTCGCGCTCCGCGGCCGCGTACTCGGCATCTACCTGTTGATCCTGGTGGGCCTGCTGCGCATCGGTCGGCTGCTCGCCATCCGGCGGGGCGGTGCCAGCTCCGCCTCGGATCACGGCGCCGATGGACTGTTGCACGCGGGTGGCCAGCAGCAAGGCCGATGCCGCGGTCTTGCGGACCCAGTAGAGATCTCCGCGGGTCTTGGCGTCCATCGCGCCTAGCGCAAGGCCTTTGCCAGGCCAGTGCTCGGGGTCTGCCTCGGCGATGAACACGTCGAGCAACTTCTCCTCGAGGGCCTGCATCTTCTCGAACTGGTCCTGGCGCATGGCCTATTGTCCTTCCATCCTCGCGCTCTAGTCGCGCCCTGACAGTTGCTCGAACGAAGGCGCTCGATCTGGCAGCGCTTGCCCGGGCGCCCAATACCATTCTTGGCCCCATTCCTTCTTGGCCCTTGCCTGCATTCTGGCGAGGTAATTCGGATTCAACGCCTCCTGCGCGGTGTGCAGCACCCAGTGCTCGTACATCGCACGCACCTGCCAGGCGTCCACCATCGGCGCCTGATCCGACAGCCAGCGCACTGCGAGCGCCGCGTGGTGCTTGTCGCCTTTCGGGCCCTCCCCCTTGGCCACATCGACCAAGCCGCCCGCCGCGCCAGCGACGGGGCCCAGCAAGCCCAGATGCCCCTGCCACTGCCGGCTCGGGTCGTCCATCGGAGCGGCCAGCACGTCGAAGATGAAGCCAGACCCGCCGCCGGCGGCTACCGCCTTGCCCCAGAACTTCAGGCCATGCTCTTCGGTCGGGTCCATGTTGATCGGGTCCTTGCCGCTGAGCATGGATCTGATCTGCGTCTGGAAGGCGCCGAGCAGCGTGGTCGTTACCATGAGCCCAGCCAGCACCGCTACGCGATTGACTGTGGCGCCCCGAGTGTTCTGTTCGCCGCCGAACCCCATCGGCGCGCCGTCAAGCCCCTGCGGCGTCTCGAGCGTCTGCCGCCAGATGCGCGTAAGCACCGCGATCGGAAACGCCTTGAACTGCGCCATGGAGCGCCATGCCTCGCCGGTGAATGTGCCAGCAGGCATGCCGCCGCCGGTGGCAATGGCGCGCGTGGCCATGTCGGTGGCCACCACGGCAAACTGGCTCTGGTCGGTGACGAAGCCGGTCCACTTGTTGGCGATGGCATCTGCGCCAGGCATGCCTGTCGCACGGATCGCCGGCCCACTCACGAACGGCGTCGAGGTCGCTGCTGTCGGCTTAGCCTGCGTGATCACCGCCCAGTCATCGGGCGTGATGCCGCGGCGCTGCATCAGGTAGCGATCCCACTCGTCGAGCTCGTCCCACGCCTTGCCGAGCTTGCGCGTGTAGTTGTGCATCATCGCGTCGGCGAAGGCATTGCGGCCGGCGTCTGTCCAGGCGTTCATCAGCGTCACCTTCATGGTGGCGTTGGTGATGCGGCCCGTGAGGCTGTGCGTGAGGTTGTCGCCGGTGAATCGGTTCACCGAGTTGGCAAACGACTCGGCGATCACCTCGGCCGTCTTCAGGTCTTCTCGGCCCTTGCCGCTGACCGGGTTGAACTGGCGGCCAAGCGCGCGCAGGTGGTCGAAGTACGGGATCCGCTGGTAGCGCAGCTGGTGCATCACCGTGGCCACGTCCGCCATCGCCGAGAAGGGGCCCCAGGTGATTTTTGCCGCGGTCTGCACGTTGCGCAGGTCGGATCCCACGCGCGCGAGAAACCGGTTCTCGGGCGACCCTGTCTCGCCCTTCAAGATCCGCCAATAGGCCTCTGGCGCATTGCCGGCGCTGCGGTTGTCCAGCAGCTCGGCCGCAAGCTTCCCGGTGGATGCGTCGGCGCGCTTGGAGATGTCGGCCTGCACGCGGAACGTGGCTTCTGCGTTTGGGCCCATGCGCTCGATGATGGCCAGGTCGCGCGTCATGCGTGACACGTGCCCCAGCATGGAGTCGTAGAGCGAGCCCTCGCCGAACTCCTTCATGTACTGCATCCAGGCGTCGCCATCCTTGAAGTGGATCACGCGACTTTCGCTGCCGCGGTTGGCGCGGGAACCTGCGCCCTTAAAGGCGCCGGGCTCGGTCTTGTTTGCGCCGCCAGTGGCCAGCGTCTCGTGCGAGGCCACCAGCATCTGCCGGATCTCCGCGTCGTCCATCAGCGAGCCATCAGGGCGCACGTACTGCTGACGATCCAGCAGATTGCCGTTCAGGATGAAGTCGGCCCACTTCTCCGCGCCGGCCGCGACGATGCGTACGGTATCGTGTGCTTGGCTCAGGTAGCCATAACCGATCTTGCCAATGTCGCCACCGGCCGCGTTGAAGCGCACGCGCAGGCCTTCGATCACCTCTAGCCACGCCTGCGCCGCCTTCTTGGCCGCCGCATTGCCAGTCGATCCGTCTGCGCCCTTGAAAACTTCGCGCACAACGTCGGCCGTCATGCGCGGGTTGTCCATGTCGAAGAGCCGGATGCCCAGGTTGCGAAACACGCCGACCCCGTCCTTGCTCTCGGCAGCGTCAAGCACCGCGCGCAGGTTGGCCAGCGCCTCGTTGCGGACGCCGGCGGCGTAGTTCTCGGTGTTCTGCATGTCGGCGATCTGCGCCTGCGACCTGGTCATGCCGCCCTGCATGGTGTCCAGCAGGTCGAGGATTCGCTTGTCGGTCTCGGCCGCGCGCAGCACCTGCAGGCCCGCGCGGACCTCCTTCAGTTTGGCCTCCGCAGCCAAGTCCTGCATGGCCTTGTTGACGGCTTCCTGCATGCGCTGATCGCGGGACAGCGTCTGCCACCGCGCGCGGTCCTGCCGGGCCAGCTCGCGCATGTTCTTGCTGATCGAGTCCTCGATGGCTTGCATCTTGGCGTCGCTGACTGGTCGATTCCCAGCCGCTGCCCGCACCGCCGTGGCACACTCGCGCCGCATTGCCATGGTCGAAGCCCTCCCCTACCTGCTGTTGATGGCGGCCATCGTGCCGCTGGTGGGCCTGATGGTCACGGGTTCGTGGCGGATGGCCTGGCGGTACACCACGGCTTGGGCGCGCTCGGTCGGCATCATGCTGGTGCTCGGCGCCGTGCTGGTGCTGATCTTCATGCCGACCACGTAGCCAGCGCGCATTCGGCGGCCACCCGCAGCAGCGGCGCATCTATGGCGCCCAACTCGGTGTCTGTGCCGTCGCGGGCCTCGCGGCGCGCGCGTTCCATGAGTTCGGCCGCGCTGACCGGGTTGCCGGCGTCGTCAACCAGGACCTGCAGCCCAGGCTGCTGCGCCTCGATCTCTGCGACGCGGCGCAGGATCGGGTCGTCCTCGCGGCCTACTTCTTGGCCTGGCTCTGATTGAGAGCCGACGCCATCGCCTGGCCGATCCCCTTGCGGTAGTCGGCTAGGCGCTTCTCCACGGCTGGGCTGCGAGCCGGCGCCGTCTTGCGTCTTGGCTGGCATGCGGGCCCTGATCTGCTCCACAAGCTCTGCATTCGTGCTCCAGTTGTCCCACGCCGCGCGCTCGCGCCGCAGTTCATCGGCGCGCGCCTGCACGGCCTTCGCGTCTTTGACGTTGACGCCCTCGGCCTTGGCCAAGTCCGGCCGCTTGGCTGCGCCGGTGATCGCGTTGATGCGCTCGCCCAGGCTGCGCTGCTCGGCCGTCGCGATCCTGGCCATCTGCTCGGCGTCGCGCATCGCCGCGTCGTCGAAGCCGAACAGGTCGCCGCTGCTTTCGCCGCGCTCCGCGCGCATCAGCGCCACGGCGCGCATGGTGTTGGCCGCCTGAGCGATTGACTGGCCGCTCTGTACGGCCTTGATGCCTACGGCCTGGAGGGCTCCGTCGCCGGGCGCTGCGGCGGCAAGGGGCGCTGCCGCCTCGTCGCCGAGACCACCGGCACGATGGGCGGCAACGAGGTCCGCAGATCCGTCGCTTGCGATGCCGAAAGCCCGCCGGCCGATTGCGCGCGCCAGAAGTCCCCGGCCGTCTGCCTCGGCTCTGGTGATCCCGGTTGCTTGGAAGTAGTCGACATAGTCACGAACCTTTCCCTGGCCGTCGCGGATGTTGAGCTCGGCATCCAGCGCGGAGGCCTTGCGCACGTCGAAGCCAGCGGCCTCGTCGTGCACCTGAGCTGGAATTGTGCGCTCACCGCTGCGGCGCGCAAGGTCAAGCCGGTGCCGGCCGGAGATCACCTCAAGCCGGCCATCCAGGCGACGCCACAGCTGGATCGGCGCCACGCCCGTGCGCTCAAACTTGCCGCCCAGCGGCTCGACCACGCCGGCCTCGTTGGCGTCGCTCTTGAACTGCGGCACGTCTCGTGAGAGCGTGATGTCCTTAACCGGCGCTTCGATGACCGGCATGCCGCCGACTGCGTACTGCGTGCCCTCAGTGCTGGCCGCATCGCCTACCGCAGATCGCACAGACCCGAGCCTGTCCCTGATCGCCGCCCTTGCGGCTGCCGCGGTGTCCATGCCGGACCGTCGAAGCTCCGCAGCGCGAGCCAAGATGGCGGCCGCGTCGCTCTCGTTGAGCAGGTCGCCGGCCTCGCCAAGACATCGAACCAGGCTCACCCGATCACCCCGATGGAAAGAAGTGTTGCCACCATAGCCAGCGCCTCCAGGTCTTCTTCGTCACGCAGCGTCGCGCCGAGCAGGTCGGCCTGTTGCTGGCGCGCGGTCATCGCGCGCTCTCTGCGCAGCTGCGTGCGGCGCTTGCCACCGATCACCTGGTCAACGCCGACCACCGTGGTGATCTCGCTCTCATCGACGCCGGGCGCCCCAGCGAACGGGGCCCACAGGATGCGGTACGGCTGCTCATGCGTGCCGTCTGCGGGGTCTTCGAGGTGGTAGTCCCCATCATCACTCACCGTCGTGGTGCCGCTGGCTACCAGCGGATCAAGCAGGCACCACAGCAGCTGCGTGTCGGTGTCGCTCGGGTCGAAGTCGTTGAGCAGCGGCGAGTCTGCATTGCCGCCCGCAGACACCTGGGCCGACGTGATGCCGTGGCCGATGCCAGGGCCAGGCTTGGCGATGCAGCCAGGCGTGCCGCCCTTGAGAATCACGTTGCCTCCATCAGCCAGGTGTAGCGCGCGCCGTCAGGCCACACCGCGGTCAGTTCGTACTCTGTCGATGCGACAAGCGACGCATGCGTCATGCGCGGCAGGTAGCCTTCGCTGTTGGTCGTCTCCGGGTCAAACGTGAAGATGCGTTCGCCGTCATCCTTGTTGTGCACGCGGACCACGATCTCCACGCCGTCCTCGACGCTGATGCCTGTGAGCGAACCAGCCAGGGCCATGAAGCGGCAGCCTACGGTCACGTCGAAGTCGAAGCCGGCGAGCACGGGTGCTGCGGCAATCGTGATCGTGAACCCGTTGGTGTCTGCTGTAGCCGGGCTGCCGCTGGTGGCGGTCTTGCGCACCACGATGCTGGCGTAGGTGCCCGCCGTGGTGGGTGTGCCTTCGATCGCGCCAGTGCTGGCGTTCACGCTCAGGCCTGGCGGCAACGTGCCGGACTGCAGCGCGTAGGTGCCGGCGCCGCTGAAGTAGCTGGCCATCGTCGGCGTGCCGAACGCGAAGGCCGTGCCCACCGT
>JACCDR010440305.1_pt1 | contig 11123 bp, 24 predicted proteins | sample 7446431 | NCBI WGS metagenome assembly JACCDR01 (sample SAMN15323443, study PRJNA562643) | freshwater metagenome | isolation source: river surface water | place: USA:Blue River Watershed | collected 2017-08-17 | reverse complement strand
TAGCCGATCTGGAGAGCATCCACACCGACCTGGAAGCGGCGAAGTCAACCGCCAGGTTCATCCGCGACGACGACTTGGCCGACGAGATCGAGGCTATCCGCGAGAAGGTCGCCGTGCGGTTGGGGCAGTACCCATGAACTGGCTTCTTATCGGCTTCATCGTCGCCAACCTCGCTGTGTGGTCGCTGCTGATTTGGTGGCTGTCATGAAGTTGATCCCCGTAGCCGCCTACACCAAGCGCCCGCCAGCCCCTCCCCGCCTGCGCTGCCCATGCTGCGCAAAGTGGTTCAAGGGACGCGCCCGGCTGGCGAGACATGCAATCCGTGAACATGGAGAGAAGAAGTGACCTTCAGGTATCGAGGCCGTGAAGATTGGCGCCTTCCTGCGTGGTTTGATCCTTACGACTACGGGGACGACACAATGGGAAAGGCGCAGGTGCCTGGCCCTCACGGGCGCGAACTTCTGGTCGTTTTTAGCGACGGCGAAGGCTGGGAACATGTGTCTGTCTCTCTGCCGACACGCTGCCCCAACTGGCCAGAAATGTGCTTCATCAAGGACATGTTTTGGGATGCCGAGGACTGCGTGGTGCAGTTCCATCCGCCGAAGTCCGACTACGTGAACAACCACCCTTACTGCCTTCATTTGTGGCGCCCGACCGGCACGGAAATCTCGCGTCCGCATTGGGGCCTCGTAGGCATCAAGACGGGGGAGGCGGCATGACCTACGATCTGCGCCAGCCTGTTCTGTGTGACGGCCACCCCGGCATCATCTGCGGCAAGTCGATGTACGACTACAACGTGCTTCTGCTGACCGGCGAGATGAAGGCTAACGTGGAAGCCTACCGGCTGCGCCCGAGGCCGGTTGAGATCAGAGGTGTGGCATGAACGCCCCCGCAAACATCCTTACGCCAAGCGAATGCCTTGAGAAAATCCGCCCGCGTTGCCGCGAGATGCTCGCCGAGGTGCAGGCCATGCTCGAAGGCTACCCACTGGACACCAGAACGCGGGGCAACCTGTCGGGAGTCCGCTTTAACCTCAAGATGATTTTGGAGGACTGACATGGCCAATCTCGACCTATGGGATCGTCTGTCAAAGACCGACCCGGCGCAAACGAAGTCGTTCAAGCGAGGCGGCGGGTTCACCGGAACCGCCGTGAAGCCGATCTACACCGTTCAGCGGATGACCGAGGAATTTGGTCCCTGCGGCACCGGATGGGGCATCAATGAGCCTCAGTTTCAGGTGGTTCCCGGCGACAACAAAGAGGTGTTGGTGTTCTGCACGGTGTCAATCTGGGCGGGTAGCGCGGAGAACGTCATCTATGGCGTCGGCGGCGACAAGATCGTTACCCACATCAAGGCGAACGAGCAATACAAGCGTCCCGAGCGCTGGGAAAACGATGACGAGGCGTTCAAGAAGGCGTTCACCGACGCGGTAGGCAACGCCATGAAGTACCTGGGCATGTCCGCCGACGTGCACATGGGCCTGTTCGATGACAGCAAGTACGTCACGGCCCGCAAGAAGGAAATCGAGGACAACGCCAAGGGCCCGGAAGATCGGACGCCACAGCAAATCCTCGACCAATTTACCGACCGCGTGAACACCATCGCCATTGGCGACCGGGAGAGTTTTGAGCAGGCGTGGAACGAGGAAAAGTCTGACCTTTCCCGCGTCCAGCGCAACAGCCCCGAAGCCTACAACAAGTTCATCACCGAGCTGCACAGGGTCACACACCAGCGGCGGCTCGACCACGAGGGCGGCTCAGAAGATGCGCCCAAATCCACCGGCAAGCAAGAGCCTGAAGTCGGTGGGGGAGATTCCGTCTCAAAGCAAAAGGCGATGGAGATGTGGGCGGCTTGGAAAGAGTCCCCGCACATCACCGGGCTTGAGACATCCATGAAGCAGGCCGGGTTCCTGACCATCGGCGAGGACGGCTGGGTTGTGAAGCCGGAAAGCGCGCTAGGCGTGATCCGGGCGAACGACCGAAGCGCCTTTGATGTGCTGTGCGCGAACACCGACAAACTGCGCGTGAAACTGAGCAAAGGAAAAGCAGCATGAGCTACCAGACACTCGTCATCCTTGGCAACGTCGGCAAGCAGCCGGAAATCCGCACCACCCAGAACGGCAAGAAGGTCGCCAGCTTCTCGGTCGCGGTTTCCGAGGGCAAGGACAAGACCACATGGTTCAACTGCATCGCCTTCGAGAAAACGGCAGGCGTGGTGGAAAGCTACGTCTCCAAGGGCACCAAGGTTCTGGTGCAGGGCCGTATCGCCACACGTGAGTATGAGAAGGACGGGACTACCCGGTACGTCTGGGAAGTCGTGGCTGACCGTCTCAGCCTGGAAAGCCCGAAGGAAGGCGGGTCGGAAGGTGGCGGCTACGCAGCCAAACCCAGCGACATTGACGACGAGATTCCCTTCTGATGACCAGCATCGAGAAAGCGACGATCTACGCTGACGAGGCGCTTTTGCTCCGCTGGGGCGACAGCAGCGCCAACGGGCGCACCGTGACTTTGCAACTCCATGAAACCAGCGAGCAGCACCCGTTCCGGGGCCTGCCGAGCGGCAAGAACGGCCAGCGTGTCATGATAGCCGTTACGCTTATTGGTGACGATGAGCAGCCCGCGGCGCCCGAGGATGCGCGGAGAGAGACGCCAGCCGATAAGGCCATCAAGAAGGCGCACGCGCTGGCGTCAGACCCGGATTTCCAGAAGTTTGTTGGATATGTCAGTGCGGGAGAGACGATGGCTTTTATTCGCCTCCATGCTTCGATTGAATCCACCACCGAGTTCCGCACCAACCCCGAGGCGCTGAAGCGGTTCAACGATCTGTGTTTCGAGTACGAGCATAGGGGGGTGATCCGATGAACATGCTCAACCCCAAGATGGAGCGCATGTCGGACGCTGAGGAAAAGCGGAAGCGCAAATATGTTGCCGCTCTCGGATGTCTCATCTGCGGCCAGTTATCCCAAGCCCATCACATGCTCCGCGCACCGGGTAAGGGCATGGGCGTGAAGGCTGACGGACGGTGGCTGCTTCCCCTGTGCCCGACACATCACAGGGGCCTGCACCTATCGGGCAACGAGACGAAGTACCTACAGGAATTTGGGATCGACGGGGCTGTGGAAGCTGTCCGCATCCACCAGGAATGGGAGAGAGAGAATGTCAGGTGACATCGTAGAACGCGCCACGAAGGCGAACCCAATACAGGCGGCAGAAGATGTGCTTGACCAGATGATGCTCAAGGCAAAGGCCCCGTTTGCGACGTTTTCGGAGAAGCATGATTATGCGGTTCTCTCTGCCCTCCTGACGCACGCCCGCACGCTGGAAGCCGAACTGGCGCGCAAGACCGCTGTGGCCGAGGCCCAGTGGGAGATTATCGAGTCGTTCAAGAAAGAGAACGCGGAACTGCGGGCGGCGCCGGAGGGGATGATTTCTGAATTTGTCGGCCCGTACGAAGAAGGTTGGTCATCGGTTCAGAGAGCGCGCCGCGCGCTGGCGGCTCAGGACGGGGGTGCGGCCAATGAATGACTTCGACATAGAGAAGGCGAAGGCTGCGCTGGCTGAATACGACCGCCCCAAACATGAGTGGACCGCTTACGACGGGTTTTCTGCGGGTCTTGCCCATCACCTACGCGCAGCCCTCACCGCCCTCTCGCGCCGCCCCGCTGGAGAGGTGGGGGAACTGGTGGAGGAACTGCGGGGCGATTGCTACTGTCAGGATTGCGTTGACCAGGAACGCACCGCTGTCGGTGATACCGGCAGCGTCGGAATATGCTTGCATTGTCGAGCAGCCGACGCCCTGACTCGGCTGTCCGCGCCGGTCGATGCGGGGGTGGAGGAACTGGCGGCGTGGCACGATAAGTGCGCTGCTCAGTATCGTGCAAATGATTGGGCTAAAGATGCGCGGAAACTCGCTGACCGCCATGAAGCATCTGCTCAAACTATCCGCACCCTCTCCCGCCAACTCACCACCGAGCGGCAGGCGTGGGAGAAGGTAAGGGCGGAGATTGAGGCGCTTTGCAACCCTGATCCCGACCCAGATGGAAGCCTGCCTAGCGATGAGTACCTGCGCGTAGCAAACAAGGCCCTCGCCATCCTCGCCCAGCACGCGCCGAAGGAGGGCTGACCGTGGCCGCGCACCGCAGATTGGGACGTGACCGTCACCAAATTCACTACACGATGCAGTTAGCCATCAATGAGCGGGCAACGGCGTCGTGGGCAAAGACATCTCCCACATGGGATGAAGCGACTGATAGGGCGGCAGAAATCCGCGCACAGCATCTAGCTTGGCATGAGGTGCGCCGAGCCTTGTGGGGCATCGATAACTTGAAGCGGATGCACTTTGCTGCGCGCCACGAGCACTATCTGAGATTGCACCGCTATGTCAGATGGTCGCGCCGCATTCGGCAGGCCCGCGCTGCGCTCACCGCGTTCGTGAGGGGTTGATGGACGACATTCTTGACGAAGGAACCCAGCGCGTTATCGGCCAGATGATCCGGGCATCCCGCACTTTGCCGGAAGACTTCTTTCTGGTGCCCGCAATGCAGGAACTAGCGGGCTTCCTGGCACGGAATGAAAGCGTTCTCTCAAACGAGGATTGCTCGCTGCTGATCGGCGTCGGAGCGGTCATCATCCGAGAGAGCATGGGAGAACTGACGGCGCAAATACAGGCCGCGATGGCGCTGGCGAAGGCGCGGAGCCGCTGATGGGGGAGCGGGCGACACTGCCGTTTTGGCCTCGCAGGATGACGGCGCCCCTGGCGGCGCAGTACCTGGGTGTCAGCACGTCCAAGTTCCACCGCGGCGTTATGGAGGGGATCTATCCGAGAGGGAAGGCAGACGGGAGGAACATGCTTTGGGACCGAGCGGAACTTGACCGCTGGGTCGATCAGTGGGCAGGCTTCGCGGGAGAGGACATTGCCCCCCCTATCCCGTGAGGACGCCATGCGACTGAAGTACGTCCACGAGGTGAACGGCTGTCTGTATGTGCGCCGGGTGCGGACCATCGACGGCAAGCGGGTAGAGACGAACGCACGGCTCCCCGCCATCGACGCGCCAAACTTCTGGGCCGAATATCAACGCCTCACCGGAACCACGCCAAAGAAGGCCATGCCCCGTAACGCCATGACGGCGCTCATTGCCGACTACCGGGCATCGTCCGAGTTCCGCAAGGGCGCGGCGAATACGCAGACGAACAAGAACCGCTATCTAGACATGATCGAAGAACGGTGGGGGCCATACGATTTTACGACGCTGACCGGCGACAAGGTGCGGACGTTTCGGGATGAGCATTTTGCAACGCCGGGAAAGGCTGACAACCTGCTGACCACGCTCTCGGCGCTGATGGGCTGGGCCGTGAAGCGCGGCAGAATGCCCATAAACCCGTGCGCCGGCATTGAGCGTCTGGCAGACGGTGAGAGGGAACCGTGGCCGCAGGAAGTCATGGACCGCGCCCTAGATGCCGCATCGCCCATGCTGCGCCTTGCCATCCAGGCGCACTACTACACCGGCCAGAGAATCGGTGACGTTATCCGCATGACCCGCCCGCGGGCGGCGGATGAGCGCATCAAGGTGGTGCAGGAAAAGACGGGGGCCGAAGTTCTGGTGCCGATCCATCGGGACTTCTGGACGGCCATACAGGCAATCCCCGCCCCGTCCCGTGTTCCCATGCCGCTGCTGTACGGGCGCGATGACCAGCTATTCACCGCTGACGCATTGCGGGACCGCCTGCGGACGCTGATGCGCGATCTGGGTGCGGACTACAAGTTCCACGGCTTGCGAAAGAACGCCGTTATCGCGCTTCTGGAGGCTGGTAGCACGACATGGGAGGTTGGCTCGATCACCGGCCAGACGCCGGAAATGGTCGAGCATTATGCGCGCCGGGTGAATCGGGAAAAGCTGGCCGTGTCGGCCATTGCGAAGTGGGAAAGTGGTAAGCCGTGAAAGCGATTGTGGTAAACTTTCTGGAATTGACCCAGAAACACTCGAAAAATGGCGGATTTCCGCGCTGGCGATCCCTACGGGAATCGAACCCGTGTTTACGCCGTGTAACCATAAACGGCAATAACACCAATGGCTTACTTGCGAAAGTGGTAAAGCCCGGAGCCTATGGTTTCCGCTGGTTTCCCACGGCATGTGGTAAGCCCGGTCGTATGTAGAGGAGGTGATGATGCCGACTGACCTGATATCCCGCCTCTCTGCCGGACGGTTCGCCATCCTGCGCGCCAAGGAGGCCGACCGTGGTTGACCTGGCCAGCCCTGAAGCGCGGGAGCGGATTGCGCGGGCGATTGCCAAGGTGGCCGCAAAGGGAACCGTTGATGCGTGGCGGGACGGCAGCGCGGAACATACTGCTAACTGGACATGGCCCAGGCATCTGGATGAAGCCGACGCCGCGCTCGCCGAAGTCGCGGCCATGCTGAAGGAGGAATAGATGTCTGCCCTTGTTGAGTACATGGATCAGTTTGAAAGCTTCACCTACTGCGACAGGCCGCACTACGCCGAGATTACCATGCGCTTCCGCAAAGAGGATGGCCTTCACTTCCACTATGCGATGATCGAGGCGCTGAAGACCGTGCTTGAAAAACGCCGTGAGGTCATCGGACAGGAGGAGGCCATGCCGCTATGACGCTCACTGATCTGATAGCGAGGGCGTGGGAGCAGGAGCGGGCGAAGTACGAGGTGAACACCGGCATTGGGGTCGCCATCCGAGTGACTGCATGGAAGCCAGATGAGGTGGTGCCTGACTCCAGTGTCGAACGGCAAGCCCGCTTGGACCAGCTCTGCGCCGCCGCTGTCGAGAAGGCGCTCGCTGATGCCGGGTGGCGCATGTTGCCACCGCCCCGAGGTGACGGTGTGGGGGAACTGGCCTAGAACAATCCGCGTCTTGAACTAAGTTGGCCTTGCATGGGAATAGCAACCTACATCACCGCTGACCTTCACCTCGGGCACGCCGGGGTCTGCAAGTTCCTGCGCGATGACGGGAGCAAGTTGCGCCCGTGGAATTCGCCCGATGAAATGGACGAGGCGCTGATTGATCTGTGGAATGCCCGCGTGCGACCGACTGATCGGGTCTACGTGCTGGGCGATGTGGTGATCAACCGCCGCTGCTTGCCCACCATCGGACGCCTGAACGGTGATAAGGTGCTGATCAAGGGAAACCACGACGTTTTCCGGTTGGACGAGTATACGCCATATTTCCGGGACGTGCGCGCGTGCCATGTGCTTGCCGACATGATCCTGACCCATATTCCGGTGCATCCGGTGCAACTCGACCGCTTCGGCGTCAACGTCCATGGCCATATGCACGACAAGGCGCTTGACGATCCGCGTTACATCTGTGTCAGCCTGGAGCGAACGAACTTCGCGCCGATAAGCATGGAAGAACTCCGGGCGATGAAGTCGTCACTAACCATCGAGAAGATGGTATAGTGGGGATGGTGCGGAGCCTGCCAACGACGGACGCTAGGGTAAACTCCCGATGCGAACACTCGCGGATAGACGGGGAACTGTGCAACCAGTGGTTCAAGCCGTTGCCCGGCCAGCCGGAAGGCCGTAGCGAAAAACGTGAGGCTAAATGGACCAGGGAGCCGTCGTTGAGTTCGGCCCGCACCTACCACCTGGAGGATGACGATGGACAGCAAGACAAAGGCGTTTCTGATTTCCTATCCTTATCGCGGTGGCCGATGGTCTGTTGAAATTCAGGCCGTAGACCACGCCGACGCAATCCAGCGGCTCAAGGCCCTAGGGTCATTCGGCAAGGTAGATGGTGAGATGGTGGCCCGCGTGCCCGCGTTTGTGCCGGTGCCGTGGCTGTTCCGAATGTGGCAGTTGATTACAGGCCGGTAATCAATCCGGCCCGCACCTACGACCTGGAGGATGACGATGGACAGCAAGACCATCAAGATTGATCTGATTTCCAAGGAGGAGGTATACCGGCAATTTGAGGTCGCGCCTTCTGGTGGTGCTTCCTACACCAATGCCGCCCCGACTGCGTTGCAGATGCAGTACATAAGGCAGCGGGAGTTGTTGCGGAAATACGACCCAGCGTTACTGGCTGAACAGGCCGATGACCGCCCCGAGGACAAACCCGACTGACGCAGCCGTGATGACCAGCGCACGGGTTTCGAGGTAGTTGCGCCAGATGAACTTGAACTGGCCGGGGGTGAGGTTGTTGTCTTTCATGGGGGAGTCCTGTATAGTTGCGGGCATGAAGCCGTTTCGATCCAGTCGATCAACATCCGCCGCGTCGTCGAGTACGACGCTCTAATTCTTTGCGGATGGGCAAGCCGAAGGCTGGCGACGGCAGCGGTCCCGAAAACCGACGAGCAGCAATGCCTTGGGGGTTCGATCCCCTCCCCATCCGCCACGCCTCTTTAGCTCAATGGTAGAGCACCGCTTTCGTAAGACGGCGACGCGGGTTCGATTCCTGCAAGGGGCTCCAGTGCAGAGGGTAAACCAGCCGGGGTGCTGGGGCGGTTTGCTAAACCGCGCGGGGCCACAGAGCCTTTCGGGTCGGGACCGATGCCCTCTGCCATCACTCCCCCTGATTAGCCTTCCGCGCAGCCTCGTAGGCTTCTACAGCCCCAGCCCGCCGTATCTCGCACGCCGATTGGGCTTCCCACGCATCCATGAGCGCAGATATCAGGGTTGATATCTGTCCGTCAGGGAGAGGGCTTGGCAGGGCGCACGGCTGCGTTACCTGCGCCGGCAGCGGTGGCATAGTCGGACGCAGCGGCATTGATTTGGGCGCGCAGGCCGTCAGCGATAGCACAATCAGGGCGATCAGCAGCGATTGCCACTGTGCGGATTTTATCCCGGTAAACAGTACGAACCGCATTGATGGCCTCCATGTCGATAGTGACGCTGGTGTCGATTTCAGCAATGGCTTCGTTGAGTAGAGCGGTGTCTGCCGCTGCTTTGGCTTCTGCGGCACGTACAGCGTCATCCCACTTCTTCTGGACACTAGCAGCGCCCGCGTCGTAGATCGCGCTGTACGTGGCGCTAATAGCCCACCAGAGCATTCCGATAAGAACCAGCGCGCCGACGCCGATTCCGATCCACTTCCACGGCAGCGTTTTCAGGGCGAGCGGTATGGCGAACGGGATCATCGGATGCCCTTTCGGCTGTCCTGAATCCGGCTGTAAACCGTCCACGCGATGCCCGCGACGATCAGGATGATGAACAGCCACTTGGCGATATCCAAATAAGTCGCCAACTGCCCAGCCGCGTCCTGTGCCTGCGTCAACGTGTCGCCCACCATCTCGGTTGCCGTTGCGCCAGCAGTGCCGACGCCGGCCACCGTCTGTGCCTTGATGGTTCTGGACTGGGTGAGAGGCTTCGGGTCTGGATACCACGGCGCGGCGGTTTCACGCTCGACCGTCTCAGGTTCGACAGGCCCATCGGAATTGGCCGCACGGATCGCCGCGAGGAACGCATGATGATAGCCCGCTATCAGCGCAGCGCGGTCGGTGCCGTTTACGATGCGCCTTGCCCCGATGGGGTCGTCTTTGCGTCCGTTGAAGTAGTCCGCCAGCTTCTTGCCGGTGTACAACCCGTTGGTTATGCCCAGCAAAAGGGATCGGGCCGCAATATCGGGCTGCAACATCAAATCCGGGTTGTTGACCAGATCGACGCCCAGAACCGCGCCCATCTTCTCATAGTTGGCGCGATGCGTTAGCTGTTCCAATCCGCGCCCGTAGTAGGCGTGCCCCGTCTCGGGGTCCGGTTGGGCATAGGGATACTTGGCGAGGATGCGCCGCGCCTGTGCGTCGGTCTTTGCCAGCCCTTCACGGACAGGCTGCATCCGGGCCGCTGTCTCATGGAAACACGTCGCGAGGATGTACGCCGTCCACCGTACATCGGTCAGCTTGGCGCAGGCGTCCAGTATCGCCTCAACGCCCGCAACCTGCGGCGTGGTCATCCGCCCACTGAACGGCTCGCGGCGGATGTGCTGGAAGAAAATTTCTCTATTCATGCGCGTTGCTCATGCAAGTACGCCCATGTGCGCTTAGCTTTAACGGCTTTGATAGACTCCGGCTTAACGCCGTACTTTTTAGCAAGGTCGGCGCACTTTCTGTCTGATCTCAAAATTTCTTTAACCTGATGTTCCTTAAGTTTTGCGCGCCCGTTGGCTTCGCCTGTGTTTGCGGTCCCATGAAGTTTTCTGTCAGCTAGATTCTCTGCCTGAGTTGCCCACCTCAGGTTTGAAACCACATTGTTGTCTCTCACACCGTCGTTGTGGGCCACAACACTTTTGGGGCTTGGCGGCGGCCCAAGAAAAGCAAGGGCAACCAACCTATGAATCCCGCGATACTTCCGATCTGGGCACATCAAAAATTTGTACCCAATGTTCCGAGAGCCAGCAATTATAGTGCCAGCTCTAGTTCCTGGCCCTGAGGTGTCTCGACGAACTCGGCCAAGGCTGCTTACTGAATAATCGGGAAGCCCAGGAACTTTCCGCCATTCTTCTTCCATATAGTCCTCCTTGATGGACTAATAGTATAGCATATTCAGCAGTTTACACAAATAGACACCTATATTTCATCACACCCCGGAAGCCGGTACTCGCGCCCGGTGATTCGCTGGTAGTCCATCCGCAACTGTTCCAGCCGTCTCAACGTCGTCGGCTTGGCAGCAACGTCGTTGTCCCGCATCGCCCTGCATTGCTCCCTGCGGGCGTCGTAAATGTCCCGCTCGATGAGCATCGCCTGGATGTTGTTCGTCGCTTCCTTGACCTGCTGCACATCGTCAGAAGATGCAAATCCGCCAACACCATAGGCTTCAAGTTTGCCCGTCGCCGCAAGACCGAGACCGAGGATTGCAACGGTCGTAACCATCATGGAACCCGCCATGTGCTTCTGCCACCGATTGAGTTGAGGGTCCTCATGGGTGGGGGGCCACAGGAGGCTCAGTAGCCATCTCAGCGCCTCCATCTTGCATTCCGCCCATGAGTGGGGTGTTGTTTGTCGGCCATCGTCTGCTCCCTATGCGGAGTGGTCTGTGGAAGTCCTGCCGGCAGCGTGCTGCCCATGCTGTCGGCGGGCGCTCTATTGAAATGCGAGGTTAAAAGGCGCATGTTCCCGAAATGATGAAACGCGAACGCATGGGCGTGCAGGCCATCATCTCCAT
>JACCDR011916883.1_pt1 | contig 11126 bp, 10 predicted proteins | sample 7446431 | NCBI WGS metagenome assembly JACCDR01 (sample SAMN15323443, study PRJNA562643) | freshwater metagenome | isolation source: river surface water | place: USA:Blue River Watershed | collected 2017-08-17 | reverse complement strand
GGCGCCGGCGGAGGTGGCGGCGGAGGCGGCGGCGGCACGGGGCCGCCGGCCGCGCCGAACACCAACTGCAGCGCGTCGGCCTGGTCGAGCGACCGGGCGCGATCGAACAGCAGATCCAGCGTGGTCACGCCGGCACGACCTCCGCGCGCGCGACCGGGTCATACAGCAGCGTGTGGTCCTGGGTAACCACGAGGTACTTGCGGGCCGCCAGGCCGTTGAACTCGAACGCTCCGGTACCGGGCGCGCTCCAGACCTCGCGCACCAGTTGGCCGGTCAGGTGATCGAACAGCCGAACCCTGCGCGACACCAGCGTGATGGGCGTGCCGTCGATGGCCGTCGTGCCGGCGATCCGGTAGGGCCCGTCGTACAGAGGGTGATGCTTCAACACCGAGCCGCCGACCAGCCGCCCCGCCGACGGAGAGGAAAGCCCCACGTACCGAGCGCGCCCACTGACCAGCCGGCCAGTGGGCTGCTGGTCGGACACGGCGAACGCCAATGTGCCACCGTCGCCCAGGCTGGACAGGTCGATCTCGCCGGAGCCGTAGCGCCAGGTCGTGCCGTCATCGCTCCACTGCACCCACACGGCCCCGGGCCCGTAGGTTCCGCCTGGATAGGGGGCCGCGGCGCCGGGCAGCGTCACGTGCATCTCGGTGACGGTCACCGGGGCCGCGAACTCGTAGGCCAGCCGCGTGCCGGGGTAGACCGCCGCCCCGTAGAACCACAGGGTAGACCCGGAGTTGTCGAACGCGTTGGCCGCCGGGTAGCTGGCGTGCGACAGGCCGCTGGGCGTGCCGCCCGTGCACTGATCGGCCCCGCCCGCGGTGGCCCGCATTTCGAGCTCGGCAATGGCCGCGCTGGTCCCGCCCGAGGAGCGGTAGGTGACCAGCAGGGCCCAGTAGCGGTGCGCGGCCATGGCGTCAAGCCCAAGGCCCGGTGAGGTCGAACGCCATGTGACCGTAAGTGCCCTGAGCCTGGTAGCCCACGAGCAGCCAGTCACGCCCGCTGCCGCTCAGATTGGGCAGCACCTGCAGGTGGAGTGTGCCCGCTCCGAGGTTCGCAAGGGGTAGGCCAAGGCCCGGCCAGTGCCCGCGGATCGGATACCCGAACGACGGAATGTTTTCCTGTGTGAGAGCCGGGGCCTGGATGACCATGTCCCCGTTCGGAGACGGGAAGAGAGGACCGGACGACCCGATGTACTGCGCGCTCGCACTCGGCCCCACCACCTGAACACGAACAGGCTGCCCGAGACCGTAGGATGGCCGGGCCGCGTACATGCCGTTGAAGTTGGTGCTGTTCATTGCCGACATGCGGCAGAGTTCAAAGATCGGTCCGTTGCTGCTCGTGCCCCCGGCTACGACGCAGCCGTACGCGTCCGACGGCCGGTAGGACACCAGGTCGCCGAAGAACACCGGAGCCATCACGACCCCCCCATAACTCGTGGACGGGTAGGCGTCCGAATCGGTGAACAAGTAGAAGCACTTGCTGTCGCCGACCAGCACCCAGGGTTTGGCAGTGCCCGAGTTGGCACCCTTCGGCCACCACAGGCCGCCGGATTCCTGCACGTTCGTCGGGAACTGCTCGGTCCAGGTGTTGACGTCCGTGTAACCCCACACGCCCAGCGTCCGCGCGAACGTGGTGGTCGCGCCAGCCGCCGCGCTGTCGTTGATGCGCAGCGCCATCGTCGTGGCCGTGACGTCGGTGCGCGCGTAGATGCTGACGTTGCCGCTGGAGTGCGGACGCGACCAACCCAGGGACGACCGCTTGGCGGTGATCGTGCCGGTGGCCGTGCCGTCGGCGATGCCCGGGGCTGGGAAGGTGTAGGTGTTGGCGTCCACCAGCGTGATCCGCTTGCGCCCGTTCAGGCCCGAGGGTGTGGCGCCAGAGTGGTCCACCATGCGGCCGTCGGCGAACCCGTGGCCCGCCTTCGTCACCGTCGCCACGTTGCCGGCCACGACCACGCTGGTGACGGTCTGCAGACCCCAGCCCGTGACCAGCAGCGCGTTCAGCAGCGCGTCGAGCGATCCGGTGGCGTTGTTGAGCACGGGGGCGTTCGCCTCCCCGCTGTGCGCCCAGACGATGTCGTTTGCCATGTATGCCTCGTGTTACACGTTGATGTCGCCGCGGATCGCGATCAGCAACGAGTCGGGGGTGGTGTTCGGTGCGCTCGGCAGCACGCCACGGGCAGCCCAGACGCCCGCGTTGGAGCCGCGGGTGTTGAACCGCAGGACGTTGCCGGTGGACCAGCCGGAGCCCCAGCCAGCCGCCGCCAGCGTGAAGTACGGCTGGCTCGTGGGGCTCGCCGGATTGATCGGCGCCAGCCCGGTGGCGACGTTTCCCGTGGCGATCTGCCCCAGCGTCTGGCCGACCAGGCGGAACGCGGTGCTCGACGTGAAGATGATTGCCCACCGCTCGTTCACGGCGCCGTCGTTGCGCACGATGACCGGGTGCGCCGTGTCGTTGAACTGCGCCACGATCGGGTCGCCGATGCGCGCATCCGCCCACACGTCCGTCCAGGTCTCTTGGCTGAAAGCCGCGCCGGCCTGGGCCTGCAGGTCCCCGATGAACAGCATGCTCGACAGGAACGACCCCGACGGGAACGCCCGCGTGAGCGCCCGATTGAACGTGACGCGGTTCAGCGTGGCCTGCGGCGTGCTGGGCGCGCTGGGGGCGTAGTACGTGCCGCTGCTCACCAGCGTCACCGGGCTGTGGCTGGTGATGAACGACGCGTTCCAGCTTGCGCCAAACGTCACACTCGCAGTCACGGTGCCGGCCGCAAGGTCAACCTCAAAGGCCCGGCTGTATGACGCGCCGCCCCACACCGTTCGGTCGGTGATGTCCAGGCCATCCTTGCTGATGACGCGGATCCGCCCGATGTTCGGGCGGCCGGCGTACATCTCGAGGCCGGAAGACAGGGCGAACGGCCCGGCCACCTGCGTGGACGCTCCTGCGGTTGATCCGCCCGTCACTTCGCTGTAGCCGGTGCGTGCACAGGCCAGCACCTCTTCAATGGTGTGGTGCACCGTCACCGGCTGCGCCCAGCCCGCGACGCTGGAGATCGACACCACGCCGGTGGCGAGGTTGACCGTCCAACCGGTCGAGATCCCCAAGCCGTCGACGTCGACGATCCGCACCGCGGTGAGGTTCGTCCGCCCACAGTTCACAGTCGCGCCGTTCGCGTACGTGGCCGCCGACACGACGGCCGTGTGGTGCACCACCAGGCCGTCGCCAGAACGGATGCCAGCGGCCACGCCTTCCGGCACCACGGGCACGGCGTCGATACCGATCTGCGCCGCGTTGCCGGCCGCTGCGCCGATCTGCTTGGGGACCACCTGAGCCAGCACGCTGTCGATGTCACAGGTGGTGGCGCCCGCCGACAGCGCGCCGGTGATCGGACGGCACACGGCCAGGCGTGGAGACGTCGTGCTTGGCACGCCGAGCACCGCGTTGCCGGCCGTCTGCGCGGCGCCGTAGTACGTGACGTCGTAGTTCCCGCTGCCGGCGTCAACTGCCGTGGCGATCAGCACCGGCGGTTTGTAGCCGCTCGGGACGGCCGCCGCGAACACCACCATGCCGGGCACGATGGCGAACGTGGGGCTGTTGATGCGGGTTGCGCTCGACCAGGTGACCGCCGGACCAAGGGCCTCCCAGTGCTCGACCTCGAGCCGCGCCACAGCGTCGGCACGTGTCTCGCCCGGGCCTTCGGACAGCATCGCGAACTCGACGACGTCCGGGTCGTCGGTGGTGTCGGAGATGATCACGTGGGAGCCGAGCAGCGTGTCCGTGTCGTTGGACATCACCGCCGGGAAGACCTTGCGCAGCTGCAGGCGGCCGAAGGCCCGGTCTGTGCTGCTGATGTCGGGGAACACGTTGTTCTCCACGCCGTCCTGCAGCGTGGTGCTCGACATCTGGCCGCCGCCGTCGGGCTGGTCCGTCATGCGGACCGACGCAAGCAGCAGCAGGTCGGTGGGATTGATCGTCATACGGTGGACACCTGCATGAATCGGAGGGTGACCCGGTAGTAGTCGCCGGGCTGCGGGTCGGCGTAGGGCAGCACGGGCGAGGCCTCGATCGCGCCATCCTGATGGCGCCAGATCACGGTGCGCTGCACCCCCCGATAGGTGAGCGTCATCACCTTGCCAGGGATCGATGCCCAGGCGTACAGCGCATCGAGCGCAGCACGCGTGATCCAGCCGACGTTGTCGGCGTCCGGCGCCAGGGTGATGGATCGGCCAGACTGCCAGGCCCCAGCCTGCACGATGACCGCGCCGGTGACACTGGGCTCGACCTGCTGCCGCACCGGCACCCAGCTGTGCTCGTCAGGCCACTGCAGGTCATCTTCGCCAAGCGTCACGGTGGTGACGCCATCGGATACGGTGGTGGCGCTCATGGGCCTCCGCCCCCAGATCTGATCAAATCGGCCTGGAGCTGGTCGAAGAAGGATTTCATGGCCTCAGCGTCAGCCGCTCCGACCACATTCACGGAGGCACTGGCCCCGCTCGGCAGCGTGAGCTTCACCTCATGCCGCGTGACCACGCCCTGGTTCCAGGTCGTCTGGTCGCGCACGGCCTGCGGAAGCGCGGCGCCGAACATCGGGCGCCCAGCATTGCCGTACAGCGCCCCTTCATCAATGCCCGCGGCAGCGAACGCGCCGCTGATGGCAGCGCTGTTGGCCACGGTGCGCTGGTTTCCTGCAGCCATGTCGGCCGCCAGGCCGGCAGGCGTGCGCGTCCAGAAGTAGCCATTGCCGGCGGACATGTTGCTTTGGCCCGTCACGGCGTTGCGGCTGGTAGCGGAGATCTCCCACATGCCGTCATCGCTCGGCGGCTGCATCTGCCCGGTGGCAACCTCGGTGACCTTGCCAAAGCCAGATTCGATGGTGCCCTTCACCTTGGCGTTGCGCGCATCGACCGCGGCTTGAGACCCGAAGCCGGCGATGCCTCCGTTGGACACGCCTGGGCCGTAGGCATCGAGCGCCTTCTGTGCGGCATACAGCTTGTCGATGGCGGTGGTCGCCGTGTCGGCGAGCTCGCGCACCTTGCCCTTGGCCTTGTCCGTGGCCGCGCCGGCCTTGTCCATGGCATCGGTGAACTGCGTGCCCAGGCCCGCGGCCTTGGCCTGCGTTTCCAGGATCTGCCGCTCCAGCTTCACCTGGCTGGACTCGACGCCGCCGTTCGCGGCCATGGCTGCCTCGCGGTACCGCTCGAAGGCCTTGATCTTGTCGGCCATCGCCACGTTGGTGCTGGCGCGCACCTGCTCCCAGGCCTGCTGCATCGTAGTCGCGGTGCGCTTCAGGTCATCCTGGGTGCTGATGCCTAGCACCTTGGCCGCCTCGGCAACCGAGTTGATGCCGCGCTTCAGTTCATCGGCCTTGGCCGTCGCCTTGGCGATGCCGTCGGCCATGTCCTGCCCGGAGATGCGGCCTTGACGCCCTGCATCCTCGAAGCGCTGCCGCACCTGCTCCAGCGCCCGGGCGGTGGTGGCGGCCTCGACCTCGCGGTTCAGTGCCTTGGCCATGAGCGCGCCAGCCTCGGCACTGCCGACGCCCAGGTCTTGCAGCGTGCGGCCGAGCGCATCGGTATCGTTCATCGCGGCCGTCATGGCCTGGCTGAAGCCCGTCTGCACCTCGCGCACGCTGGTACCCACGCGCGCCAGCGACTGGTCGGCGATGGCGTCCAGCACCATCTGCAGCCGCTTTGCGCCTTGCTCGCCAGCGCCGAAGGCCGCGCGCGCCTGCACCTCAAGTGCCAGCAGATCGGTCTTGCCGATGGCATCCGACAGCGCGGCCCTGACCTCACTGGCCGCCGCCTTGCCCTTGACTTGCAGGGCATCCAGCGCGCTCACGGCATCGCGGATGCCATCGGCCGATGTCAGGCTCAGGTTCTTGGCGATCTTGCCGATCGCCTCCGCGGCGCCATCGCCCTTGGTGCGCATGGCGTCGAAGTCGGCCACCAGCTTGCGCGAGGCCTCGCTGAGGCCGAGCGACTGATCACGCGCACGCTCGGCGGCCTGTCCCGCAGCAGCCCGCGCCTGGGCCTGCTCGCGCGCGGCCTTGGCGTCAGCCTCGGAGGCGGCGGCCAGCTCTTGGGTGCGATCGCGGTACCCGGCCAGCTTGGCTGCGCCTTCGCCGATCCAGGTGCCAAGAGCGCGGATGCTGTCCCAGCCGACGGACACGATCGCGCCGACCGCCGCGATGCGGGAGAGCACGGACAGCAGGTTCAGCCCTGCCGACGCCGCACCGGCCAGCCCGGCCGAGCCGCTGGCGTTGGCCGCGGTGAGCTGCGTGACGCCCTTGGCCGCGCCGACAGCAGCAGCCCCGGCGGCAGCGGTGGCCGCAGCATTGGCCGTGGCGGCAGCGGTGGTGGCCTGCATGGCCACACCGCCGCGCTGCATGCCGGCGGCCACCTCCGCCCAGGCGGCTGCGTTGCCGCGCTGCACCATGGCCGCCTCGGCAGCGACGATGGTCTGACGGCGGATCGCAGCGGTCTCGACATCCGCCGCCTCGGCCGCCAGGCGCACCGCCGCAGCCTTGGTGGTGAAGTAGTCGGCCAGGCGCAGCGCCACCAGCGCCGCGCCTGCCTTGCCAGCCTCCACCAGCGCCGCCCCGACGACGTCCAGGTTCTTGGCGAGCAGATCGATGGCCGAGGCTGCCGTGGCGCTGATGCCGCCAGCGCGGTCAACCTCGCCGATGTAGCGCGTCCACTGCGTTTCCAGGTTGGTGAGGGCACGGCCCACGGTGGCCGGCAGCTTGGCGTATTCCGATTCGATGGCGCCAGCCTGACCACGGAGCGACGAGATCACCGTTTGCGCGCTCAGCTGGCCGGCTTCGGCCATCTTGCGGAGCTCGCCCGTGGTGACGCCCAGGCCATCGGCCAACGCCTTGGCCAGGCGTGGCGCCTGCTCCATCACGCTGTTGAACTCGTCGCCACGCAGCACGCCGGACTGCAGACCCTGGATCAGCTGCTGAACGGCAGCCGATGACGACTCGGCACTGGCGCCTGACAGCTGGACGGCCTGGTTCACCGTCTCGGTGAGGCCCAGCGCATCCTGCTGGGTGAGGTTCAGCGCCTTGCCCGCCTCCACCAGCTTGGCGAACAGGTTGCCCGTGTCCTCGAGCCGGCTGTTCGTGCGGGTGGCCACGTCGAACACGCCGGAGAAGGCCGTGTCGAACGCCGCGCCTTCACCGGTGGCCAGCCGCACCTTGGCGGCCAGGTTGTTGTACGCATCGGCGGTGCGAAGCGCGTCGCCCGCCATGCCGCCAAGCAGCTGCCCGCCCACCAGGGCCTGGGCCGCGGTGATGACGGTGGAGATCTGCTGGCGGATCTGGCCGATGGAGTCACCAGCCTGGGCGGCGGCCTGGCCTTGCGCCCGAAGGCCGGCCACGCTGCCCTGGGCCGCCTGGCCCAGCTCGGCAGCACCGGCGCCGGCGCGGCGCTGCTCGGCCGCCAGGGCGGTGGCTTTCTCGGCCACGCCTTGCAGCTGCTGCTGCACGGCACCTTGCTGCTGGCGCAGCCGCACTTGTGCGGATGCCAGCTCATCAGTGCTGAGGCCGGCATCGCTGAGCGTGCCGCGCAGCTGCTGCAGCTTCAGGCGTGCGGCCTGGTAGTCGTCGGCAGCGCCCTTGGCTGCCGTGCGGGCCGAGTTGAACGCCACGACCTGGCGCTTGGTCGGCTCCTCGGTTTGCGAGATCTCGCGCCCAAGGCGCGTGGCCTCGGTGCGCGCGGCCTGCATGGCCGTTTCGGCCTGCTCAACAGCCTGCCGCTGTTCGCGGAAGCGGTCGATCAGGCCCTGCTGCTGGCCCAGGCGCTCCAGCTCACCCTGCAGCTCGCGCGCACGCTGCGCCAGGACGGGAGAGATCGAGTCGTCGAGCGACTCCAGCCCCTGGGCGAGCTGGCGCACATCGTCGGCGCCCCGGACCTGGGCCTCGACGTCATAGCGGATCTTGGGATCAGCCATGCGCGCGCGCGCCGGTGGAAGCCGGCGGGTGGTGCAGCACCATGAGCAGCAGCAGCGTCAGCGCATCAGGCCGTGGTGGCAGGCAGCCGGACCTCGTAGGCCTCGGTCTTGTTCGCCGGCTTGACGAGCTTTCCGGTGAGCGAGATCGGGGTGAAGCCGGCGGCGAGGAAGTCGAAGCCCGAGCCCGCACTGAGCACGGCTTCCCAGACGTCTACCTCGATCGGCGAGCCGTCGACCATGTTGGCGCCGTCGAAGCGGGCCTGCACCCGCACCTGGCTGACGCGGCCGCCCAGGATCTTGGAGCCGTCCACCGCGTTGTAGGTGCCGGTGACCTTGACCGAATCGGTGCCGCCCGGCGCTCCAGAGGCCGCCAGCGGGCGGATCTCGCCGCGCTGCCAGTTCACCTCGTAGTGGGTGCCCAGCACGTAGGTGGTGGAGCCGGCCGAGTTGGTGAGGCTGAAGCCGCTGGAGGCCAGGTTGCGCTTGCCGACAGACACCCAGACGCCAACGCCTTGCAGCGTGACGCTCTGGGCGGCCAGCGAGCCCGAGGCCTGGGTCAGCGTCTGCACCAGGCCCTGGAACTGCATGGCCAGCGCCTTCACCGAACCGGCCGACAGGTCGATCGCGATCTCGGTGGGGCGCGGCTTGATGACGGAGGCGCGGGCCTGGCCGTAGTCGGCGCGGGCGCGAGACTCGCTGGTCAGCTCCTCGAACTGCGGGGTAATCTGGAACTTGTCGGCGTCGAAGTAGTCGCCGAAGCCGCTCCAGGCTTGGTTGACGGTGTCCCAGATGGACAGCGACACCTCGCCGGCGGCGAGCACTGCACGTGCGGTCATGGAATTTCTCCTTGGAAGCAGAGCGGCCCGCACAGTGGCGGGCCGCGGGATGGTTGGTCAGGGCTGGCGCTCAGCCGCCCTTGTCCCGGTAGTCGACGGAGAAGGCGCCCAGCACGAGCGATCCGCCTACATCCAGGTTTTCAAGCCTGTACGTGACGTCGACCTCCTGCACACCGGCACCTTCCACCGACACGCCCGCTGACGTGATCTCGCGCATCGCTGCACGGGCAACACGCTTGGCGGCGCGGTAGTCGCGGTGGGCGCGCTCGCGCGCGTCCTCCGTCCGGGCGATGACGCCCAGCGAGAAGGTGTAGGTGCGCTGGGCGAGCTGGCCCGGCTGGCCGCGCAGGCGGTCTGCCTGGTCTTCAAACCAGAGCAGCCTGGCACCCTCAGCCAGATCGGTGGCGCGGGCCGGGTTGTCCAGCACCAGAATCCCGGCAAGCTCTGGCGCAGAGCGCAGCGCTTGCACCAGGGCCTGGCCGATGACGAACGGCGCGCCGAGCGGTTGCAGGTCAGCTGGCAGGCTCATGCCGGCACGCTGCCAAGCAGCGCCTCCAGCTCGCGCCCATCGCCAACCCGACGGGGCTGGGCCAGCACACGGAACCGCGCACCGACAACCACCCCCAACCCGGGCACGGCCGTGACAACGTGCAGCACGTCATCCGCCCGCACATCGGGCATGCCCGGAAGCCGCAGCGTGCGCTGTGCGGCCAGCACTTGGCCCTGCAGCGCGTCGTCGTCGTTCAGGCCGAGGATGCCGCTGACCTGCAGGTCAGCGACGCCCACGCGCACCCGGCTGAAGACCGTGGCCACCTCGGGGTCAGTGAAGACCCCGAGCGCCAGGTCGTCGTCACCCAGCATGGCGTCAGGCCACCGCGTCCTGGATCAGGTAGCCGGCGGTGGCGCCGGCCAGAATCACCTGGCGCGCGTCGGTCACCGGGTAGAGCCAGGTCTTGGAGTTGCGATCGTAGTAGCCCTCCTCGACCATGGGCATGCCATCCAGCTGGTACGTGTAGCCGAAGTTGGGCGAGCCCATCTCGGCCAGGGAGGCCGGCGTGGTGTAGGCCAGCAGCACGTCCTTGCCCCAGACGTCGCTGAACGCGGTGCCGTCGTGGCTGATCGCGGCCGCCTCGACCACTTGCTCCACCTCGAACAGCGCGGCCAGCTGCGCGAGGGTGGCCGGCGGCCGGTCCTTCGCGGTGCTGAGGCGGTCGAGCACCTTGCCGTGCGTGCGCAGCTTGTTGACGGCCTTGGGCGCCACGACCATCACGTTCGGGCGCACGCCGATGGCAGCGCGGATCGCCTCCTTGCCGGTTTCGATGACGCCGAACGGATCGCTCGACGCGTGCGAGAACTGGTCAGAGCCGCTGAGCTGGATCTTGTTGCCGCTCGGGTAGTTGCCCGGCGTGCGGGCCAGCGTGGCAGCCTGGGCCTCGCGCTCCAGCTCTTGCATGTTGCGCACCTTGCGCACCGACATGGCCTGCAGGTCGATGCCGGGGACGGCCTCGGACTCCTGCATCAGCTCGATCGGCACCGCGCCTTCGAGGCTGTAGTCGACGAGCGAGAAGTTGCCCGAGCTGTAGCCGAACTGCACGCGCTTGGTGTTGGCACCGGGTGCGCGGGCGCTGTTGAGGATGCGAAAGTCCTCCGCGCCGAAGCTGATGATGCGGCCGCCGCGCTGGCCGACGGTCACGGCCGGGAACAGCAGGTTGGCCACGGGGGAGTTGTTGCTGCGGTAGCCGCGGGCCACCTCGCTGAGGATGGGATCGATGACGCGGGCCGCGCCGGGGGTCATTTGGGGCATGGTGTGCTCCTGTGGATGGGGTGGCGGTCCGGGATCAGTTCGGGATGAACCGGATCTCGATCTGCTGGCCGGCGGCACCGGCCGCCTTGAGGGCGCGGCCGACGACGGCACCGGTGTTGCGCGTGATGACGCGGCCCTGGTTGTCGACCTCGAGCGCTGCGCCCGCCGAGATGGCGGCACCGGCTTCGGCCATCACGGTGCCGTCGGCATCGACCGGCACCAGATCGCCAGAGGCCGCGCTGGTGCGGGTGAAGCCGATGACGTTGCCGCCGGCCGACGGCACAGCGCCGGCAACCGTGACGCCGCGGCAGGCCGACAGCGCTGCCGAGGCCAGGATGGAGAGGGTCAGGGTGGAGATGTTGTCCATGGTCGTGGATCCTGAGTGAGGGTTTCGTTCGCCGCTCAGGCCGCGTAACCCAGCGCCTTGAGCGCGGCGACGATGTCACCACCGTGCTGAGCGACGTAGCTGCGGGCTTCGGCGACCTGTTCGGCCTTGGTCTTGGTGGCGGCCTCCGCCGCCGGCGCCGCGCTGG